>Ga0160468_100051_pt1 | contig 180557 bp, 165 predicted proteins | sample HID1972K_E11MG_FD_108234 | JGI IMG/M metagenome (GOLD analysis project Ga0160468, IMG submission 108234) | Enriched pill bug-associated microbial communities from UW Madison campus, WI, USA - HID1972K_E11 MG | ecosystem: Host-associated > Arthropoda: Insects > Digestive system > Unclassified ... | reverse complement strand
GGATGGCATTGCCTTCCGCGGTGCGGCGGCCAACGCCCACGAAGCAATGCTTTGCCAGCCAGTCATGCTTGCCGGTCGGCGCTTCGAAGGTCGTCATGGTCCGCATGTAGACTTCTTCGGGCAGCACTTCCTCCGTGCTCAGCCCGTGGGCGATCCGCTCGAACTTCTGCATCACCTCTGGGCCGCGCCCCCAGATATAGCCCCGGGTGTTCAGCATGAAGATGCTGCCGTCCTGCTCCTGCAGCATATAGCGGGCATCGGCCGCCAGCACTCCATCAGGGCGGAACAGGCAGAAGTCACCGCCGCTGCCGGGCAAGGCGATGCCCGAAACCAGCGGGCCATCGAACTCCCCGCCATCCAGCATCACCATGCCGCGATCACCGCCCGATGGCATGTCCTTCACCTTCGGCAGCGGACGAAAACGAAGCCGTACCTCCAACGCGAACTCCAATTGCGGCGCGAACTTGTCTTCCATTGCGATCTGCATCCTTATTTTCAGTCACCGGCGGACCTAGGGTTCACGGGCCATACCGGCAAGCCTGATCGCATCAAACATTTGCGATGGCCACGCGTATGGTCCAAGCGGCGTCCTTCCATACGGAACTGAAGAGGCTTGAATGACGGAGTGCGATTTCATCATCGTTGGCGCGGGCAGTTCGGGTTGCGTCCTGGCAAATCGGCTGAGCGAGGATCCAGCGACCAAGGTGGTGTTGCTGGAGGCCGGCGGCCACCACAACCACGCACTCATCGACATGCCGCTTGCCTGGATGAAGGCCTCGATGACACCGCGCTTCGACTGGCAGTATTCCACGGAGCCCGAGCCTTACATGAACGATCGCTCGCTGCCTTTCCCACGCGGGAAGCTGTTGGGTGGATGCTCGTCGGTGAACGGCACCATGTATATCCGGGGTGCCGCCGCAGACTATGACGCATGGCGCGACGCGGGTCTTGCCGGGTGGGGCTATTCCGACATCCTGCCCTATTTCAAGCGTGCCGAAAGCAACTGGCGCGGCGAAGGGCCGGAACATGGCGGGTCCGGTCCGCTTTCCGTGATGCCACTCACCCGCGATCCCTATCTCACCCCGCGCTTCATCGAAACGGCCAGGAATCTGGGCCTGCCGGAAGCGGAAGATTTCAACGTCGCCAAGCCCGAGGGTTTCAGCCTTCCGGATGTTTCCGTGTCGAAGGGCCGCCGCCACTCCACCGCCCGCGCCTATCTCGATCCTGCCGCGAAACGGCCGAACCTGAAGGTCGAGACGGGCGCGCTCACCACCCGGGTGATCGTGGAAAATGGCCGCGCGACAGGTGTGGAATTCCTGCGCGACGGCGCCCTGACCCGCATCACCGCTCGCCGGGAAGTGATCCTGAGCGGCGGCGCCTTCAATTCACCCCACCTGCTGATGCTTTCGGGTATCGGCGATCCAGTCCAGCTCAAGCAGCACGGGATCGAAACGCTGACCGCTTTGCCCGGCGTCGGCAGAAACCTGCAGGATCACGCGATGGCCCTGTCGATCTATGCCGCCAACGGCCCGATCACTTTCGACAGCCAACTCAGGCTGGATCGCCTGGTGAAGAGCGTGATCCAGTGGAAACTCTTCGGCACCGGCAACTGCAATTACAGCCCGCTGTCAGTGCAGGGCTTCCTGCGATCGAGCCCCGATCAGGATCGCCCCGACCTGCAGTTCCAGATCAGCCACACCTCGTTCATGGCGCGACCGTGGTTCCCCGGCTGGCGTTCGGGCGCTGGGCATCAGTTCACCGCAGGAGCCTTGCTGCTCAATCCGGAAAGCAGCGGGACCGTCACGCTCCGCTCGGCCAATCCCCAGGAAAAGCCCAAGGTGCTGACCAACTTCCTAAAGGAAGAAGGCGATCGTGCCCGCCTGCGCGAAGCGGTACGCTTCACCCGCAGCTTCTTTGCCACCGCGCCCGCATCCGGCATGGTCACGGCAGAGCTCGCACCGGGGCCGGCGGTGCAGGATGATGACGCCATCGACGCCTGGAACCGTTCCATGGTGATGAGCGGCGGACACCCCACCAGCACCTGCGCCATGGGCACCGGCAAGAACGCCGTCGTCGATGCCGAACTGCGCGTTCACGGCGTTGGCGGCCTGCGCGTGGTGGACGCATCGGTTATGCCGCACGTCATTCGCGGCAACACGAACGCGCCATGCATCATGATCGCCGAAAAGGCGGCTGACATGATCCGGGGTCTTCCGTCTCTCACGGCATAAGGACCGGCCAGACACGCCGCTCAGGGGCCGGAAGGGAGGGACCAGCCCCTCCGCCTCCTGCAAACGCCGGTGCGCTGATCGCAGCCTGGGCCGCGGTTTCCCCCTCATATCTTCTCAAGCGGGCTGTGGACGGAAGCCTCCGCGCAAGCTGCCCTCAACCGGACAGGGCCGAGGGCATGTATTGGCTGGGGGCAACGCCGAAGGTGCGGCGGAACATCGCGGCAAAGCCGCTGGGGCTTTCATAGCCGACTTCATAGGCGACCTGCGTGATGGAGATGCCTGCCGCCAACAGCGACAACGCCTCCATCAACCGGACCTGCTGCCGCCAGACGGCGAGGCCCATTCCCGTCTCCTGCTTGAAAGCGCGGGTGAAAGTCCGCCGCCCCATGCCCGCCAACTTTGCCCAGTCATCAATGTCACGCGGATCGGAAGGGGCATCCAGGATCGCGCTGCATACCCGCAACAGCCGGCGATCGAGCGGCATAGATACCTGATAGGGCGCGTTGGGCATGTGGGCGATTTCTTCGAGCAGCAGGGCAATGATCCGCCCTTCCCGCCCGTCCATGTCATAAAGCGGGGGCAGGTCCACCGTTTCGAGGATCAGCGCCTTCAGCAGGTTCGAAACCTCGAACACCCGGCATTCCTGTTTCTGCTCCCCCTCCTGCCTGGGCAGGTAGAGCGTACGCAGCGAGACGGGGCCGCGACAGGCGACCTCATGCTTCATCCCTGCGGGCAGCCACACCGCGCGTTGCGGCGGGATTACGAAGCTGACCTCCGGCGTGCGAACCGACATCACCCCTGAAGAGGCATAGAGGATCTGCACATGTTCGTGGCTGTGCATCGGATCGACGAAGCCGGCGGGATATTCATCCTGCAGGGCAATTACCGGCCGGTCGTTCGAAAGGACTTCGTAGCTGTGCCGCATGGCCCAATTCCGACATAATGTGCGAGAAACGCCAGTGTAGGCCATCCGTCATCGAACGGAAACATTTCCTGCGACGATGGCCTGACTATTTCGGTGATTGGCCCAATTGCATGGCAGCGGTTCGGCAGGCTCCGACTATCAAGAAAGAGATGGCACGAGGCAGTGCCGCGACATAGAGGAACGGTGCGCGTGCCGGATACCATAGAAACGACCCAGGCAGTCCCCGTCGATCCTGATATTCAGCGCTTCGTGGATGCGATCAACGCATCCTACGCGAAGCTTGGCGCCGGCAGTTCCAGCACCCTGCCCGAACGGCGCGCCGTTGCCGAACGCGTGCGCGAACCCTGGCGCAACGGCGGCCCGGAAATGTTCGAAACCCGCGACTTGTCGATGGATGGCCTGCGGGTGCGCTTGCACCGTCCCACCGATGCCGAAAACCTGCCTGCCCTGCTCTATATCCACGGCGGCGGCTGGACCGTGTTCAGTCTGGACACGCATGACCGGCTGATGCGCGAATATGCCGCGCGCGCGGGCATCGCGGTGATCGGCATCGACTACAGCCTTTCGCCGGAAAGCAAGTTCCCGGTTGCGCTGGAGGAATGTTCAGCCACGCTGGACTGGATGATCGCGCAAGCGGCCGAACTGGGCATCGATCCCGCGCGGCTGCTGGTTGGCGGGGATTCCGCCGGAGCCAATCTTTCGGTCAGCACCTGCCTGATCCGCCGCGAGCGCCACCTGCCCATGCCGCGTGGCATGGTCCTGAATTACGGCGCCTTCGCTGCCGATCACCTGCCCAGCTACGCCCTGTTCTCGCGCCCCGAGCATCCGCTTCTACCCGATGAGATGGACGAGTTCTGGCGGAACTACGTGGACGAGCCAGCCCAGCTTTCCGACCCACTGGTTGCGCCGCTGCTGGCCGATCTGCACGACCTTCCGCCCGCTTTCATCGCGATCGCGGAATGCGACATTCTGGCCGATTGCAACGTCGCCTTTGGGCAGGCGCTTGCCGGCGCAGGCGTTCCGGTGGAAGCTGTGACCTATCGCGGCGCGACGCACAGCTTCCTCGAGGCGGTCGCGATCGCGCCGTTGGCCGCGAAAGCACTGGAGGATCAGGCAACATGGATCAGGAAGGCAACGGGCTGACAGCCGGGATGCGCAAGGCATGAAGCTGTTCTTCGACGACAGGCAGCTGGGCCACGCGCCCTTGCGGGAACTGCATAATGGCGAATGGACGCCTTATGCGGAGAATACCGAACGCCCCCGCTCGATCCTGAAGGAATATGCCGACTGGGGCACGGTGCGCGATTTCGGCATCGATCCGATACTGGCGGTCCACGACGCGGCCTATGTCGAATTCCTGCGGATCGCATGGCGCGACTGGCAGGCGGCCGGACGCAGTGGCGACGCGATCGGCTATACCTTCCCCATCGTCCACCGCCGCCCGCTGGACCTGACGCGCATCGATGCAAGGCTGGGCGCCTATTGCTTCGATGCGGCGACGCCGATTGCCACAGGCACGTGGGACGCCGCCTATTGGTCAGCCCAATGTGCGCTGACGGCGCTGGACTCCATGGTTTCAACCGGGGCCCCGCACGCCTTTGCGCTGTGCCGCCCGCCCGGCCATCACTCAGGGGCGGACTACATGGGCGGCTATTGCTATCTCAACAACGCGGCCATCGCCGCCCGGCAGGCCCAGGCTTGGGGCCTGGGACCGGTGGCGATCCTGGATATCGATTATCACCACGGCAACGGCACGCAGGATATCTTCTACGAAGACCCGGACGTGTTCTTCTGTTCGATCCACGCCGACCCGGTGACGGATTATCCGTTTTACTGGGGTCATGCGGATGAAACGGGTACTGGTGCGGGTGCCGGAACCACGCTTAACCTGCCGCTACCGCACGGCACGCGCGGGGCAGACTACCTGCCGGTGCTGGAACGGGCCCTGGCCGCGATTGCCGATTGGGGTGCGCGCTTGCTGGTGGTGTCATTCGGCGCGGACACGCATGAAAGCGATCCGATCTCGCACTTCGCGCTGCAGCGCGAAGACCTTGCCGCGATTGCCGCGCACATATCGGCGCAAGGCCTGCCGGTTCTGATCCTGATGGAAGGCGGATACGCTGTCGGCGATCTTGGCCGCAACGTATCCGCCTTCCTGAGCGGCTTCGCTTCCTGACTTAACGCATGCTGTAGCGCAGGCTGAGACCGAAGGTGCGCGGCCGCGAAACCGATCCCGCGAACGAGAACGGCGCGCTCAGGATGCCATAGCTGTTGGTGACGTTCTTCGCGAAGACCGACAGGTCCAGACCCGGGATCACCTCGGCCGAAGCGTTGATATCCAGCGTGTGGAAATCGCCCTTCTCCAGCGCTGCGCCAAAGGCCACCGGTGCTTCGGACATGTAGCGATGGGCGATACCGATGCGCGGCTTCATCGCGGAATCCAGCAGCGTGTAGCTCAGCTCGTTCGAAAGGATCCATTCCGACGCACCCGGCAGGCGAGTGCCGGCCGCATAGCCGCCGCCAACCGCATAGGTATCGGGCAGGAAGTCCGACAGGCGGGCATCGTTGTACGACACGTTGGTCACCATCGACAGGCCACGGGTCGGGCGCAGGGTCAGGCTCAATTCCACGCCGTCGATCTCCGCCCCGCCGCCATTGACGGTGTAGGCATCGTCATCCGGCGTGAACAGGCGGGCCTGCATGCCGTTCCAGTCGATGTGATAGGCGGTCAGGTCAACCGACACCGCTCCACCGGCCAGATCGAAGCGCGTGCCGATTTCGTAGTTCTGCGTAGTATCGCTTTCGAACGTCATCGGCAGATCGGGGAACGGCAGCGCGAACACGTTGATGCCGCCGATGCGGAAACCTTCCGAATACAGCGCGTAGATCATGAAATCGTCATTGGGCTTGAACGACAGCGAGGCCTTCGGAATGAAGCCCGACTGCTTCTCCGCATCCGCCTCGTAGCTGTAGGGCGGGATGAGGTAGATGTTGTCGAACAATTCGGCCTGCGGCCTTGTCTTGAACTCGAACACGCGGCCACCCAGGGTCAGTGTGAGCTGCTCGGTCAGGTCATAGGAGATTTCGCCGAACAGTGCCTTTTCCGTGACGTTGCTGCTGTAGGTGGAGCGGATATAGTTATCGTCAGGCGTGATCACGCTGGACGGCTGGCCGCCGAACTCACCCGGATTGGCATCGACATAATCGCTGATGCCTTCGAGATACTGCCGGTCATACCCGTTGGAGCGCATGTGGGTGTAATTCGCGCCCACCAGCCAGCGGAACGGACCATCGCCAGTGGAGGTCAGGCGCAATTCGCCATATTCCGTTTCGGAATGGCCATTGCCGATACCCATGATGGGCGTACCGGTCCGCGCGTCGAAATCCCCGAACGAATAGTCGAACAGCAGGCTGGAGTTCTTCTCGGTGTAGCTGCCCAGCGCCGTCAGCGTGGCGAAGCCCAGTTCCTGATCCAGACGCAGGCTGTGCATCATGAAATCGGTGTCCTGGTATTCTGGCACCGTGGTCGGGCGTTCGTAATTCCGGGTCGGCAGGATGAACACATAGGTCTGATCGTCGAGATCATATTCCTGATACATGCTCAGCGCCGAAATCTTGGTGGTTTCGGTGGGCGTGAACACGATAGAACCGCGCAGGCCGCGCACGCGCAGGTCATTGCTGCCCTCTTCACCCAGCGCGGGATTGTCGAGATAGCCGGCATCCACTCGCTGCAGCGCGACGATGCGGACCGCCAACTTGTCGTTGATCAGCGGCGCGTTGATCATCGCCTTGGCCGAATAGCCAACTTGGCCGCCCGAACCCTTGGTAGTCGAAACGCCGGCTTCGAACATCGCGTCGTACCCGCCGGGATCGGCTTCATTGACGACATAGTTCACCGCGCCACCCAGCGACGACGATCCGAACAGCGTGCCCTGCGGGCCGCGCAGCACCTCCACACGACTCATGTCGAAGGCATCGATGTCTGGAATAACCAGCGGAAAGCCCGGCTCGGTCAGTGGGATTTCGTTGAGATAGTAGCCGGTCGTCGCCTGGTTCGCCTCGTGATAGGTGGTCGAGGCAACGCCGCGGATTACTACTTCCGATACGCCAGGCTGGTAGTCGTTGAACACCACGCCCGGCACGCGGGTGATGTAATCGGAAAGGCTCTGTGCGTTCAGGTTCTGAAGCTGTTCGCCGGTCATCGCCGAAACCGAGGCCGGAATTTCCCGCAGCGCCTGTTCGCGCTTGGCAGCGGTCACGACGATTTCGTTGCCGGCTTCCTGCGCCTGTGCCGTTACGGCAGTTCCGAGAGCCAGCATGGATATACTACCGGCAAGAACAATCCTGACTGATCCATAGGACATGATTTGGTGCTCCCTGTCTCCGTAATCTCCTCGAGAGAAAGCTATCACTCCTGCGAATGAAGGCGGCGAAGGTCGGGCCAGTTATCTCAAGAACTGGGCCACGGTCGCGATTTGCCGTCACTGTTGCGCCATTACACATTATCAGATTGGCCCGTTCAATGGATTGGGCGACCTGATTCAAGCGGTAGGGACGTTCTCCTTGCATATGCTGGCAGCCAATTCCTGATTCCGGGATAGTCAGGAACTTCAGACAGGATGCAGGATGATGGACGGATTCGGCAGGATGGCGCGGCGAAGCTTCCTTGGAGGAGTGGCAGCAGGTGCAGTGGCACTGGGCGGATGCGCTTCGGGCTTGCGGGCGGCAAGCACCGGATCGGCGCAGCGCTGGCCGGCCATCGAACCGCCCCAGCCCGCGCGCATATCGCACCCCATCGAGCAACTGGGCCGTTTTCGGGACGACACCTATTCCTGGTTCAAGTTCATTCCCGAAAGCGGCGTGCGCAGCGAGGAGAACCTTCCGGGTCCGGTTCGCGAGGCGCTGGAAGCGGAAAACCGCTATGCCGAGGCTATCCTGGCGTCCCTGAAGAGCGAACGCGATGCACTGGTGGAAAGCATGCTCGCCCGAGCCTCGGGCGGCGTCGAACCGCCTGCGCTGGAGATCGATGGCTGGGAATACAGCGCCTCGATCCCGGCTGGTGCGGTCCATCCGGTACACACACGCCGCAAGGCGGGCCAGCCGGCCGAAATGCTGGTCGATGATGCCGTGCAGGCCCAGGGCCACACCTATTACCGGAGCATCTACCACCAGCCGAGCCTGGACCACCGCTATTTCGCGTGGGCCGAGGACGTGATCGGGAACGACCGGCACCGCATCCTGGTGCGCGACAACGACACAGGCCACGTGCGTATTCTGGTCGCGGAGGACGGCTATGGCGAGTTCACCTTCTCGCCATCGTCCCACTGGATATTCTGGATCTGGCGCGATGCGCAAAACCGCCCACGCCGCCTTTACCGAACCGCAATCTACGGCAGCGAGACCGCCCTCGTTTACGAAGAACCCGATCCGGCAATATTCATGGGCCTCAAGCGCACGGCGGCGGGCGGCTTCATCGCCCTTACCCTGTCAGGCCCCGACACGGCAGAGGTCCGTCTGGTCCCGGCAGCCGATGAAAGCGGCGAAGCCCGTGTGGTGCGCCCCCGCCAGCCGGGCGTGCTTTACGAGATCGACGAATGGGAAGGCAACCTCGTCTCGCTGACCGATGCAGACGGATCGTTCGATCAGAAGCTGCTGCGGCTTGATCGGGACAGCTTCGAACCGCTGGAAACGCTGGTCCCGCATCGGCCCGGCACGCCGATCCTGTCAGTCATGCCGTTTCGCGATGCCCTTGTGCGGCTGGAACGCGTCGATGGCCTCCATCGGCTCGTGATCCGGCGTAAGGACGGCTCCGAGACCCCTGTGTCGTTCAATGAACCCGCCTATGCGATCGAGCTTCCCGGCGGGCAGAGCTATGCTGCCGATACGGTGCGGATCGTGCACCAATCCCCCAATTCCCCACGAAGCTGGATGAAGGCCAGTCTTGCGAACGGCACGCTCACCACGCTGCGGAAGGAACAGTTGCGAGACTTCGACCCCGCAGATTACGAAGTCGAGCGCCTTCTGGCTCCGGCGCCCGATGGGGAGACGGTGCCGATCACCGTGCTTTCTCGCAAAGGAGCACCGAGGGACGGCAGTACACCGCTGCTGCTCTACGGCTATGGCGCCTACGGGATTTCGAGCGATCCGGAATTTTCCCTGCCGGTAACGGTGCTGGTCGACCGCGGGTGGCGATATGCGATCGCGCATGTGCGCGGCGGGTCGGAAAAAGGCCGCCGCTGGTTCCTGGACGGTCGACGCTTCACCAAGCGGAACAGCTTTACCGATTTCGTAGCCTGCGCCGATTATCTCTGCCGCGAAGGATACAGCACACGCGGGCGGGTTGCGGCCTATGGCCTGTCTGCCGGCGGGCTGCTGGTCGGTGCCAGCATGAACATCGCGCCCGATCTGTGGGCGGGCGTGATCGCAAAGGTGCCGTTCGTCGACATGCTGAACACGATGAGCGATGCCGCCCATCCGCTGGTGCCTCTGTTCCGCCCTGACTGGGGCGACCCGCTGGCCGATCCGGAAGCCTATGACTACATCGCTTCGATCTCGCCCTACGAGAACGTGCGGGATGTCGCCTACCCCCCATTGCTATGCACCGCGGGGCTGAAGGACGATCGCGTACCTTACTGGGAGCCTGCGAAGCTGGTGGCCGAAGTGCGCCACCGTTCCACCTCAGGCAATCCGGCCATGCTGCTGACCGACATGCATGCAGGACATCAGGGCAGCGCCGATATGCGCAGCGAGTTTGAGGAAATGGCCCTGTTCTGGGCATTTGCGGAGCATTGCGCAGGCGCCGGCAAGGGCAGCACCTGAACGATCAGGCGCAGAGTTCGTTACCCTGAGGAATATCCCGCGTATCGACGGCTGCGGCGCTGCCGAAAGGTTGAAGTTCCAGCGCAAGGCAGGCGAAATCGCGCAAGGAAAGCGCTTCCTGGAACACCAGGCCATGGCGATATTGCTTGCGCCAGCAGACATGCGCGAAACGGCCGGCCATACCGCCCACTTCCACCCGCATGGCATAGCCAACCGGGATCTTGCGACCCGCTTCGATGCAGGCGCCCTGTGCGGACAGGTTCACAAGCACCGCATGGCTGCGTTCCCCATCCAGTTGCAGGGTCACCGGATGCTGGATCGAAAGCCGCAGCGGCCGGCGGCCGAGCGGATATTGCTCCTGCAGAAAATCGTCGATGTCCACCGGGCTGGAAAAACGGAAACCTGCCTGGTCACCGTCGATCCAGCGGCGTTCGACCGCGATCACGCTGTCGTTGCCGATGTCCAGGAACATGTGAGAGTCCGGGGGATGGCCGTGGAAGAAGCGCAGCCGCACACCGCTGCGCGAAATGTCCTGCATGATGCAGGCGTATTCGCCGCTGGCGCAGCACACTTTTGCGATCCGCATCACCAGGCGCTGGCGTTCGCCACCGCGCCTTTCGGGAAACATCGCGGGGAGCACTGCCCCCGTTTCCACTGGTACCAACATTGCTTTATCCCCCCTCGAAATCCGGCCGTCAGCAGGCGCCCGGATGGTAAATCATTCCTATATGCCCTTGGTTAACAATCTCCGAAGGCACGCCCCGCTCATCGCATCATCAGGATCGAGATACGGCGGTTGCGGGGATCCGAAGGATCGTTCTTCACCAGCAGTTCCCGATCCGCCACGCCTTCGATCCTGCGGAAGCGCGAAACATCCACGCCTTCCCGCATCAGCGCCTGTCGCGTCGATTCCGCGCGCCCGGCCGAAAGCGACCAGTTATTGCCCACGCCGCCGCTCTTCCACGGCAAGGCATCGGTGTGGCCGCGAATGCTCAGCCCCCCGCTTTCAGGCCCCACCGTGGCGGCAATGGCATCGAGCAGGGTCGATGCTTCCGAAGTCAGCATGGTGGTGCCGAGTTGGAACATGGAAAAGTCCGCATCGTCCACAAGATCTATCCGGATGCCCTCGGTCGTGTCGATCAGGCGGACCTGACGGATCAGTCGCTCGAGTTTGTGCGTCTGTTCAAGCCGCTGCTCCAGCCGCTTGCGCATCACTTCGATCTGCCTTGCCCGCTCCGCGGCACCTTCCTTGGGTCCACCATTGGCATCGCGCGGAATCGTCAGCGATTTCGTGCCCGTCTGCCCCTGGCGGTTCGGATAATTGTCGACTTCCGTGATGGAGGAACCGCCCAGCATCCCGTTGGCGCCGGCGCTCTGTTCGCGCAGCTTTACCAGAGTGGGCGTAAAGTAATCGGCCAGCCCCTTGCGCTGGTTTTCCTCGGTCGCGCCCAGCAGCCACAGCAGCAGGAAGAACGCCATCATCGCGGTCACGAAGTCCGCATAGGCCACCTTCCACGCGCCGCCGTGATGGCCACCGCCCTGGACGATGGTCACCTTCTTGACGATCACCGGCGGAACCGGTTCGTTTCGGCCTCTCTTGGCGGAACTTGCCATGCTCAACGGCCTCTCAGGCTATCGAGCAGTTCGGTCAGGCCCGGCCGGAAAGCATGGCCCAGGCCCGAACGGGCGGATTCGACCACCAGCGGCTGCGGCCAGCCATGCAGCGATGCGATAACGACCTGCTTGACCGCATGGAACACCTGCTCATCCTGCTCGATCACCTGCTTCAGGCGCGAGGCGAGCGGGCCGACGATACCGTAGGCCAGCAAAACGCCGAGGAACGTACCCACCAGGGCAGAGCCGATCATGCCACCCAGCACAGCCGGCGGCTCGTCGATCGAACCCATTGTTTTTACCACGCCGAGAACCGCCGCAACGATACCTAGCGCAGGCAGAGCGTCAGCAAGGCCCTGCAGAGTGTGCTGCGGTTCGTGCATCTCGTGGAAATGCGTCTTCATCGCGTTGTCCATCACCTCTTCCACCGCATGGGTTTCCAGAGTGCCGGACGAAACGACGATCAGCGTCAGCGTGTCGCAGATCAGGTCGATCAGCGGCTTGTTGGTCAACAAGCGAGGAAATTCCGCGAAGATCGCGGAGTTCTGCGGGTCCTGCACATGCGCTTCCAGCGCAACCGGGCCTTCGCTGCGCAGAATGCGCATCAGGCGGGTCGTCAGAAGGATTGCGTCGATGTGATCCTGCTTGTTATGCTTGGGGCCCTTGAACACCTTGCCCAGGCCGCTGCCGAGCTGCTTCAGCTCATGCAGCGAGTTGCCTGCAACCAATGCGCCCACCGCAGCACCGCCGATGATCATCATTTCATGCGGCAACGCATGAAGCACCGGACCGATCGCGCCGCCGGTGATCATGAACCCGCCGAACACCATCACGATCAGGATGACGATCCCGATAACTGCATACATCTCAAATACCCCTTTGTGCTCGGTTCATCGGGTTCAGCGGATCAGATCGAACAGGGTCAGGCTCGCGAGTTTCACGAAGCTGGCCTGGCTGGCTTCTAGAACGGCCATTATTTCCTGAAGTTCAGTGATGGCGGTGGCGGGATCGATCCCGCCGACCTGTCCCTGCTCGGTAACGCGCATTTCCTGCTGGCGTTGGTGCCGGTCGAGATTCAGGTCGACCCAGTTCATCCGGGCACCGATAACCGTCTGGGTAGTCGTGATTTTCTCAAGACCTGAACCTAGGCTCCCCAGCGCTTCCCTGGCTGCGGCGGCCGGGTCGGCAGAGCCCCCTGAAAGCGCAGTCGCCAGGTTTCCCAGCACCGCGAAAAGATCGGTCGCACTGCCATTATGCGTGAAGTTGAAGAATTCCGGGCCAGTCACGCCCCGCACGACCGTCTGGCCGTCGCCCAAGGCAAGTTCGCCGGAACTGGACGTGCCAGAATAGACCGGATTGCCACTGCCATCGACGGTGTAGGCGGTCGTCGCGCCCTCCCCGCCGAACAGGGCATGGCCCGCGCTGTCACGCGAATTGGCCAGCGCAATCAGGTTGCTGCGAATATTGGCGATCTGTTCGCCGATCGATGCGCGCTGGTCATCATTGAGCGTTCCGGTCGCAGCTTGCGTAGCCAGTTCCTGCGCCAACATCAGGTTGTTGGCGATTTCGCCAATGGCGCTGTCGGCCAGCGACAGATCGGACATTGCCCGGTTGGCATTGGCGACGTTCGCCGCGGAAATGCTTTCAGCCCGTGCCAGTTCGCGCAGGCGCGAGGCAGCCACCGGATCATCCGAAGACTTGTTCACCCGCTGCTGGGTCGAGATCTGCGTCTGCAGGGTTTCGGCCTGCTTGCGCAGCGACGAAAGGTCCAGATGGGCCCGCTCATAAAACGCGCTGGTTGAAACTATAGCCATGATCGCCTCACCTGATGCCCAACAGCGTATCGAAAAGGTCCGAAGCGACCTGCATCGTCCGGCTGGAGGCCTGGAAAGCCTGCTGGAACCGGAGAAGGTTGACGGCTTCGTTGTCGAGGTCGACCCCCGCCTGGCTCTGCAAGGCAATGCTTGCGGAAGCGGCGATGGTCTGGAGCGCGTCCCGTGTCGTTTCCAGACCGGAAACCTTACTGGATACGGCGAACAGCAGGCTGTTCATTCCGCCCGCGACGCTGTTCGTTGAAAGACTGTCCCGCAGTGCCTGCAGATTGGACTGATCGCGCGAACCTGCCACTGCTCCGGCCGGTGCCGTCGCCAGCAGGGACGGGTTCGTCAGCGTCACGACGATGTCCGCCGCGCCGGTGCCGGCGAACAAGGGAGGACCGGCGGTTCCATCAAGCGCGGCACCGCTGGTCTGAACCGTGTTGACGGCGCTGGCCAAGCCATTTGCCACCGCATCCAGGTTGGCGCGATAGTCTCGCAGATGCGTAAGTGCCTGGGCCTTGCCAGCCAGCGATCCGCCCGAAAGGCTTATTGCCGACCCGCCGACCGTGAAGGAGATCGTGCCGTCGGAAGCGGTCGCGCTTTCGAGCAAGGCGGCCGTGCCCCCCTGCACCAGCGGTGTACCGCCGAGGCGAACCTCGACAGTATAGTCCGACGCCACGGTCACGCTGATGTCGGCATGTTCACTGAGCCGCTGGAGCATCAGATCGCGTTGATCCAGCAGGGCCGACTGGTCCGTGCTGCCATTCTGGGCACGTGCCAGACGCAGGTTGATGCGCGCCAGTTCCTCCGCGAAGACATTCACATCGTTGATGGCGGCATCGGCGTCGAAATGCAGGCTGGCGCCAACGGCATCCAGCGCACCCGACGCAACATTGAAACTGCGCGCCAGCGTACTGGCGGATTCAAGTACCGCCGCACGCAGCGAAGGGTTCGTGGGGTCCGAAGCCAGGCTTTCCAGCGAGCTTTCGAATTCCACGATCGCGGGATAAATCCGCGCATTTTCCAGCGAGGCCTCGATATTCTGAAGACCCGACAGCTCTGCATTGGCACGGGTCAGGTCTGACGTGGTGCGGCGCAATTCGCCAATCCGGAACTGGTCGGCATTGCGCACGACCCGGTCCAGCCGGACACCCGACAGCGAAGCATCGCCGATCTGTCCCGACGTGCTGGGCGGAGCCAGTTCGACAAGGCTGACAGACCGCCGGACATAGCCTGCGCTGGATGCGTTGGCGATGTTCTGCGCGGTGATGTCCAGCGCTACGCGGGCCGTCTTGGCGCCGCTTGCGCCGATGGAGAGGAGATCGGATGCCATGGCCTATTCCTTCACCGGGATGCCGATGTGGCCTGCGAGTTGCGCCTCGATCGTCTTCCCGAAACCGAGCGCGCCGCTTTCTGCGAGGATGTCGGCGAACCGTTCGTCCATCATCTGGCGAAACGTGTCCGTGCCCTGGCTTTCGAAAAGCCCACCGTCAAAACTCGCCTGCCGCGCGGCAGACAGCATCTGCCGAGCAAATATCGCCTCGAACCGGGTAGCCGCTTCCGCAAGCCTTTCCCGCTCGTCGCCCTTGGGGCCAAGCGAAATGGATGTGTTGAGCGTGATCATATCACCACCACCTCTGCATTGAGCGCGCCTGCCTGCTTGAGGGCCTCGAGAATGGCCACCAGGTCGGACGGTGTGACGCCGAGCATGTTCAGGGCATCGACCAACTGGGCGAGCGAAGCGCCGGGCTGGAAGTTCACCACATGCGCGCCGTTCTCCTCGATATTCAAAGTGCTGGCCTGTTCGGTCTGCGTCGTGCCGCGGCTGAACGGTGCGGGCTGCACCACGCGCGGATCTTCGTCGACACGAACCACCAATTTGCCATGGCTGATCGCAGCCGGCGCCAGGCGGACTGCGCTGTTGATAACAACGGTTGCCGTGCGACTGTTGATGATGACCCTGGCGCGGCTTTCAGCCGGACGGATATCCAGCATCTCGATCTGCGCCATCAGGCTGGCGCGCGTGTCGGCGCCATAAGGCAGCCGCAGTGCCAGGGTGATACCATCCTCGATAGAGGCAGTACCCGGATACATCGTGTTGATTGCATCGCGCACGCGGGTCGCGGTCAGGAAGTCAGCTTCGAAGAGGTTCCAGCGCACATATTCGGCGCTTTCGAACCCGGTCATCACTTCGCGTTCCACGCTGGCGCCGCTGGCGATACGGCCCACGGTGGGGACGTTGACGGTCAGCTTCGAACCATCGCGACCGGAGACGCCCAGGCCACCGACGGCAAGGTTGCCCTGCGCCATCGCGTAGATCTGGCCATCGGCGCCATAGAGCGGCGTCAGCACCAGCGCGCCGCCGCGCAGGCTCTTGGCCTTGCCGATGGTGGAAACGGTGATGTCGATCCGTTGGCCCGGCTTGGAGAACGCCGGCAGGTCCGCCGTGATCATCACGGCCGCAGCATTCTTCAGGCCGGGGCTCACGCCCGGCGGAAGCTGCAGGCCGAACCGACCGGAAACGCCGCGCATTGCCTGCGTCAGATATTCCAGGTTGTCGTCACCCGTGCCGTCCAGGCCCACGACGATGCCGTAGCCGGTCAGCTGGTTGGTTCTGACGCCCTGGAAGCTGCCGAGGTCGCGGATACGTTCCGCGGCCGCCGGCACAGGAGCGGCGAGAAGACCCGCCAGGATGATGAGAATGGAAAGAATGCGCGACATGTCAGGCCTCGATCAGAACGGGGAGATCATGTTGAAGAAACGGCTGAGCCAGCCTTCGCGGCTCGCCCGCTGTACGGCGCCCTTGCCCGAATAGATGATCCGGGCATCGGCGACACGGGTGGAGAGAATGCGGTTCTCGGTATCGAGATCGACCAGGCGGACGATGCCGGAGAACTGGATCCATTCCTCGCCCTGGCTGAGTTCGAGCAGTTTCTGCCCGCGCACCAGCGCAGTGCCGTTGGTGTAGACTTCGGCGATAGTCACCGAAACGGTGCCGGTGAGGCTGTTTTCCTGGGCTGCGTTGCCCTTGCCCTTGAAGTTCGCTCCCCCGGACATGGCGACATCGGACGGGCTGAAGAAGCTCAGCGGGCCGCTGGTCGGCGGGGTCAGCGAAAAGCCGCCAGCGCGATCGGTCTGCGAACTGGCAGACTTGGACGTACGGGTGGTTTCCAGCAGCAGGATGGTGATCGGATCGCCCACTGCACGGGCGCGATGGCCGATATGCAGGGGAGCATAGCCGCCATCCGCGCTGAAAATCGCACCTTCGGTCCGCGTCGACTGCACCAGCGGGGCTGGCAGCGGCAGTGCGGCCGAGAAATCCGGTTTGGCCTTTTTGGCAGGCGCGGCCGAAGCCATGCAACCCAGCGCAACGGCACCGATGATGAGGGAAATCCTGTTCATGGCCTACATCGTCTGGTTGGCGTTGCGGAGCATCTCGTCGACCGCCGAGATCATCTTGGAATTGATCTCGTAGGCGCGCTGGCATTCGATCATATCGACCAGCTCCTCCACGACGTTGACGTTCGAGGATTCCAGCATGCCCTGGCGGATGTTGCCGCGGCCATTCTCGCCCGCCGCGCCCATCTGGGCCTGACCGCTGGCGGCAGTTTCCAGCAGGAAGTTGTCACCCGTGGCCTGCAGGCCCGCGGGATTGGTGAAGGAAGCAACCTGCAACTGGCCCAGTTCGGTCGGCGCGCCGCCCTGGCTGGTCGTGGCGGAAATGGTGCCGTCCTGGGCCACGGAAATTGCCAGCGCATCTTCCGGAATGGTGATGCCCGGCTGCACGCGATAGCCCTGGACAGTAACGAGTTCGCCCTCGGCAGAGCGGGTGAAGTTCCCCGCGCGGGTATAGCCCAGCTGGCCGCCAGGCATTTCAATCTGGAAATAGCCTTCGCCGTCGAGGGCGAGGTCCAGCGCATTGCTGGTGTTGCTCAGCGTACCCTGCGTGACGATCCGGCTGGTCGACTGGACCGCAACACCGGTCCCCAGGTTCAGGCCGGTGGCATAAGCGGTTTCGCTACTGGACTGCTGCCCGGCAACACGCTCGTTCTGGTAGGCGAGCGTGGCGAAGTTCGCACGGTCGCGCTTGAAGCCGGTGGTGCCCACGTTGGCGAGGTTGTTGGCGATGACGCGCATACGCGTGTCCTGGGCCTCGAGCCCGGTGCGAGCCACTTGAAGAGCGGAATTCGGCATAGTCAGTCTCCTTTCGGAACAATCACAGACGCATCAGGCTGGCGCCGCTCTCGTCGAGCTCCTTGGCGCTGGCGACGAGTTTGGTGCGCATGTCGAACAGGCGCTGCGCTTCAACCATCTGGACAAGGATCCCCGTCACATCGACGTTGGACTGTTCCAGCGAGCCGCTGCGCACCGTTGCGGTTTCATCAGTGGGAAGAACGCCACCGTCACGGACGCGGAACAGACCGTCCATCCCTTTGACGATCGAGCTTCCCTGCCAGCTGCCCAGCTTGATGCGATCCACCACCTGCGGCGGCAGTTCCGGATTCTCCGCGTTCGCCAGCAGGATGCTGCCGTCAGGAGAGATCGAAACGTCGCCGCCGGGAGGGATGGAGATCGGCCCGCCCTCACCCATCACAGGGCGCCCGTCACCATTGACGAGCACCCCGGTGGGAGAGATCGAAAGATCGCCCCGGCGCGTATAGGCTTCGGTGCCGTCGCTCGCCTGCACGGTGATCATGGCATCGCCTTCCACGGCGAGATCGAGCGTACGCCCCGTTTCCACGAAGGAACCGGCTGTCATGTCCGCCCCCAGCACACCCGTAGTGACCATCGTGCGCACATCGACAGTCGACGGGCTGGTGATGGAAACGGGCGTGGAGTCGAAGGTTTCGGCCCGAAAACCGATGGTCTGCGAGTTCGCCAGGTTGCTGGCGATCGCGCGCTGCCGGATCATTGAATCCGACATGCCCGAAACCGCGGTGTAGATCAGCCGGTCCATTTAAGTCTCCGATCGTCCTTGTCAGCCGACGGATCAGGTCCGCAGGTTGATGACGGTCTGCGAAATCTGGGTCGCAGTATCGATTGCCTTGGCGTTGGCCTGGAAGTTCCGCTGCGCGGTGATCAGGCCGACCAGTTCCTCGGCGATGTCTACGTTGGAGCGCTCAAGAGCACCCGACAGGAGGCTGCCGTACTTGCCTTCGCTGGGAGCGCCATATTCCGGCGCGCCCGAAAGACCCGTTGCCTGCCAGTTGGACGAACCGACCTGCTTCAGGCCGGTCGGCGCCATGAACGAAGCCAGCGCGACCTTGCCGACAATCGTCGTGCCGCCATCGTCGTAGGAGGCAACGACGTTGCCGTTGTCGGCGATCGTCACGCCTGCAAAGGCTGCGCCGGCACCGTTGGTGGCGGGAATCTGCAGGCTGATCGGCGTCGTCGAGGTCACAGCACCGCTGCTGTCCACGGGCAGGCCCTGGAGGCGATTGTTGGAACCGTCGGTGATATAACCGCCGTCGTCCACGCCGAAGCTGCCGTTGCGGGTAAACACCGTCTGGCCCGTGGTGCCCGAACGCATGGTGAAGAAGCCGTCGCCGTTGATGGCGATGTCCAGGGCCGAGCCGGTCTGCTCGATCGGGCCGACCGCGAAGTTCTGGGTAATACCTTCGACGGTAGCGCCGATACCCTGGGTAAGGCGCGGGTTCGAGTAGGCCGAACCGGCAACCACGTCCGCAAATTCCGTGCGGCTCTTCTTGAAGCCGGTGGTTTCGACGTTGGCGATATTATGGGCAATCACGCCGAGATCGGTCTGGGCGTTCTTCATGCCGTTCAGGGAAGTGTAGAATGACATCGTACTATTCCTTTCTCGGGTAATCTCAGGATTGGGTGGTCGTGGATGCTTGCTGCTGCGCAACCAGCGCATCGAGCTTGGTGGCGATCGACTTCAGTGTCGTGCCCATCTCGGAGACGCCGGCGAGCTGCGAGAACTGCGCCATCTGCGCCAGCATCTCGGTGTTATCGACCGGGTTGAACGGATCCTGCATCTGCATCTGCGTGGTCATCAGGCGGAAAAAGTCCTGTTGACCCAACGCGGCAAAGCCGGATTTCTCAGTGGTGTAGGTACTCGTCGTGGGAGTACCGTTGACAGCATAGACGCTCATTTGATCCTCATCGTTTCAAGCATGAGTTGTTTGGCGGTCTGGAGCGCCTCAACCATGTTCTGGTACTGGCGAGCGCTCTCGAGCATCTCGACCATCTCGGCGTTCTCATCGACGGGCGCTTCGAAGACATAGCCTTCCGCGTTCGCGAGCGGGTTGCCCGGATCGTGCCGTTTGATCGGCGCGGCATCGCTGCGCTGAACCCCCGCGACACGCACGGTCGAAAGGCCGGTGGAGCGATCCAGTTCTTCGGAGAAGACCGCACGCATCGGGCGATAGGCTTCGTTCTCGTTGCCCGTCACGCTGCCGGCATTGGCCAGGTTCGACGCGGCGGAGTTCATACGCACGAGCTGGGCCGACATGGCGCGCTGGGCGACGGTGAAGAGGTTCATGGAGCCCGACATCGTCATTCGCCCTTCATGGCGCGGGTCAGCGTTTCCACGCGGCCGCGGATGAAGGAAAGCGTCGCGGAATAACCGACAGCGTTTTCAGCAAAGGCGGTCTGCTCGGTCGCCATCTCGACGGTGTTGCCGTCCAGCGTGGGCATCACGGGCACACGGTACATCGTGGTGGAGTTCGCCGCCTGCTCGGTGCTCGCACCGTTCATGCGGGCCTTCAGGGCCGACGCGAAATCGATATCGCGCGCCTTGTAGCCCGGCGTTCCGGCATTCGCGATGTTGGACGAAAGCAGGCCCAAGCGCTGCGAACGCAGTTCCAGGGCCGCCCCGTGAATTCCGAAAATGCTGTCGCTCATCGAAGTTACTCCATTCACACGCGTTTTTCTAAGCAAGGGGTGTGCCAAAACGTCTTTCTCTATAAAAATCATGATGTTGCTTTATTTTCATGATTTTAAGAACGCCCCTCTCCCGCCAGCGGCAACCGGCTTGCGGCAAATGCTTGCCGGTTGCGGCAAATGTCGGCCGATCACTGAAAATCACCGCAAAGCACCGTTCTTCGCCCTGAAGGGAATTGCGCGATGTCCTATCTGAACCTGATCGACCTGCCTTCGGCCGCCATCGTTTTCGGCGGCACGATCGTCGGCACGATCCTGCGCTGCGGGGTCTGGGCCAGCTTCGCCACGCTGCGCGGGCTTGGGGCTTCGCTGCGGTCGGGCTTCGATGCCGAGCGCGCGCGTTCCGAACTGGCCGTGCAGGTGCAGCAAATCCGCCGTGACGGTTTGCTTCGCGCAGAGCCCCGGCATTTCGGCGATCCGGAATTCGATGACGTGGCCGATGTGCTGATTGGGCGTCGTTCGATCGGCGCGCTGCTGGAAAAGCACAAGGCACACAAGGAAATGCGGATCGCACGCAACCAGGTCGCGGTCACCACCTTCAACCAGGCCGCCGAGCTGGCACCTGTGTTCGGCCTTGCCGGCACATTGATCGCGCTCAGCCGCATCTCTGACACGACCGTGCCCGGGACCATGCTGTCCAGCAACATCCCCATGGCGATCGTGACCACCTTCTATGGCCTGATGGCCGCCCACCTGATCTTCGCGCCTGTTGCCCGCTTCATCGAACGCAAGGCGAGCAAGGAAGAGGCGGAGCGTCAGAAGCTGGTCGATTGGCTCGCAGGTGAAATCGCAGGCGAGACCGCGCGAGCCTCACGCTCGCGGGAACCGATAGCGGCATGATGGGCGACAGCACACAAGGCTGGGCCGTCACCCTTGCCGATCTGGTCATCATCCTGTTCATGATCACCGCTGCGGATCTGGCAAATGCCGATGTCGCGAAAAGCGAGATCGAAGGGGTTGAGGCAACGGTCGCCATGGCAGAGCCGGTCGCGATCTACCGGCCGAACGGCGCTTCCATGCCGCTGGATGCATGGCTGGAAACCCTGCCCGACGACCCCCGCCAGCGCCTGACCATCCTGGTCCGGCACAATGGCACGAACATGGATGGCGCCCTTGCCCAGGGCGTCGCCCTGTCCGCCCTCGCTGACAAGGCGGGGATGCAGGCGCGTATGATCGTGGAACAGTCCGAACACCCGGATGTTGCCGCGATTCTGGCATATGATTCCGGCCAGCAGGCCGTGGCACGTAATTTGCTTGTTCAAGAACAGAGCAACAGCACGGAGGATATCCGATGAAATTCCATCTGAAGCATGCAGCGGTCGCCCTGGCGGCGGTGGCTGCACCTGCCCACGCGCAGGGATTTGTCGATCCCGCCATGATCGAACACGAAGTCGCGGCCTTTCTGGGGGTATCCCCGCAGGATGCCGGCACCGCCTTTCTTCCGGTGGACCGCCGTTTGCGGCTGGCCCAATGCGCCCAGCCCCTCAGCCTTGGCTGGCAGGGCACGCGCAGGGATTCAATTCTGGTCCAGTGCCCGCAGGCAGGGGGTTGGAAACTGTATGTCCGCGTGATGGGCCAGGCGAGCGCACAAGCCGCCGCCGTCCCGGTGGTGAAACGCGGGGAATCAGTGACCGTCACCGTGCGCGCGCAGGGCTTCAGCGTATCGCAGGAAGGCCAGGCGCTGGAAAACGGCGCGATCGGTGAATGGGTGCGCATCAAGGTCGGCAAGGACAAGGAAATGCGTGCTCAGGTGCTGCGCCCGGGCGCTGTCGGCATGAATATGCTCTGAGCCAGCGCTTAAACGGATTGAACCCTTAAATATGTCACCGATCTGCCGTTTCTTTGCCCGAGCTATTCATGGAGCGGCACGATGCGGTCGATCGAAATCCAGCCAGTGCGCCCAGTGTGCACATCCGACAGGATGGTCGCGAACGGGCAAACTCAGCCCCAAGCGACCAAGCCGACCGGTGGTGAAAAGGACATCGAGGTTTCCCGCAGCCCGCTGCTGGAGCCTCAATCTCCGCCAATCGATGCAGAGCGGGTCGAAGCGATCCGCCAGGCAATCGGAAACGGGACCTACCGCCTGGAGCCGGCGCGAATTGCCGACGCCATGATCGCGGCGGTGGATGCTTCGAGGAATTCACGATGAAGAGCCTCACCGACACGAAAACTGCCCTGCGGCAAATGCTTGCCGTCATGGAAGAAGAACGGCAGGCGCTTGCCGGTATGGACCTGGATGCCATCATGGGCTGCTCCGAAGATAAAAGCAGGCTGTGCGACGAGTTGGGCAATGCATCGAACGACAACCTGGATGAGGAATGCCTCAGCCTGATCGAGGCAACGCGCCGCCTTAACGAGGTAAACCGCCAGATTCGCAACCTTGTGGCGGCGAATGTGTCCGCCCGGCTCGATGCGCTGACCGGCGCGCCCGCGGTTTACAAGCTGCCCAATGTACGTGCCGGCTATGCCCGGACCAGCATAGCAACCGCTCACTGATCAAAACTGGCACGCTGCTTGCTTAGAAGCCTCCGGACTATTTTGACCGGAGGTTCAGTTGAGCGAGCTAAATGCAGTCGGACTATCGGGGGGAGCGCAGGACGTGCGCCTCTCGATCGCCCGCGCCGCTCAGGCGACGGGGGTCGATTTCGATTACCTGCTCGCGCAGGCGAGGCTGGAATCCCGACTGGACCCCAAGGCGCGCGCAGGCACGTCCAGCGCCGCCGGGCTTTATCAGTTCCTCGGCAGCACCTGGCTGGACACGGTAGACCGGCATGGCGAGCGCTACGGCCTCGACTGGGCCAGCGCCGCGATCCGCGATGGCGAGAATGGCGGCAAGGTCGTCGATCCCGGCATGAAGAGCCAGATCCTGGCCCTGCGATACGATCCCGACGCCGCCTCACTGATGGCGGCCGAACTCGCGCGCGACAACCAGTCCGCCCTGCGCCAGACCCTGGGTCGCGAACCCGACTTTTCCGAACTTTATCTGGCCCATTTTCTGGGCAGCGACGGCGCCTCGCGCTTTCTCACCGCCTTGCAGCAGAACCCGGATGCGTCGGCCCCTGCACTGTTTCCCAAACCTGCTTCGGCGAACCGCCCGGTCTTCTATAACGAGGCTGGCGGCGCGCGGTCGCTCGGCGAAGTCATGGACTACTTCCGCAAGCGGATGGAACAGGCCGGCGCGCTGGACAGCGGCACGATGCCTGCCAACTTCGCGCCAGGCAGCTTCAACGTGGCCGCGGCACCGCAACAGGAAGTCCAGCCGCTGGGTCCGCTGGCCCGCGAATTCATGGACGCATCGGCAAGCCATGCGGGCGCACGCCCTTCGATGGTCGATACGCTGCGCCAAACCTTCGGTTCCGGGAACCAGGCATCGGCGATGCCCGATAACGTCCGGTCCGCCTACACCAAACTCAAGGCCTTCGGACTATGATGGGCAAGTCTTTCCCACAGGCGGCGGCATTCGTTCTTCCGCTGGGAATTCTCACGATCGTCCTGCTGATGATCATGCCGATCCCGGCACTGGTCCTCGACATATTCTTCGTCCTCAACATCGCCCTTTCGGTAGCGGTGCTGATGGCGGCGATGAACGCGCAGAAGCCGCTGGACTTCTCATCCTTCCCTTCCGTCCTGCTGTTCGCCACGCTGTTGCGGCTGGCGCTGAACGTCGCATCGACCAGGGTCGTGCTCGTCAACGGACATGAAGGCGGGGCAGCGGCCGGCCACGTCATCGAGGCCTTCGGCGCATTCCTTATCGGCAACAATTTCGCCGTCGGGCTGTTCGTGTTCCTCGTCCTCATGGTCATCAACCTGATGGTGGTGACGAAAGGCGCGGGGCGTGTTTCTGAAGTGTCTGCGCGTTTCACGCTGGACGCCTTGCCAGGCAAGCAGATGGCCATCGACGCGGATCTCGCGGCGGGTCTGATGACGCCTGACGAAGCCAAGGCCCGCAGGCGCGAAGTCGCGACCGAGGCCGATTTCTACGGTTCCATGGACGGTGCCAGCAAGTTCGTGAAGGGCGATGCGATCGCGGCCCTGCTGATCCTGGCACTCAATGTCATTGCCGGTTTCTGCCTTGGCATGATCAGCCACGGCCTGTCCGCTTCCGTCGCGGCGGAACGCTACATCACGCTGGCAGTCGGGGACGCGCTGGTCGCGCAGGTTCCGGCGCTGCTGCTCTCGATCGCCGCCGCCATCATCGTGACCCGTGTGTCCGACAATCGCGACCTGTCCGGCCAGATCGGCGGGCAGTTCTCCAGCCCCACCATCTGGCTGCCCGTTGCCTTTATCCTTACCGTTATCGGTGTGATCCCGGCGATGCCGCAGACGATTTTCCTCCCCGCCGCGGCGATTGCGGGGACCATCTGGTGGAAGCTTCGCAAGCGGGCCGCACAGCCGGCCTTCGAAGTCGAGCAAGTCGTCGCGCAGGACCCCTCGCGCATCGAGCTTCAGGAAGTCAGCGATCACACGCTGGTGACGATCGAGGTCGGATACGGTCTGGTTCACCTGATCGACGAGCGCCACGGTTCGCCGCTGGTTTCCCGCATTACCGGCGTGCGCAAGCAGCTTTGCCAGGAACTCGGCTTCATCGTGCCGCAGTTCCGCATCCGCGACGCCATCGAGCTTCCGCCGAACGATTATCGCATCATGCTGGGCGGTGTCCCGCTGGCCGGCGGCGACATTCGTGCGGACAAGGTGCTGGCGATCAACGCGGGCGACGTCCTGAACGACACCTCGCTGCTGGGCGAAAGCACCCGCGATCCCAGCTTCGGCTGCCCCGCGATCTGGATCGACCGCGCGCAGAAGGATCACGCGATCGCGGAAGGCTATCTCACTGTCGATGCCGGCACGGTCGTCGCCACGCATCTCAACCAGATGCTCATCAATCAGCCAGAACAACTGCTTGGGCCGGATCAGGTCCATGAACTCCTGCAGTCGGTGAAAGAACACGCTTCACAACTGGTCGACACCATCTACCCGCAGCCGCTTACGCTCGCCGGCATCACTCGCATCCTGCAGACTCTGCTGAAGGACGGCATACCGCTGAGCCACCCGCTGCCGATCCTCGCCAGCCTGAGCCGCGGCGTTCAGCACACGCTGGACCACAACCAGCTCATCGATATCGTGCGGGCGGATCTCGGCGCGCTGATCGTCGGCCGCAATTGCGGGCCGACCCAGCCCCTCCCCGTCATCACGCTGGATGCGCGGTTGGAGGATATGATCCTCCAGGGTCTGCGCGATCCGGCAACCGGGGAACCGGTGATCGAGCCCGAACTTGCCCGCAATATCGGCGAACGGGTTGCGCAACTTTGCGCCAGCCGTCCGGCCGGCGATTGCCAGCCTGCGCTGATCGTCCAGCCCGGCAGCCGCAGGGCACTGGCCGCCCTGCTCCGCCTGCGGGCACCCTCATGCCTTGTCCTGTCCATTGCCGAATTGCCGCAGACCCAGCCGATCGAAGTGCTGGCCGTCGTGGGCGACGAGGGTGACGGCCAGCAGGACCAGCACGCCAACAACACTGTCGAAAGCATTGCCGCATGATAAGCAATCTTCAATCCGCCCCTCCCGCGCGCGCCTATGGCGATTCCACGGCCGCGATCGTGCAGCGTTTCGTGCCCATGGTGCGGAAGCTGGCCTGGCATCTGCACGGCTTTGCCAAGGCTGGCGTGGAGCCCGAGGACCTGGTCCAGGCCGGTCTCGTCGCCCTGACCGAATGTGCCCAACGGCACCGGGGGAACGACACCGACGGGTTTGCGGCTTACGCCAAGATCCGCGTGAAAGGCGCGATGATCGACCAACTGCGCCGTTTCGCCCCGCTTTCGCGCGGCGCCAGCCAGCGGCGGCGGGAAATGCGTGAAGCCGAAAACCATCTCTGGAGCCGCCTCGGCCGCGAACCGAGCGGGCCCGAATTGGCCCAGGCGATGGGGATCGAACCCGCTGAACTGGCTGCCATGCGCGCTGCCAGCGCACCGTTGCAGTTCGAATCCATCGACGAGAGCTATTCCGATTCCGACATGGCCTTCAGCGACGATTCCGCCGATGCCTTCGCAACGCTCGTTTCGCAGGAAAACCGCGATGCGCTGGTCGCATCCATCGCGGGGCTTCCCGAACGGCTGCAGTTGGTGATCCAGCTCTATTTCGTAGACGAACTCAATCTTTCCGAAATTGCAGGCGTATTGGGGCTCAGCATTCCGCGCATTCACCAGCTCAAGGACCAGGCACTCAAGAAAGTGCGGGAAGAGCTGCTCCGACGCGGCATCGAGACGGCGCAATAAGCAGGGGAAAGGTCACGACTTACTGGACAGGCGCCTGCTATCTTTCGCTTTGGCCGGAAGTGGGAAACGCTTGCGGCACAGCAGTTTACCGAGTATTTACAGCATTATATTAACGATCGTTATAGTTCAGGCGATCGGGTTGTTGCGCGGCAGGTTTGGCGTCATGACGTCATCATTGTCGTTGCGGATAATTGAGGGTATTGCGCGGCAGACTTGGCGTCATGACGTCATCATTAGTCGGTCATTCGGGCGTTGTGGGGCAGAGGTCTATGGGGGGTACGCAATCGAGCGGATTTGCGCGACTGCTGCACGTAGTCGATGGCGACCACTCGGTCAGGGCGAAAATATCCAATGCCGTAACAGGCAATGGGGGCCATGCCGAAATCTACGAAGATCTGGCGGAACTGATCGCTACCGGCCCGACCGGTGGCGCAATTCTGCTGCGCACACCGGCCGATGGCGTGGCGGGCCTTGCGGCCCTGCTCCATGCAGGTGAAATTTTCCTGCCGATCATCCTGTTCGCCGAAAATCCCAGCCCTTCCGACATCGTTCGTGCAGTTCATGCCGGAGCCGCGGACTATCTCGCCTGGCCGTTCTCGCCCGAAGATCTGATGGCTTCATGCGATTACGCCATCGGGATGGCTCAAGGCGCCAATCACGATATGCTGCGCCGCCAGAAGGCTCGCAATGTCGTGGAACGCCTCTCGCCGCGAGAGCGGCAGGTTCTCGGCCTCATGCTGGATGGCCATTCCAACAAGAACATGGGTCTGACCCTGCAACTCAGCCCGCGCACGGTGGAGGATTACCGCCTCAAATGCCTGCAGAAAATGGGCGTAGCATCGTCCAGTGCGGCAATCAGGATCGGCCTTGAGGCTGGCCTCAGCACTACAGGCGAATTTGCCGGAAGCTGAGAGTATCTAGTTGATCTGCGACAGGAACCTGGCCCAGGCACCGACGAGGGCCAGCGCTGGCGTGGCTGCCTCCGCCTGCAATTCCCGCGCTTCATCCACAGTCATCACCGCCAGAAAGCCGCCATTGCTGGGTGATATCCGGACCGGAACGCTGTCACCCACGATCAGTGCGGCAACGTCCTGCTGCCTCCCCTGTTCAAGCAGGCGCTCCACCTCCAGCTCTGACGGAGAAGTACCGGACAAACGCCGGATCGGGCGCGGGGAAAGAACCATAAGGTAATGGGCGCGCCTCAGCGCACGGTCTTCGGCATCGCCAATCTGGCTCGCGCAGCACACTGCGAGATTCTCGAGTTCCGAGAGCCATAGGCCCAGTGGCAGGGGTTCTGCTTGCAAGTTTTCCATAGTGCGCGTCCGCACATAAAAACTAAGCAGTTATGATTTGGTTCCGTCCGTAACCCTTGGCCAGATAAAGAGCCCTGTCTGCCGCCTTCAGGGCAGCACGCCGATCAGGATATTCGAACACATCCGAAATACCGCCCGAGAAGGTCACATTCCCGATCGGGGATTTGTTCACACGGTTCACCAGACGCCGCTGCCCAAGCTCTTCGCGGGCGTGGTCCAGCAGGTCCTTCGCCTCCGCAAGCGGCTTGCCGCGGATCAGCACGACGAACTCCTCGCCGCCATGGCGAGCGATGTAGCAGCGGTCGCTGGAAATCTCGGACAGGCTGCGCGCCACGGTCTTGAGCACGCGATCGCCGGTTTCATGGCCATGCGTGTCGTTGATGCGCTTGAAATGATCGATGTCGCAGAAGGCGACCACCAGATGATCGTTGGCCGATCGTGCATCGCGATATTCGTTCTCGAACGTCTTCTCGAAGGCGCGGCGGTTCGGCAGGCCGGTCAGATAATCTTCTTCGGCCGACCGCAACGCGGCTTCCAGATTGCGGCGCAGGATCTGGGACTGCTTCTCGCTGTGGATCATCTCCTTTTCCATTTCGGACGTCCGCTCGATCATACCTTCGACGATCTTGAGGACTTCAGTGACGGAAAGATTGACGTCGTGCGAACCGTTCAACTGTTCCGCATGGCCTTCCAGCGAGGTTCCATAATCCTGCGTGGCCCGGCGAGCGGCGGTAGTGGTCGCGCCGAATTCGATCAGGTGCTTTTCGAGCTTCTCGAACGCGCGATAGACCTCGTCCGCATCCGCATCGGGCTGGTGCTGGCCGCGCAGCTTTTTCAGCCAGTCGACGGTCACATCCTGACCAATCAACTCCCGCTCGTCGATCAGGCGTATCAGCAACGGGTCGGCGCCGGAAACGTAGTCATGCCCAACGGTGAGCGTGCAGTGGCACACGTCCAGATCATGCTTGCCAAGGAATTCCGCGATGCTCGCAATCACATCCGCTCGCGAACCAGGCGACAGAACTCGGAGCTGGCTCGCCAGAGCGGAAAGCTCCGTCATGTCGAAAATGCCGCGGTTGAAGCCGAGCCAGCCAAGCAGGCCCTTCTTTCCGGAGTGAAGCGAGGGATCATATGCAGTCATATGCCGATAAACGGCACTATCGCGCAGTTTTTTAGGGTTTCCGGCAAATTAACTGCGCATTTTTTCGTGACCCGCCGGGCAGGTCGGAAATGCAAGCCTCAGCTGACGGTGCCGGACCTGAATGCAGCGCGCAGATCGCTGAAGTCGTCACGCATCTCGCGCAGGCAGTCCGGATCGAAATTGAGCGAGCTGGAGAGGATGGACTTGCGCGCGGCACCGTAGAAATCGTTGAGCAGCGCCGCCATGGCATGGTTGCGATCAATGCCCATCTGGAGCGCCATCAGCGCCGTCAGCGCACGGGTCATCGATCGGCTCTTGAGCCGTGCATCGCTGCGGTCATGCGCGAGCAACGCCGTGCCCAGCGCCAGGATCAGCTGGTCATAGCAAATATGAACCAGTTCCTGCGGTGAAGCGCCTTTTACCCGCGCATCGAACTCGACGCGCTGGTAAGCGTCATAGGGATCGCTGTTGGCTAGCATCAGTCGCTCTTGTTCCATGCTTCAACCTGGGCCTGCAGGAACGAGAGGGTCGATTTGGACGCGCCGATCCGCGTATCCGCCGCGGCGAACTGCTTGGCCAGGCGCGCGCGCATGGATTCCTGCAACTCGGCCACCTTGGTCGCCTCGTCGCTGATTTTCGTCTGCTGGCTCGTGTACCGGCTGACCGAGCCCGCCAGCGACCCCGGATTGCCCGTGGTCGATGCCGCGCGGGAAATCTTGTCGATGGTGGAATAGACACCGTACAGCCCGTTCGTGAACATGGCCGCCACGCCTTCGGCATTGCGCGCAATAGCGGCCGCCAGCGTCGTCGTGTTAAGGGTGAACGTGCCGTCCCGGCCGAGGGAAAGGCCCAGTTCCGCAAGTGTCCGGGGCGAACCTTCGGGCGCTGCAGGCATGATCACGGTGCTGCCCAGCGTGGAAAGCTGGCGGCGAAGCGCCTTTGCGCCATCGTCGCGGGCGAGTTCGCCGGACTTTGGATCGGTCGCCGCATTCAGGGCGCCGATGATCTCGTTGAGAGCGGCGGTGAGGTCGGTCATGACCGACTGCACCGCGGCCGAGGCATCGTTGAACGTGATCGTGGCCGGATTGCCGACATTGGTGCCGGTCAGCGTCAGCGAGATGCCCGGCGCGACTTCACCCGGCTTGTTGCTGGACGATCTCATGGCGACGCCATCCAGCTTGAATTCGGCGTCGGCCGAAGCTTTCAGCAGGCGTGTCGGATCGCCCGATGAGGGGTCCCACGCCAGCGCCGAAAGGCCGGGATTGGCCGGATCTTCGGTCACTTCCAGCACGAAGCCGTTATTCGCGCCTTCCGCGCCCTTCAGCACCAGGCGCGCACCATCGGCGGAGTTGGCGACATAGGCGGTTACGCCGGCGCCGGCGGCATTGATAGACAATGCCACCTGCGCCAGCGTTCCCCCCTCGGGAATGGTGATATTCACCGCTTCCCGCCCAGAATCGGCGGCAAAACTGCCCCCTGCCGTCGAACCGAACCGCAATGTCAGCGTACCGCCGCCCACGGTGCTGGTCGCCGCGGCATAGGCCGGTCCCTGCAACGACTGCGCCGTGGCCAGCGAGGAAACTTCGAGCGTGTAGCTGCTGCCCGCCGGGCTCGACATGGTGGAGCGGGTCACGCTCGCAACCAGGGAATTGTTGATCGACGGCGTCGGTGAAAGATCGCCCGTCCGCACGCGCTCGCCCAGTGCGCCAGCCAACTGGCTGATCTGGTTCTTCAGCGTGGAAGCGGTTGAAATCTTGGTTGTCAGCGCCTCGGCCTGGCTGGCAAGACGGGTCTTGCGGACCTCGAACTGCGCCTGCGCCAGACTGGTGGCCAGCGCCGCCATATCGATGCCGCTGCCCGAACCGAGCGCGGTGACAATGGATGTGGTGGTCGTGGTCATGGTATCCAGAACGGCCGTTCGCCGCCTTCCTTAAGTGCTGGCCTTGGGATCGAGGCGACCCGATGCGTCGAAACGCATCTCGATCGGCACCTGGATCGCCGGAAGCAGAGGCTTTTCCCCGCGTTTGAGCGAGAAGACGAAAGCGAGCACGCCGGCGACCGCGCCATAGAGTTCCTCGCGGATCACCTGCCGCTCGCGGGTGGTGAAGAAGATGGAGCGGGCCAGCGCCGGATAGGACAGGACCGGCACATTCAGTTCGGCCGCGAGTTCGCGCATGGCCAGCGCCTTCTCGCCCATGCCCTTGGCCAGCACGATGGGTGCGGAGGCCTTGGCCGGATCATAGGCCAGCGCGACCGAGAAGTGCGTCGGGTTGGTGATGACGAACTGCGCCTCGCGCATGGCGGCCTGCATCCCGCCCATCGCGATTTCACGCTGGCGGCGGCGCTGGGCTGCCTTGTTCTCGGGCGAACCTTCCGCTTCCTTGTGCTCGTCGCGCATTTCCTGGTGGCTCATCTTCAGGCGCTGCAAGCGGCGGAACAGCTGGATCGGGAAATCGATCATGGCGATGAGCACGAGCCCCGCGGCCAGGGCGAACAGCAGCGAGACAATCGCATCCCATGCCAGCATCAGCTGGCCATAGATGTCGGCCTGCTGGAAGCCCTGGAGAGCCTTGATCTCGGAGAGGCCCCACCAATAGGCGATCGAGCCCAGCAAGCCGACCTTAGCGATGCCCTTGCCCATTTCGATCCAGCCCGTGGGGCCGAACATGCGCTTCAGGCCCGACAGGGGATTCAGGCGGTTGCCCTTGGGCATCATGTTGCCGCCATTGAAGCGGCCGTCGCCGAAGGCCAACTGCGACACGACCGTACTGATCATCACCACGACGGCCAATGTCAGGATAGGGAACAACACCGCCTCGAGGATGGGCAGGATTACCCGCGCGGGAGAGAAATCCTCCAGCAGGGCGCGATCCCAGCGCAAGCCGATCCGCGTGACGTCTTCCAGGCCCCGCAACAGCGAAGGCCCCTGGAACTTCAGCCAGGCAGCGCCGACCAGCACGGAAACGGCCGTTGCCATCTCGCGCGAGCGAAGGACGTCACCCTTCTTCGCGGCGTCCTTCTTGCGCTTCTGGGTTGGCGCAAAGTTCTTTTCGCCGCCCTCGCTCATCGCGCCAGCAAGCTCGCGCTGCTTTCGACGGCGGTTTCGCTCAGTTCGATCAGTTGCCCGCTCAGCAACGGGAAGGCGATGATCAGCGCGGCAAGCCCGGCCAGAACGCCCGCCGGAAGGCCCAGCGCGAACAGGTTGAGCGACGGAGCCGAGCGGCTGAGCACGCCCGTCACGATCTGCACGATCATCAGGATCAGTGTGACCGGCAAAGCGATGGCCAGCGCGGTGACGAACATCAGCGTGGCGAAGGATGCGATATATTCAAAGCGCTCCGCGCCCAGCCAGGTTTCCCCGGGCGGGAATGCCTCGTAGCTCTTGATCACCAGCGACAGAAATTCGAGATGCGCGCCCAGCGTCAGGAAGATCAGGGCAAGGACCACCGCGAAATACTGGCCCAGCGCGGTCGAGCGCCCGCCAGTGCTCGGATCGCTGGCCACCGCCATGCTGAAGCCCATCGTGCCGCTGATCACTTCGGCCGCGATGACCGGCGCCGCGAAGATAATTTGCAGGATGAAGCCCAGCGACAGGCCGATCAACACTTCGCCCGCAATGATCAACATCCCGCCCAGCGAGAACAGGTCCGGCGGAGCCTGCAGCGGGGTCCAGGCGCAGACCATCACGGCGATGACGCCCGCCAGCCCCACCCGCGCCTGCATGGGCACGCTGGCGGCGCCGAAGAACGGAGCCGCCAACAGCGCCGCACCGATGCGGGTCATGGCGAACACCAGCCGCCACAGCTCCGCTTCGATATCGCCAAAACCGAAATCGATACCGATCATTTTCCGATCCGGGCGATCTCTTGGAAGATATCCTGGGTGAAATCCCCGATCAGCGCCATCATCGACGCGCCGAAGATCACCAGGACCAAGGCGATCACCGCCAGCTTGGGCACGAAGGTGAGCGTCTGTTCATTGACCGAGGTCGCCGCCTGGATGACGCCGATCACCGCGCCGACGGAGAGGCTGGAGAGGAGCACCGGGGCCGCGACCAGCGCGGTGACCCACAGCATGCGGTCGGCCAGCGACAGCAGAAGGCTGAGTTCATCCATGATCGCTATCCGAAGCTGGCTGCCAGGGAGCCCATCAGCAATGCCCACCCGTCCACAAGAACGAATAGCAACAGCTTGAAAGGCAATGATATGATGGTTGGAGACATCATCATCATACCAAGCGACATCAGTACGCTGGACACGACAAGGTCGATTACCAGGAACGGCAGGAACAGCATGAAGCCGATCTGGAACGCCGTCTTCAACTCGCTGGTGGCGAAGGCCGGCAGCAGGATCGAGAACGGCACTTCACTGGGCGAGGAGAACTTCGGCGCATTCGCCATTTCGGCGAACATGGCCAGGTCCTGCTTGCGCGTCTGGCGGATCATGAAGGCATGCATCTCGTCGCCCGCCACCTCGATCGCCTGTTCAGCGTTCATGGTTCCGGCGGAATAGGGCGTGATCGCCTTGGCGTTGATCTGTTCCAGCGTGGGCGCCATCACGAACAGCGACAGGAACAGGGCAAGCCCGATCAGCACCTGGTTCGGCGGCGACTGCTGCAGGCCCAGTGCCTGGCGCAGGATGGACAGCACCACCAGTATCCGGGTGAAGCTGGTCATCATCAGCAACAGGCCCGGCAGGATGGTGAGCAGCCCCATGATGAGCAGGAGCTGCAACGACATGCTGAGGCCGGAGCCCTGCCCGCCGCCAATGTTCGTGAATGCGCGATCCAGCGCACCCGAGACGGCGCTTTCCGCACCCGGCATCGCGACCTGCGCATAGGCGGTCGCGGGCAGCAGGAGCAGCATGGTCGCCAGGATTGCGAAGACGCGCTTCACGGGCGATCCCCCTCAATCAGGCTGCGCGCCGGTGCCTCGGCAAGGCGCGAAAGGCCCTGGCGCGAAATGGAGACCAGTATCTCGCGTCCGTGGAATTCGAGCACGGCCAGCTTGAGCGTGGGCGAGAGCATCGTCGTCTCGACCACCCGCACGGCCTTGCCGCCTTCCGGCGCATTGCCGAAACGGGCCTGCATCTTCTGCGCGAATTTCAGGCTTCCCCAGATGAGAAGGCCGATCAGCGGCAGCAGGACAATCAGCTTGAGGATGTAGAAGAACATCAGGCGGCCACTCCCATCGGAGCCTTCGGCGCATTGGCCAGTTCCACGATGCGGATCGCGAAGCGGCCGTTTTCGGAAACGATTTCGGCGCGGGCGATCAGCTTGCCGTTCACCATGACGTCCAGCGGCTCGTCGACCATGCGATCGAGCGCGACGACGCTGTCTTCCGTGAGACCCATGATGTCCTTGAGCTTCATGTTGGTACGGCCGAGTTCGACCGAGAGCCGCACATCGACATCGCTGAGAAGGGCAAAGCTGTCATTTCCGTCGAACATTTCAGTTTTCCTTGATCGAGGTAAGTCGGGTCAGTTGCAGCGCGTTGCAGTCATCAACCGCGCCGACAGTGCCGTGGGCGATCGTCTGGTCGCCCGCGAGAAGCGGAACGCTGCGGGCTACGGTGACGGGAATGGTCATTCCCGGCTTGAGCCGCGCGAGCATGGAAACGGGAACCGCCATGTCCACCAGGATCGCCCTGAGCGGCAGCGGGATGCCGGCAAAAGGCTCGGCAGTGGGGATCGCCTGCGCAGTGGCGGCGGAGGTGGAACCGGCGGCGTTGCCCGCCTTGCTGCGGTTCGCGAAGAGGGCGGCGATGGTCGCGCCCGGGAAAGTGAAGACCAGTTCGCACGGCTCGGCCTCGGCCAGTGCTATGCGGATCGGCAGGACGGTGCGCTTGCAGCCGGCGAAAGGCTGGCTGGCGCTGGAACCGACTGCCTGGTTACGGAACTTGATGGCGTCCTCGTCCGACAGTTCGAGCGCTTCGGCCAGCACATCGCCAAGGATCTTCTCGAAACGGTTGAACATCAACTGGCCCGACATGGGCAGCTTGGGGGAAGACATGGCGCAATCCCGGCCCGTGCCGCCGAGCGCGATATCGACCAGGCTGAGCACCATGGCCTGCGGGAGCGACGAGATCATCATCGCTTCCTTCGGGCCCGCGGCGATTACGCTGCTGACGACCGGTTCGGCCCGGCGGTCATTCGCCGCGTTGGGCTGCAGTTCGGCCGGTTCCCCCGCCTGGACGATGGCTTTTGCACCCGGGCAAAGCTGCCCCAACCGCCCACCGAGCAGTTCAGCCAGTCGTTCACCGAACAGCGCCAGTTCCGCCAGCGGGTTGACCGCCTGACGCGGCGCCCGCAGCAGATCGGCGCAGTGCTGCGCCGCCAGCCGTTCAGGAATGAAGGTGCCTTCGGGTCTCATTGGACGAGCAGGCTCCGGAAGTGGACCTGGTCCACGCCGCCGAAGCCTTCCGCTTCAGTCAGCACTTCGTTGATGGCACCGGCGATCCGCTTGCGGAGCTGTTCCTTGCCTTCCGGCGTGAACACTTCTTCTTCCGGCGTGTCGGCCAGCACGACCAGAATGCGCGAACGCACGGCCAGCTCATGCTTCTTCAGCCACATCAGGACGCGGCCGTCATAATGCGTGGAAGCCGCCAGACTGAGCTGGATCAGGCCGACCGAGTTGCGGAGGTTCGAGGTGAACTCTTCCGAGAAGGTGTAATAGGCGGTGCGATACTTGCTGCCGCCTTCGCCGGACACGTCGGAACCGCCCGCTTCCTCACCAGCCTTGACCGGCAGGGGATAGGGATCTGTTTCACCCTTGAGCAGCAGGCGGGGTTCGTTCTTCCCGGCCTCGTGCTTGCTGCCGGGGAGCAGTCCCGGGCTGAGATAGGCAAAGGCCGAACCGCCACCCGCACCGAGAAGCAGCAGCGCGGCGCCGGCTTTCACCACCATGCCCTTCCCCTTCTTCGGCTTGTCCTGGGCGTTGTTGTCAGCGCTCATGGTTCAGTGTTCCCTGTTTCTGCTTTTTCGTGATCAGGCGAAAATTCCGCCCAGCGCGCGCCGGCCCTTAAGGGCGGCTTCACGCTGTTCGGTGTTGTTGCGTTCGATGCGAGCCTGCCGGTCATCACGATCACGGCCAGTACCGCGTTCGCTGTCGGGCGAATTGCTGTCGGCGGAGGTCCGGGCGGACGGTTGGCCATCTTCGCGGCGGCCACCCTGTGCGGCAGCGTCGCCATTGGGCTGGCTGTCAGTGGCGACCGCAGCATTGATCGCGCGGTGGAAACCGGGGTCATTGTTGGCCAGCGAAACCGTAAGGCCGCCATTGTCCTGTCCGAAGCGCACCGAGACTTCACCGAATTCGGCATGCATCACGGTGACGCTGGCAGTGGTGGACCGGGCATTCTGGCGCGCTTCGACCAGGCGATCGACCAGGGCGGTCAGGTCATGCGGGCGAACCGAATTGTTGTGAGCCGCGCTGTCCAGGGCAGGGCGCACGCCCTGTGCCGGGGCAGCAGCGTCAGTCGGCAAGGCTGGCGTTACGCCCTGGGCGGACGCCGGAGCGCCGGCCGCCAACTGGCTGCGGGCAACGCCCTGCTCGCCGCTGGCCGGCTTTGCTTCACGGGTGATTTCCAGAACGGTTTCGCGCGCCGGGGCCTGGCGCGCAGGCTTGGCGGCTGGTGCCTGCGCTGCGGCGGGTCCGGGCAGTTCGTTATCGACAGCGCCATCGGCGGAAGCTTCCGCTGCGTTGCCGCGCGAGGCTGCTGCGCGATCAGCCGCGGCATCGCCACGACGGCCCAGCGCCGCCAGCAAGGCGGGTGAAGCCAGCGAAGCAGCGGGATGGACAGGCTTGGCGGCAGCTTCCTCGCCGTCACCGGATTCGGCATCGGCTTCGGACTGGCCGATGGCCTGGCTGGCAGGTTCCACCAGCGACCTGAGCGAAGGCAGGGACGCCGCACCACCAGCGACAGGCGCGCCAGGGGCTTCAGCCTGATTATCCGCCTGCGCGATCGTCTGCATCAGCGCGATAGGCAGCGGCGAGAAACCGGGTTCGACTTCAAATTCGGGTGCTTTGGTTTCGGGTGTGTCGGCCACTTCAGCCGCCGCGAGTTCGGTCTCGCCTTCGGGCAGCTCGTCAGCGGTTTCGGCAGCCACCACCGAGAACCCCCTGGACCCGTTCTGGGTCGCTTCAATCGCGGAGAAACCCGCTGTGCGGGGCACTTCCTGGCCAATGAACCCGTCTACCGGCAAGGCATCCGGCAACATCTTGCCGCCCTCCGGCAAAATCTTGCCGCCCCCTTGCCGCCCGGCAGCAGCCTCTTCACCCAGCATCGCTTCGAAGACACCCTCAGGTGCCGCGAACATCGCGAGTTTTGCGGGGTTTTCAGCGCTTGTAGCCGGCAGTGTCGAAAGCTGGATCATTAAGGCCTCGAATTGGATTCGAGACTATCTATTCAAGTTCCGTGCCAATCTTCTTCCGCGCTGCTCCAGAGCGGATTTCGCCCTTCTTGGCGATCTGCTTTTCCTCAACAGTCAGGCGCTGCTCGACCGCGGACCTGCGTCGTTCGGCAACGGCAAGTTCGGCCATTTTCCGGTCTGCCCGATCCTGGGCAGTCGATGCCTCGAACCCCGCGGAAGTGACGATCTTGCACAGGCCGGCCGCAAAACGCCCGGTCTGGCGCAAATCATAGCCATCCAGCGCATCGTGGCGCGCGGCATAATCGCCCACCAGGCCGCGCGTGCGATCGGTCAGGGCGCGCAACTGCGACAACGCGCTTTCAGCCTGCGCCGTTTCCGCCGCGAGTTGCTGCTTGGCGATCGCTCGCACCCGCTCCAGCCGTCGCAAGCGGTTCAGTCTGCGTTGATCAGACGTCATCGCTCAACAGTATTTCCAGCGCGGAAACGCTGTCGGCAAACGGAATCATCTCCTTCACATCCTGGCACAGGAACTCGACCAACGCCTGTTGCTTGAGGATCGCGCGGTCCAGTTGGGGATCCGCCCCGGCACGATAAGCACCCATCAACACCAGATCGCGATTGGCTTCGTAAGCGGCCATCATGCCGCGGAACGATCGGGCCGCCTTCTGGTGACCGGGGGCAGTGATATCGGCCATCACACGGCTGAGCGAAGCAGCCACGTCAACCGCCGGATACTGGCCACGCTGCGCCAGATCGCGCGACAGGACGATGTGCCCGTCCAGGATCGAGCGGGCGGTATCGACCACCGGATCGTCCTGATCGTCGCCATCGGCCAGCACCGTGTAGAGCCCGGTAATCGCGCCTCCGCTCTCGCCGGAATTACCGGCCCGCTCCACCAGCTTGGTGATGGTGGCAAGCGCAGACGGCGGATAACCGCGTGCCGCGCCGGGTTCGCCCAGCAACAGGGCAATCTCTCGCGCCGCATGCGCGACACGGGTAAGACTGTCCAGGATCAGCAGCACGCGCTTGCCCTGGCTGCGGAAATATTCGGCCAAGCTGGTGGCCAGCATCGCACCGCGCAAGCGCAGGTTCGGCGCATGATCGGCAGGAACCGCAACCACGATGGTCCGGTTGCGCCGGGTGCCCGTCATGTGCCGCTCGACGAAATCGGACACTTCGCGCGCGCGCTCGCCAATCAGGCCCGCGACCACGATATCGGCCTCCGCCCCGTTTGCGATCATGTCGATCAACACCGATTTACCGACGCCAGATCCCGCCATCACGCCCATGCGCTGGCCGATGCCGAAGGTCGTAAGCGCGTTGAGCGAGCGGATACCGGTATCGAAGGTTTCGCGAACGCGAGTGCGATCGAGCGCCCCCACGCGGACACCGCCTACGGGCCATAGCTGCCCTGCCCTGACCGGCTCCCGCCCGTCGATCGGCTTGCCTTCGCCATCGACTGCCCGGCCCAGGAAACTCTCCCCCACCGGGACCATGCCGGGCGTGCCCGACAGGCTGACGCGTGAACCGGGGCGCAGCGAGATCGTATCGCCCAACAGCATCATCATCGTGCGTCCGTTGCGGAAGCCGATGACTTCCGACTTGAGCGGCTGGCGGCCGCCATGCTGCACGTGGCACAGCGCGCCCACCGGTGCGGCAAGCCCGCTGACTTCCAGCAGGCCGCCATCGCAGGCAGACAACAAGCCATAGCGGCTGGGGCCGGCAAAAGCCGGCGCGGCCGGAAGGTTCGCCACGATTGAATCGAACCGCGCCATCATAGGCCGAGAGCCTCCGCAAGGGCGCGGCGCCACTGGCCTGGCCCATCCTCGACCCCACCTTCAGCGGTTTCGACGCGGATTTCCCCACGCTCCAACGCGGCATCGGGCTCTATCTTCAGGTGCTCTGGAAGCTGGCCCGTCAACAGGGCGATGTCTTCCGGATGGAGCCGCAATACACGATCATCTTCCGAGCGACGCAAGAGGCCCAGCGCCTTCGTCACACGGACTACCAACGCGTCGGGATCGGCTACAAGCGGTGCAAGTGTCTGTTCGCAAAGCACAAGGATAGTCTCACGCAGCTTCTCGTCGAGCCGGCGCTCGTCATCCTCGGCCAGCAGACCCAGCCCCAGTTCGATCCGGTTGCGGGCAACGGCATCGCGTTCCGCTTGCTCCTGGGCCTGGGCGAAACCTTCTTCCCGCCCCCGCGCATAACCATCTGCGAAAGCGCCCTCGCAAGGATCGGGCTCGTCCTGCGCGGCAGGTGCAAAGAGATTGCCGAAACGGGCATCGGCCTTGAAACCGGCAGCAGGAGCGGAAAGGGCCGAAAGAGTAGCGGCCAGATTAGACATAATCGTCATCCCCGCCGCCGCCGCCACCGAATGCGATCACGCCATCCGCCGAAAGCCGGCGTGCGATATCGATGATTTCCTTCTGAGCCGATTCGACTTCCACCATCTTGACGCGACCGCGCGTCTCGATCTCGTCGCGAACGCCATCGGCGGCGCGGGAGGACATGGCGGCAAAGAACCATTCGCGTTCGTGCTCGGCAATGCCCTTGAGCGCATCGACCAGCGTGACACTGTCCACTTCGCGCAGCAGCGAACCCATGGACTGGCTGTCCAGCATGTAGAGGTGTTCGAAGCGGAACATCTCGGCTTCGATCCGGCGGGCAAGCATGCGATCGACCTTGGCCAGATGCGACATGACCTGCTTCTCGACCGTTTTACCCGAGCGATTGATGATCTCGGCCACTTCGGCCGGGCCTCCCATCTGCAATGGCATGGTGCCATGCGCAGCGGCGATCTTGTGTTCGAGCAGTTCTTCCAGCATCGAGAACGCATCAGCCGACACGCCTCCCAGCGTCGCGATGCGATGCACCACTTCAGACTGCGATTGCGGCGGCAGGAGATGGAGCACGCGCGCGGCGACCTGCGCGTCGAGCTGCACCATCAGTACCGCGATGGCTTGCGGATGTTCCCCTTCGATCAATGGCGCGATCACTTCCGGATCGAGCCATTTCGCCAGTTCGATACTGGAAGGCCGCCGCTTTTCGGGCGGCAGGATCGACCGCATCAGGTTTTCGGCCTTAACTTCGCCGACGGCGCCCACCATCAGTGACTGGACCTGCCGCGCACGATCGGCGGCGGGCATTCCGTCCTGTTCGGTATGGCCAAGAAATTCGTTGACGGTGCGCGAGATAGTCGACGGATCGATTTCCCCAAGCGCGCACATGCGTTCGCCGAGAACCTTCAGTTCTTCCGGATCGAGCTGGCCAAGGATCTGCGTGGCCTGGCCTTCGTCCAGAAGCATCATCATCACGGCAGCGCGGCCCGCCTGATCAAGTTCGAGTGGTGCGTTCATGGCGATTATCCCGCGCGGTTCTGGTTAAGCATCTGGCGGATCGCCACGACTGCACGATCGGGGCGGTCTTCCACGAATTTCTGTGCGGCGCCGACCTGACGGTTCAGCAACGAACGATCGATCGGGTTGGACGGACGTTCCTGCATCGCCGCGCCATCGCCGCCGCCATCCGCCACCGGCGCGCCATTGGCAGTTGCAGTTTCGAAGCTGTCACGCGGCTGATCGCTGCGGCGCAGGGCGCGCAGGATCGGGCGGACGCCCAGCAGCAGCACCAGCAGCACGCCGATCAGCGTGGCGCCGTAACGGACCAGGCTGGCGAACCAGCCGGTTTCATAGAAGGCGGGTTCTTCGATGGTGGTTTCCGCGAAGCTGCGGACCATCACTTCGACTTGGTCGCCGCGAGCCGGATCGGCGCCCACGGCAGCGCTGACCAGCGCCTTGATCTTCTGGATATCGGAAGCCTTGCTCTTGGCCATCGCGGCTTCGCTGAGCACGACAGCCACGGAAATCCGCTTGATCCGGCCCGGCGCAACGTTGGACACCGCCACTTCGCGGCCCAGCTCGTAAGTGCGCATCGCACGGGTTTCGCCGCCGCTTGCGGGGCCGGCGGCAGCTTGCTGCTGCGGCGTGAAACCAGGCTCTTGCGGAGCGCCTTCCTGCACGGTGGCCGGCGGAGGCGGTGTATTCGACATCATGCCCGGAATGCCACCGGCATAGCCGCCGGTCATACGGGAAGATTCCTGAGTCTCCTGCCGGACGACGCCTTGCTTGTCGTAGCTTTCCCGTGCGGCGGTGCGTTCTTCCATGTCGAGTTCGACCTGGATCTCGCTCGAGAAGCTGCCCGGCCCAAGGACCGGAGAAAGAAGTTGGCTGACCTGCGCGCGGAGCTTTTCCTCCATCTGCGCCTGCAGTTCGAGTCCGCTGGTATTCTGGCCGGTGATTTGCGACAGCAGGCGTCCGTGCTGATCGACGATGCGCACATTGTCCACCGGCAGCCCGGTGACCGAATTGGCGACCAGATTGGCAATCGCCACCACCTGGGAATCGGAAAGCTGGCGCCCCTTGGTAAGGCGCAGCATGACCGAGGCCGAAGGCGGCCTTTCTTCCCGGACGAACACCGACTGTTCGGATTCCGCGATGTGGACGCGCACGGCTTCCACACCTTCGATCTCCTTGATGGTGAGCATCAGCTCTCGCTCGCGGGCGGCGCGCAGGCGTTCGCCCTCCATCGTGCGGCTGGCACCCAGCGGAAGCGTGTCGAGCAGTTCGATGCCGCTTTCCGGCGTGGACAGCGCACCATCCGATGCGACAATCATGCGGGCGCGATACAGGTCTTCCTCGTTGACCGTCAGGGCGCCGGTGCCGTTATCGATCCGATAGGGGATCGACGCCTTTTCCAGCGCGGTCACGATTTCGGCGCGCTGTCCGTCATCCAGCTGGCCATACAGCGTGCGCTGTGGTGCCGGCGAGAGGACGGAGTAAGTCAGCGCCACGAGGCCGATGGCGGCTGCGCCGGCGAACCAGGGCATGGCCCGCCGGATAGCCGGCTGGGCGGCAAGATTGCGAACGCGCACAAGCGGGCTTCCGCCCGCGGGATCGCTCAGAATCGCCAGAGGCGAAGGACTAACCTGTGCTGGAACGAGATCGGTCATTTATCAGACCCCCATCCTCATGATTTCCTGATAGGCGGAAAGCAGGCGGTTCCTGACCTGAAGCGTGGCTTCGAAGGCAATTCCCGCCTCCTGCCGCGCCAGCATCACTTGCGCGATATCGGTCACTTCACCTGTTTGATAGCCGGTCGAAAGCGCTTCCGAACGGGACTGCGTGTCGCTGACCTTGTCCAGTGCGGTGCGCAGGTTTTCGGCAAAGCCACCGCCCGGCGCAGCGCCGGTTCCGCCGACCTGGCCGGCTTCGGTGGGATTGATCTGCTGGAGTACCTGCGATTTATCTATGATCTGCTGGCGCAGCGCGATGATGTCGCGCACGCCAGCCGCTCCGGACCCTGGATTGATCGGGTTCATATACGGCCTCCTCCGACTGCGAGCCCGGCATCACGGAACGAAGCCAGGCGATAACGCAGGGTCCGTTCGGAGATGCCCAGTTCCCTGGCTGCGGAGGCGCGATGGCCGCCGCATGCTTCGAGCGTGGCCATGATGGCGCGCGCTTCGGAAATCTGGACGATGTTGGAAAGCTTCCCGCCATTGTCGGCTTCGGCGGGGGGGGCGGAATATTCAGCGACGGGAGCGCTGCGGGTCGGCTGATCGAACACGACATGCTCGGGCTCGATCCGGGGAGCGCCCTGGGCCAGCAGCAGCGCACGACGGACAACGTTCTCCAGTTCGCGGATGTTGCCGGGCCAGGTGTGAAGCTTGAGCATCATGAGAGCTGCATCTCCGAGCCACGGGATCGGCTGCCCGGCCGGAGCGTGGCGAAGGATCATCGCGAAAGCCAGCGCACCGATGTCCTGCGGACGTTCGCGCAGGGCGCTGAGCGACAAGGGAAATACGTTGAGGCGATAGTAGAGGTCAGCGCGGAAACGGCCCTGCTCGACTTCCAGGGGCAGGTCGCGGTTCGCGCAGGCGATGATGCGTACGTCCACCTTCACGGGGCGGGTTGCGCCGATCGGCACGACTTCGCCTTCCTGAAGGGCGCGCAGCAGCTTGGCCTGCAAGGCCAGCGGCATCTCTGCGATTTCGTCGAGGAGCAGCGTGCCGCCATCGGCAGCACGGAAGAAGCCTTCACCGGCTGCGTTGGCGCCGGTGAACGAACCCTTCTCGTGGCCGAACAGCATCGCTTCCAGCATGGTTTCGGGCATGGCGGCGCAATTGATCGCGATGAACGGACCTTTGCGGCGCGGGCTGCGCTCGTGGATGAAGCGCGAGAGGACTTCCTTGCCGGTGCCGGTGGGGCCGGTGATCAGCACGGGGATTTCGCTGGTCGCCAGGCGATCGGCCAGGGCAAGGATGGAAAGGCTTTCGGGATCGACGGCGATCGGCATACCCTTGCGGGTTGCGCAGGCGACTGCGGCGGCCAGTGTCGCTTCGCTCATCACATCGCCATAAGTCAGGCGGAATGCTTCCTCGCCATCGATCGCTTCGAGCGACGGCTTGGCAGCGATCTTGAGCATGACATTGCGGTGACCGGAAACAGGCACTTCCGCCTCATCCAGGAAGGACAGCTTGTCGCCTGCCACACCTGCGGACAGGATGCCTGCCATGCGGTTGGCAAGATTGCAGTGCTGCACCCTTGCTTTCTGAGAGAATTCCTTGGTTTCCATCGTTGCCCCCGGATTAACCATACTCGGTAGGCCCCATTTGCTCGTCCCATGGGTAACGAGGGCATAAATTCGGGCACCGTAGAAATACGGTTAACCCACGGATTTCTGCGGGTTTCAGGGTCCGGTGCAAAATTAACCCTAAAAAAAATGGCCGGCCCGCCGCTCTGGTGCGTGGACGCCGCAAAGCCAAACCTGGCCAACGGTGCCCTTATTCGAAGACACAGGAGTAAGGTAAATGGCTGTTATCAACACGAATATCGGGGCGCTGCGGGCTAGCAATGCATCGACCTCGGCCGAGAAGCTGCTCGGCAATGCAATGGAACGCCTCTCGAGCGGCAAGCGCATCAACAGCGCGAAGGACGACGCCGCCGGCCTCGCCATCGCGACCAGCATGACCTCGCAGGTGCGCGGCATGAACCAGTCAATCCGCAACGCCAACGACGGCATCTCGCTCGCCCAGACGGCCGAAGGCGCGCTGGGTGAAGTCACCAATATGCTGCAGCGTATCCGCGAACTGGCCGTTCAGGCTGCCAGCTCGACCTATTCGGCGGACGATCAGGAAAACCTGCAGCTCGAAGTTGCGGAACTGACGTCGCAGATCGTCAACGTTCTCGACAACACCAAGTTCAACGGTGTTTCGCTGTTCGAGACCAGCGCAACCGCTCCGACGGCAGCGCAGAACTTTGCGATCCAGGTCGGCGCCAACGAAGGTGACACCATCACCGTCAACAAGGCTCACGTCGACAAGACCAACCTGAACAACACTGCCGCAACCGGCTTCAAGGTTGACGGTGCCGACGCTGCCACGGGCCGCACCAACGCGGGTGACACCATCACCAACGTCGACACGGCACTGGGCACCGTCACGACCGCTCGCGCGCAGCTTGGTGCTGCTCAGAGCCGTCTGGACTCCGCCGTCAACAACCTGACCAACAACGTCACCAACCTGACGGAAGCCCGTTCGCGCATTGAAGATGCCGATTACGGTGCGGAATCCACGAAGCTTGCCAAGGCCCAGATCCTGTCGCAGGCGTCGACGGCAATGCTCGCTCAGGCGAACCAGAGCCAGCAGAACGTTCTGTCGCTGCTGCGCTAAGCGCTCAGCCAGCAACACTGCCATGCAAAGTGCCCGGTGGTCGAAAGGCCGCCGGGCACTTCGTTTATGTGCGCCCCCTGAGCAAGCAGTGCGGCGAAACGGCCCCTATTGCTTGACCAGTTCGACCCGGCGGTTCTTTGCCCGCCCGTCTTCCGTCGCATTGTCGGCCAGCGGCTTGTCCGGACCGAAGCCCTTGGATGCCAGCCGCGCCGGATCGATTCCCAGGCCCACCAGCGCGCCCAAGACGCTGCGTGCCCGTGCCGTGGAAAGATCGCGATTGAGCTGGGCGTTGCCGGTATTGTCGGTGTGCCCTTCGATCGAAAGCTTCAAGCGGGCATCCTGCTTCAACAGCTTGTCGATCTCCGCCAGTGTCGGGTTCGCGTCCGGCCGCAGGGTCGCCTTGCCAGTGTCGAAATTGACGTAAAGGGCCACGCGACCAGCGCGATCCAGCTCTTTCTTCATCTGCGAAGCGTCAAGGAAGCCGACCGACTGAGCCATCGCCTGCTTTTCCAGCACCACGACAAAACCATGCAGCGGGAAGGAACCGGTGCTGATCTCGATCCAGTATTCCTTGCCCGACGTACGGATCAGATAGGTGTCATGCCGATAGGCTGGCGCAGCATTGGCGCCATGCATGTATTTGTTCAGCACATCGGCCCCGCCCGCCGCGTTGATCACATCAGGCGTGTATTGCGAATTGTCGAGCTTCACCCCGCCCAGCGCCTTGATCGCGTTCTCGTAGTTCCGGTGAAACTCCAGCTCGGTATAGGGCCGCTCTTCCGTGGTGAGGCTGAACCGTTCGCGATGGATCTTGCCTTCCACCAGCGTTGGCTTGTCACGCACCATGAAATACTGCCCGTCAAAGGCGATGTTACGCTCCTTGTCAGCCAGCGTGGTGATCAGCCCGTCCGGTATCTCGAAGAAGGGGAAGGGCGGCAGGGTGGCCGTGCTCACCGGCACGCTTTCTACCGAGAAGGGCCCATCGCCCTGCGGCACAGGCGTTGCAGCTTCAGTAGGGACCGTATCGCTGGCAGCTTCCGAACCTTCGGTGGATTCTTCTTTCTTGATGCTGCAAGCCGCTGTCAGCGAAAGCGCGACGATGACGGCCAGTTTCGTCGGAAATCTGCGGATCATTTTCCACTTCCCCTCTTCCATGCGCAGGGATCGAAGCGCCTTCCGTGGCGATCGTGCGGGGATGCTGACAGGCAGCGGGCGCGCTGTCCAGTTCTGCCGACACCAACACAAATGGGGCAGGACGGAATATCCCGCCCTGCCCCATTGTGATGCGTCGCGGACCTTGCGACCCGCTGCAGCGTTTCCGCCGATCAGATCGGGTAGTGGCCCGGCTGCGTTTCGACCGTGATCCAGCGCAGTTCGGTAAAGGCATCGACCCCTGCCTTGCCGCCGAACCGGCCATAGCCTGAGGCTTTCATACCGCCGAAGGGCATTTGCGCCTCGTCATGCACGGTGGGGCCGTTCACGTGGCAGATACCCGACTGGATCTGCCGCGCGACCTTGAGGCCACGTGCCGTATCCCGAGTGAACACCGATGCGGACAAGCCGTATTCGGTATCGTTCGCCAGTTCGATCGCATGCGCTTCGTCCCGCGCGCGGATCACGCCCACAACCGGGCCGAAGCTTTCGTCGCGGAACAGCTTCATGTCGGCTGTCACCTTGTCGATCACATGGGCCGGCATCAGCACGTTCTGGGTCGTCTCGCCGCCCGTAAGCTGTACCGCGCCGTTGGCCAGCGCATCTTCGATCAGGCTGCGGCAATGCGCCACCGTCTTCGCGTCGACCACTGCCCCGAGCGGCGTCTTGCCCTCGCGCGGATCGCCGACCGCCATGGAAGACACCTTTTCCTTGAACTTCGCGGCGAAGTCATCGGCCACGGCATCGACCACGATGATCCGTTCGGTCGACATGCAGATCTGGCCCTGGTTCATGAAGGCACCGAAGGCGGCCGCCTTCACGGCTTCATCCAGGTCTGCATCTTCCAGAACGATCAGCGGGGCCTTGCCGCCCAGTTCCAGCAGCACGGGCTTCAGATGTTCGGCCGCGCGCCTGGCGATGATCTTGCCGACGGCGGTGGAGCCGGTGAAGTTGATGCGCTTCACTTCCGGGGCATCGATCAGCGCGCCGACCACATCGCCGGCGTCGGCCGGAGCGTTGGTGACGGCGTTGACGGTGCCTTCGGGGAAGCCAGCCTCCGCGAAAGCCTCGATGATCAGCGCGTGGGTGCGGGGGCACTGCTCGCTGGCTTTCAGGATAACGCTGTTGCCGCAGGCCAGCGGCACCGCGATGGCGCGCACGCCCAGGATGATCGGCGCGTTCCATGGTGCGATGCCCAGCATCACGCCCACCGGCTCACGCAGGCCCATGGCAAGGCAGCCCGGCTTGTCGGAGGGGATAACCTCGCCCGAGATCTGCGTGGTCAGTGCAGCGGCTTCGCGCACCATACCTGCCGCCAGGCCGAGGTTGAACATCGCCCAGCCCGCGGTCGCGCCGATTTCGCCCATCATCGCCTCGATGAAGGCATCCTTCTTGGATTCCAGCGCGACGGCGGCCTTCATCAGCACCGCGCGGCGCGCGTTCGGGCCCATTTGCGACCAGGCATTGAAGCCTTGCTGGGCCTTGGCTGCAATGGCGGGAATATCCGATGCCTGCATTGCCTCTGCGCTGGATGCGACATCCCCCGTCATGGGGTTGATGCGCGTGAATTCCATGTCTCTCTCCTCAAAAGTACTGGTCGTAACCAATGGGTGCGCTTCTCCGTCAGCGGCGCTTTTCGGCAGGATTTAGCCGCTCCTGCAAGGTAAATCTGCGATATTTCGCGATGGGGCCATCCGACGCCCATGCTGGACCGATCGATCCCGGCGATGCTATCCGCCGGGGATGAGCGTAGCATTCCGCCGCGAAAGCGATGAAGAACATCTGGAACCCAAGTTCGAGATACCGATACCGCCCGGTCCCAACCTCGTCACCGCACGAGGGCTGGAACTGATCGGCGCGCGCATCACCGCTCTGGAAACGCAGTTGGCGGGCGATCTTGACGAGACGGCGCTCAACGCCGCGAAGCGCGACCTGCGCTATTGGCAGAACCGCCAGATCACCGCCGAGCTGCAACCGGTTCCCGATGGCGAGACGGTGGAGTTCGGCACCCGCGTCACCTTCCTGCTCAACGGCAAGCAGCGCAGCCTGTCCATCGTGGGGGATGACGAAGCCGATCCGGCGAACGGCCTGGTGTCGTTCTCCGCCCCGCTGAGCCGCGCATTGATGGGCGGAGAGCCGGGCGACATCCTGCCCTATGGCGGGAAGGACGATGCGCTGGAGATCGTGGCGGTCAACCCGTTGGACCAGGACTAGCCCGCATCCGGCTCTCCCCGCTCCATCATCTCCATCAGGTCGCGCGCGGCATTACGGTCCGCCTCATCCTTGAACGCCACGTCCAGATCGGGCGCGGCGCGAAACATGTGGAGCAGCGTCCACAAGGCAAAGCGGCGGCCACGGTCCTTTTCCATCCCCAGATCGACCTGCATCCGTTCGATCCCCGCATGCATGGCATCCGGAGTGAGCGATGAAAGGTCGGTGGTCGCGAAATAGCGCCGAAACTGGTCGTCGAGATCCATGGCCGCTGCCTGCTGTCCTCTATTGCTGTCGCGGCCGTCAGCTTACGGTGATGCCGCCGTCCAGCACCAGCTGGCCGCCGGTCATATAGCTGCTTTCATCCGAGAAGAGGAAGGCCACGCCCTTTGCAATTTCATCCGGTGTGCCAAGCCGCTTGACCGGCACCGTGCCGGCCAGCCCATCGGAGGTGCCCCCAAGGCGCGTGGCAATATCGCTGAGCATGCGGCTGTCGATGAAGCCCGGATGGACGGAATTGACCCGCACCCCCGCTTCCGCCCCTTCCAGCGAAGCCACGCGGGTCAGCCCCAGCACGGCATGCTTGGATGCGATATAGCCGGCCATGGCGGGCGCGCCGATCATGCCCGCGATGGACGAGGTGTTCACGATGGAGCCGCTCTTCTGCGCCAGCATCACCGGCATTACCGCCTGCAGGCCCAGGAACACGCCGGTCACGTTCACTTCCATCACCCGCCGGAAATCGGCCACGGCATAATCGGGGATCAGCGCCTGCGGCCCTTCGATCCCGGCATTGTTGAAGAACAGGTCGATCCGCCCCGCCGCATCGACCGCAGCCTTGGCATAGGCCTGCACATCGTCTTCGCTGGTGACGTCCGCCGAAAGGTAGACGGTGGACGTGAATGCCGCCAGGCGAGCCTTGGTCCTGCTCCAGTCCGCGGTCGGATGATCCACCGCGATGATGGTGGCGCCACGGCTGGCCAGCAATTCGGCGGTGGCCCCGCCAATGGCGCCCGCCGCGCCGGTGATCAGGGCAATACGGCCGTCAAACTGCTGGCCGGATGTGGAAGGCTGCGATGCCATTGATATTCTCTCCCGTCGCGGCGTCGGAGGGTCGCGCCGCTTCATTCGGGCGCAACAGTGCGACGGACCGCGCCCGGAGGCAAGCACCAGCCTTAAGCCTTTTTCGATCGAGCATCCGGGGCCGGGCCGGCGGGGTGCTTGCCCCCCAATGCGCCACCGACCCGACCCCGCGCTCTTGCGATCAGGCCGCCAGCCGGTCTTCCAGCTTGCTGCCATCCGCCCAGTTGCCGTGCAGCCCCTGGCGCAACCGGATCGGCAGCTTCGCCCGGCAGATCGGCCCCTTCGCAACGTCCAGCGCATCGAAGATGCACAGGTCGGAGTAATTGGTGATGTGGTTGTCCACCAGCGCGATCAGATAGCCTTCTCCCTCAGCCGCATCGGGGCCCTTCGGAATGAAGCACGGCTCCTGCAGCGCGCCATCCGGCCCGCACCACCAGCTCTGTTCCTGGCCCGTCTCGTGATCGTAGTGGGTCAGCGAATTGATGACGCCCACGAACGGACCCGCGGGACCGTTATAGGGCTTGTCGAAATCATAGGTGATCATCCAGCCGTGGCGATATTTCTTGCCCGCGAACCGGTCATCGATCCGGGGAAATTCGCCCGGCATCCTGCCGATCGGCTCGACGCTGGCGATATCGTCGCTGTTCGAGGAAAGATCGATCGTCAGGCGGTTGAGGATCGTGATCGCCTCTTCCGGGTTGAACGGCCTGCCATCCTTCTCGGGGAAGAACGGCAGGCTTCCGGTGCCGGAAATCGGCAGGTCGAAATGGATCTTCGTGCCATCCTGCCACGCATTCATAACATGGCAGCCACACACGCTGGGATCGAGCTTGAACCAGCGCACATCGCTGCCATCGCCATCACGGCGCAGCACACCCAGATAGAAGGGCAATTCGCGATCGTAGAAGAAGTGCGGACGGTGCTCTTCCAGCGTCCGCATGTCGGAATGATAGGGGGAGACGTTGAACACCGCATAGTCGCCCGCAATCGCGAAATCGTGCAGCATCGTGTAGTAAGGCACGGAAAAGTCCGCCTTGCGCACCACCTTTCCGGCCGGGTCGATCTCGAAATACTGGCACGCTTCCGTCAGCGGGCCATCCACGGCATAGCCGAAACCGCAGAAATTGCCGGTATCATGGTCGATCTTGGGATGGGCGGTGAAGGTCGGGATCGTCAGCCCGCCATCGAAATCGGTGTAGCCGTCCGTCTCCAGCGATGTCTTGTCCATGATCAGGCAGGGGCTGTCTTCCTTCATGGCGAACAGCTTGCCCGCATGGACCATGACATTGGTGTTGGCGGTGCCGCGAATGGCGCCTTCGACGCCGGGATCGTCGGTCAGGTGGTTGCGGTACTGGCCGAACAGCGATTTGCCGGCCGCGTTCTCAAGCTTCCACTTGTCGGTCTTCGCATAACGCTGGCGGAAACTGACCTTGCCGTCGCGGATGCGGAACATGCTGACCATGCCATCGCCGTTGAAGAACTGGTCGTGGGGGTATTTGGGGGCGAACTGGGGATCGGGATGGACGCGATAGAACGCGCCATCCAATTCGGCCGGGATATCGCCCTCCAGCTCGATATCGTTGATGTCGCCTTCAAGGCGGATCAGGCGCAGCACGTCCTGGTAAAGCGGCTCGTTCGGAAAATGGACCATCACATCTCTCCTTTATAACGATCGTTATGATAGGTAGGATGCCTGCCGGAACATTGATCTCGATCAGTAATCCGAAAAATCGGGGGCCCTGATTGGCGGGCACGCCGGACGCGGTGAAGCGGGGGTGGCGGCCCCGGCCTCACCGACAGGACAATGGGAATGCAGCCTCGCCGCAAGCCATGGAAAATGGCAGACGGCGTTGTGAGGAGAGGGACAACATGATCAGGAAAACCCTGCTGGGTGCCGCATCGGGCATGGCGATCGCCCTGCTTGCCGGCTCAATCGCCTATGCGGAAAAGAACGCGCCCTCGGGGGCGGAGGCGCAATTGGCATCGGCAAAACAGGCCTATCAACGCAATTGCGCGATGTGCCACGGTGCCGACCTGAATGGCGGCCAGTTCGGCCCCACTCTGAAGGGCGCGGCTTTCCTGGGCAAATGGGGCGGCGTCTCGCTGGGCGAGATGCGTGACTATATCCGCTCCTCCATGCCGCCGGGCAATACCGGCAACCTGCCTGACGGCACGTATGATGCGCTGGCCGCGCTGATCCTGAAGGAAAATGGCGGCGGTGCGTACGCGCTGCACGGGATGGACCTTGCCGCCCTCGCCCTGCCGCCTGCCCCGCCCGCGATAGAGGGTGAAGACCTGCCCGTTGGCGGCCTGTCGAAACGCTATCCCCTGCCCGCCGGACCGCGGATTCCCGACCGCTTCGCGAACTATACCCCCGTTACGGAAGCGATGCTGGACAATCCGGCCCCGGAAAACTGGCTCGCCTGGCGCAGAAGCCACAAGGGGCTCGGCTATTCCCCGCTGGCGCAGATCGACAAGGCCAATGTCGGCAATCTGCGGATCGCGTGGGCGCAGTCGCTGCCGCCGGGGATCAACATGGCCGAACCGCTGGTGCGCGATGGCGTGATGTACGCCTATGGCTGGGGCGATCAGGTGTTCGCTTTCGACGCCGCCGACGGGCGGATGCTGTGGCGCTATGAACGGCGTCTGCCGGCCGACACCATCCTGACATCGAAGAAGTCGCTTGGGCTGTATGGCGACAAGGTTTTCACCGCCACGTCCGACAACCACCTTGTCGCGCTGGATGCGCGCACCGGGCGGCAGGTGTGGGATGTTGCGATCACCGACAAGCCCGGCTTCCGCAATCCCGGCGGCCCGCTGGTGGCCGATGGCGTGGTGATGCAGGGCCTGACCACGCAGGAACCCGGCGGCGGGATCATCGCCGGCTTCGACAGCGAGACGGGCCAGCATCTGTGGACGTTCGAAACCGTCGCCAAGCCGGGGCAGCCGGGCGGCGACACCTGGAATGGCCTGCCCGCCGGCGAACGGCGGGGCGGATCGGTCTGGACATCGGGCACTTATGACGCCGCCAGCGGGCTTGCCCTGTGGGGCGTTGCCCAGACCTACGACACCGGGCCGTTGCGTGACCTGAAGCCGGGCGAGAACAATGATGGGCTGTTCACCAACAGCACGCTCGCCTTCGAACCGCGCACGGGCCGTCTCGCCTGGTATTTCCAGCACATGAAGAACGACCAGTTCGATCTGGACTGGGTGTTCGACCGGGTGGTGGGAACAATCGAAGTCGATGGAAAAACCCGGCGCGTGGTGATCACCGGGGGCAAGGAAGGGCTGTTCGATGCACTGGATGCCGATACCGGCAGCTACATCAAGACCGTGGACATGGGCCTGCAGGATTTTATCACGGCGATCGATCCCGTGACGGGTGACAAGACCGTCGATCCGGCCAAGACGCCGGGTCGCGACAAGGGCGCGGTGTTTGTTTGCCCGCATGGCGGTGGCGGCCGCAACTGGAACCCCACGGCCTTCAACCCCGGCAGCCGACACCTGTTCGTGAATGCGCGCGACGTGTGCATGGATCTGGTGCCCACCGACAGCCCCGGCTTCCTCAGCACCGGGGTGAATGCGCAATATGCCGTCCCCAGCGATGGCGACGGGAATTATGGCATCCTGCAATCTATCGACATGCAGTCAGGCAAGGTTGTGTGGGAAGTCCGCCGCCGACAGACCTTTGACATGGGCATCCTCAACACGGCTGGCGGACTGCTGTTCACCGGGGCGATGGACCGGCAGTTCCTCGCCTATGACGAGACGAGCGGCGAGGAATTGTGGCGCACCGGGGTAAGCGGCGTGCCCAATGCATCGCCCATCACCTATTCCGTGGACGGCAGGCAATATATCGCGATCGTGACCGGGCACGGCAATCCGGTTGCTTTCGGCATCCCCGACGTGATTCCCGAAACGCAGCTGCCACCGGTCAACAGCTCCACGATCTACGTCTTCGCCTTGCCGGATGGCGGATAGGCTGCAAGCGGCCAGGTTTCTCCCAAGGCGAACGGCATAATTTGCCGCCAGCGCATCTCGCTTCCCTATCATTGACAGGGAGACGACCCGTCCATGAGCGTTGCACCCAACGACAAGACGGTTGAGGCAATCATGGAAGGTCTGCGCCAATGGCGTCGGTCCGCCTGCCTCTATCCGCTATTCCCGCAGATGCGCGGGGGGTGTGTTTGGGGGAGGCAGATCTGATGGCCACGACCATTTCCACTGCGAACGGGCCTGTCCTGCCGGCGCTGTCGTCACGGCTGGTGGCGGTGCTGGCGGGTTTGCTGGGCCTTCCCCTGCTGGCCGCGGGTGTCTGGCTGGTCACACTGGGCGGATCGGTCTTCTACGCGGTCTACGGCCTCGCCCTGGCGGTGATCGCGATGCTGTTGTGGCGGCGGCGCAGGTGCGGTGCGTGGGCACTTGTCCTGCTGGCCTTGCCCACCCTCGCCTGGGCCTTGTGGGAAGCCGGCCTGGATGGCTGGGCGCTGCTCCCGCGCGTATGGCCCGGCCTTTTGCTGGCCGGGCTTGCCGGGTTGCTGCTTTTGCCGAACTTCAAGGCCCGCCTGGGGCTGCTTGCGGGCGCTCTGGTGCTTCTAGGTGGTTTCGTGGGCGTTCTCTCCACCCGTTCAATGGCGATCGAGCCGGGCAGAAACGGCACTTTTGCGTCAGCGGCTCCCACGCTGGATGATGGGGAATGGCCCGTTATCGGCCGCAACAATGCAGCTGATCGCTTTTCCCCGCTAACCCAGATAACGCCCGAGAATGTCTCGAAACTGCAAGTCGCCTGGCGAGTAAACCTGGGCGACGCCGATGGCAGCGATGCGGTCGAGGCCGAGATGGAGGCAACACCGCTCAAGATCGGCGACCGATTGTTTCTATGTGATAATCGTGGCCGCATAGTCGCGCTCGATCCCGATACGGGCGAACGGCTCTGGCGCTATTCCCCCCGCGAAGTGCGGGCCCCTTCGCTGCAGAAGTTCTGCCGCGGCGTCACCTATTTCGCCCAACCCGATGGCCAGGGCCCCTGCGCCGAGCGGATCATCGCCCCCACCCGTTACGCCACCATGGTCGCCGTCGACGCCCGCACCGGCCAAGCATGCTCCGATTTCGGCCATAATGGCGAGGTCGACCTGACCGAAGGCATGGGTGAAATGGAGCCGGGGCACTACTCGCTCACTTCCCCGCCAACCCTGGTTCGCGGAAATCTGGTGGTCGGCGGGTTCGTGATGGACGGCGTGAAGACCGGGCTTCCCTCCGGCGTGATCCGTGCCTTCGACGCGGTGACCGGCCAACTTGCCTGGGCCTGGGACATGGGCCGCCCCGGCCAGACCGGGCTGCCGCCTGCGGGTGAGACCTACACCCCCGGATCGCCCAATGCCTGGGCCCCGATGACTGCGGATGAGCAATTGGGGCTGGTCTACGTGCCGACTGGCAATGCCGGCCCGGACTATGTGAGCGCCCACCGCACCGACGCTTTCAACCGCTATTCCACCTCTACCGTTGCGCTGGATGCCGAAACGGGTGCCGTGCGCTGGTCATACCAGCAGATTCACCGCGATGTCTGGGACCTGGATAACCCGGCCCCGCCAACCCTGTTCGACCTGCCCACGGAGGCTGGCCCCGTTCCGGCTCTCGTCCAGCCCACCAAGAGCAGCCAGTTCTTCGTGCTGGATCGCCGGACCGGCAAACCGCTGGTGGAGACGGTTGAGAAGCCCGTTCCCGCCAGCGCCGTACCGGGCGAGAACCTTTCCCCCACCCAACCCTATCCGGTCGGCATGCCCAGCTTTTCCGGCCCCTTGCTGACTGAAGCGGATATGTGGGGCATCTCGCCGCTCGATCAGTTATGGTGCCGCATCCGGTTCCGCCAGGCACGCTATGAAGGCGAATATACCCCCTTGGGCTTCCAACCCGCGATCACGATGCCGGGCTTCCACGGTGGCTCCGAATGGGGCGGTGTCGGGATTGATCGAGACCGCGACATCATGATCGTCAACGTCAGCCACTTCGCTACCTACAACCGCCTCGTGACCCGTGCAGAGGCCGAGAAACTGGAAGGCACGCCCCAATCCTTCCGCTTCCTGCTGATGAAGCAACTCGGAACCCCTTATGCCGCCGTCGTGAGCACCTTTGTTTCGCCGCTCAACGTGCCCTGCACCGAACCGCCCTATGGCGAGATCGCCGCCATCGACCTCAAGACCCGCAAGGTGATGTGGCGTGCGCCGTCCGGCACGGCGCGGGATTCCGGGCCGATGGGCATCTCCTCTCACCTGCCGATCACCATGGGCGTCCCCAATCTGGGCGGTGTGCTGGTGACCCGCACCGGCCTGACCTTTATGGGGGCGACGCAGGAAAAGGCCATCCGCGCCTACGACACGCGCAGCGGCGCGGTGCTGTGGCATGCCCGCCTGCCTGCCGGTGGTCATTCCAACCCGATGACCTACACCTCCAACAAGACCGGACGGCAATATGTGGTGATCGGCGCCAGCGGGAATTTCCTGATGGCCAGCGGCAAAAGCGACGCGATCATCGCCTATGCCCTCCCCGCCGAGAACGCCCGCACCGACTAAGGGAGCCGCCTTTCCAGCACGCTATGCGAAGAATACCGGCGCGGGACTGGAGCCGGCGGCTGCCGATACATACGTGTGGAACCGCGGGGGCGAAGTCTTCATCCAGATCACGGCGATCAGGGGCTTCAAGGCCACGATGAAGGCCAGTGCGATCGGGCCGCCCTATGCCGGGCGAAAGTTCCGCCACGGGCATGAGGGGATGGTCGCGATCCCACCCTCTCACACCAGCCGCAGCAATCCTTGCCGCTCTCCACGCCGTCAGCGCGGAGTCATTCCGTAAGGCAGTTCGGACGTAAACGCCTCAACTCGGGTGATCCTGCCGTTCTCGAAGCGGAACAGGTCCACCACCTGGAGCGTGCGGGGGAAAGGCAGGATATCCTTGTAGGCATTACCATCGGCATCGATGAAGTCCTGCACTGCCGCCGTGTAATCCTCATAGGCGGAAATCGCCACGAGCCCGCGCGCCTCGTCTACCGCGATCACCTTGCGATCGCGCACCTGTTCCAGCCCCTGGCGCAGGCGCTTGGTAAAGGGCGCGGCGCAGGCGGCATAGTCCTGCCCGTTCACCACCCACTGGCAGTTGGCAGCCAGATCCGCGGGCGCGGTGCCGTTCTGCGCGGCGACGGAGTGATAGAAGCGGTCGAGCGCGGCCAGCATCGCCGGGCGCGAAGTGCGTTGCGAGGCGGGAATCGTCGAGAAGGATGGCGCGCTGTCCGGCACGGCATAGGGTCCGCCATATTCCTTGCGGCGGACGACGGCCTCGATCCGGCCAATCTTATCGCCATCGGCACTGACAGTAATGGCCGCCCAGGCCGGTTGCGCGTGTTCGTCGATCCGGCCGATCCATACGGCGCGACCCAGCGTCTCGTCCGCGATTACCAGCGGTTTCCTGTCCAGCCCGGTGGTCGAACCCCAGATGCCTTCATTCACCTGCATGCCGACGCTGTTTTCCTCGTACCCCACTTCCTTGGCCCAGGGCAGCTTCTTCCACTCGCCCCGATTGACGTAGCCGTTCATCACCTTGCCGGTGAGGTTCGCCAGGCACTGGCTGTTGCATTCCGCCGGGGACGAGACAGATACAGGCGGCTTCGAAGCCTCACCCAGCAACGGGTTATGCATGAAATAGGGAACGTAGGTGAAGACAGCCTCGATCCGGCTGATCTTGGCATCCTTGATGCGGAAGGCTTCCAGCAGGGTGATCGAATTCGGCCATTTGAGCATGGTCTTCATCTCGCGCCCGTCGGTCAGCAGGAAGCGATCCCATTCATTGGCGTGGTCGAAGAACGCGGTCGACACCACCACACCCCGGTCGACGTCGACCATCGGATAGTTGCGTTCGCGGATACGCTTGTTGATGCGGAAATAGCCCATCTTGAACTGCGCTTCGCACCCGTCGATCAGAGTCGAGGTGCCGCCGCTGTCGCGCGTGGTCGTGGTGGTGCTCATCCCATTTTCGAGGCGACCGCAATCTTCGTCGAAGGGCGCGAAGACCTGCCCGTCGTTGATCTCGACCGTATCGAAATAGCTGTCCGCAATGGCGAGCAGCCGCTCGCGCGAACGGCGCTGCTCGGGCGGAAGGACTTCGTTGAAGTCGGGATCGTGGACCATATTGGATACGTCACCGAAGGGTGCGAACAGTTCCGTCTTGCGGTGGACCACGCTCTCGATCTCGTCGATCCGGCCATCCTTCACATGGATCCGAACGGCGTAGATCACCGGTTCCCCATTCTCGATCACGGAGCCGAACCAGGCCGCATTCTGGGTTTCCGTATCGGTCGCTTCCATGCCCACGGCATCGACCCGGTCGACCGTCCCCCACAGGCCCTTGCCGATCGGGATCACCACGTTGTTTTCGGTGAAACGGTAGTTGTCCGCCAACGGCACCGCGCTGGGCGATCCGGCGCGCAGCGCATCCATATATTGCTTCAAAACGCCCAGCAGGCATTCACGATCGCAATCGAGTTCGTAGACGGCGCTGCGCTGGTCAGCCTGTTGCGCAAAGGCGGGCGCCGATGCCAGCGCCGCGGCGGCCCCAGCCGCCATCAACATCGATTTCAACACATGCATGCCCATGTTCTCTCCCCATCTTCCAAGTGCCGTCGATGCTCTGCGCATCGTTCCGGTATTATTTAGTGAACTAAATTCATATGCTTGGCCGCAAGCCGCCGTAAAGCTAATAATTGTATCAGCGCTGGCCAGCCAGTGGATCGGCCACCCGCCGTAACGCACCCGGTAATCCGCGCCCGGCCCGCACCGTCCCAGGCCCCATGCAAAGCAACGCGGCGCCGCACCCCCATACGACGACGCCATGCCTTTCATCCACCGAACGTCAGCCCGCGCTGGTGACGCTCCATCCGCCATCGACGCGGAAGGCCGATCCGGTAATGTATTTTGCCTCGTCGCTGGCGAGATAGGTGATCATGTTGGCGATATCGTCAGGCTCGCCACGCTCGCGATAAGGCACGCCGGAATTGACGATGGCCTCGGCTTCCTTGGCGCTGATACCGGCATTGTCGGCAAAGGTCGCGATGATGTCGTCAGTCATCCGGGTCCGGATCACGCCCGGATGCACCGAGTTCGCCCGCACCCGCTTGCCGCCTTCGCAGCCGATCAGCGAAAGCGAGCGGGTGAGTTGTTCGACACCTGCCTTGCTGACGCCATAGGACAGGCCCGAAGGCGTCCCCATGAACGACACGATCGAGGAGATGTTTACGATCGCGCCCGTGCCTGCCTCGATCATGTGCGGCATCACTGCCATGCAGCCCAGAAAGGTGCCATCCAGGTTGATCGCACAAACGCGCCGGAAATCGGCATAGCTGGTTTTCAGCCCACCCTGATGCAGATCGCCTTCGATCCCGGCCGAGTTCACCAGCACGTCGATCCGCCCCGAATGGCCCAGCGCGGCCTCCACGACTTCCGCCCAGCGCGCTTCGTCCGACACATCCTGCTGAAGGAAGACACTGCCGATCTCGTCAGCCAGGGCCTTGCCCGCATCCACCGCGACATCGGTACAGAACACCTTGCCGCCTTCGCTTGCGATGCGCCGGGCGGTCGCCCCGCCAAGCCCGCCTGAAGCGCCGGTAACAATGGCAACCTTGCCCTCGAAACGATTCATCTGCTTTCCTCTCCTTCCGATTGCGCAGCCGTTTGCATCTGGCCGCCCATGCGATCCTCGCCATATTCGTTGATGGTGCTGCGCCGCATATCGCGGCGATCGGCCATATAGTTGAACGGCGTGGCGCGGTGCATCGTACAGCGATTGTCCCAGATGACGAGATCGCCCACTTGCCATTTGTGCGAATAGATCAGTTGAGGCTTGCTCGCCCGCTCCACCAGCTTGTCGAGCAGGGCACGGCCTTCCCCCTCATCCATGCCCACCACGCGGGCCGCGTGTGATCCGATATACAACGCCTTCCTCCCCGATGCGCTGGTACGAACCAGAGGCTGGATCACCGGCGGGAAGACCTTGGCGAAGATGTCCGTTCCGGTCAGGCCACCCTTGGCGCGGGACTGCGTAAGATCATGCTGCACCTCCAGCCCTTCGATCGCCTGGCGGATGCTGTCGTCCAATCGTTCATAGGCAAGGCGTGTATCCGCGAACTCCGTATTCCCACCTTCCGGCGGCACTTCATGCGCAAACAGCAGCGACCATTTGGTGGGCAGCGCATTGAACGAACTGTCGGTGTGGAAATATTCGTTCCCCTTGGCGAACCGGCGGCGCAGCGTATCCGGCTGGTCCAGTTCTCCATTTTCGTCCAGGTTTGAAACATCATACAGCTCGCGCACAACGCGGCTTGGCCCGACCTTGTCCGTCATGCCCAGATCAGGCGGCAATTCCAGCGAGCCGAAGGCCCGGCTGAAACGGATCTGGTCTGCGTCCCCGGCGTGGGACTGCCCACGGATCACGACGACCGCATATTCGCTCATCGCCGCTTCCACGGCATCGCGCACCTCAGGCGTCACGTCCTGTGCGATGTCCACGCCTTGCAGTTCCGCCGCGAACCAGCGGGACAGCGGTACGGTCGTGAAGGCACCCATCGTGTTCTCTCTCCTGTTGCGCTGGCCTTTCCGGCTCGGGCATAATATAAGGCTACCTTATATACAATAATCTGGCGAGGGCGATGCGGCGATCAGTCGAAACGCACGGCGATACGGGAAAGAAGGTGCTTCAGCGTCTCCCGTTCCGCCTGCGTGAAACCCTCCAGCAATGCATCCTCGATCGACGGGGCGAGTTCGCGCGCGCGATCAAGGACCACTCGCCCCCTGTCCGTCAGCCGCAGCAGCAGCCGCCTGCCATGGCGTTCGTCGCTGCGCCGGGAGAGATAGCCTTCGTCACGCAGCGGAGCGATCAGCGTAGTCATCGCCTGGGGCGTGATCCGCATCATGCGGGCAAGTTCTGCGGCGGTCGCCTCAACGCGGCCTTCCAGCATCACCAGCGCCAGCAACTGGCTGCTGGACACGGGGAAATCGCGCATCTCACGCTCGGCCCGTGCACGCACGGCCATTTCCACCCATTTGACAAGGTAGGGGAAGCTGACTTCCCCGATTACCGCCTTGTCGCCTCCGCCCGCCATACTGCCGGTGTGCATCATGGCGCTGCCCTTTGCAAATTGCTCTCCGGGGACATGCCATGAACCGACCGGCCCATATTTCCGACGCATTGACAGTGGACTTCGATTTCTATCGCCCCGCTTTCGAAGGGCTCGATCCCTTCAGCGCCTTCACCCGCCTGCTGGGCCATCCGCCAGTGGTGTGGACGCCGCATAATGGCGGGCACTGGATCGTCACCACCGGGAAGGCGAGCAAGGACGTGCTCACGGATCATGAGCGGTTTTCTTCCGAATCCGTCTTCATCCCCCGCGTCGACCGGCCCCGCACCGTCCCGCTGGAATACGATCCGCCTGAACACACCGCCATGCGCCGCGCGATCCGGGGCACGTTTCTGCCGGGCCCGGTAAAGGCCATGTCCGCCGCCGCGCGCGATCTGGCCATCGAACTGATCGAAGGTTTCAAGCCTGCGGGAAAGTGCGAATTCGTCGGCGATTTCGGACAACAACTTCCGATCATCATCTGGCTCAAGATGATGAATCTCCCGCTCGATGATCGCGAAGTGCTGCTTGAAGCAGTGAATGCAGGCATCCGGCCGCGTGATGAAGCCCATCGCGAATGGGGGCGCAACCATATGAACCGTTATATAGCCGATCTGGTTGACGACCGGATGGCCAACCCCGGAGACGATCCGCTGAGCCTGGGATTGCAGGAGGACATTGGCGGACGCACGATGAACCGCGACGAAGGGATGGGCCTTGCCACCACCCTGCTCGGCGGCGGGCTGGATACGGTAGCGACCACGCTGGCCTGGTTTGCACTGCATCTGGCCAACAGCCCGGCCGACCGCACCCTCCTGCGCGAAGAACCCGCCCGCATCCCCAAGGCAATCCACGAATTGATGCGGCGCTACGCCATCCCCAATATCGCCCGGATCGTGACGCGGGACATGGAGTATGAAGGAGCGCCGCTGCGCCGGGGCGATGCCATTCTCGTCTCGGCATGCGTGCAGGCGCTGGACCCGGCAGAGTTCGACGATCCCTGTGCGGTAAATCTCGCCCGGCCCGACGCGCACAAGCACCTGGGTTTCAGCGCGGGTGCGCATCACTGCGCCGGCGCGCCGCTGGCGCTCAGCGAGTTACGGATTTTCCTCGAGGAATGGCTGCCTCGCATACCGGATTTCCGGCTCGATCCAGACGATCCGCCGCAAGTGGCCACCGGCATCGTCAACGGGCTGGCGAAACTGCCGCTCCGTTGGGACTGACCTGAAGCCCGAAATCGGGCGCCCCAGGGCAGAAATGCCGAATGACAAGGCCGGGTCAGACAGGTGACCAATTGCTTGTTTCGGAAGCACGGCCTTGTCCGGTTAGCGAAACGCGGGAAAACCGCTCTAATCGTTAGGACGGCTGTTTGTTGCCGACTAAGGATGCAGCCGAGAAAAAGGCAACGAGTCGAACAAGACATGAAAATGCTGGGGGATGAGGCGGAACGGGAGATTGCCCGCCTCAACGGAATGACGTGAGCAGGCATTGGGCATTTCGGCTCGCCCTTCTGGGTGTCGCCGCGTTGCTTGGCTCATGCGGTGGGGATGCTCCACCGGCCCAGGTCACTCCGGAAGTCATCATAGCGCAGCCGCTGGTTCGCGAAATCGCGGATTGGGAGGATTACGCCGGCCGCTTCGAAGCCATGGAAATGGTCGAGGTCCGGCCGCGCGTGTCCGGCCTGCTGCAGGCGGTCCATTTCAAGGACGGGCAGCATGTACGGCAGGGGCAATTGCTTTTCGCGATCGACCAGCGGCCTTTCGCAGCCCAGCTTGCGCGGGCGAAGGCGGGTATACAGCGTGCGGAAGCCGCCCTCACCAATGCCGGGGAAGAACGCAAGCGCGCGGAAGCCCTGATCGATCGGGGCTTCATCAGCCGGTCGCAGGTCGATTCCCGCGTCGCGAACGAACGACAGGCCGCCGCCGACCTGGCCGAGGCAAAAGCGATCGAACAGGCTGCGGCGCTCGACCTTTCCTTCACCCGCATCACGGCGCCTGTCAGCGGGCGGGCATCCTACCGCCGGCTCGCCGCCGGCAACCTCGTCAGCGCTGAGCAGAGCATGCTGACCACCATCGTCACCCAGGACCCCATCCGTTTCGTGTTCGATGCGCCCGAGGCCGCGTTCCTCAAGTTCCGGCGGGGCGGGAGCGGCGGAGGATCGGTGCAGATCAGGCTTGAGGACGAAACCGAATACAAATGGACCGGCGAGCTGGAAATGCTCGACAACGCGCTCGATCAAGGCTCCGGCACGATCCGGGGGCAGGCCATCGTCCGAAATGGCTCGGGCCTGCTGACGCCCGGCATGTTCGGCCGCATGCGCTGGATTTCCTCGTCGCCGATGCGGGCCATGCTGATCCCTGACGAAGCGATCCTGATCGATCAAACCCGGCCGATCGTCTATGTCGTGGGCAAGGATAATCTGATCGAACAAAGGATCGTGGAACGCGGCAAGCTGGTCGATGGGCTGCGCGTCGTCCGTGCCGGGATCGAACCCGGTGAGAAGATCGTGATCAGCGGCATGCAGCGCGCCCGGCCCGGCCTGAAAGTGGCGCCGAAGAACGGCAAGATCGAGCAGTTTCCCGCCGGTGTTACGCGCGGCAACTCGCCCGCCCTGGGCGGAGCACAATGAGCGCAGCCGCCGCGAAGATGAAGTTCTCGCACTTTTTCATCGCGCGGCCGGTCTTCGCCTGCGCGGTATGTCTGTTCATCACGCTGATCGGCCTGATCAGCTATTTCCGCCTGCCCGTGGACCAGTATCCGCAGGTCTCGCCGCCGGTGGTGACGGTGACCGCGGTCTATCCCGGCGCCTCGGCAGAGGTAATGGCGGAGAATGTCGCGGCTCCGCTGGAGCAGCAGATCAATGGCGTCGATGACACTCTCTACGTCAGTTCGACCGCGATCGGTGACGGCAGGGTCACGATCAATGTCAGCTTCAAGATCGGTACGGACCCCGATCTCAACCAGGTAAAGGTCCAGAACCGGGTCCAGACCGCCCTGCCCCAATTGCCCCAGGAAGTGCAGAATCTGGGCGTTACCGTGCGGAAATCGCAGAACGACACGCTGTTGATCGTCCACATGCTGTCCAATTCCCCCACCGTGGACCGGGACTATCTCGCCAATTACTCATCCCTCCAGGTCCGCGAGCGCCTCCTGCGTCTTCCCGGCGTCGGCGATGTCAGCGCCTTCGCCGCGCGCGATTATGCGATGCGCGTGTGGATCGACCCCGACAAGGCCGCCGCGCGCGATCTCACGGTGCAGGAAATCCTCGCAGCCTTGCGCGGCAACAACATCCAGCTTGCCGCCGGCACGGTGGGCGGTGCACCGTTCACCCACGATCCCGCCGCGACACAGCTCAACCTGCAGGTCACCAGCAAGCTCAACACACCCGAGCAATTCGCGCAGATCATCGTGAAACGGGACGGGCAGGGCCGCATGACCCGCATCGGGGACATTGCCCGGGTCGAGCTTGGATCTCAGAATTATGCGATCAACGCCTATCTGAACAAGGGCGAGGCCTATCCGCTCAGCGTTGTCCAGGCATCCGGCGGGAACGCGCTCGAAACCGCCTCGGCGGTCTACCGGACGATGGACGAGATTTCGAAGAACTTCCCGCCCGGCGTATCCTATCGCATCGTCTTCGATCCCAGCCAATATGTCCGCCAGTCGATCGAAAAAGTGCGCGATACGCTGGTGGAGGCGGTCATCCTGGTAGTGATCGTGGTGATCCTGTTCCTGCAGCGCTGGCGAACTGCGCTCATCCCGCTGCTGGCCATCCCGATATCGCTGATCGGCACGTTTGCAGTCATGTCGGCGGCCGGATTTTCGCTGAACAATCTCTCATTGTTCGGGCTGGTGTTGTCCATTGGCATCGTCGTGGACGACGCGATCGTCGTGGTTGAGAATGTGGAGCGACACATCCGCGAGGGGATGAGCCCGCGTGAAGCATCCTACCTCACCATGGACGAGGTCGGCGGTGCGCTGATCGGCATTGCGCTGGTGCTGGTCGCGGTCTTCGTGCCCACCGCGTTCATGGGCGGCATCACAGGGCAGTTTTACAAGCAGTTCGCGCTGACCGTCACCGCCGCCACGGTGATCTCCCTCATCGTGTCACTCACGCTTTCGCCGGCATTGTGCGCCCTGATCCTCAAGCCCCATGAGGAATCCACTCCGCGCTGGGCCCCGGCCCGCTGGCTCGCCCGCCAGGGGGAACGTTTCACCAACTCGTTCGACCGGTTTGGCGAAAGCTATGGCCGCCTGACCCGCCGCCTCCTGCGTATGATGGGAATGGTCTTCCTGCTCTACATTGCGCTGCTGCTGCTGACGGGCTGGCGGTTGTATGACACCCCCCGGGGGTTCGTTCCCCAGCAGGACCAGGGACTTGCCGTCGTTTCCATCCAGCTCCCTCCGGGCGCCAGCCTGGCCCGCACCGATGCGATCACCCGGGAGGCGATCGACATCATGGTGGACACACCCGGCATCGCTGCCGCGTCGGTCTATTCCGGTGTCGATGCAATGGGCTTCACCGTCCAGGCCAGCAGCGGCCAGATGTACGCAATCTTCGAACCCTTCGAGAAACGACTGGCCAAGGGGCTGACCGGGGATGTCATCATGGCGGACCTGCGCAAGCGCTATGCAGGGATCATAGGCGCGGACATTCGCGTGATCTCCACGCCTCCGGTGCGCGGCCTCGGTTCGGCAGGCGGGTTCCGCATGATGGTGGAGGATCGGGGCGGCCTGGGCTACGCGGCGCTGGATGCCGCCACGCGTGACCTCGCCGCAGCCGCCGCGGAAGACCCGGCCATCGCCAACAGCTTCGCGAACTTCAACATGCGCTCCCCGCGCGTTGCGATCGATGTCGATCGCGACAAGGCCGAAATGCTGGGCGTGCGCAGCGAAGATGTTTACGCCACGTTGCAAACCTACATGGCGGGATCATACGTCAACAACATCAACCTCCTGGGCCACACCTTCCAGGTCATCGCGCAGGCCGATCCCGCCTACCGCCAGGACGATGCCCTGCTTGGCCAGCTCAAGACCCGCTCGGAATCCGGGGCCATGGTTCCCATCGATGCCGTCGCGACGCTCACGCCCGCCACCGGACCCTATCGCGTGCTGCGCTACAACCTCTACCCAAGCGCGGATGTGCAGGGCGAGGCGGCGCCCGGCTATTCGTCAGGTCAGGCGATGGCGGCGATGGAGCGTATCGCGGCCGAGCGATTGCCCGCCGGGTTCGGTTTCGAATGGACCGACCTCGCCTATCAGCAGCGCGTTGCAGGCGGCAGCGCGGAATTGACCTTCGTGCTTGCCGTGGTCTTCGTCTTCATTGCCCTTGCCGCCTTCTATGAGAGCCTGACGCTGCCGCTGGCCATCATCCTCACTGTGCCGCTCTGCCTGCTGGCGGCAATCATCGGGGTGAATTTGCGAGGGGAAGACAACAACATCCTCACCCAGATCGGTATGGTCGTCCTGATCGGGCTGGCAGCGAAGAACGCCATCCTGATCGTGGAGTTCGCGCGCCAGTCGGAAGATCAGGGCAAGAGTCCCGAGGAAGCCGCCGCCCTGGGCGCGCAGATCCGCCTGCGGCCGATCCTGATGACCAGCCTCGCCTTCATTGCCGGCGTGGTCCCCCTCGCCTTCGCCAGCGGAGCGGGCGCTGAACTGCGTCATGCGCTGGGAACGGCCGTGTTCTTCGGCATGATCGGGCTTACCGCGCTGGGCCTGCTGTTCACCCCGGTCTTCTACGTGGCCTGCCGCAGGTTGGGAGACCGGGTTTCGCGCATGCTGGCAAGGAAGCCCGGCGAAGTGCCACCGCCAGAGGGCGCTCAACCTTCAGAAGGATAGGAGCGCCGCCGCAAACCTTTTCAGAGGAAGTAGGCGATGCTGCGGAACTCGATACTCCGCCTTATCGCGGGTCCGCTGACGGAAGGATCGCGGAAAGCGCTGTGCGGCGCACGCCATGCGCGGCCGCGATCGGAATCGTAAAACTTGATTATCAGCACTTCATCCCGGTCCATGTCGGGGAAATACCACCAACGGTGCCCCGGACTGTAGTGGAACGCACTGGCTGCGGGCATGTTCTCCTCGTCCACCAATGGGCCTCGCGCTGCCTCGGAATCGGGTAGTTCATCCACGATCACCATACGGTTCGGCACGCCTTCGGCGTCGCCCACGCTGCGCGCATCGCAGACCGCCAGAGGCCAATCCTGCGGCGGGTCCGAGAAAGGACGCCACAGGCTGGAGATCATGAACCGCCGATAGGGCGCCCCATTGGGGAAATGTTTCTCGTAAGTAGTCCTCGCCAGCATTTCCGAGCGCTGCGGGATCATATCCACATGCACATCCGCCCCCGGCGGTTGAACCGATCCGCTCCCATGCCGATAACCGATGACCTGTTTTTCCAGCAATTGCCGATCACCGGATGTGCGGACCAGCCAACTCAACGGCACCACATGGGTCGCGTCGGCGTTCTGCTTCACGATCTCGGCGGCTTCCGCCGGATAGACACGCTCCACCGCATCACGATCCATGAAATCCACGACCTGCGAAGGAGCGCGGGCGAGCATGAAGCCCGCCCGGTCCAGATTCAGTTCGTTGGGCAAGCCCCTGCCATCCCGCACAGTCATCACGTGGCTTTCGTATCGCCCCGTATTTATCTCCCGCCCCGGTGCGACAAAGCGCCGGTTTATGAGAGATCCCGGCGCGAGGTAGTTGAACTCGCCCGTCGTATCCCTGGGACTGCCTGATCTGCGTGAGGCTGGCTCCATCTCGCTCCTCTCCTAGCGCCGCATGGTTACGGTCAGCCCGATCGTGCGCGGGCGGACAGTGGTTGCGCGGAAGTAGTTCTGCGGCGCGGAGTCCTCGAACAGCGTCAGCGTCGGCCGCTGGTTCGTGACGTTGGACACGAATGCCGAAACATCGAAACCTTCCAGGCGGACGCCCATGCGCAGGTCGAGATTGTTGGTCTCGGGGTAGCGGGGGATGTCGGGATTGACGAGCGGCGACGAGAGGTCGAGCGGCGTCCCATCCGCGCTGGCATGGGTATAGTCGGCGCGCAGATACCCTTCGTTGCTGCCGAGGCCGAAGGCATATTCGCCGTTCAGATAGATCGTCCAGGGCGACACGCCGATCGGTTCGCCATCACGCCGCAGGACGACTCCGCCCGCACCCGCAAACTCACCGCGATATGTCGCATCGGTATATCCGATTGCCGCACCCAGGGTGAGGCTCTCCACCGGACGGGCCGAGATCGCGATGTTGAAGCCCTGACTGCGCGCATCGCCGAAGTTGATCGTGGTGGGAATGCCGCAATTGGGCAGGATCAGCGCCGTCTGGATGTTATCCCAGTCGATCCGGAATGCCGAGGCATCCAGCGAAAGGCGGTTATCCATCAACCGGGTCTTTGCGCCGATTTCATAGCTCCAGACGGAGTCCGGCTCGATAGTCCGCGGTTCCAGCGGATCGAAGCCGAGCGCACCGGCATCAGCCCCGCAGCGCGCACCAACCGGATTGACCGCCCCGCCCACGCGGAAGCCCTTGGCCACGTTGGCGTAAAGCAGGCTGCCTTCGCTCGGCTCGTAGGAAATGCCGAACTTGGGCGTGACGGGGCTGGCTTCCTGGCTGAGATGGCTCATCGAACCCGCATTCACGATCACCGGCCCCGCACGGAACGAATCCTGCGAGAACTTGCTCTCGGTATAGCGCGCGCCCGCTGTCAGCTTCAGCTTGTCCGTCACGCGGAAATCGAACTGGGCGAAAGCGGCGATCTGCTCGTCGACGATGTCGTTATCGATCATCAGCGAATAGAGGCCATCATACAGACCTACGCCAAAGAAGGCGGCGGCCACGCTGGGCACCGGAGCAAGCCCGCCCTGCTCCCGCCCGTAATTGATCCACTCCAGCGCGCGAGGGCTGGCAAAAGCAAAGTAATCGTCGATGCGAGAATGGGAGTAATACGCACCCACTACCCAGTTAAGGCGCGCATCGCTGTTGTTGTTTTGCAGGCGCAATTCCTGCGTGAACGTCTTCTGCCCACTCATGAAATCACCGTAGGGCGCGGGGCTTCCCAGCGATGCCGGGGGTGCAGAGTACGTCGTACCGATCAGCGTCGATGAATCCAGCGTCGTGTCATCCACCAGCGCATTGTATTTCCGGCGGAAGTATGAGGTGTTCGACACGATGGTCACGCCATCAAGCTCGTATTCCACCTTCAGGGCGGGCAGGTAGAACCGGTCATGCCCCCACTGGCCGAACGCGCTCGCCTGGCGGAAGTCGCCATTGTCGCGGTCGGAGAGCGACACGTCATATACCGGGGTGTCGTGCGAGCGGATATCCTGGAAGAAGATCGATGGCGTGATCAGCAGCCGATCGGTTGCCTGCCAGCCAAGCGCAAAGCGGCCGGCAAAGGAATTGCTGCTGTTCGCATTCTCCTCATCCAGAGCGCCCGTGAAGCGATCCACCCGGTCCACGAAACCGCCATCGTGGCGATACCACACGCTTGCCCGCATCCCGAGCTTGTCTTCCACGATCGGAATGCCCGCCGCGAGCCCGCCTTCGTAGCTGGTGCCGCCTTTCTCGGTGAAGGAAACCTCCGCCCTGCCATAGAAGGAGCTGCTGCTGAGTGCCGGAGCAGGCGTAATGAAGCGCACCGCACCACCCACGGCGCCTGCTCCGAAAAGGGTGCCCTGCGGACCGCGCAATACTTCCACGCGATCCAGGTCGAACACTTGCGGGTAAGGGTTGGCGAGCGAGTTGCTGGTGCCTTGCCGCACTTGCACCGGCGTCTCGTCGATATAGATTCCGGTCGTGGGAATGCCTGAATTCGAGCGAATGCCGCGAACGGTGATGTTGCTCTGGTTCCCGGCAAAGCGACCGACTTTCTCGAACTGGACGCCCGGGGTCAGCCGCGCAATGTCGGATACATCGCGGACGCCCTGCTGGTCCATCGTCTCCTGACTGTAAGCCGAAATGCTCAGCGGAACGCGGTTCAACTGCTCCGCCTGCCGGGTCGCCGTCACCACGATGTCGTAGTCGCCGAGACCGGAATTGCCGCTCGCCGTCCCCGGGCGCGCCGGTTCACCCTCAGTCTGTGCAACAGCCGGGGCCTGCCACGCCAAGGCGCAAACAGTCACCAGCAGAATCTTGCGATAGGTACGCATATGCCTCTCCCTTGTTATCACGCCGGGCTTTCTGCCCGGTCGCCTTGCCGGCCGCTTCAGCCGCCCGGCGGATGCTGGATCGCCTCCTTGATCGCGGGGTCCGTGTGGTCCGGGCCCGCAAGGGCCGTCTGCACCGCCGGGCGCATGAGCACGCGATCGTGCCAGTCCCAGAACCGCGGGTAGGTCTTCCTGTCCGCAAGATGCGGGAACAGGCGCTCGAGCGAGATCGAGCAAAGCGAGAACATGTTGATGTCGGCCAGCGAATAGCTGTCGCCGGCAAGCCATTCGGTTTCGGCCAGTTGCGCTTCCGACCGTTCGACGGCGATGCGGACCTTGCGCTCCGCATTGTCGAGCTCAGCTTCATCGAAGCCGCCGCGCGCCGTGCGCCATTTGTTGCGCTGTTCCACCAGCGGAATCCGGGACAGATACTCCTCGAAATCCTCGTCGCTGAATTGCTGGGCAACCAGTCGTACCCGCCTGTTCCAGCCATGGATCGAGACGAAGTTCATGACCTGCTCGTCGATGAACTTGTTCCAGGCCCGCATTTGCGAGCGTTCCAGTGGATCGACCGGCCGCAATGCAGGCGCCTGCGGGAAGACGTCCTCGACATATTCGTTGATCACGCTGGCGTGCATCACCGGCGAACCATCGTGCACCAGAACCGGAACCTGACCTTCCGGATTGATCTCCACGAACCAGGCTTCATGCTGTTCGAAGCGTTGCAGATTGACGTAGCGGCTTTCGAACGGGAGGTTCTTCTCCAGCAGCGGGATCAGGGCTTTCAAAGAGTTGGCCATCGGCTCGGCATGGTAAAGCGTCAGGCTCATTCATTTTCCCCAATAGACATAGGCACGGATTTCACAGGAAGCGCGCGGTGGAGCGTTCGCCGGCGCAGTGGGATCATCGAAGGCGGAATGCGGACAGCCGGGCAAGGTATCGTCCGCGCTGTCATAGGCAGCGAACACCAGCGCCTCGTCAGGCTGCATGTTCGAGAAATAGCCCCAGCGATGCCGCGGGCTGAACCGATAGAGGCTGGACCCGAACGAAAGGGGGTTCACGGCGGAATCGATGATCGAATCCCCTTCGATCACATCGCCGGGGGCTGTGCTCCGCCGGTCCAGCATGGCAAGCGGGCAATCCTGCGGCGGCTGGCTCATCACGCGCCAGATGTTGAAAGCGGCATAGCGGCCGCCCAGCCAGTGCCCTGCATCGGGATCATCACCCAGATGCTGGCGGGCGAACTGGTGAAAGGAATCCCTTGAATAGTCGACATGCACGAACCGGCCCGGACGCGAATTGACGCGATTGGGGTGCGGATCGCGCTCGCTCCAGCGGAAAACGGGGCGTGTCATCGCCACATGCGGCGCGCCGGTAAGGTTGGCGACAAGCTCGCGAACTTCCTCGATATAGCGCGGCGTTGCGGCTTCGAGATCATCCCCGGCACCCAGGCTAGATGGGTGATCGACCAACGTAAAGCCAGCCTCAGCCAGCGAAACATCGCTCCGCCGACCACGAAAATCCTCGATCGCAACGTGATGGGCCTCGAGGTTGAGGTTATTCTTCTCATAGGCCTCGGAATAGAAGCGCGGGCGCTCCGTCATCGGGCCGAGATAATTCATGATCCCGTCGACCGCAGTCGAAGAGGCCTGCTGCTGTGCCACGGGCCCTCTCTCCTTTCCCATGCCCGTATTGTCGGGCCTGAGACAAAATTGAACTATACGGTTTAGTTTTGTCAAGCCTATATGGAAGGAGAAAGCGAGTGGGATGACTCAGGCCAAGTTGAAGGATAAACCCAACCCTCGGAGGTACGGGGTGGCGGGCGCACAGACCAAGCGGAAAAAGCAGGAGAAAATCCTCCACGCGGCGCGCGGGGTGTTCCTGTCATGTGGCTATGAAGGCGCAAGCATGGACCAGATCGCGGCCAGCGCCGGCGTGTCCAAAGCGACGCTGTATGCCCATTTCGACAACAAGGAGAACTTGTTCAGCGAAATGCAGTCCGACTATCTGAACGCTCAGGAAGATGCGATTTCCGCGATCGAACGCAGCAATGTCGACACGGTGGAAGGGCTCCACCGGATCGCGCAGGTGATGATCGAAGCCTGGGCAGAGCCCAATGCCCTGCGCTTTTCGCGGATGATCATGGGGGAATCCGCCCGCTATCCGCAACTGGGCCGGCTGTTCGTGGAAACGGGGATCTACCGGCTACAGACAGTGCTTGAACGCGTTTTGAAAAGCCTCGACTCACAGGGTGAGCTGACCATACCGGACCCTGAACTGGCAGCAGAACTCTTCATCGGCATGATCCGCAGCCCGATCCAGATGCGCAGCCTGCATGCGCTGGGCGCGCAGCCTGATCGGGCCGAACTTGACCGGCTTGCACTGGCAGCCGTGCAGATGGCGGTGGCGGCCTTCACGAAGCGGTAGTCCGGTTCGTTGCGAGCGGCTCAATCCTCCGGCGCTATGCGCACGCGCAGCCCGGCAAGTTCGTCCGACACCGGAATTTGGCAAGACAGGCGCGAGGTCGCATCGCGATGGTCGGAACTGTCCAGCAGGTCGTTCTCGTCCTCCGTCATCGCGGGCAGGCGATCCTCAAACGACGGGTCGATATAGACATGGCACGTCGCGCAGGAGCAACAGCCCCCGCATAGCGCCAGCATTTCATCCAGCCCGGAATCGCGGATGGCTTCCATCAGGCTGATACCCGGCTGGATGGCGATGCGTCGTTCATCGCCGTCGCGGGTCGTGACATTGATCTCAGGCATTCAATGGCCTCACTGGAGGAATAGCAGCCGACAACGGCTCAAGCTGTTTCGGCCGGTTCTTTCTCCGCATCCATCATCGCCTGCAACATGCGGCGCGCCTCCACGGCGTTCCGATCGCTTTTGATCAACAGTTCCTGCGGATTCTCACCGATGATCGAGAGCATCTTCTCGATTTCCTCGGTGGCGAACTTGTCCTCCTCGATCACCGGCTTGAGATACTCCTTCATGAAGTCGATATGTTCGCGATCGGTGGAGTTGGCGGCGAAGAAATAGGTGCAGGATGTGGGCGTGGCCGGGGTCACGGCATGGAACACGCGGCTGAGCGAGATAACCTGCCCTGCCCGCTCCGCATCGCCTTCCGGAAAGCGCGTCTCCTCGATCCCGGCGTGGAAGCCGGGCAGATAGAAATCCATTCCCGAAATCCGGTCGATCCTGCCATCCTTGATGCCCAGATGCTCGTGGACCGGCGGCGCTTCCGAATTCTTCATGAAGCGGCGGCTGCTGAAGAAGCCCGGCCGGCTCACCAGTTCTTCCGGCACCGCTGCATTGTCCGGGCTGCCGATGCTGCTGCCATGCAGGAATGCCAGATGAGACAGATCCAGCAGATTGTCGTTCAACAGCTGATAGCGCCCGTTGACATGTTCGACATAGAACGGCTCGGGCTTGTGGCCTTCGATCTCGAAGCCGATGGCCTCCAGATCGGGCAGCAAGGCCGTATCCGCCCGTTCCAGATCGCCCATCCAGATGAACATCCAGATACCATGCTCGACCAGGGGATAGGTCGGGATACGATAGCTGCGCGGGGTGAATTCCTGCGACGGGATGTTCACGCACTGCCCATCGGAACCGAACGCGATGCCGTGATAGCCGCAGACGATCGTATCGCCCTTCAGGCAACTCTCGCCCAGGGGAAAATGCCGGTGCGGACAACGCCCGCCAACGGCCACGGCGGTCCCGTCTTCCTTGCGATAGAGCACCACCGGCTGGTTCAGGATCGTCCGCGACAACAGATCGCGTGTCACTTCATGCGCGAAGGCCGCGACATACCAGCCATTTCGAACAGCAAACGAGCCTTCCTTGAAAGGATACATGCCCACTTTCTCCCATTTACCCACTCTAAACGAGCGGTGTTCGTTTAGCCGTAACTGGACGTGCGGTGATTTTCTGTCAAGAGCGGCGCCATGTCGTTCTCCAAACTCGATCGCGACGGAATCGTTCAGGAAGCGCTGGCTCTGCTGAATGAAGAAGGGCTGGCGCAGGTCAGCCTGCGCAAGATTGCCGCGCGGCTCGATGTCCGCGTGTCATCGCTTTACTGGCATATTCGCGATCGGGACGAATTGCTGGCGCTTATGTGCGAAGCCGTATTCCGCAATTGCCTGGAACAGACCGCAAGCGCCGACCGGTGGGACGAATGGCTACGCAACTTCGCGATCGCGCTGTGGAACAAGCAGGTGAGCCTGAGGGACTGCCAGAAGCTGATTATCGTCAGCACGCTCGATCAGCCGGTGAAGGAATCCCTGCAGGATGTCGTTGCGCGGCAATTGGGATCATTTGGCATTGCGCATGATCTGGGCGGGATCATGCAGATGTCCATCCAGGCGCTGGTCACCGGCTGGTCCACACTGGTCCCCAGCCCCGAAAGCCGGCGCGAGTTCGACATGGCGCTTGCCGTATTGCTGGATGGCTGGCGCCAGCGGCAGGAAACCGGCGACTGACCCGATTTTTCGCGCGCTATTCGGCCGCGTCCGCTTCGTAGGCAGCCCGGATCGAGGGAAGTTCGAGCAGTGGGCCGCTGACCACTTGCCTCGTCCGTTCGGGCGAAAGCCCCAAGGCGAGCAGCACTGCGGTCGCAACGCTTTCGATATGGCTTTCAGGCGCCTTGTCGTTGAGCAAGGTCGTCGCCGCTGCCAACCCCGTCCCCAGCAGGACGTCCCGCCCCGCTTCCGCGCTGGCAATGGTGAAATCGCCAGAATCGATCCCTTCCTGAATCGTCTCCAGCACACGATCCGAAACCGCAACGGGGAAGAAGCCGATACCCATCCCGGTATTGACCATGCCCCAGCCCCATTCGCGATCCTCGATCACATGGGTGAGGTAGAACCGGATTGCGGCACAGGTTCGCTCGGCCGGGCCGGCAAGCTGCTCGAAAGCCAGATGAACGGCGTGATCGAAATGACTGCTCAACTCTTCGAACAGCGCAGCATGCAGCGCATCGAAGCTGGGGAAGTAGTTGTAGAACGTGCCCCGCGCGATCGCGGCGCTCTCGCAGATGTCCTCGACCCGAGTCGAACGGCCGCCCTCACGGCCAAGAAGCTGCCTTGCAGCCACCAGCAACCGGGCGCGCGTGAGCGAACGGCGCTTGGCACCGATCTCTGCCCGGCGCGCAAGATCGACCTTAAGCCTTGCCATATATACCGCTTAACACCTTGAAATAATTACCATCCACAGACGCATTCCAGTCCGCTCGCCCTCACCCGCATCGTCGTTCGCTTGACTTAGCCTGTCTCTCCCAATACATCAAATATGACATTAGGTCATTTTGACCTGATGTTAAAAAAGATATAAAAAGGGAGAAGGCTCAATGAAAGTTTGGGCGAAGAGTCGGTTATCGGCAGTGATCCATGCTGCCGGTCTCTCGGGCGCCTTGGTGGCTTACGCCCCCGCGCTGGCACAGGACACGGCAGGCGGAGCTGAGGCTTCCAGCCCTTTCAACGAAATCATCGTTACGGCGGAGCGCAGGGAGCAATCGCTTCAGAAATCCTCGCTCTCCCTCCAGGTACTCACGCCGGCGGACCTCGAAAGGTCCAATCTCACGCAGGCGACCGATCTCAACACCATGGTCCCCGGCCTGCAGATCGGCACGGGCGGCAACTCCCCGCAGATCTATATTCGCGGCGTGGGCGATTTCGCCGCCAGCGTGCTGAGCAACCCCGCGGTCGCGGTGAATATGGACGGCGTCTATGTCGCGCGGGCGCAGGCGATCAACAGCCTGTTCTTCGATCTCGAACGGATCGAGGTGCTGAAAGGGCCGCAGGGCACGCTGTATGGCCGCAACGCATCGGGCGGCGCGATCAACCTGGTGAGCAGGCGGCCTTCGCTGAACGGGGTGGAAGGCTATATCGGCCTGACCTACGGCAATTACGACACGAAACAGCTGGAAGCCGCGGTGAACGTGCCGCTCGGCTCCACGGCGGCGGCCCGCCTGGCCTTCAATGCGGTCGACCGCGACGGCTATCTTTCCGACGGCACCGACGATGACGAGCGTATCGCCGGCCGCCTGCGCCTGCTGTGGGAACCGAGCGCTTCCACCTCGCTGCTGCTCAACGCGGAATATGCTTCCGAAGGGGGCAAGGGCCCCGGCTATGTGATGCTGCCCGGCCCGCCGGGCACGGATCCATGGACTTCCACTTCCAGCCCCGAAGCGAACGCGCAACTGGCCGCCCAGCCGCCCATCGGCTTCCTGTTGCCTCCGGTGGTGGACGACACCTACCGCGACAACGAATTCTGGAGCGTCAGCGCCGAACTGAACACCGATCTCGGCTTTGCGACGTTCACGCTGCTTCCGGCCTATCGGCATTCCCGCTTTTCCGAACGCAATTATCCGGCGGGCCTGCGCTACACGATACCGGGGACCACTGCGGAACAGACCAGCATAGAGGCGCGCCTGGGCAATTCGTCCAACGTGCTGACCTGGGTGCTGGGCGGGTATTTCTTTGACGAGAACCAGGATTCCGAACAGCAGGTCTATCAGGGCACATTCCAGGACACCATCGTCTATGCCCAGCCTGAAATCCGCAGCTACGCCGCCTTTGGCCAGGCGACCTTCAGCGTGACGGACAGCCTCCGCCTGATCGGCGGGCTGCGCTATACCTACGAGCGCAACAGGCTGAGCGGGCAGCTCTTCACCAATATCCCGCCATTCCCCGTGCCGCCCGAAGACCTGCCCGTGCTGCAGCTGGAATTCGGGGGCGAGAAGAGCTTCGATTCCCTCACCTGGCGCGCGGGCGCGGAATTCGACCTCACGCCCGACAACATGCTGTTCTTCACGGCCAGCACCGGCTTCAAGGCAGGCGGTTTCAACCAGACCGTGGCGCCGGAAGATACCTACGAGCCGGAAAAGGTCACGGCCTTCCAGCTCGGTTCGCGCAACGAGCTTCTCGACGGCCGCCTGAGGCTCAATTTCGAGGCTTTCTGGTGGAAGCTGAGGAACGGGCAGGTCGCCCACGTCAAGTTCGACCCGCTGGGCAACATCAATCTCGTCACCGACAATGCGGGTTCGGCGGAGATAAAGGGCGCCAACATCGAATTGCAGGCGGCCATCACCGACAACGACATCCTGCGCTTCTTCGTGGAATATAACGACGCGGAATATACCGATTTCACCTTCGACACCGCCTACAGCATCTTCGGCACGCCGCTGTTCAATGCGCTGTCCACCGGCTGCGACGTGAGCGCCCCCTTCCCCGGCTCCAGCTTCGGAACCGAAGCCGCCACGCTCGACTGTTCGGGCTTCGGGATGCCGCGCGCGCCGAAATGGTCCGGCGCCGCGAGCTATGCCCGCACCTTCGACCTGGGACGGGGCGATACCGTGGTGCTGGACGGGAGCATGCAGTTCGCCTCCAGCCGCTGGCTCGGCTTCGATTATGTCGAGCCCCAGCGCGCCGGGGCCTATGCCACCTTCGATGCCAGCCTGACCTACAATGCGCCCGACAGAAACTGGTCGGTGGCGGCCTATGTCAGGAATATCGGGGAGAAGGCCGTATATACGGGGGCCGGGGTGCACGGATTTGCACCGCCGCTCACCTATGCAACCATCGCGCCGCCGCGGACTTTCGGTGTCCGCCTGAGGTATAACTTCGGCAACTGAACGAAGAAAGCGGAGAGGCCCCAATGTATCTCTACAACGGCTGGTATTGCGCAGGCTGGAGCGGCGAGCTCGATACGGCATCGATCGGGCGCCGGATGCTGGGGCAACCCGTGATGGTGTTCCGCAGCGAAAGCGGGGAGCCGGTGGCGCTGGAGGGCCGTTGCCCCCACCGCTTCGCCCCGCTCCACCTGGGGCAGATCGAGAATGACCGGATCGAATGCCCCTATCACGGGCTGGTGTTCGATCGCGGCGGACAATGCGTGCACAACCCGCATGGCGACGGCACCATTCCCAGGGAAGCGAAGCTGCGTACCTATCCGGTGGTGGAGCGCAACGGCGTGGTGTGGGTGTGGATGGGCGATCCGGCGAAAGCCGATCCCGATCTCATCATCGACACCGGCTTCCTCACCGATCCCGGCTTCACCTCGGTGGTCGGCTATCTGCCGGTTTCGGCACACTACCAGCTGGTGATCGACAATCTGCTCGACCTCACCCACCCGGCGATCCTCCACAAGGGCGGCCTGTCGTCGGAGGAATATCAGGGGGAGAACATGCATCACCGGTTCCGGCAGGAAGGGACCGACATCCATTCGGAATACGCCTTCTACGACGTGAACGCGTCACCCGGCCTCGCCCCGCTGTGGGGCGATCGCAAATCCGACGTACGCGCCTTCATGACGCTGCACGCCCCCAGCAACCTGGTGCTCGATTTCCAGATGAACGAGGTCAACGGGCCGATCGGCGAAGGGTTGCTGATGCCCAGCCTGCACCTCCTCGTGCCCGAGAACGAGCAGAAGACCCATTATTTCTACGCGATGGGCCGCAACGTCGAGCTGGAGAATGAAGGGCTTAGCGCGATGGTCGGGGAAATGGCCCGGCGCGCCTTCGAGGACGAGGACGAGCCGATGATCCGGGCCTGCCAGGACATGATGGGCACGACGGACCTGTTCTCGCTTAAGCCGGTACTCCTCAAGACCGATGTGGCGGCCGTCCGCGCCCGCATCCTGCTGGACAAGCTGATCTCCAATGAAGAGCGGGAAAGCGCGGGGGAACCGGCATGACCCTGTCCGCACAGGATCTGGCCGAGCTGCAGCAGCTTGCCAACCGCTATTGGGCGCTGGCGGACCTGACGGAGGATTTCGCGCTTGCCGATCTCTTCCTGCCGGATGCCCTGTTCGAACTCGGCACGCTGGCGCTCAAGGGGCTTCCCGCGATCGAGGACTTCTTCTCCAGGCGGGCGGAAGGCATGCGCGAAAGCGGGCGAACCACGCGGCATCTCGCCTGCAACTTCCTGGCTCTCCCGCAAGCGGAGGGACGGGTGCGGGTGCGCTCGACCGTGCTGGTCTATGCGGCGGAAGGCGAGCTTCCGCTGACCGCAGAGGCGCCATCCGGCATCGCCGATTTCGAGGATCTCTGCCAGCGCGGCCCCGATGATCGCTGGTTCTATCACAGCCGGGCCGCCCGCACGGTCTTCATCGGGCCCACCGCAGCGTCCTTCGCCCGATGAAGCCCCGGTACAAACGTCAATTCGAGGAAACCAGCCATGGCTGACCAAACCCCCAACCCGGCTTCGGTCTATCTGGGATGCGTGCCGCACGCCCCCTTCATGATGCTGCAGGACCGCGCGCTGAACCAGCCCTTCTGGGATGCCTATGCCCGGCAGGCGGAGGCCCTGCGTGCGTTCGATCCCGAACTGGTGATCGTGTTCGGCGCCGATCACTACAGCGGCCAGCACATGCGGATGATGCCTGCCTTCGCCATCGGCCAGGCGGCGGAAGCGATTGACGATGACGGGGGCTTCCCGGGCAAGTTCGATGTTCCGTTCGAACTGTCGCTGGCGCTTGCATCCCATGTGATCGAGGCAGGGGTGGATGTGGCCACGTCCTTCGCGATGGAAGTCGATCACGGCTTTAGTGCGGTGACCGGCCACTTCCTCGGCAAGGTCGACGCCAGGCCGGTGATCCCGGTATTCGTGAATGCGCTGTGCGCCCCGCGCCCCACGTTCAAACGCTGCCGGATGCTTGGTGAAGCCATCGGCGAGTTCATCGCCGGCACCGGCCTGCGCACGGCGTTCCTCGCGTCCGGTGGGCTTTCGCATGAAACCGGCGACGTGTTCCCGCAGTTCACCGAAGTCGAGGATCAACGCACGCGCGATTACATCCTGCATGGCGGCAACAAGGGCGAGCTTTCCCGCCAGGCCTGGCTGGACGAGATGCATGACGGGCTGCAGATCGTGAACGGCCTGCTGCTCGACGGGGTCCCCGGCGTGGGCGAAATCCGCGAGCAATGGGACAGGGAATTCCTGCGCCTGTTCGCAGCCGGAGACCTGACTGCGTTCGACGATTGGACCGATGAGCAGGTGCTACGCGATGCCGGAAACGGCGCAGGCGAAGTCCGCCAGTGGATCGCCGCAGGGGCGGCCGCCAAGCGCGCCGGGGCCGGCCCGATCACCGTGGATTTCTACGAGCACGGCCTGCCCATGGGCGTTGCCGCAGTCGTGGCACACGCCTGACGATGCCTGCCCCCTTTGCCCCTCCGGTGGTGCTGCTGCATGGTTGCGGTGGTTCGCCCGAACAGGCCTTTGCCCAAACAGGCTGGATTGCCGCGCTGGAAGCATCGAGCCGCACGGTGATTGCACCCCGCCTGCCTGGGCATGGCCATGACCGGCCATCCCATGATCCGGCCACCTATGCCGATCTCGCGGCGGCGCTCCTGCCCCTGCTGCCGGCCGAACCAGTCGACATTGTCGGCTTTTCGCTGGGCGCCAAGATCACGCTTGATCTGGCGGTACGCTATCCCGAGCGGATCAACCGCATCGTCCTGGGCGGCTTGGGAGACAATGCCTTTGCCCCCGAAACCATCGGAGACGCCGCGGCCCGCGCGCTGGAGCACGGCCCGGATGACGATACCCCGCCACCTGTGCATGCATTCCTGGCGACCTGGGACCCTGCGCTGAACGATCCGCTGGCCATCGCCGCCATTCTGCGGCGACCGGCCAATCCCGTGCTTTCGGAAGACGATATCGCCCGGATTTCCGCGCCGGTCCTGCTGGTCAATGGGGCCGACGATTTCGTGGCCAGCATGGGCACGAAGCTGGCGGATTCCCTGAATGTTCAACAGGTGCTTCTGCCGGGAACCGGTCATTTCGACCTGACCGCGAACACCCGTTTCCGCGACATGGCGCTGGCTTTCCTGGAGACGGCCCCGGCCACAGACAAAGAGGATGACCGACCATGAAACTCGCCAGTTTTCGCGCAGGAGGACGGGATAGCGTCGGCATTCTGGTGGACGGCTCGCTGGTAGACGTCACCGAACTGGGCGATTTCCCCGGCGAAATGATCCCCCTTATCAGCGGTGGGAAGGCGAATCTGAAAGCGCTTGAGGAAGCGCTGAACAGCACCGACCGGAACGGGCTGACGCTTCACGGCGTGGACACTGTTCAATGGCGGGCGCCCGTCCCCGCCCCGTCCAAGGTCGTATGCATCGCGCTGAACAACGCATCGCTGGATGCGATCAAGGTCAAGGCGCCGACCGATCATCCCGCCTTCTTCCTGAAACCGGGAACCGCGGTGACCGGGCACCTCCAGCCCATCGAGATGAAGGATGCCTATGGCTTCACCCATCCCGAGCCGGAACTGGGGGTGATCATCGGCGAGCGGGTCAAGGATGCCACGCCGGAACAGGCGCTGGCTTGCGTCTTCGGCTATACGATCGTCAACGACGTGACGAGCGTGGGCATGCGCGAAGAGGATTCCTTCAGCCTGCGCTATTTCAGCCCCGATCCCGCTTCCGATAGCGGAGAAATGGTGGAGGCACTGGCCCACACCACTTATCCCGGCCGCTACAAGGCCAGCGACACCTTTGCGCCGATGGGCCCGTTCCTGACCACGGCGGACGAGGTGCCCGATCCTGCCGCGCTTACCATCGCATGCCGCATGGGTGATCGCCTTGTCGCATCGGATCACACGTCCAACTACGTCTGGACCGTGGCCAATGCACTGTCCCACATCTCCCGCACGATGACCCTGCTGCCGGGCGATGTGGTATCGATGGGCACGGCCGTGGGCGGCGACCAGCAAGACCCCGACAAGCCGCATATTCCGGGGGTGACGCGGTGCAATCTCAATCACTTCACCGGGACGGTGGAGATCGAGATCGGCGGACTGGGCCGACTGGTGAACCCCATCAGGCAGGTCGGCTGACCGGCTCGATCCTTCGGCCTTTCAATCTTCCGGCGCGATCCTGACCGTCAGCCCGTCCAGCGCATCCGACAGCGAAATCTGGCATGACAGGCGCGATGCCGCCGCCCGGTGATCCGAACTGTCGAGCAGGTCGTTCTCATCCTCGCTGATCGGGGGAAGCCGATCGGCAAAGGCAGGATCGACATAGACATGGCAGGTCGCGCACGAGCAGCACCCGCCACACAGCGCCAGCATTTCGTCCAGCCCGGCATCCCGGATCGCTTCCATCAGGCTGATGCCAGGCTGCAGCGCGATCCGATGCTCCGCGCCTTCGCGTGTCTTTACAACGATTTCAGGCACCTCAGGCGCGCTCCAGGGCCGATGCGGGTTCAGCCCGATCCTGCGCCTTCATCATCCGCTGGAAGATGGTGATCGCCTTGTCCGCCGTCGCCGGCACGGGAAGGATGGACGGGTTCGTATCGATGACCCGCTGCTGCGCCTCGATCATCACCTTGTCCTCGAGGAAGGCCTGTTTCGCCACGCCGATCATGATTTCGGCAATCTCCTCGCCCCCGTATTCCGATCCCGGCCCCCAGCTGAAATAGTACCGCGCAGTCTTCTCGCCGGTGGGCACCACCGCCTGGCTGGTGAAGTTGTTGAACAGCACTTCGTGCTCATCGCCTGGCACTTCCCCGTCGCACAGCGCCGCCGTGCCCGCCGCGTAGATCGCCGTGTAGAGCAGGAACACGCCGGGTATCACGAAATCATAGCTGGTCCATATATCCACCCGCTCGTGCTCCGCGGCCTTGCCTAGCGGAGGGATCGGCGGAGAACCGATGATCCAGCGCGAAGACCGGACCCCGTTCTGCAGCTTTTCGATCTTCGGCCGGTTGCGGGACCACGCCTCGTCCGCACCGAAGCTGGCCGAATGAACATAGGACAGATGCGTCAGGTCGAGCAGATTGTCGTTTATCAGCTCGTAATTGGCATCATAGTCGAGCTGCCCGGTCTTCAGCACCCATGCCGGATCGTCCAGCGATTTGGAATCGGCGATCACCGCCGGATCTGCCCGTTCGGGATCGCCCATCCACACCCACGCCCAGCTTCCTTTCTCGACCACCGGAAACCGGCGGACGCAGGCCCGGTCGGGGATCAGTTCCTGCCCCGGAATATCATTGCACTTGCCGTCCGCCCCGAAGCGGAAGCCATGATAGAGGCAGCGGATCGCATCGCCTTCCACCTTGCCCAGCGAAAGCGGCGCCATGCGGTGCGCGCAGCGATCTTCCAGCGCCACCAGGTTTCCATCGGTCTTGCGGTACAGCACCACCGGCGTTCCCAGCAGCATCCGCTGTTCGGGCCGGTCCGCGAAATCGCTGCTCCAGCCGGCGACATACCAACAGTTTCGGATCAGGTTCGACATGTGAAATTTCCCTGGAAAGGATCGGCGCCGCCCGCTCTGTTAGAGGGGAGGATTTCCGGGCAGCGCCGATCAGGTGTCAGAAGTCGACGCCGACCCTGACATACCATTCGCGTGGGCGGTTGTAGGTGCCGAAGGCCAGGCCGAAGCCCGGATTGGCGACACCGGTCACAAGCACCCGTTCATCGAGGATGTTCGTCACCCCGCTCTGGACGAACCACTGCCCACCGGACTGCCGGTAGGTGATGCTGGCATCCACCATGTCCTGCGCGGGCCGTGCCAGCGAAGGGCTGCGCTCCACATCGTTCCAGACGCTGCTGGTATGCGTCCAGCTTGCCGCCAGCGTGATCTCGCCACTGTTGCCCAGGTCGAAATTGTAGGCCGGGCTGACATTGATCGACCATTTCGGCGTCTTGGGCAGTTCGGTGCCTTCCTGCACGCCCAGCTGGAACACGTTGGGCGCAGTCTGGGCGGCAGGCAGCACGTTGACGAACTTGGCATCCAGATGCCCCACCGAAGCATTGATGGTCAGCCCCTCGATCGGCGCGGCCACCGCTTCGATCTCGAAACCACGGATGCGCGCATCGCCGGCATTCTGGAAGACGGGGCTGACCCCGGCATAGAAGGTCAGCTGGATGTCCTTGTAATCGGTCTGGAAGACCGCGGCGTTAATCTGCAAGGCCCGGTTAAGCAGGGTGGACTTCACGCCCATTTCCCAGGTCTCGGCCTTTTCCTCGTCGAAGTCAGGGGCATAGCCCAGCGGTGCGGAAAGGCGCGTGGTCCAGCCGCCGGTCTTGTAGCCTTCCGAGTAGCTGCCATAGATCATCACGTCGTCGTTCGGGTGAAGCTGCACGCCGATCTTGGGCGAGAAGTTCTTGAACCTCTTGGTCTGCAGCTCATCGATATAGAACCGCAGGGGCTGGTCCCCTTCCGGGAAGCCCGCCACCGCGAAGCACGGCGCGGTGACACCCGGCCCAACCGGCAATTCGACATAGGGCAGAACGGTGCCGTCCGGCGCCGCGCAGTTGAGCGCCTTGTAGATGATGCCGTTGAAATCGGTCTGCCCGCCAAGGAAGGTCTTGTTCTCTTCGGTATAGCGGCCGCCCAGCGTGATCCCCAGCCAATCGGTTATCCGCCAGTCGAGTTGGCCGAATATTGCCCAATTGTCCGTATCCAGATCGTTCGGGCCGACCACCTGCAGCAGCCCCTGCCCGAAGGCGATCGTATCGTTGAGGTTCGCGTGCTCTTCGAAATAGTAGCCGCCGAGCACAACGTTCAGACTGTTGTCGAGGAACGAACCAACCAGTTGTAGTTCCTGACTGAACTGGTTCTGCGTCATGTAGAAGGAGCCTTCCCCGATGTCGATCGGGCTATTGTCGAGATCGACCCCCGTGCCCCATTCGATCCCGCGATAGCCGGTGACCGACTTGAGCGAGATGTCGTCGCTCAGCTCGACGTCGATCGTGCCGGAAAAACCCCATACTTCCATCTGGTTATAGTTGTTGCCGGTGGCATAGGTGATGTCGGGGTCGGTGCTGACGAAGCGGCCGTCATAAGTCAGCCTGTCGTTCAGCGGATCGCCGTCCACGTTCACGCTGCCAAGGCCCGGCACGATCATGGACGGATTATACTGCGTGCCCCGCGCGCCGCACAGGTTCTGCGCCAGCCGGTCGGCAATCTGGGCCGGGGTTGCGTTGATGCAGAAATTGTAGAGCCCGGCGAAATTGAACCCGCCGGCGGGCGGCGCGAAGGAGGTGCCCGGCAGGCCAGTGCCCGGCGGCGGCGCGAAGGGAGCGGGAAGGAAATCCTCGTTCCAGGCCAGCACGCTGTTCGCGCTCGATGAGGTGTCGGTCTTGCTGTAATCGCCGCTCAGGCGCACCTGCACCCGTGCCGAAGGCTCCCACAGCACCTTGCCGCGCACTGTCCAGCTATCCTGTCCGCCCTGGCTGTCGGACACGGCGTAGCGATTGCGCGAGATATAGCCCACCGGATCGGAGGCGTAGGCATCCGCCCCCGGGAAGGCGACACGCTTCTGGTAGCCGTCGCGCTGCTCGGTCGAGAAGGTCAGCGAGGTCTTCAGCGTATCGGACACCGGCAGGTTTACGGTGCCGCGCACGTCGAAGCGGTCGAAGCTGCCGAAGGTCACATCGCCCTTGAAGCCGAACTCGTCGCCCGGATCGCGCGTGACCACGCTGATCGCGCCGCCGATCGTGTTGCGACCGAACAAGGTGCCCTGCGGCCCTTTCAGGATTTCCACCCGCTCCACATCCGGCAGGTTCAGGTTCGCGCCCACCGTGCGGGCCAGATAGATGCCATCCAGATAGACACCCACGCCGGGATCGAGGTTGGCGGCGAAGTCATTGGCGCCGACCCCGCGGATGAAGGCCGCAAGCACCTGGTTCGAACCGGAAAACGGTGTGCCTGCATCCAGCGTGGCGTTGGGCGTGATCTGCGCGATCTGCGAGACTTCGCGGATGCCGCGCTCTTCCAGCAGTTCGGAGGAATAGGCCGAGATGGCGATCGGCACATCCTGCACATTTTCCGCGCGCTTCTGCGCAGTCACGATGATCTCGGCGATCCCCCCGGACGAGGCTTGCGGCGCGGGCTCACCTTCCTGCGCGAAAGCAGGCGCGGCGGAACACCCCAGTGCCGCGAGGGCACTGGACAACAGGAACTTGCACTTCATTGAACTTTCTCCCAGTGTTTCTTTTTGTTTTGTCAGCTCGGTTGTCGTTCCCGATCCATCATGCGTTGGAGGATGCGGCGGCCTTCCACCGCGGTCGCATCGCTCTTCAGCATCAGTTCGGGGGGTAGTGTTTCGCTGGACCGGACGATCTTCTCGATCTCCTCCGTTGCGAACACATCTTCATCCAGCACGGGCGCCAGCGAAACCTTGAAGGCATCGACCAGATGCTCGTGCGTGCTGCCCAGCGCGAAGAAATAGTTCGTTTCGTGCCGGGTGGCCGGGGTCACGGCATGGAACACGCGCGCACTGGCGATGCACTCGCCCGCGCGGGAGGGATGTCCCTCGACCGCGAATGTATCGTCCAGCCCCGCATGGAAACCCGGTGCGAAGAAGGTCATGCCCGATACGCGATCGACCCTCCCGTCATAGGCAGCGCCCTTGGCCATCAAAGGCGGGCAATCGGCCCCGCGCATCCAGCGCTGGCTGCGGATCATCTTGTCGCCGACCTCGCGCTCCTCCGGCGTGTTGGCGTTCTCTTCCGTCCCGATGCTGCTGGCATGCAGGAAGCCCAGATGGGTGAGGTCGAGCAGATTGTCGTTCAGGAGCTGATATCGCCCCTTAATGTGCATCGTCTTGAACGGCTTGTAGACGAAGCCCTCCAGGCCGAAGCCCATGTCTTCATCGCTGGGAAGCAGGCTTTCGTCAGCATGGTCGGGATCGCCCATCCAGATGAAGGCCCACAACCCCCGCTCGACCAGCGGATAGCTGGGGATCTTGTAGACGCCGGGCACGGCCTTCTGGCTCGGCACCTTGGTGCACAATCCGTCAGGCCCGAAGGTGATGCCGTGATAGCCGCACTGGATCGTGTCACCAATGCGGTGGGATTCCCCCAGCGGATAATACCGGTGGGGGCAGCGGCCGCCCACGGCCACCGCCGTGCCGTCCTGCTTGCGATACAGCACGACCGGCTCGCCCAGAATCCAGCGAGAAATCAGTTCCTCGCCAATGTCCTCGCAAAACGCGGCGACATACCAGCCGTTGCGCGGTGCGAAATCGCCTTCCTTGAACGGATACATGGCTACCCTCGCCGCACTATTGGCGAGGAATCATCAACGGCAGACCGCGGCGAGATCGACTTCGGCTGCTGGATCGCAGTCATCCGCCCGTCAGCAGGCGCGTGTCGGGTCGACATTTTACTTCTCCCTTGCCAAACGGCGAATCCGCTGCCGCTCAGGCGATTGTTCCGATTGGCCGTTCGCCTTTCCGGCGCTTGCTTCACGTATAGGTTTGCAACGACCGGATGCCCCGCCTCTGAGCGCGCAAAATTCGGCTCGACGGTGCAATTGGCGCGCGGCACTTCCCTGAACGGATACATGACCGCTCCTCAATCCAGCAGCGCGCGAGCAGGCAAGCTGCGGAACCCGCGCGAGATATTGTTGATTGCCCTCACCGGTTCGCCGGTGATCTGGAAGCTGTGGATCGTCCGAGCCAGCGCGCTGAACACGGCGGTCAGCTCCATGCGGGCCAGCCCCTGCCCGGCACAGCCATGCGGACCATGGCCGAAGCCGAGGTTCTGCTTTTCCTTGCGATCCACGCGGAAAGCATCGGGCTCTTCGAACTGGCGTTCGTCGCGATTGGCGCTGGCATAGGAAACGATCACGCGCGATCCGCCGGGGATCACCGTGCCGTCGGAGAGTTCCGTATCCTTCGTGCACCAGCGCGAGAAGTTCTGCAGCGGGGATTCGACCCGGGCGATCTCATTTGCCGCGCTCATCGCCAGCCTGGGATTGGCCCGGATCTTCTCCCACTCGCGGGGATTTTCCGCGAACAGCCAGATGCCCGATGCCATCGCGCTGATCGTCGTTTCGAAAGCCGCCACGATATAGCCCGCCAACATGCCGATGGCGGTTTCGCGGTTGATGTGCCCCGCATGCGAAGCCGCGATCAGCTGCGCCGCGAAGCCATCAGGCGTGACGCGGTTGTTGTCATAGATTTCCGCTATCAGCCCCATCATCCGGCCAAGCTGGGACAGCCCTTCCCGCATCCGCGCATTTTCGGGGCCAGCCGCATTCCACGATCCTTCGGCCAGTTCCAGCAGGCTGGGCCTCACATCCTCAGGCCAGCCGATCAGGTCCATCACCACGCCGATCGGCAGATCATGAGCGAAATCCGCCACCCCATCGAAATCACCCATGGTCGCCAGTTTCCGCGCCAGCGCATCGGCGCGGGCGTCGATCGTGTCGGCCAGCGGCTTCAGCGCCACGGGGCTGAGCACTTCGGTCATCAGCTTGCGGCGTTCGGTATGCACCGGCGGGTCCTGGCAGATCAGCGCCTCGTCCCATGCCTGGTTGATGATGGGGTTGAGGCCGATCCCCTTGTCGGAGGAAAAGCTCTGCCAGTCGTTCAGAGCACTGCGCACATCCCGGAAGCGGCCGATGAACCACGCATCGACCCGTTCCAGATACACGCCCGCACCCAGATCGCGCAGTTCGCGATAGGCCGCATAGGGATCGACCAGGACCTCATCCGAATAGAGATCCACGGTCGAACGCGGGGTGGTACGCGTAGCGAGGCCGGTCACTCCTCCCATTTCGGCTCTTCCCCCATCGCCACCTTGGAAGAATTGCCCAGGATGAAGTCGTCCAGTTCATCCTGAGCATCGGGGAACTTCGCCCGCACCTTGTCACGGAAATCGACGGAATCCTTGGATACCGCGATCAGCTTGGGCCATTCGGTGATGTAGCGACGGCTGAATTCGATGCCGGAGATGTCATCAGGCGTCCCCGGCTTGGCATGCCCCGCGACGACCAGTTCCGGCTTCAGCGCAGCCAGATCATCCAGCGCATCACCCCAGGCAGCCACCTGCGCGGCGTCATGTTCACCCAGCCAGAGATGGACCTGGTTGAACACCAGATCGCCCGGGAACAACGCCTTGATCGAAGGAGCCCACAGCGCGGTGGCGTTATGATGATCCCCCTGCATCGGCCCCAGCACTTCCAACCGGTGCCCTTCCAACTCGATCACATCGCCTTCCAGCGCAATAGGGGCAGTGGGCTGCCGGGGACCATTGCTGCCGAGGGCCGGGCTCCAGCGCTTCACCTTGAACGGCAGCGAACGCCAGATGTCTGCCACCACGGTGGGATGCGCCACGATCCTGGCGTTGGGGAACGCATCCTGGACCACTTCCATCGCGAAGAAGTGATCCGGATGATCATGCGTGATAAAGATGTATTTGAGATCGCGCCCGCTTTCGATGATCGACGCAACCGCGCGGTGGGCATCGGAAAGAGTGAACGGCGCATCGACCAGGATCGCATCCTTCTCACCCTTGATCAGCGCCATATTGACGTGGAGCGATGCGGGGCCGGACCGCAATACTTCCACTTCCAGCGGCTTCTCCTGCGCGGATGCAACGCCAGGAACGACGGCGATCAGGGCGGCGAGCGCCAGCAACTGCCCCCGCATCATGCGTTCCCCCGCAATGCCGCGCCGGCGTGTTGGCGAACCGTTGTTCCGGTGGACGCAGGCTTGGCCCAAGCAATTGCGCTTTCCGCGAACGGAAATGCACGAATGACCCGTTTAGAGGACATCGTTCCTTCTCCCATGCCAGCAGCTTGGCGCTGCCGTTTTCTTGAACCGGCGAATCACCGGACTTTACATTTTGTCTATTTCAATGAAATTTGATTCAAATTTGCCACTTTGTCAAATTTCGCAGAAATCCGCACAAGCAGGGGCGACCCACCACCTGACGGCGCTGGGATGGTGATGAAACGAATTGGGAGTGTGGCGCTATTGCTGCTCGGGCGAAAGCAGCGGCGGCAGCGGTGCGCGCGCGCATTTGCGCGCGATGTCAAAGGGTACGCCCAGCCCCAGCAGGATATAGCCGGCAATGATCTCCGGATAGTCCTCGGCCACTTCTTCGCGCACCATGGCCCCGATTGCGGCCAGCGCGGAACCCATGATGATGTCCCGTCCGATCACCGAGGACGGAATGGGGAACACGCCCGCCTCCATCCCTTCGATCACGGTAAGTTCAGCCTGGCGGTAGGTTTCCGCACCGAAGATCAGGCCGTTCGCGCTCATGTTCATCATCGACCACGCCCAGCGCGAATTGGTACGGGCGCGGTGGAGGTAATAGCGGATCGCAATGGATGCGCGGTCGCGCGGATCGGGCAAGGAAGCAGCGGTCAGCAGCACGCGGACGAGGAAATCATGCGTGACCTCATAGGACAGCGCATCGCGCAACTCCTCCATCCCGCTGAAATGATTATAGAACGTCGTGCGGGTAACGCCCGCCTTTTCAGCGACATCCTCGATCCGGGCATACAGGCCGTTCTCTTCGCCGAATATCTCGAAGGCGGCCGCGATCACCTTGGCACGCGTGCGCGCACGGCGCTCTCGCCCGATTTCGGCCCTGCGTTCCTGGTTGACGATCCTCTTTACCATGGGCCTCGCTTCGTACGGCGACATTGACGCGACGGCAAACCGCTTAGTCGCCAGTCGGGCAAGGATGCAAGCGCGCGTGCTGGCGCGGCCCGGCAATGACGTGGAAAGGCCGCCCGGGACGGCGCCCTTCGTTCAGGACAGGACGGGGAAACAGGCGCGAGCCGTGAGAGTGCGCGAGAGGCCGGGGATCATGCCCGTGACCGGCGAGTTGAAGTTCGCGGTGATCGTCACCGAATTGGAACCCGCATAGGTCTTGCAGGTCGTGTTGGTGGCCGGGGTGACGTTGGCGGAAGTAACCGTGATGCCATAGCCGGCCGCCCGGTCCACGGCGTGGCTGCGCTGCGTGGCGAGCGTGGAACACGACGTCTGGACCGACATGCAGCGCGCGGTCGAGTAGGCAACTTCATCCAGCGTCTGCTGCATCCAGGCCAGGCGGCTGAATTCGACCAGACCGAACAGCATCATGAAGAATGCCGGCGCGATCAGTGCGAATTCGACCATGCTAGCCCCGGAATTGCAGCGAAAGATGGATTTGCGCGCCTTCACTGCAGCCTCACCGTTGCGTTCAGCCTGATCTGCGAAGGCGTGAGCAGGCCATCGGGAAGAAGCATCGGCTGATACGGCTTCGACGCATCGATCGTCAGGTAATAGCCCGCGGTCGATCCGACCGGCATTCCAGTGCCCGCGCAGGTGGAGCCGCAAGCGGTTGCGACGTAAGCGCCCGCCGCATTGAGGCACGCGCAACTGCGGGTGGACACGTTGGTGCAGCTTCCAGCCACGCCATTGCAACTGGTCGAAACGGTCAACGCCTGATTGTCCGAAAGCGTGCGGACATAGGCCGGGATGTCCGTGAAATTTACGTTCGAGCGTTGGGAGAACGAGGAAACCGCCGCAGCCGATACGCCTTCGTCCACCGCGCCACGCTCGAGGTAATATGCCCCGAAGTCGAGGCCCGCCATGGCCACGAGGAAGAACAGCACCGACCACAGCGAGAATTCCACCGCCGCCGTGCCGCTCTCATCCGCGATGAGCCTGGAGGGGAAGCGCCGGGTCATCGGATCAGCTTGATGTCCGTGGAACTGGAGCCAGATGCGGAGCCGCTCATCCTGGGGCACGCCGACCCGGTAGCGGCGCCACCCGTCACGCTGATCTTGCTGGCGATCAGGGTGAAGCACTGCCCGGAGGACAGGGTCGTGTTGCCCCCGCTCATGGTGACGGCCGAATTGGGAACGTGGACCGATCCCACGAAGATGTTCTGCGCCCCGGCGCCCCATGTCGTCGCGGTGGTCGTCGTGCTGTGCAACAGCATTTCGGCGATCTGGCCGCCGGAAACCGAAGCGGTCGGTGCGTAGAGCTTGGTCTTCGCGCCACCGCCGAGATTAAGCGTGCCTTTGAGGATGAAGGTCACGTCGACGCCGACCATGTCGTAACCAACGGCACTGACGCCCTCGATCGACTGGCCGTACGTCTTGGACGTGAACGAAGATGTCCACGGCCACTGCGCGCCGCCGGTGCCGTTGATGAAATTGCCGTTGATCGTATAGCGACCAGCCCCGAACAGCACGCCACCGCGAATGTTCATATTGCCGTTGATGTAGTGATTGGTCGTCTTGCCGAAGATCAACCGGCTTCCGCCGTCGGTATCGATATGGCCGTTGGCGCTGAAGGTGCCGTCTTCCATGAACATGCCGGACGATCCACCGATCTTGATGGCATTGCCGTCCGAGGCTGGCCCGATGATTACGTCGCCCGCGCCCATCGCCAACTCGCTGCCCCCGGCAATCTTGACGCCTTGCGTCGACACGAAATTCCCGGCGCCGAGCGAGATGCTGCCACCGCCGCCAAGATCAAGCCCGCCAAAATAATGATTGCCCGCGCCCATGGTGAATTTCGAACCACCTCCGAGCACGGTCATCGCGTTGATCTGTACGTCGCCGGTGCCCTTGGTGTTGGTGCCGTTGAAGCAGACGGAGGTGGTGTAGGGATACCAGGAGCAAGTGGCGCCGCCGGCGCCATTCCCGATCCACAGGATTCCGTTGCCGAAGGTGACCCCGCTCGATCCGCTGTTGAACCCGCCGTTCACGTACACGTCGGAATTGCCGAAGTTGAACGCCTTGCCGCCGTTCGTGAAACCGCCGTTGATGTAGATCTTCGAACCATCACCGAACTTCACGGTGATATCACCGGCAACGCTTACCTTGTTGATGTAATACGTCCCGGTGGGAACGGTATAGGTCTTTGCCGTACTGTTCCACCAGGCGCTGATGTGGGACGCGGGGGAGTAGGAAAAATCCCAATCCTTCGCGCTGGCATTCGCGGTGGTGGGGTTGGAGAGCGTCGGCGGGGTTGTGTACGTGCCCAGCTGGCCGCGCGCGGAAACCAGCGTGGCATCGTCAGCCCAGGGATCGGCTAGTGTTGTGGCGTCATTGACCCGCTTGTTGGCTGGGGGAATCGCAGTGTTCCAGCTTGTGCCGGTAGCCATATTCGTCCCGGCCACGATAAAGCTGCCTGCATAGCGCAGCGTGTTGGCAACCAGCGAACCAGAGCCGACCGAGACGCTGCCGCTGCCCGAGATGATGTCTGACGCGGTGATGGTCGAACCGTTCTGCGCGATGGAGCCGACGGCCGCAACCGAGCAGGTCGGTGCATTGATCGATGCACCGCCGGTTACGGTGATCGCGCCCGCGCCGGTATCCAGCGCAAGGAAGCACGGCGCGGAATAGGCGGCCTGGCTGGTCAACGTGGCATAGGATTCCGCCCGCACGGTGTAAGTGCCCTTGAGACCGACCACGCGTGCCAGGGTGTATTCGATCGGCCGCGTCACGATCACGCGCACGGCGCGATCGCCAGAACTCGGATAGTTCTCGACGATCGAAGTCTGGATCGTCGCCCCTCTCAGTCCATTGGCATTCGCAATGTCGGTCGCCGTGGGAGACAGCGTGTCGACGTTGGTCGACTGCTTGTAAGCCATGGCAGCACCCAGCGCCGCCATGTCCGCCGCGCGCTGGTTGAACAGGCGTTGTTCGTATCCGCGGTTGAGATCGACAGCCAGGCCGAGCGCGCCCACCACGACTGGCAGCGACAACGCGCCGATCGTCGCCACACTCGCGCGCGTATCCCTGAATATTGCCCTGAGTTTCCGGAAGATTAACATGGCCGATCTCGCCTTCGACCAGACCCTGCCAAAACAGCGTTTCTAATTTCCTAACAGGCGTGAGAATTCCTTGGCTTGTGCCGGGTTTCCACCTTCACACCTGCGGTAAATACGTAAACCACTGGTAACCATTGGCCTGCACAGGGCCATTCATCGTTCGCAAACCGTTTCGAACGGCTGCGAAAGGCAGATTTTCCTAGATTTTCGGTTCAGCCAGCGCGGCTTCGAACAGGACGACCAATTTCGACCGGAGAAGATCGTCCTTCACTTCGCAGATCGGCTTCACGCTCATCACCTGGCGGACGATCCCGCTGCCCATCAGCACCGTCATCGCCATGCAGGCACGCAATTCCCCTCCCTGCCCCGGCAGCATCGACGCGATCGGCTCGATCAGGAAGTTGCCCATCGCTTCCACCACGATCGCCGAAGCCTTGGGTGAAGAGGCGGATCTGAGGATGATCAGCAGCATTTCCGTTTTGGCCGCGGCCTCTTCGGAATCCTGCTGCTTTTCCATGATCAGGGTGGCAAGCCTTTCAGGCAGGCCGGCAGCATCGACACCTTCCCAGAAGCAGTCGTCCCGCCCGCTCTGCATCACTTCGCGGAACAATTCTTCCTTGCCGCCGAAATACCGAACGATCAGCGCGGGATCGACTCCGGCATCGCCGGCGATGTCCCTTACGCCTACGTTCTCGTAGCTATCACGTGCGAACTGGCGGCGGCCTGCCTCAAGGATGGCTTGCCGGGTAACCGCCGCGTTGCGTGACGCCTGAACCTTTTTCGTTTCCTGGTCCATACCGGGCAGATAACACCTTTCAGCGCTAATTCAACAGTTGTTGATTTCCTATGTCTACGCCTGTTGACAAAATTTCGACTCAGGTTTAGCTGTTTGTCATCACCTGTTGACGAGCGCTCGCCAGAAGCGTGCAGGGAGAGGGCGCAAGTAAGGCCAGCAAACCAGTTTAATCGGACCCGGTACCTGATCATGCGGAAGAAATTCGTGTTGGCCGCCGCTGCTCTAGCGGCAATTCTCGGCGGCTGCTCCGGCGGCAGTGACGCAACACCTCCCCCCCCGAGCGTCACTGTCGCCACCCCATTGGTGCAGGAACTGGTGGATTGGGACGACTATGTCGGGCGGTTCGATGCGATCGAAAGCGTCGAAGTTCGCCCCCGTTCCACCGGCTATCTCAGCGCGGTCCACTTCAAGGACGGGCAATATGTCCGCAAGGGGCAGTTGCTCTTCACGGTCGACGCCCGCCCGGCGGAAGCCGCGCTGGCGCAGGCCCGTGCGCAGCTGGCGCAGGCAGAGGCGACCCATGCCAATGCGAAGACCGAACTGGCCCGCGTCGAAACGCTGGTCGAAGCCCGCGCCGCGAGCCAGCAGGAGCTGGAAAGCAAGCAGGCCGCTGTGCGCAGCGGCGCGGCACAGGTCGCCGCCGCCAGCGCCAATGTGCGGGCACGCCAGCTGGAAGTGGGCTTCACCCGCGTGACCGCGCCGATCTCCGGCCGCATTTCAGAACGAATGGTCGATCCCGGCAACACTGTCATGGCGGATCAGACGATCCTGACCACCATCGTTTCGACCAGTCCGCTGCACTTCACCTTCCAGGGCTCCGAAGCCCAGCTCATCAAGTATCAGCGTGAAGGCACCGGCGCCGTGGTAGGCACTCCGGTCAACATCCGCCTGTCGGATGAAGGCGAGTTCAATCACACCGGCACTGTCGACTTCGTGGACAACGCGATCGATCAAGGCGCGGGTACGATCCGCGTCCGCGCCGTGGTGTCCAATGCCGATGGCTTCCTGAAGCCGGGCATGTTCGGCAATCTGCGCCTTGAAGGCAGCAAGCCCTATCCCGCGCTGCTGGTGCCCGACGCCGCCATCGTGGCCGATGCCTCGCGCAAGGTCGTCTATGTCGTCGCCAAGGACGGAACGGTGGCCGCGAAGCCAGTCGAGACCGGCCCCATCAGCGGCACCCTGCGGGTGGTCCGCAGCGGCCTGGACAAGGCTGACCGCGTGATCATCGCAGGCGGCCAGCGGGCACGTCCCGGCCAGAAGGTCGATGCCAGGGCCGGCGCGATCAAGCAGGAGAAAGCTGCTGCCGCACCTGCCGCCAAGGCAGCCCCTCCCGCCTCCACAGCCCTTCCGGCTGGCGGCCGTTAAGGGAGCAGGCACTTGAACTTCTCCGGCTTCTTCATCGATCGCCCCATCTTCGCCGGGGTGATAGCGATCTTCATCACCCTGATCGGGGCCTTCTGCCTCCCGATGCTGCCGCTGTCCCAATATCCGGACATCGCGCCGCCGACGATCCAGATCCAGGCGCCCTATGCCGGCGCATCGGCCGAAACCATCGCCGAAACGGTGGCCACCCCGCTGGAGCAGGAAATCAACGGTGTGGAGAATATGCTCTACATCCAGAGCTCTTCCACCCAGGGCCTTGCGCAGATTACCGTCACTTTCGAACCCGGCACCGATCTGGATGCCGCGCAGGTGCTGGTGCAGAACCGCGTCGCCCTGGCCGAACCGCGCCTGCCCGAACAGGTGCGGCAGGCAGGCGTCACGGTGGACAAGCAGTCGACCGGCTTCCTCATGATCGTGACGCTGACGGCCAAGGAAGAGGCCGGGTACGACACGACCTATATCGGCAACTATGCCCAGACCGTGATCCGCGACCGGCTGCTCCGCCTGAAGGGCGTGGGCGGCGTGCAGGTGTTCGGCGGCGGCGGCTATTCGATGCGCATCTGGATCGATCCCGACCGGGCGGCCGCGCGCAGTATCACTTCTGAAGAGATCGTCAGCGCTCTGCGTGGCCAGAACGTGCAGGTTGCGGGCGGCTCGCTGGGGCAGGCCCCGTCGGGCGATGCGAACCCCGCGTTCGAAACCCCGCTGGAAGTCCAGGGACGGCTTGCCGATCCTGACGAATTCTCGAACGTCGTGCTCAAGTCCGATCCCTCGACCGGCTCGGTCACACGTCTTCGCGATGTCGCCCGTGTCGAACTGGGCAGCCAGGACTATGGCATGCGCGCCTTCTACAATGGCGATCGCGGCGTGGCGCTGGCGGTGATCCAGCAGCCGGGCGCCAACGCACTGAATTCCGCGCAGCTGGTGCTGGACGAGCTTGAGCAGATCGGCACGGAGCTTCCGGTCGGGCTGGAATACGCAACGCCCTACAACCCCACCGACTTCGTCGCCGCATCGGTCAGCGCCGTGCAGTCGACCTTGCTGGAAGCTGTTGTACTGGTGATGCTGGTCGTGCTGGTGTTCCTCCAGACGTGGCGTGCCGCGGTGATCCCGATCATCGCCATTCCCATCGCGCTGGTGGGCACATTCGCGGTGCAGCTTGCGCTGGGTTATTCGATCAACTCGCTGTCGCTGTTCGCGCTGGTGCTCGCGGTGGGCATCGTGGTGGACGATGCGATCGTTGTCGTGGAAGCGGTCGAGAAGCATATTCGCGATGGCGTCCCCCCGCGCGAAGCGGCCCATCGCACAATGCGGGAAGTGTCGGGCGCGCTGATCGCCATCGGCCTGGTGCTGGTGTCGGTGTTCATCCCGACAGCGCTGATGCCCGGTATCCCCGGCATCTTCTACCGCCAGTTCGCCGTGACCGTGGCGGCGGCGGCAACCATATCGCTGCTGGTCTCGCTTACCCTGTCGCCCGCGATGGCGGCCCTCCTCCTCAAGCCGCATCAGGAAAAGCACGTAGACGAAGGTCCGCGCTGGCTGCGCCCGGTGCGCAAGGGCGCCGATTACTTCAATCGCGGCTTTGAGTGGCTTTCCGATAATTACGGCAAGCTCACCGCCCGCCTGGTCCGCATGGCTGCGATCATGCTGATCGTCTACGCGGGCCTGCTGGCTCTGACGGGCTGGCGGCTGAACGACACGCCCACCGGCTTCATTCCGGAGCAGGACCAGGGCATCCTGATCGGCGTCGTCCAGATGCCGGCGGGTTCGTCGCTCGAGCGGACGAACGAGGTGCTCGACCGCGCCTATGAAATCGTGATGCAGCAGGAAGGCGTCGATAGCGTCATCTACCTTGCGGGTCTGGACGGCACGACGGAATCGACTTCTTCCAACGCGGGCACGCTGTTCATGCGGCTGAAGGACTGGTCGGATCGTGGCGACGGGCTGGATGCCGCCTCCATCGCCGGCAAGCTCAGCGGCCTGCTGGCGGCCGAAATCCACGAAGGCAACGTCTTCATGGTCTCGCCTCCGGCCGTGAACGGGCTTGGGTCGGGCAGCGGCTTCGTGATGATGGTGCAAGACCGTGGCGGCGCGGGCTATCGCGCGCTGGAAGGCGCAGGCGGCGCCCTGATGGGCGCGGCGGCGCAGAAGCCGGAGGAGCTGAATCAGGTCTACACCACCTACAACACCGGCACCCCCCGCCTGCGGGCCGATGTCGATCGCGATCGCGCCCAGTTGCTGGGCGTGCAACCGGGGCAAGTCTACGATGCGTTGGGAACCTATATCGGCTCCACCTATGTCAACGACTTCAACTTTCTGGGCCGCACCTATCGTGTAACCGCACAGGCGGAGCCCGCTTCGCGTGACGACGTGTCCGACCTTGGCCGCCTGCAGGTGCGTTCCTCCAGCGGAGAAATGGTGCCGCTGTCCTCCGTCGCCTCGTTGCAGGATGAAACCGGGCCATCGCGTATCGTGCGCTACAACCTGTTCCCCGCGCTGGAAATGCAGGGCCAGGCCGCGCCGGGCATCGCATCCGGCCAGGCGCTGAACACCATGGAGCAACTGGCAACCGACGCGTTGCCGCAGGGCTTCGGCTATGAATGGACGGGCCTTGCCTTCCAGGAGAAGGCGGCGGGCAGCAGTTCGGCACTGATCTTCGTGCTGGCGGTGATCTTCGTCTTCCTGGTCCTGGCCGCACAGTATGAATCGCTGACATTGCCGCTCGCGGTGATCCTGATCGTGCCGATGTGCATCCTCGCGGCCCTGCTGGGCGTGAACCTGCGGGGGATGGACAACAACATCCTCACCCAGGTGGGCCTGGTGGTGTTGATCGCCCTGGCGGCGAAGAACGCCATTCTGATCATCGAGTTCGCCAAGCAGGGCGAGGATTCCGGGATGAACCGGTTCGAGGCTGCCGTTGCCGCGGCAAAGGCCCGCCTCAGGCCGATTCTGATGACCAGCTTCGCCTTCATCTTCGGCGTGATGCCACTTGCCATCGCCAGCGGCCCCGGTGCGGAAATGCGCCAGTCGCTGGGCACGGCGGTGGTGTTCGGGATGTTCGGCGTCACCATCTTCGGCCTGATCTTCACGCCGATTTTCTACACCGTGGTCCGAGGCTTCGCCGAGAAGCTGGCCGACCGCCGCAAGCGTGGCAAGCAGCAGGAGCAAGCTGCCCTTGCCCCGCCCGCAGATATCGCTCCGGAAGGAGGAGCAGCATGATGAAGCGCCTTCTCCTGGCCGCCACGGGCAGCCTCGCCCTTGCCGGCTGCACCGTGGGGCCCGACTATGTGGCGCCCCTGCCCAACGCCCCCGCGCAAACACCCTTCATTGAAAGCACGGATGCATCCTTCGCCCTGGAGGAACCGCCGGCTGAATGGTGGACGCTGTTCAATGCCCCGGTGCTGGACAGGCTGGTGCAGGAAGCGCTCGCCGCCAATACCGACCTTCGGGTTGCCGCAGCCAATCTGGAACAGGCGCGCGCGGTGCTGGGCGAGGTCCGTTCGCAGCGTCTGCCGACTACCACCGTCAGCGGCGGCGGCGCTTATGGGCAGACGTCGGGCGCGGCCAATGGCCTGCCGGGCGCCGGCCCCGAAGGCGAAAGCTACGACATCGGATTCGATGTCGGCTATCAGGTCGATCTGTTCGGCCGTATCCGGCGCGGGATAGAGGCCGGCCGTGCCGATCTGGGCGCATCGCAGGCCAGCTATGACCTCGCGCGGATCAGCGTAGTGGCGGAAACGACACGCGCCTATGCCGACGCGTGCAGCACCGGGCGCCAGCTTGTCGTGGCGAGGGAAAGCCTGCGCCTGCAAGAGGAAACCTTCGACATTACCCGCCGCATCGTGGAAGCCGGGCGCGGTTCCGACCTGGAACTGAGCCAGGCCGGGGCTTTGCTGGAGCAGACGCGATCGGCGATCCCCAGCCTTGAAGGCGAACGCAAGGCCGCATTGTTCCGCCTGGCAGTGCTGACCGGCAAGCCGCCGGCCGAATTTCCCGCCGATGTGGCCGGGTGCGACACCGTGCCGCAGGTGACCAGCGTGATCCCGGTTGGCGATGGCGCCAGCTTGCTGGCCCGCCGGCCTGACGTGCGCGCGGCAGAGCGGCGCCTTGCCGCCGCCACCGCCCGCGTGGGGGTGGCCACGGCCGAGCTTTATCCCAACATCACGCTGGGCGGCTCCATCGGATCGACGGCCGGGACGGCGGACGACCTGTTCTCCGACCGGGGTTTCCGGTTCAGTCTCGGGCCGCTGATCTCTTGGAGCTTCCCCAACATGGCCGCCGCGCGCGCGCGGCTGTCGCAGGCGGAGGCGGGCGCGGACGGGGCGCTGGCCACATTCGACGGCGCCTGGCTGACCGCGCTGCAGGAAACCGAAAGCGCGCTTGCCCGCTATGCGGCGGAGCGTGACCGGCTGACGATCCTGAGCCGGGGCAGCGAACAGAGCGCGCAGGCTGCCCGTCTGGCGGACCTGCGATATCAGGCAGGCGCGGAAAGCTTCCTCACCGTGCTGGATGCGCAGCGCACGCTGGCTTCGGCACAGGCGCAGCAGGCCTCATCCGAAGCCGAACTTTCGGCCCGCACGATCGCACTGTTTCTTGCGCTGGGCGGCGGCTGGTAACAGCCGTCGCCCTAGGGGCGTGGAAGGTCGTCACGCCTTGCAGCCCTATCTCACCTTCTCACTCGGCAATGCCGGGCAGGCCTTCTTCTCTCACCAGGAGGAGACATGGCAGGGGGGCCAATTTGCTTTTGACAGAGCCTGAATACTATTGGAATTGCAGCACCCCTCCCCTGAAGCGAGAACAGTTTTGCCCACCGCCTTTACCGACCAAGCGGCGCTGAAGCGCTTTTTCGACGCGGCCCGCGCCATCGTGGGGGACGAACATGTTTTTACGGGAGACGATGACCGCACGTCCTATTCGGACCAGATGGCCTTCGACACGAAGCAGCACGAGCCGTCAGGCGCCGTGGCTGTCCGCAGCGTGGAGGATATCCAGCGGATCGTGAAGGAGGCAGCGCGGACCGGCGTGCCGCTCTGGCCGATCAGCCGCGGCAAGAATTTCGGCTATGGCGGCCCCGCCCCCATCCAGTCCGGCGCGGTGGTGCTGGACCTTTCGGCCATGAAGCGGATCATCGAGATCAACGAGGATCTGGGCTATTGCGTGGTCGAGCCGGGGGTCAGCTTCTACGACCTGTACGAGGAACTTTCCCGCCGCGGCCACAATTTGTGGATGAGCGTGCCGGGCAATAGCTGGGGCAGCGTTGCGGGCAATGCGCTGGAGCGCGGCGTGGGCCCGCAACCCTATGGCGATCACGCCGCGCAGATTTGCGGGCTGGAAGTGGTGCTTCCCGATGGCACGATGTTGCGGACCGGCGCGGGTGCGCTGGAAGGCAACCCCACATGGCATGTCACGAAGAACAGCTATGGCCCCGGCTGGGACCAGATCTTCTGCCAGTCCAATTTCGGCATCGTCACCCGGCTGGGCCTGTGGCTGATGCCCGCCCCCGAAGCGACGATGACGCTGACCCTGCAACTGCCCGAGGCGGACGACATCGAAAAGGGCATCGCGCTGTTCGCGCCCCTGCGCCTGCGCGGCCTGATCGATCACGATGCCGCCTGGGTCTCCTATGTCGGGATAGCCAGCTATGTCGGCCCGCGCACGATGTTCTGGCAGGGCGAAGGCCTGTTGCCGGAGGATGAAGGCACGAAGATACGCAAGCAGTTGAACATCGGCTGGTGGAACGCGGAGGTAAACCTCTACGGCGCGCAGGGCGTGGTTGCCGCCAAGGCGAAGCTGATCTCTGCTGCCGTGAAGGAAGCCGGCATTGCCAGCGGAGAATGGGCGACGTGGCGCAAGGGCGATGTCTTCGGGCTGAGCAAGGCCGGCATTCCCAGCACGCGCGACATGGCGATGATCGACTGGTATGGTGGGCGTGGCGGCCATCTGGGCTTTTCGCCCGTCATGCCATCGAACGGAAAACTGGCGGCCGAACAGTTTCGCCGCACCCGGAAACGTTACGAGGAATTCGGCGTCGACTATTACGGCGCCTTCGGGGTCGGTGGCCGACAGACGGTGGCCGTCAACGAAATCCTCTACAATCGCGACAGTGAAGATCACCAGCGCCGCGTGCATGCGCTGTTCGAAGCGCTGATCCGCGACACGCATGAGGCTGGCTTCGGCGAATACCGCACCCATCTGGATTATATGGACGCGGTCGCTGCCACCTTCGATTTCAACGACCACGCGATGCGGCGCTTCAACCAGACCATCAAGGACGCGCTCGACCCCAAGGGCATCATCGCGCCGGGCAAGCAAGGCATCTGGCCCGCCCGTTTCCGTTGAGAGCGGAAGGTTTTTGCCGAGTCCGACCCGTTATTTTCCTCCACTTCCGCCCGTCCTGAGCGTGTCGAAGGGCCCACACAAACGGGTGGGCTGGACTTAAGGTTCTAACACACCGGCTACGCGCGTCCTTCGACACGCTCAGGACGGCGGTTGGATATCTGCAAACCAAATAGAAGCCCTTCCGTTAGTCCTCCCTGCCCTGCTCGCCTTGCGCGGCCTGCGCGGCTTCCAGAACACGCAGGAAATTGCCGCCCCAGATCGCCGCGATCTTTTCGCGATCATAACCGCGTTTCAGCAGTTCGGCGGTGACGTTGCGGGCATCTGCCGCGCTATCGAACCCTTCGACCCCGGCGCCGTGATCGAAATCGGTGCCGATGCCGACATGCTGCCACCCGATCCGGCTGGCGATGTGGTCTATATGATCGACGAAGTCGGACACGGTGCCGCGCGACAGGGCCGCGCGGATTTCGGCCGTTGCCGCCCCGGCCTGATCGCCCGGCAGGCTGCCCAGCCCGTCGAACACGTCATCCGCCCGCGCAGGAAGGCCGTATTTCTCCCTCACCACCCCCGCGCGCGCAAGGCTCGTTTCATCCTGATTGTGGACATAGGCCCAAAACGGGGTGACCTGCACCACGCCGCCATTGGCCTTGATCGCATCCAGTTCCCCGTCCGTCAGGTTGCGGGCATTGTCGACCAGCGCCCGCGCGGCGGAATGCGTGGCGGCGACCGGCGCGCGCGACAGTTCCAGCGTCTGCACAAGCGCCGCGCTGGAAAGCTGTGAAACGTCGATCACGATCCCCAGATCGTTCAGCCTCTTCACCCCCTCGCGGCCCAGTTCGGAAAGGCCTCCGTGCAGGCTGGTCGGGCCGCTGCCCGGGCGGGAGGAATCCGACAATGCATTATGGCCAAGGTGGTTGAAACCGAACACCCGCACGCCCTGTGCGTGGAGATAGTCGATGCGCGAAAGATCGCTTCCGATCGCATAGGCGTTCTGGAAGCCCAGCAGCGCGGCAATCTTGCCTTCCGCGTTCAGGCGCCGCACGCCCTCCGCATCGAGCGCCAGACCCGCACGGCCGGGATCGGCTTGCAGCAGGGCCCGCACTGTCGCCAGCTTCTCTTCCACCTGCGCCCAGGCCGCAGCGACGCCTTCAGCATCTGCCGGCCCGGTCGGAGCCTGGAGGGCCAGCACGATGGCATCCACCCCGCCCGCCTCCAGCCGGTCGAGGCTGATCCGCGAACTGCCATCGGGCAGGTAATAGCTGGCGTGGGTGGAGGGCAGCAGGATGTCCGCATGGCTGTCCAGAACCAGTACGTCATCGTGGATGGCGGACACCTCCGCCGCCGATTGGGCATGGAGTGCAACGGGCGCCAGAGCCAGCGCGGCGGCGAGGGAAAATGAGATCAGTTTCATTGCCATCTGCCCTTTCAGCAATCGGTTCACGCCCTCGGGATTCGGGCCGAGAGACGATGCTAAAGGCTGAAATCGGCATATGTCTATAAATTTAGTAGATTTTTATTTTCACCAAAGCTCGGCTAATGTGGTGAAAATTCAACACCTTACCCAATCTCGTATATTCGGACTGGTCGGCCAACTCGCGCGAGACGGGAGCCACGGCTTCCTCGTTATCTGAGCTTGCCTGTCGCCACCCACATCAACGGGGAGCGCGCCATTCAGTCGAAGGGATCGGCCGCCTCGATCGCAATGTTCGGCTGATGCTGGCGGACCTTGCTGCCCGATGGAACGGAGCGCGTCAGCCAGACATTGCCGCCGATGACGGAGCCCCTGCCAACGGTTATCCGGCCCAGAATGGTCGCGCCGGCATAGATGGTCACGTCATCCTCGATGATCGGATGGCGAGGCTCATCCTTCACCAGGTTGCCATTCTCATCGGTGCTGAAGCTGTGTGCGCCCAGCGTTACCGCCTGATATATCCGCACGCGATTACCGATGATCGCGGTCTGGCCTATCACCACGCCGGTGCCGTGATCGATAAAGAAGCTCTCGCCGATCCGGGCGCCGGGATGAATGTCGATGCCGGTGCGGGAATGCGCGGTTTCCGCGATCATGCGGGCAACCAGCGGCGCACCCAGCAGATGTAGCTCATGCGCGATGCGGTGATGGATCACCGCCGTGACACATGGATAGCACAACAGCACTTCATCGACGCTGCGGGCAGCGGGATCGCCGGAAAAGGCCGCTTCGATATCCGTATCCAGCAAGCGGCGGATCGTTGGCAGACGCCTGGCCAGCGACGTCACGATACGTTCGGCCTCCTCCTCGATCACACCGTCACCCACACTCGCCTGCCGCTGATAGGCCAGTTCCATGCGGATCTGAGCACGCAACAATGGAAGCGCGGATTCCAGCGAAGTTCGCACGAACACATCCTCGCATTCGCCCGACAGGCCCGCCGGCCCCAGCCGGATCGGGAAAAGCGTTGCACCAAGTGAATCGATGATATGGGCCACCGCGTGGCGCGACGGAAAACCATGATCGCCATATTGCGCATGGCGGGCATAGGCCTGGCGCCATTCCTCGCGCGCTTCCCTCAACCGGGCAGTCACATCATCCAGCCCGGCGAGAGGAGCCGGTTCCAGTTCGTCAGGCTTGGCGAAACAATTGTGCATGGTCTTGAGCTTCTGGTTTTCTTCCGCGCTGCATGCAACGGCTCGTCACAGCCAAGATGCCTGCAGTGCGTTTCAGGGACGTATAGGGCGAGACTGGTCAAAAAAGCCCTGACGTCGTCGCCTCGGGTCTATCCATTTGCTTCGATACCGTGTGAAATTTCCACAACGCGGCGCCGCATACTCCCAAGCCGCCAATCCATCAATCGCGATTTCGCGAGCCGATCAGCCTTCTTCGCCAAGGACCGGATTGCTGGCGCAACTGGCTCCCCGGGCAATATGAAACCGCCGGCGAATGCGGTTCACCACCTCATTTGATCGCGTCACCCAGCGTTATTGTCGAGAAAGCTGCACTCGACAGGGTTTGCAGGAACTTCTGCAGATCGGCCCCCGGCGCATTCGAGACATACAGCACATCGTCATCACGCACGGCGAAATCCTGCGCCGCGAACAGGCTGGAGGCCTCGGCAAGGTTCAACCTGTAGATCACCGGGATGCGCCCTTCCGCGGTTCGGCGCGCAGTGGCTGCGAATGCGGGGTCCAGCGCAGACGGGTCCTCCATGCGGAAAATGAAGACGCCGCGAATATCCGCCCGCTCGTCCCGCAGGCCGCCGATCCGCCCGAGTGCCTGGGCCAGCGTCAGCCCCGATCCCTCGAAAGGCACTTCGGCGTTGGCGGAAACCGCACCCAGCGCGATGAAGCTGTAGGGCTGGAACGTCACCGTCACCACATCATCCGGCCGCAGGCGGATGTTCTGCGCCGGGTCTCGGATGAGCATATCCAGCGACATGGATACGGCCGTCGTGCCCCGGGAAAGCTGCACCGTGGTTTTGCCCACCGGCTGCCGTGGTCCGCCCGCAGCCGCCAATGCATCCAGCAACCGCTCGCCCCGCGCGCTCAGCGGCACGCGGCGGGTAGCCGCCACTTCACCGATCACCGTTACGTTACGGGTCTCGTTCTGCACCAGTCGTACAACAGCCTGGGGATCATGTGCCTTGCCCTTCAGGCGCCGGACGATTTCCTGCTCTATCTCCGCAGCGGTCAGCCCCGCGACCGCGAGCTTGCCAACAAAGGGCAGCGAGATCGTGCCATCCTCGCCCACGATCTGCTGGGGGATGGTCGCATTGGCGCCGCCCGATCCCGTAGCAAGGTTCGCACTTCCCCCCGACGCGCCGAACAGCACCGCCGGCGGAGCTTCCCAAATGCCGACATCGACGACATCGCCGACCCCGAACGTCGCCCCGACCGGGGCGCTTTCGCCAAACACTTCGGCAAAGCTCTGCGATCGGCCATAGGCCGCGATCCGTCTGATCGCCTGGTCATCCAGGGGGATGACCGCGATTTCGCTGTCGGCATAGGTGGCGCCATCCGCATTCCTGACCGCACCGGTGCTGGGCCCGGATGCGCCGAGGCTGGAGCAGGCGGCCAGCGCCATGGCCAGAAGGGCCGCCGCCGACACCCGCCAGGGGATCGAGTGGGAGAAACTGCGCATCGTCATTTCCTTTGCCACCCCGTCACAACACACGCCGATAGACTTCGCCCAACCGCTCGCGATATACGGCGGGAGAGAACAAAGCCGCCTGCAGCCGGCCTTTTTCACCCAGTTCCGCGCGCAACCCGGCATCACCATCCATCCGGCGGATAGCGTCTGCCAGCGCACCGGGATCATAGGGATCGACCATCACGGCGGCGTCACCGACCACTTCGGGTAGCGAGGCGGTGTTCGAACAGATCACCGGGGTCCCCAACAGCATCGCTTCCAGCGCGGGCAGGCCGAACCCTTCGTAGAGCGAGGGGAACAGCGCCGCCTTCGCCCCGCGGATCAGGCTGACCAGCAGGCTGAACGGGGCATAGGACAATTGGATCACGCGCTTGCGGATGAAGGTGTCCTGATCGACCGTGCGCAGGAACGTGATCATCTCGTCGTTCACAAGCCGGAGTTCCTCGTCCTTCTTCCAGGCTTGCGCGCCCACGATCACCAGCGGGGCATCCACCTTGCTGGAGAGATAGGCCTCGATCATGCGCCCGATATTCTTCTTCGGCTCGATCGAGCCCCAGAACAGGTAGTAGTCTTTATAGCCGACTCCTGCCGCGCCCTCGACTTCGCGGGCGATCTGCTCATCCGGCTTGTCACGCAGTTTCCGGGGAATATCGACGGACTGATACGTGTTGGTGATCCGGTCGGGCGGAATGCCCAGGATTTCGACGATATCCCGCTTCGAACATTCGGATACGGTCACGAAATGATCCGCCGTCTGCCCCAGCTTCTGCAGCAGGGCATAATAGGTCCGCTTGTTGTCCAGCGTCGTGTAAGGCAGCCGCAAGGGCACGATATCGTGAAGCGTGTAGATATTGGGCGTTCGCTTCACCTTCAGCGGGATCGGATAGGTCCAGTGGACCACGTCCGGCTTCCGGGGCACCGCCACATCGGAAATATTGCCCCACAGCTTGAACGCGCTTTGCGACCGCTTGAACACGTCGGGCGCGTTGCAGATGCGGTCATAATACGGCAGCCGCGCACTGAAGGCGCGTGACACCACTCGCCCCGTGATCGGCACGTCTTCCGCGCGGTGCCCCAGGGGACCCCGCAGGGCATGATAGGCCTGCGTCACGACCTCCAGGGCCGGAACCGTCTCTTCCGCATCGCTGTCGAAAAAGCCTATTTCCCGCAGCAAGCCGTTCGGCGAGGAGCCGACGCGATTGCCGTAGAGCACATCCACCTGATGGCCGAGCGCATGAAGTTCATGGCTGAGATTGCGCGCATAGGTCGCCACCCCGGTTCCCTTCACCAATCCCAGGTTATAGCCATCGATCATCACTGTTTTCATGTACGCTGGCCTGCCGGTCCGGCTTTCCGCGCAATGATCCCGAAGGAAGTGGACGTCCATTCGGCTATGCGCAGCTTGAGGTGCTTGTCGTTGCTGTAAGGGGGGACATCCACATACTGGTCCAGCGGCTGCTGGCCGAGGTTGAAGTTGAGCGTCACTTCGCAACCGACAGCTTCGAGGCGAGCGGCCAGAGCGCGAAAGTCCTGCTGGCGGAACAACACGGTGCCGTCATTGTCGAGCGTTTCGTCGTCCGAGCTGCAGTTCAGTTCGGTCGTATGCACGGCGACACCACCCGGACGCAGGCATTCGATGGAATTTACGATGAAATCGAGCCCGTGCTGGATCGAACCCAGATGCTCCAGCGCGCAGGCCGACCAGCAGAAATCAAAACCCTCCGCCAGGTCACGGTCGATCGCATTCATGTCCATGAAACGGAAGTCGACAAGCGCATCGAAGCTGGCCTGATCGCACAGGCCCCGCGCATTGAGCGCGTGCTTGTTCGCGGCATGCTGGGCAGTGTGGACCCACCCGCTCTGCTCCGCGCGCTCCGCCTCCAGATCGGTCGCGACGATGGAGACGCCACGCGCCGCGAATAGCGATGCCAGCGGCTCTCCGCCCACACCAAAGCCCAGCCCCCGCAATTCGGGGGCGAGCATGCCGTACCGCGCGAGCGCCTGCAGGATGTAGCAGAACTCCCACTGCTTGCGGTGCATCCGGGGAACCTCCCCGATCTGCTCGCACCAATAGGCATAGGCTGGCTCGACCATCTGCGCCTGGGTGCATGCCTGGGAAACAGGCCAGTACAGGTTGGGTTCGTCATCTGTGACGGTGGCCGCATGTTTGCGGCGGAAAAGCGACGTGATCATGCGGTTGAGACCTCCAGGTTGGGCCAGCCCTGCGGCGGCTTCCATCCGATAAGTTCCTTGAAGTCGGCATAGGCGACTTCGAAATCGTCGTAGAGCTTGAGCTTCGAGTCATGCAGGACCGCCCAGCGGTTGCAGTGATCCCGGACATAGGCCGCATCGTGCGAGATGATGATCATCGCCCGGTCCGCCCGCTTCTCGAACAGTTCGAAGTTGCAGCGATCGTGGAAACGGGCATCGCCGACCGCACCGATTTCGTCGATCAGGAAGCAGTCGAATTCGATGATCATCGAGATCGCGAAAGCGAGCCGCGCCCGCATGCCCGAGGAATAAGTCCGCACCGGCTCGCGCAGATAGGGCCCAAGTTCCGCGAAGTCCTCCACAAAGGCCAGGTTCTTCGCAAAGTCCTGCTCGTAAATCCGGCTGATGAAGCGGACGTTATCCACCCCGGTCAGCATGTGCTGGAACGCCCCGCCGAATGCGAGCGGCCAGGAGACGGACATGTGCTGCTCTATCGAGCCGGATGTGGGCCTTTCCGCCCCGCTGATCAGGCGGACCATGGTGGACTTGCCCGCGCCATTCCGGCCGAGAACGCCCAGCCGCTCACCCATAGCAAGATCGAAACTGATCCCGTCGAGGACGAGGTTCTCCCCAAAGCGGGTGGGGTAGATCTTGCGGACATCGCGCAGCCGGATCATTCGGGCACCACCCTGCGCGCCACCCAGCGCACCAGCATCATCGCCACGAAGCTCAACACCAGGGTCAGGGGGATCACATAGGACAGGTCGTAATGCGCCCTTGCCCGCGCTCCGAAATACCCTTCGCGCACAAGCTCCACCCCATGGACCATGGGAATGTAGAGCACGATCTCCTGCGCCATCGGGGGCAGCGCATCCACCATGAAGGCAGAGCCGGAGAGCGGAAAGATCAGGTAGGACGCCGGATGCCACAGCTTGTCGACCAGCTCGCTCTCATGGGAAAGCGCACCCAGCGCAATCGCCAGCGCGCCGCCGAACCAGGCAATCAGCATCCACCCCGCAGCCACTTTCAGCACATCCTCCGGCGGCTCCAGCCAGCCGATGGAAATGAACACGATGCTCAGCGTCACGAAGGAGATGGTGGCGCCGCCGAATTCCAGCATCAGACGCGCCAGATAGATATCCAGCACCTTGATGTTCCGGTGATACATCAGCGCCAGATTGTTCCACAGCGCGCCGATGCAGCGGCCCGGCATGTTCCGCCACAACAGTACGCTGGAATAGCCGGTCAGCGCGAAGGCCACGATCGGCAGATCGCTGCCATGCACCGATTTTGTCGCCGTCCACAGCGCGGTGACCCCCAGCGTGAAGATCATCGGTTCGACGAACAGCCACAGGAAGCCGATATTGTGCCGGCCATAGCGGGTCAGAATCTCGCGGATGAACAGGGCGCTGAGGATGCGGCCCTGGACCTTGACGCTATCCGCGAACGCAGGCTGTTCAGGAGCGGCCGCCATCAGTCGCGATGCTCCCTCACCCCGACGATCAGCATGGACAGCACTCCCCAGGCCAGCAGGCCCAGGATGAAGGTGGCGATGATGCCTCTCCAGCGGCGCGGCTCAACCGCGTAGTCCGGCAGGCTGGGGTCTGCGATCCGCTCCACATAGGCACGTTTGCGGCGCCCTTCGGCCTGCGCTTCCTGCAACGATGCGAGCGCGGTGCCGAGCTGCTTCTCCGCGAATTCGGAATTGACCTGCAATTCCTGATACCGGGCGGCGGCGGTGGAGAGGGATCGGCTGCCACCGGCAAGCCCCTTCATCTGCTTGTCGATCTCCCCTTCCAGCGTCTGGACCTGGATGCGCAGGAAGGGAATTTGCGATGCCTGGGGTGTGTAGCTCTGCATCTGCAGGAGTTGGGTCCGCGCCAGGATCAACTCGTCCTGCAGCTTCGAGATCATCTCCAGCCGGACCGTTGCTTCCTTTTCCGGATCGATAATGCCCTGTTCGTTGCGATAGAGCGAAAGCGCCACCGCCGCCTGCCGGGCCGCGGCCTTGGCTTCCTCCACTTCAGCCGTGGCGATCGCGATGGAATCCGTCCGCGCCCGCTCCGATAGGCTGTTCACCAGCGCTTCGGAGCGCTCCAGAAGCCGGGCATTGATCGCCTGGGCTTCCCTGGGGCTGAAGGCGCTGACCGACAGGCGGGTAACCTGCGTGGTCGTGCCTTCCTCCACCACCGCCTTCTTCTGGAAATAGGTGTAGAGCTGTTCGTCGCTCGTGCCGGAAACTCCGCCGAAACGGTCCAGCCAGAAGATCGAGCCATTGGCATAGGCCTTGCGGATCAGGCCATCCCTGTCGGCCTCTTCCAGTGCGCGGCGCGACTGGAGATATTCGACGACCGCATTGTTCTCTTCAGTGCCCCCGCCCAGATTGCCGCCGCCGAGGACCAGACTGAGCGGTGAGATATTGCTCTTGCTCGGGCTCCTGACGACGAAGCGCGCTTCCGAAACGTACACATCGTTCGCCAGCAGGCCATAATAGAGGATGGCCAGGATCGTGGGCACGATCACGCTCGCCACGAATAGCGGACTCAGGAAGTTGAAGCGCTTAAGCACGGCGGCGGTGGGTTTCTGCAAGATGGTGCTCCTGCGGGGAAAGCAGCCCATCGAGCCAGCTTTCCACGCCAGTGAAATGATCCCGCCAGGTCGAAGGCCTGTAAGCCGGCATCAGCGCACGCTGGCGGATGCGCTCGGCCCCGCCCTTCCCCAGCGAACGGATGGCACGCTGCCACGCCGCCAGGTCGGTCGGGTCGAGCAAGGCCGGGATGCCCTGCCCGATCTCGCGGAAACAAGGCAGATCGCTTGCCACGACAGGGGTTCCAAGCTGGAGCGCCTCGGCCATGGGCAGGCCGAAGCCTTCGGCCAGCGTCGGCATCAGCAACGCCTGGGCGCCTGCGATCCAACCGCCCAGTTCCTCATCCCGGCATTCGGTAATCAGGCTGACATGGTCACGCAGTTCCGCACAGCCTGCGAGCATTTCGCGGACCGGATCGGAATTCACGCCCCACTGCCCGATGATGACCAGTCGCGGCGCCTTGCGACCCAGGCGCCGCGCAAGGCGCCACCACAGTTCCAGCAGCATGATGTGGTTCTTGCGGGCCTCGATCGTCCCTACGCAGACGAAATAGGGCTCTCCCGGCGGCTTCGAGGATGCATCGCCAGCAGACAGGGATGCGCCGGCCAGCGGAGCGGCCAGAACCGATGGCACCGGCAGCTTCTCACGCCGAGCAAAAGCGTGAAGGTCAGCGGCGGTGGCACGGGAATTCACGATGATCCCGGCAGCGGTTTGCAGGGCGTTCGTCACCCGGCCCGTATGCCGCGCCACGGCATGTGCCTTGCAAAATTCGGAATGGGTGATGGGGATCAGGTCATGCAGCAGATAGGCAGGGCGCATGCGGCATTCCCGGGTCCAGCGCACATGGCTGGGCAGGTCGAAATCCGTGTGGCTGACATTGATGTAGATCGCGCCATCGGCATCCACCTGCGCCGCACCCGCCGCGATCGCTTGCGGAGCAAAACGCATCATGCCGCGGCGGAACTGCGCATCAGACCCCACCAGCATTTCGCCCAGCACGTCGGACTGCAGCCCCGAAAGGATGCGAAACACCCCCCGGTGCTGCACCACCGCGTGAGATCGGGGGCCGAAATGCTCCAGATAGGCATGGCAAACCCGGTCTATCCCCGTCGAAGACCGGCGGGTCCAGCTTCGCGAAATGAGCCGCGTAACGTCAAGGAGGAAGGGGCGTTCGAGCATCGGCACAGCTCAGGCCTGCCCAACGAGCAATTGCGGTTCGGCAGCAATCGCGCCGTAAATCTCCGGCAGCTCGGTGGCCGCTCCGGCCTCTGCGAGCGCAAGGGCACGGGGATCGTCGACATCGACCCACCAGGCATCACCGATATCCATCGTTGCGGCCCGCCCGGCATCCGCAAGGCGCTGCATTCCATCGGTCAAGCTACCGGGGCGGCCCGCGGCGATGGCCTCCGCGATTGCTTCTGCAAGTTCGGGCGTGGCCAGGAAAGCGCCGCAATCAACAGCGTCATAGTCCAGAATGTTCTTACCGATGGCGTGGATGCGATCATGCCCGTCCAGCTTCACCCAGGTCGCGTCATCAGGGTCGACCAACGGATTCTGCACCCGGCGATCGATGGCCAGCGTAACTCCCCGCGCGGCGCTGCCTTCATGCACAAGAGCGCCCAGGATGGGGGCGGAAAAGATGTGGTCCGCCATCATCAGCAGGTAATCGCCCGTAATCCGGGAGGCCCCGGCAAGAACCGAATGACCATTGGGCAGGGACCAGTCCGCGACACGCTCCGCAACCACGGGAATGCCGGCTGAACGCGCGAATTCCGGCAGCGCGGCTTCCACCCTGTCGGCATCGTGTCCGGTGGCGACGACCACCCGGCCGGCGCCCGCGCGCGCCGCCTGCCGGATGCCAAGCTCCAGCAACGGGACGCCCAGGATGGGGGTAAGCGGCTTCGTGGCCGAAACGGCCCGCAGCCTGCTGCCGAAGCCGGCCGCAAGGATCAGCGCGTCCATGGAATATGTGTCCGCAAAGAGGGGTCGGAGACCAGCAAGCGCCGTTCCTATTCGGCCGCCCGCACGTTCTCTGCCAGATAGGCGTCCAGCATGCGGCCGGCGATCTCATCATTGAACTGCTGCGGCGGGTGTTTGCAGTAGTAAGCCGAAGGCGCCGTCAGCACTCCGCCTTCACCGCGTTCCAGCGCATCCTTGCAGAACCGGATCGCGTCCATCACACAGGCTGCGGCATTCGGGCTGTCTTCCACCGACAGGCGCAGTTCCAGGTTCATCGGAACGTCGCCCCACTGCGCACCTTCCAGCCGCAGGAAGCAGAGCTTGTTGTCCTTCTGCCAGGGCACATATTCCGACGGGCCGATCAGGATATTCTCATCCGCCAGCCGTTCGGCCAGCGTGGCCTGTACCGCTTCGGTCTTGGATTCCTTCTTGCTCGACAGGCGCTTGCGATCGAGCATGTTCATGAAGTCGGTATTGCCGCCGGTGTTGAGCTGATAGGTCCGCTCCACCGTGACCCCGCGCGACGTGAACAGGCTGGACAGGGCGCGGTGCACGATAGTGGCACCGACCTGCGCCTTGATGTCATCGCCCACGATCGGCAGGCCGCGTTCCCGGAAACGGGATTCCCATGCCGGGTTGCTGGCGATGAATACGGGGATGCAATTCACCACCGCAACGCCTGCTTCCAGCGCACATTCCATGTAGAACTCTGTCGCCTGCTGCGAACCGACCGGAAGGAAGTTGACCAATATCTCTGCCTGGGATTGCACCAGCGCATCGACAATGTCCTGCCGGCTCGCCTCTGGCCCGTCCGCCACGATGAAGCCGCGTTCGCCAACACCGGTCATGTGTTCGGCAACGCCATCGAGGGCACGCCCCTTCATCACGGTTACACCCGCATGCGGCACGTCGCGATGAAAGACCGCGGTGTTGTTCGGTCCGGCGAAGATCGCCTCCGACAGGTCCACGCCCACTTTGCGGGCATCGATATCAACCGCCATCACGAACTCGACATCGCCGGCGCCATATCCGGCAATATGTTCGTGGATCAGGCCGTTCGTGGACCCATTGCCCCGATAGTAGGACGCGCCTTGCACCAGCGAGCTTGCGCAGTTGCCCACCCCGATCACTGCAACCCTGATTGGCTTCATATGATTCATTTTTCCTCACTCAAGCACGTCCGACACCGTGAGCCGGTGCCACTTCAGCCTGAGTCAAAGCGACATATTCTACTAAACAATTACTTAGTGAGCTTAAAAATATATGCCCAATAAATACCAATCTCTATAGTATCCATATCAGATAAATAAGATATGACTTATATACATATACTTACGTAAACCGATATATCCGCATTGCATTGAGACTGCCTTGCCTTCATATGTCACACAAGACTCGAATTTGACGATTTCAGTCCTTTCGTCGCATCAGAACTTCATAACACCGCATGGCTTTCTCCCGGCCGTCGTTCCGCACCTATAACGGAGTGAGAAGGCGATTACCTTGGCGCCAAGGGAAAAAAATATGCATTGCCGGGACGAAACGTTCATCCGGAGCGGCAGTTTCCGCTTCCGCAGCAAGTCAGCGCGTAGGCAGGGCGGGGTGTCGAAAACCCCGCTTGCTCACCGCGATTTGTCAGTTGGGCGCCAAGTCGCCCCGGCCGCATGACTATGCGTACGGTCTGCATCGATTGCCGTTATATCGGCGCACGGCCCAGCGGTATTGCCGAAGTCGTGCAGGGACTGATCGATTTCATCCCCGCGCTGGCGCCCGACCTGAACTTTCTGCTGCTGCGCAACCCCGCGCGGGCGGAACCGCTGAGCCAGGCGTCCAATGTGCGGGAAGTTGAAGTTCCGCAGGCGGCGAACGGTCCGGCCACCATGTGGTGGCTGCCGCGCGTGGTGGACCTTGCCGGCGTCGACCTGTTCCACGCGACCTTCAACATCATGCCCGCCGGCCTGAAGATGCCCTGCGTTACAACGGTTCACGATCTGATGTGGCTGAACCATCCCCGGTGGTGCAACCCCGGCCTGATCGATCGCGCTTTCTACCGCCACGGGATCGAGCGGGCGCTGCGCCGGTCCGCCGCGATCGCAACGGTGAGCGAAGCAACGCGCCGGGACGTGGTCGCCCGCGCCCCTCGGATGGCGGAGCGCAGCTTCACCACCCTGTCGGGTGTCTCTCCGGATTTCGCCCTCCAAGATCCAGACTGGTCGGTGCTTTCCCGGCTCGGCCTGCGCCGGGACCGGCGATACATCCTGACGGTGGGGCAATATGCGCCCTACAAGAACCATGAGGGTGCCCTTGGTGCATTCGCGCGCGCCTTCAATGGCCGTTCAGACATGGAACTTGTCATGGTTCAGCGCCGGGGCCGGGGCGCCGCACATCTGTCGAAACTCGCCGAGCGCCTGAACATCGCGCCGAATATCCGCATACTTCCGCCGGTTTCGCGGGAGGAGATGGTGCAACTTTATTGCGGCGCCACCGCCCTGCTCCACCCCTCATTCTGCGAAGGTTTCGGAAATCCGCTCGCCGAAGCCATGGCCTGCGGCTGCCCGGTCGTGACCAGCGACATATCCGCGATGCCCGAGGTAACGCGAGGCGCCGCGCTGATGGCCGACCCGCGCGACCCTGCTGCGATGGGTGCGGTTTTGCGGCAGGTCGCGGATGACCCCGCCCTCGCCCGGACGATGCGTGTGAAGGGGCTGGACCGCGCGAGGGAACTGAGCTGGCCGGACTTTGCCGCCGCCAATCTGGCGATCTATCGCAAGGTATTGGGCAAATGATCGATCTGGGCGAGAATTCGCACCGCTGCGGCAGCTTGCGACCGCATCGACGCCAGCAGCACGAAATTCAGCACGACCAGCTGGTAGGCAAAGTAATAGCCCGGCGATCCCGCCAGCATCGAAACGCCGAGCATGATCGTGCGATGATTGCTGCTGAGCAGGTTCGCACGGGCGAGCAGCGTGATCGAATTGGCGCGAATGATGCCCTTCAACTGCTCGAGCCTTTGCGGATCGTTCTCCGCCGCGATCAGCGCGGTATCGATCCGCGAGACTTCGCCCGATGCGAGCTTGCTGGCCAGCCGCAGATAGCCGCGGCGCAGCACACCAAAACCGCCCAGACTGGTCCGCTCGTCATCGCCTGTGCTGCCAAGCCAGGAAACGCCGTAGACGCGCCATTGGTACTGCCTGCGCTGCACTTCATAATGATTGGACTGGATGATGTGGCTGGCGCCGGATGCCACCACCAGTGGCCATGCCAGCGGGCCGATCTGCAACTGCAGCACATAGCCGAGAAGCAGGTACAGGAAGATATGGCTGGCATAGTCGCAAATGCCGTCCACCAGTTCTCCTACCGGACTGCTCCGCCCCGTCATGCGGGCCAGATCGCCGTCCGCCCCATCGACCACATGCCAGGTCATATGCAGCAGCAGGCCGATCAGCGCCGGGAGTGGCCAACCCGGTTGTGCATAGGCAATCGCAGCCGCCGCCACGAAACAGCCTCCCAGGATCGAAAGCATGTTGGGCGTTATCGGCGTGGGAGCCAGCAACCGGGCCAGTTTCCAGGCGAGCGGATGGTAGAGGCGGAAATTCAGCACGTCCTGCATCTCTCGCGGACGCGGCGGCCGCCTGGACATCGCGCTCGCATCGAACCGGCCGTCTTGTTGAGGAGTGCTGCTCAAAACCCGGACTTCGCCCGTTTCGCCCTGCGGCGCCAAACGCCGCTTCCACACGCATCTATAAAGCTTCCGGCAGGCCGGAACAGCCTGAAGGCATAAATTTCCATGTCAGTCATCGTGCTCCACTTCCTTTCCCAATCCACTGCGAACTTCCTGGTCGCGGGTGTACCGGCAGCCGCACGGGCCGCGCATCAGGTGGCCCGTGCGAACGCCAGCAACCCGCAGCCTGCCCAATGCCTGATCGCGGTTCAGGGCGGATGGACGCCCGGCGACTGGTGCCGCGCCGAGCTTTCCCGCCTCGCTCCCGGCCTGAATATCGGCTTTGTCGATCTGGAAGAGATCGAAACGACACCGGAGACGACCATCCTGCGCGGCGAAAGCCTGACGGGCGCTGAGGATATCCAGACCATCCCGACCAGCCGCACATCGCGGGAGATGACCGAGGAACAGGCGCTGGCCGAACTGGGGAAGGCGGGAGAAGCAATCCTGCTGGCAACCGCCAAGCCGGGTGACGGCATCGTATCACGCTATATCAATCGGCCAATCTCCCGCTCCTTGAGCCGGCTGCTCCTGCGCTTGCCGGGCGTTGTCCCATTTCATGCCACGGTCGTGGCCGCTGTGCTGGGCATCGCAATGGCGGTTTGCCTGTTTGCGGGAGGACCATCGGGGCTGGTCGCCGGGGCCGTGCTGTTCCAGGCCGCTTCGATTATCGACGGGGTGGACGGAGAGATCGCGCGAGCAACCTATCGCTCTTCACCGAAGGGCGCGATGCTGGACAGCCTTACCGATGCGGCGACCAATCTTGCCTTCATCGCCGGGCTGACCTTCAACCTGTGGCAGCAGGGCCATGATCACCCCGCCGCAGCGGGTATCGCGGGGCTTGCCATGCTGGCCATCGGCATGTTCCTGATCGGGCTTCGAGCGCGCTCCAATGGCGGGCCGTTCACGTTCGACGGAGTGAAGCACCACTTCCGCGCCCGCCCTTCCCGGCTGATGCAATGGCTGACATGGATCGCGATGCGCGATTTCTATGCGGCGGCGAGCGCGGTCCTGATCGTGATCGGCTTCGCTCCGCAGACCTTGGTCGTCTTTTCCGCCGCAACCAGCATCTGGTTCGTGATCACCCTGCGCGTGCTGTTCACCACTCGCCCGCGGGCATCCGCCCCTGCATGATCGCGGGATAACTGACAGGAGGACAGCCGCCTTCGCATTCTGCGAGGTTGCCTTCGCTTCCCCCCAAGCGGCAATCATCCCGGCTCGCTAGGGTACGCCAGAATGAAGCCAAAAAGGCGCGAGGGGATGGCTGTGCGGGAATTGAACGGCAAGGCAGGCGTCGTCACGGGCGGCGCGTCCGGCATAGGCAAGGCGATCGCCGCCGCGATGATTGCCGAAGGCATGCAGGTGATGATCGCCGATATCGAAAGCGGGCGCCTGCAGGCAACGGCCGATGAGATCGGCGCGGCGGCCATGGTCACCGACGTGACGAAACCCGAACAGGTCGAAGCCCTCGCCCGGGCAGCGCTGGAAAAGTTCGGCGCGGTCCATGTGGTTTGCAACAATGCCGGTATCGGCCCGATGGCCCCGCTCAAGGACCTCACGCTCAACGACTGGCGCTGGATGCTGGAAGTGAACCTGTGGGGCGTGATTCATGGCGTGACGAGCTTCCTGCCGATCCTGCGCGACAATCCCGATGGTGGGCACATCGTCAACACCGCGTCCATGGCGGCCCTGATGCCGGTCCCGGGACTCGTTCCCTATTGCGCCAGCAAATACGCCGTGATCGGGCTGAGCGAGGCCATGGCAGAGGATATAGCCGTCGAAGGGCTCGATATCGGTGTCAGCGTCCTTTGCCCTGGCCCGGTGCGGAGCGATCTGGGCAGCAGCACCCGCAACCGGCCCGCTGAACTCTCCGGCGCTCTCACCGATGTGAAGCTGGAGGATTCCGTCCAGTTCCAGGAACAGGAAGTGGACTGGCTGTCGGCCGAAGATACCGCAACCCTCGTCATCCGGGCGATCCGGGAGAACGAACGCTACATCATCACCCATCCGAACATGTTGGAACCGGTCGATGCGCGACATCGGGCGATCGAACAAGCCTTCCATGACGAAACGACCCGCCGCGAGCGACAGGTGCAACCGGGAGCAGATGCATGACGACCCCTTCGCCCTTCATGCCGGCCAGCGACGGCGATCCGTTCTCGCGCGAGTGGATCGCGCAACTGCCCCGGTCCGATGCCGATCTGTGCCACGAAAGCGCCCCGGCCGTCTGGTTGAACCGCTACGACTGCGTGGCGACCGGGCGGCACGAGATCGTGCGCGCCATCCTGCCTGACTGGCGGCGCTTCACCTCCACAGCCAAGCCTTGTGACGATCCCTTCTCACTGGTTCCCCCGGTACTCGTCACCGAAGACCCGCCGGAACACACCGAAGTCCGCAAGGCGCTGATGCCGTTCTTCGCACCGGCCGCGCTGGCAAAATATGCCGGGGATTTCGCCAAGGAAGCGGAACTGGTGATCGATCGCGCGCTGGAGCGCGAAACGGTGGATGCCGTGCAGGATATCGCCGCGGCCTTCGTCCTGAAGGTGTTTCCCGACATGCTCGGACTGCATGAACACGGCCGCGAGCTGATCCTCGACTTCGGCGACGCAGCCTTCAACACCGTTGGGCCGATCAACGACATCTTCAGGGAATCCTTCGAACGGGCGGCACCGGCCTTTGAATGGGTGGAGGAACATACCCGACGCGACACGGTGAAGCCGGGCGGCCTTGCCAGCCGCATCCTGGACCTGGGCGATCAGGGCGTAATATCCATGGAACGCGCTGAATTGCTGGTACGCGCCACCATCGCGGCCGGGTTCGATACCACCGTTCTGGGCATCGCCAACGCGCTGGGGGCGCTGGCCGACCGGCCAGAACAATGGGAGGCGCTGAAGGCTGACCCACAGCTCATCCGCGGTGTGTTCGAGGAAATGCTGCGCTACGATCCCCCCGCCCGCGTGCAGGGGCGCACGGCCACGATGGATTGCGAAATCGAGGGCGTGCAGTTCCGCAAGGGCGATCCCGTGGCACTGTTTCTCACCGCAGCAGGCCGGGACCCCGCGAAATGGCAGGACGCGGACGCGTTCGACATCCGCCGCAAGGGCGCCAATCTGGGCTTCGGCGCGGGCATCCACCTCTGCCTTGGGCAGGCGCTCGCCCGCATGGAGTTCGACGCGATCTTCAAGGCGCTGGTCGCGCGCGTCGACAGGATCGAACGGGCCGGGCCGGGAAGGCGCTTCATCAACAATGCCGCCGTCGGTTGGGCCGAATTGCCCGTCCGGCTTACCGCCGCCTGAGCGGGCGCAGGATCATGAGGCGCGGTAACGGTTGCGGTATTGCGTGGCCGTTACCCCGAACTTGCGCCGGAAGGCCCGGCAGAACGATCCGAGATCGTTGAAGCCGGCATCAAAGGCGAGTTCGGTAATGGAAGCGCTGCGCCCCTTGCGGCTGAGCTGCGAAGCGATGAGCTGCAACCTGCGGGCCTGGATGAAGGCGGAAGGCGTTGTCCCGATCTCTGCGAACATGATCTGCACGTAACGCGCGCTCATGCCCAGGTGATTGGCAATGGAGCGAGCGCAAAGCCCCTCGTCATTCAGGTTCCGGTCGATGAAGGCGAAGACTTCATTCCGTCGCGCTTCCTTGAGGCACATTTCATCCGAAGACGGCCCGACCTGCGAATAGGCGAAATCCACCAGCGGCCAGATCACTTCGCTCAGCGATTCAGCCCAGCCCGGATCTTCCTCCGCCTCGAGCTGGACCCAGGCCTGCCGCACGAAATTCGAAAGCATCGCCCCCGCCCCCTTGTTGCCGCGACAGGGGATGTTGGCCTTGTCCCGCAACGTAGGAAGCCGGTCCTTTACGCTTTCCATCGGCAGGCGGATCGTGATGACCTGTGTCCGCTCATGAAATTCAAGGCGGAAAGGCTTCGAGAGATCATAGAGCATGAAATCGCCCGGCTCCAGCGTATGCACAACGTCGCCCACGCGGGTATAGCACTTGCCGCTGTGCTGGATTTGCAGGTTCAGGGTCTGGCCCGGCATCTCGATGCCTCGGCTGTCGATCACCGCCGCGCGTGAGACGGGGGAAACAATATCGCAGTCTCGCAGTTTGACCCTGCTCATGGAGGCGGCGAACTCGTCGCGGTCATACGCCTCCACATGCATCGGCCCGATGTTGGACAAGGCCACATCGTTCCAGAACGAGAGGGATTCCGACCGGTTCATGCCCGCCGTGGTGAACGTCTCCAACTTACTCATCGCATGCCTCTCCAATATCCTCCCGATCCCCCGACGCTGTGCCGCGCCTTCAGGGATGGTATTCCCGCATCCTTGCCCCCTTCTTCATACTCCCGCATTTCCTGCCGGCCCTCCCCGGAAGACCGCGACCTGCAGCCTCCTACGGAACGCCAAAAATGGCAAGCCGCGGCAGGGTATCCCTGGCAGCTTGCCATTTCCACTTACAAATCCACCCGTCCCCCGCAGGGAGACGGATGGGCGGTCAGAAGCTCTTTTTGAGCGTCACCGAGAAAGTGCGCGGCATGCCCGGCTGGGCAGCGATATAGCCCGGGCCGCTGGGCACCTGCTTGGTGAGGAAGTAATATTCGTTGGTCAGGTTCTCGATCGCAGCGCTGAGCTGCCAATCGTTGTCGAGCGAACGCCATGTCAGGCGCGCATTCACCAGCGTGCGCGAGGGCAGCAGGTTCAGCGGACCATTGCTGGCGAGGGAGTAGCTGTCGGACTGATAGGCAACGTCCACGCGCGGCGTGAGCGAACCGATGTTCCCCACCGGTATCTGATACTGCATCCCGGCGCTGAATTTCCATTCGGGCGTATAGGGCGCGATATCGCTCAGCGCCACGGGCACGCCTGCCGCGAGCGACTGGTATTCGAAATCGAGATAGCTGCCCGAAGCATCGATCAGCAGGCCATCGACCGGTTGTGCGGTGATTTCCAGTTCGACGCCCTTCACATGGGCCGAACCCGTATTGAGCGGAGCAAAGCACGGTGCGCCGGGGAATGGCGAGATCGCGTCGCACTGCGTGGCGGTAAGCTGGATGTTCTTGTAATCGTTGAAGAAGGCCGAACCGTTGATACGCAGCCTGCGGTCCAGCAGGTCGGACTTGAAGCCGATTTCATAGGCGGTGATCGTTTCGGGCTCGATGCCGACGATCTGCGTGGCGAAGTACGGACGGGGATTGACGCCGCCGCCCTTGAAGCCCGTCGCGATCTGCGCGTAGGTCATCAGGCTATCGCTCCAGCGATAGGTGAGGTTCACGCGGTAATCCGCGCGCGAACCGGAGAAATAGCCTTCCTCTCCGTCCAGCCCGTAGATCGCGGCGTTCGGGGTCAACAGGTCAGGATCGAACACGATTGCCGAACCGTCGGGATTTTGGCGCACGAACTGGTACGACTTGGTGTCGTGCGTGTAACGGAAGCCGCCGATCACATCGAGCCGGTCCGTTGCGTGGAAGATGCCCTGCACGAAGCCGGCCACGCTTTCTGCCTGGACCGGGTCGTCCTGGACGAAATCCATCTCGCCCATTGGCGGCGGAAACGCGTAGGGCAGGCTGACGCGCGACCAATAGCGGCTTTCGGACTTCATGTAGAAGCCGCCGACCGTGAATTCGAACGCGTCGCCCACAGCCCCGTTCAGACGCATTTCCTGCGTAAATTGCCAGTTCTTGAGATCGTTGATCACCAACTGCAGCGGCAGTGGCGAGCCGTCGGAATCCTCGTTGAATTCATTGTGGAACGAACGATAGGCAGTGACCGATTTCAGCGCGAAATCATCACCCAGGCGCCAGTCGATCGTGCCGGAAACCCCCCAGCCCGTGAAATATTGCTTGGGCGTATCCACCACCGGGCGCCACGGATATTCAGCCGTGGGCTGGCGCGGATCCATGAAGGTGGCGTAGGTGGTGTAGCGCGGCGCCAGGAACTGAGTCCCATAGGCCACTCCTTCATAAGTCGGATAGGCCGGCGGCGCATAGATACCGCTGACGATCGATGCCCCGCCTTCGGAACGGTCGTGCGTGTAGTCCGCCGCGATGTTTACCTCGACATCCTCGTTGGCGATGAAGCGCAGCGCGATCCTGCCCGCAGCGACCGACTTGCCGCCCAGCGTGCCAAGCTTGCAATCGGGTGAAGTGACGAGCGTGGGCAACGATGTGTCACCGGTGGCGCAGGCATAGTCGAGCCGATCGACATAGCCGTCACGGTTCTTGGTGATGCCGCTGATGCGCGCATAGAGCCGGTCAGGCGCGAGCGTGAGGTTGACCGCGCCGCGCACGTCGATCCGGTTGTAGGAGCCCACGGTAGCTTCAAGGAAACCATTCGGTGTATCGTCGGGCTTGGCGGTGAACAGCTTGATCGCCCCGCCGATGGAGTTCTTGCCCGCCAGGGTGCCCTGCGGCCCGCGCAGGACCTCGATCCGGTCGAGGTCGAGCAGATCCATCAGCGTGCCGGTGAGCGACGCGTAATAGACATCGTCCACATAGACGCCAACGCCCGGTTCGATCGCGGGGTTGAAGTCATCCTGCCCGACGCCGCGGATATAGGCGATCATTGAAGACCCGAAGGCCGTGTTGTTCGCGTTGAGCGAAACGTTGGGCACCTGGCTGGCAATAGCTTCCAGCGACGACTGACTGCGCGCATCCAGCATTTCGGAATTTACCGCGCTGATCGAAAGCGGGATGTCCTGCAGGTTCTGTTCGCGGAACTGGGCGGTAACGACGATTTCGCCAAAGCCGCCACTGTCGGAACTGCTACCGGCGTCCTGCGCCAGTACCGGGCTCTGATGGGCCAATGCTAAAGCCGAAACGCCTGCAAAAACGTATCGAAGGCTGCGCAAGACTGCTCTCCCTGATCTTGGTTGGGTCCGATATTCTCCGGACTGACCCTGATCTAGCGAGACGCCACCTCACGTGGCTTGCGCCGTGGCGAAGGGCATTGGCAAATTGCGAACCGCCCGGGAAGCGAGGGATAGAAGTCGAAGGAAGCAGCCCGCTTCAGGGAGCGCTATCGCGTTCCAGCCCATCTTCAGGCGGCCAGCGCATTTCCGGAGGGAAGATTTCCTCGAAGCTGCCCTTCAGCCCATCACCATAGGCCGGATTAGGCAGCACGAACCATTGCCTGCCCCACAGGGGCGCGATGCCGGCCTTGCCGGTCTGTTCGCGGCGAGCCGAAGGCGTACCCGTGAAAAGGTCCGAGAAATCGCCAAGTTGATCGCCCGCCAGCGCCAGCACGCAATAGCGGCTTGCAATATCGGCCCTGCGCCCGTCTTTCCCGCGCTGGCCATCCACATCGCCTTGCAGCCACAGGGTTTCGAGATGCACGGCGGGGCCAAGACCCGCCTGCTCGATGGCTTCGGCGGTATAGGCGCCGTTTTCGGTAGTGCGGTTGGTATTGAACACCACGGCGATCCCCATCCCCCGCAACGTATCGAGCGCTTCACGGGCACCGGGCACCGGCATCACATGGTCCTTGCCGGTCTGCTCCCACCGTCCCCAGTTCGCAGGATCATAGGGGCGGCCGGGATTGGTCGCGGTATCGTATTCGAAGCCGAGATTGAGCAGAACCGTTTCGTCGACGTCCAGCACCACCGCATAAGGCTGGCCAGTGCAGGCCAGCCTGTCAGGCTGGTCCAGCGTGGCCCCCGGCGCCAGGACAGCCGACAGGCGCATTTCCCCATCAAGCTCTCTCTCCAGCTCAAGCCGCATCTGGTCGACCAGCGTGTTGAACGCCTGCACGCTCAGTCCGAAGGCCTCCCCAGAACCATACAGGTACTGGCTGCCCCCCGGCACCGCCTGCGCGCCAGCGGAAGCGGGCGAGAAGCCTGCGATGGCGCCAGCGACGGCGAGCGCCGCCGCGCAAAACCCCATCATCCGCGATTTGCGAGCCGGCATATACTTCTCCTTCAAGCGGCACATGGCCGCAGCGACACGGGGGCCGCCAGATGCGAAACAACCCTCCCCGCCGGGTGGCGGGAAGGGTCGCATCGTCCATGCATTTACCCGGATCGCGGCATCAGAACTGGAAGCCGACCGAGAAGATCGCCTGGCGGGGCGGGATGAAGGTCTGGAAGCCTTGCGCACTGCCATAGGGATCGGAGAAGCGGGAGTTCACCCCGGCAACGTCGAACACGTTGGTGACCGCGGCCGAGAAATAGATCGGCGCGCTTTCCAGCGTGTATTTCGCGAAGAGATTCACCGTCTGGTAGGCTGGCGTCAGATCGTAGAACTCGTCATTGAACACGCGGTAGAAGAACTTGCCGCGATAGAGGTACTGCGCACGGGCCATGAATTCGCCCGGGCCGATCTTGTCGGTGTAGGTGAGAGCGGCCGAACCCTGGAAGCCGGGCAGCTTCGGCACATCCTTTCCATTGATGTTTTCACGCGCAGATTCACGTGCCACCGACGCGTTGTAGAAGTTGCTCCAGAACATCCAGCCTGGATAACCCGCTGCATCCTGCGCAGTGCCGGCCTTCACCGGATCGAGGGCGAAGTAATCCTCGTCGAACTCCCCGCCGAGGAACGATGCCGTGCCATCGAACTTCAGCTTGCTGCCCAGCAGCCAGCTGCCTTCCAGCTCAAGCCCGTAGATGCGGGCGCCGGGCGCATTGGCAGTGCCTTCGCCATAGAGGACCGCGTCTTCATCGAGGAACTGCATATTGCTGTAATCATAATAGAATGCCGCGGCATTGAACTGCACGGTGTTGTCGAAGAAGCGGTTCTTGGACCCGATCTCGAACGAATTGACGGTTTCCGGCAGATAGGTCGGCTTGATGCCCGAATCCCAGCCGAAGGCGGTGTAGGAGCTGTTGCCGCCCGCGGCCGAACTGTTGATGCCGCCCGGCTTGAAGCCGCGGGTATAGCTGGCATAGACCATGTTCTGCGGCGAGATACGGTATTCCAGCGCCAGCTTGCCGGTCCATTCCGCCGTGCTGTAGCCATCAACCGGATCGGGCTGGAGGAACGGCCCGGACGTGTAGTCTTCTGTATCGCTGTTCGAGGCGCCTTCGCCGGAGTACTTGTCGTCGTTGTAGCGGATACCGGCAGTGACGCTGAACTGATCGGAGATGTCGTAGGTCGCCTGGAAGTAAGCGGCCCACGCCTCACGCGTGATGGACGACAGTTCGGCATAGGTGATGAAAGCCACGGCCGGATCGTCGAAAGGCGTGTCCAGCGGCAGAACCGGACGGACGAGTTCATTGTCGCTGCCGCGATATTCCAGAATGTACTGGCTGTTTTTGGACTTCAGATAGACCCCGCCAAGGATCCACTGCAGCGGTCCGTTGCCGTTGGACGCGATGTTGACTTCCTGCGTCCAGCTTTCGGTATCGCTTTCCCACGCGGCCACGTGGTCATAACGCGTGCCGCCCCACAGCAGCGGGTTGTAGGTCAGTTCCTCGAACAGGTCCGCCGTCAGACCGTCAGCGTCCCAGCTCTGTTCGCTGTGCAGCTTCTGATAGCTGGTGATCGACTTGATCGTCGCGAAATCGAGATCAAGCGCGACGGTGCCGTAATAGAGCTGCGTATCGACGATCGACCGTCCCGGGAAATCCTGGGTCAGCACGCGTGGATCGGGCTCCGGGTCGAACAGGTTCTTCTGTGCCGGTCCGTTGGTGTCGCTCTTGTACTGGATCGTGCTGAGCGTGACGGAGAGGTTGTCGACCGGCTTCCACAGAAGGGCGGCCTTCCAGCCGGTTTCATCCGCGTCATCCAGATCATAGTCGCCATAGCCAACCACTTCGGTCGCCCTGGCATAGCCATCGTGGCGATAGTGCTGGCCCGCAACGCGCAATGCGAGCGTGTCACCCACCGGAACGTTAACCCCGCCGGTCACTTTCAGCAGATCGTAATTGCCCACGCCCACTTCGCCATTGGCGCGGAATTCGCCCAGTTCGGGCTGGCGCGACACGACATTGATCGTACCGCCGGTGGAGCCTTGGCCGAACGTTGTGCCCTGCGGCCCGCGCAGCACTTCCACCTGGCCGACATCGATGAAGGCGGAACTCGCCGCAATCGAGTTGAAGATGTAGACGCCATCGACGTGATAGGACACACCCGGCTGGGTGTTGGTGTTCTCCGGCGTTTCGGAGCCGATGCCGCGAATGGTGATGATCCGTTCACCGCCCCCGCTCTTCGCCACCACCAGACCCGGAACCGAACCGTTAAGCCCGGTGATGTCGGTGACGTTGTTTACCGCCAGATCTGCGGCGCTGATGGCGGTCGCCGCCATGTTGGCGTTCTGCAGGCTCACGTCGACCTTGGAGGCGGTCACGATGATCTCGCCGAAGGCGTCTCCGCCATCCTGTGCCACCGCGACGCCCGGCGTCAGCGCAGAAAGCGCGACGCCAGCGAGAATACCCTGTTTCTTCATATATTTGCTGGTCATCATCACGAAATCCCTGGTTGGCCCTTGCCTTCGTGACGCACCCTCATTGTGTTTATTGCCGCCCCCGGTTGCTCCAGGGCGCTGTACGGTTGCATTGAGCCACCAACTCGCCCGCCAATCTTGAGGATGCGCGTAGAACTTGTTGATGCACGCCCACCCTGGGGGGCTACTGGCCAGGGGCGTTGCGCAGATCACACACTCGCCGCTTCCTCCAGCGCCCGAAGCTGCAGGGATTCGTGCTCGGGACAGAAATCCTGCATGCGCCGCCAAGACTTGATGCGTGGCTTTGCCTAGAATCCAAGCATCAGGAGCGCCGCAGCGCGCTTCGAAACGGCTGGAAAGAAGGAGTCGCGCCCGCATGTCTGTGACGATCGAACTGGAACCTGTCAGGACCGAGGCCGCATGGCGAGGCGACGAGCTGTCCCGGTCGCAGGACTGGGTTTATTTGTTGTCCGACGCACAGATTGCGGAGCTGGAGGCCCTGGGAACCCGTTTCGTCCAGGACGATCCGGACCTGCGCTTCGTCAGCAAGGATGATTACCCGCTGGTGGAATGCGCCGGCGCGATCGAGGCATGGGGCAAGGACGTGGACTATGGGCGCGGCTTCGTGCTGGTGCGCGGCCTGCGCACGCACCTCTATTCCGATCCGCTTTCGGCCGCGATCTACTATATCCTCGGCCTCAACATGGGCGATCCGATCCGCCAGAACGAAATGGGCGACCTGATCGACCACGTCTATGCCACGTCAGACAAGATGATGGACGATCCCACCGCCCTGTCCGCCAAGGTGCGGGACAAGCTGGTATATCACTCGGACAGTTCGGACATCGTGGCATTGATGTGCCTGCGCCCGGCCAAGTCCGGCGGCGCATCATGCCTGGTTTCCGGCGCGCAGATCTACAACGAGATCCTGAAGCGCCGTCCCGACCTGGCCCCCCTGCTGCTTGAGCCGTTCCACTGGGACTGGCGGAAGCAGGACCACTCGGCCCCCGAGAACACCTATACCTCCCCCATCGTCAGCATGGAGCAGGGGGTGTTCAGCATGTATGCGGGATCGCTCTACATCCTGACCGCCCAGGATTATCCCGAAGTGCCGCGTCTCACGCCCGAGCAGATCGAGGTGCTGAAGCTGTTCGACGACATCACCTACGAACAGGGCATGGCGATCGAGATGGACTTCCGCCCGGGGGATATACAATGGCTGTCAAACTACGCCGCGCTGCATGCCCGCACTTCATTTGACGATTATCCCGAACCGCAGCGTCGCCGCCATTTGCTGCGCCTGTGGCTGCACCGGGATTCAGGCCGCCCGGTGGTGGATGGTTTCGGAAAGAATGGCGTGGTCCAGCACCGCGAGAAGCCCCGCGACGGTGGAGACGAGCACCCCAATGCGCTGTTCAACGTCGCCCCGATGGCGGTTCCGCGCCTGATCTCCTGATCCGGCGCGCAACCGCCTGCCCGGCCGGAATCCGCTAGAGCTGGGGAAGACGGCCGGGAAAGGCGAATTCGCCAACCGGCTTGCGCGGCGAAGGTACTTCCCGTTCGCGCACGCCGTCGGGGAGGATCGCGGGATCGCCCTTGCGGCCCACCGCGATTGCCGCCTCGACCCGGAAGCCTTCCGGAACCCCAAGCTCTTCCGCCGCGCGGGCGAAGTCGACACCAGTCATGCCATGGACGTGGAGGCCGTCATGCGTGGCCTGGAGCGCCAGATAGCCCCAAGCGGCCCCGGCATCGAAGGAGTGGCTGTGCGATTCCGACTTGGGCGAGCCATCCGCATTGCGCATCTGGCTGTCGGAAACCACGAAGATCAGCGCCGATGCGCTTTCGGCCCAACTGCGGTTGAACGGGATCAGCAGGTCCAGGAAACGCTCCCAGTCCGGGCCGCCCCGCAGGGCATAAACGAACCGCCAGGGCTGCGCATTGAAGGCCGAAGGCGCCCAGCGCGCCGCTTCGAACAGGCGCAGCAGCGCCGCCTCGCTCAATTCGCCGCCGTCAAACGCACGGGGGGACCAGCGGCGGGCGAACACTTCGTCGATCGCGTGGTCGGTATTCCGGGTAATGGTATCTGTCATGGCTGCTGCACGCTTTCCTTCTGTTCCAGCATCGCGATTGCATCCGCGCTGCTGCGTATGTCGGCAAAGTTGATCCGCAGGTTCAACAAGGCGGCGTTCTGCTCCTCGTCGGTTACGGCGGCGGTAGCGTCCGAAAGGAGCATCGCCCTGTAACCGCGCATATAGGCATCGCGGGCCGTACTTTCACAGCATACATTGGTCAGCGTTCCGACGATCACCAGCATTTCGATCCCGCGCTGGCGCAAGACAGCCTCGAGCGCGCCGGCAGGGCAGGCAAATGCGCTGTAGCGGTACTTGTCCAGTATGACGTCCCGCGCCTCCACCTCCATCCCGGGATGAAGCCCATGGGCCGGTGCGCCGGGCGCCATCGCCTGCATCGCGGCCAGCACGGTGGGGTCGGCGGGATCGTATTGCCACGGAGCCATCGCCAGCGGCGGCTGGTCGCTGACGGTCTGACGCGTCCAGATCACCGTGCCGCCGGCCCTGCGCATGGCTGCGGCAACGCGGTTCACCGCCGGGATGACCGCCATCGCATGGGGATTTCCGAAAACCTCCTCTGGCGCCATGAAAATCCGCTGCATGTCCACGATAACCAGCGCGGTCCGGGCCGGATCGATCGTGTCGAAGCGATTGAGATAACTGCCCCGCTCCACCGCCCAGCGGGGCAAGTCGACCTTATGCATCCTCAGCCGCCGCAACGGGTTCCGGGAATGCTATGGACAGGGAATAGTCCTTCCAGCGCTCCATCTCCGCACGCAGAAGGTCGGTCTGCCCTTCCGCATAGTGCAGCGCATCCTCACCCAGCAGCAGGTGCATCGGAGGCTCGGGCTGGTCGAGCGCGGAGAGAATTGCCGCCGCGGCACGCACCGGGTCCCCCTTTTCCTTGCCTTGCCCCGCGGCCAGCGAACGCTTTGCGAAATGGGCGGTGTCCGCATAATCGGCGATATCGGCCTCCGCGATGCGCAGCGATCCGCCGGCAAAGTTGGTGCGCATCCCGCCCGGGGCCACGTTCGTCACCCGGATACCCAGCGGGCCGACTTCCTGCGCCAATGCCTGCCCGATGCATTCGAGCGCATACTTGCTGGCGCCATAGATCGCCGTCCCGGCCCAGGGGGCCAGCCCGCTGACGGAGGTGATGTTGACGATGTGCCCGCTCCCCCGCGCCCGCATCGACGGCAGAACCGCCTGGATCATGGCCACCGCGCCGAATACGTTCACATCGAACAAGGCCCGTGCGTCCGGCAGGGAAATCTCCTCGATCGCCCCGATCAGGCCATAGCCCGCATTGTTCACCAGCCGGTCGACAGACCCCATGCCGGCCTCCGCTTCCGCCACGATTTCAGCCGGAGCCGCCGGATCGGAAAAATCCAGCACCGCCGCGAAGGAACGGCCGGGCGCCAGCCGCCCGAACGCAGCACAGGCATCCGCGCTGCGCGATGTGCCGAACACCTTGTCGCCCCGCGCCAGCGCGGCTTCCGCCAACACCTGCCCCAGTCCGCCGCCAATTCCCGTGATAAGCCAGTTCGCCATGATGAGGATCGCCTTTCTTGTCTGACATGCTGTGTAAGCCAGCCGTCAGGCGGCGCTTTGCACCGCGAACCGCAATTGTTGTCGGCAGGCGCACACGGCCTCTCTCCGGTTGCCCCGCGCCGCCGGCATGCCGATAGTCAGGCCTTCAATGCAGGAGATGAACGATGGCCGTGCTGGTCGCCGGATCGATCAATGTCGACGTGATCCAGTCGGTTGCCAGCCTCCCCCGGCCGGGCGAGACGGTGCTCGCCACCGGGTCGGAGCGTCTGCCCGGCGGCAAGGGGGCGAACCAGGCCGTTGCCGCCGCCCGGATGGGCGCTGCGGTGGAGATGATTGCCGCGCTGGGGGACGACGATGGCGGGCGCTGGATGCTCGGCCAGCTTCGCGATGCGGGGGTGGGCACCGGCCACGTCCGCACCCTGCCCGGCCTGCCCAGCGGCACTGCCTATATTGCGGTGGACGCCGGGGGCGAGAACCAGATCATCGTGGCACCGGGCGCCAATGGTGCGCTGTCACCGCAGCATCTGCCGCCGATCGAAGGGCCGAACGTGCTCGTCGCGCAACTCGAAGTGCCGGTGGAGACCATTCGCGCCTTCTTCTCCGCGCCCCGGCCCGAAGGGTGCATCCGCATCCTCAACGCCGCGCCGGCCGTTCCCGAAGCTGCCGTCCTGTTCGGCGAAACGGACATATTGATCGTCAACCAGCACGAACTGGCGCTCTATCTCGACCTGCCCGATCCGCCCGCCAATGCAGACGAAGCGCTGGTTGCCCGGCAGATGATCAGCCGGCCGGACCAGGCCGTGATCGTGACCCTGGGCGCGCAAGGTGCGCTGGCGGTGCTGGCGGACAGCCATGTCCACGCCCCCGGCATTCCGGTGGAACCGCTGGACAGCATCGGCGCCGGCGATTGCTTCGTCGGCACGCTGGCGGCTGTGCTGGACCTTTCCCCGGCGGCCGGGCGTTCAATCGAAAAGGCGATCGCCATCGCGAATGCGTCAGCCGCGCTGTGCACGCAGGCGCGCGGGGCGATCCCGGCCATGCCCACCCGCATGCAGGTGGAAACAATGATGGAAACCGACACGCAGGGGCGCGGCACAACTTAATATGCGCGAGCGATCAAGATCGGATCGCAGCGGTCAATAAGCTCGGCGGCATCAGGAACACGGGAATGACCACATGAGCACATATGCGATGACGCCCTTCGGACTGCCTTCCGACACCGGTGGCAAGGATCTGGGCGTATTCCTTCCGATCGCCAATGGCGGCTGGATCCTGTCCAGGAACAAGCCGGTGATAGACGGTTCCTACTCCTACTGCCGCGATGCCGCCGTCCTCACGGAAAAGGCCGGGCTCGATTTCGCGATGGCGATGGCCAAGTATCGCGGTTTCGGCGGCGAGACCGAGCATTGGGACTATCAGCTCGATTCCTATCTCACCATGGCGGGCGTCGCCGAGGCGACGAGCCGGATCAAGGTGTGGGGCACCATCCACACGCTGCTGCAGAACCCCGGCGTCGTGGCCAAGATGGTCGCCACGCTGGACCAGATCAGCGCCGGCCGCGCCGGGCTGAACGTAGTGACCGGTTCCTACAAGGACGAATTCGCGCAGATGGGCGCCTGGCGCGACGATGTGAACCACGACGAGCGCTATGACCTCGCCTATGAATGGATCCAGGCGATCAAGGCGCTGTGGACGGGCGAATCCGTGACCAGCCATGGCAAGTATTTCACGCTCGACGATTGCCGCTCGCTGCCCACCCCTTCCGAACGGCCATTCCTGGTATGCGCGGGCACTTCCAAGATGGGGATGCGCTTCACCTCTTCGGAAATGGACGCCATCTTTCTTTCGGGCGGCAAGCACGAGGATCTGAAGATCGCCAGCGATGCGGCCAAGGCCGATGCTGCCGAACTGGGCCGCAACGTCCGCACCTATTCGATGATGACCGTGATCTTCGGTGATACCGATGCCGAAGCGCAGGAAAAGGCGCTGGCGATCCGCGAGGGCTTCGACGAAGGCGCGCTGCACGGCATGATGCGCGCCTATGGCTTCCTCGACGGCGAGATCGGCAAGGAAAACGATTTCACCAAAAAAAGCCGCGCCGGATTCATGGCTCCCGGCGTGCAAGGCACGCCCGATACGGTGATCGATTACCTGACCGACCTGTTCACGATTTCCGGAACGGACGGGCTGATGCTGATCTTCGACGACTACATAAAGAGCATCCCGATCTTCGGCGAGAAGGTGCTCCCGGTGCTGCGCGAGCGCTTCCCCGGCCGTATCGCTGCAACCGTCGACGCCTGAGGTAACCATGACCGATCTCCCCCATGTGGACGCCGCCGCCCTTCCCGGCATGCTCGACCCTGCGACCAGCGCACTGGTGGTGGTGGACATCCAGAAGGATTGGGCCGCACCCGATGGCCTGCTGGGCCGCCATGGCGTGGACCTTTCCGTTGCAGAGGCCGCAATCGACCGGATCGAGGAACTGGTGCCTGTCGCCCGCTCTGCGGGTGCCGCGCTGGCATATATGCGTGTGGTCACATCGCCCGAGAGCGATTCAGCCGCGCTCAAGGCCTTCTATGCCCGCAAGGGTACTCCGGGCGGGGAAGCCATCTGCCGGGTGGAAGACGGCGGGGCGGATTATTACCGCGTCACCCCTGTCCCCGGCGATATCGAGATCGACAAGCTGCTGTATGACAGCTTCCACGAAACCGATTTCGAACAGCAATTGCGCGATCGCGGCATCGAAACGCTGGTGATCACCGGCCTCAGCACCGACTGCTGCGTGGATGCCACCGCCCGTGCGGCCTTCCATCGCAATTTCAACGTGTTCGTGGTTTCCGATGCCTGCGCGGCCTATGAACCGGGTCTGCACGCCGGGACGCTGAATGTCCTGTCGAAGCATTGCGCCCTGTTGATTACCAGCGAAGCCCTTGCATCGGCATGGAGCGCATGAACGAAGCCGGCGCCCTTCCGGCGATGAACATCACACTGGAGAGAAACCCGCCAGGCGGCAGCCGGGCCGGAGTCCTGTTCGCCGCCACCACCGGCAGCGCGCTGGCAACCACGGCCACCGTCCACGCTGTGTTCGGCACCTTCCTGCTCCCTTTGTCGGAGGAGTTCGGATGGAGCCGTTCCAGCATCTCGGTAGTACTGGCGATCCTGGCCGTGGCCTGCGCCATCGTATATCCGATAGCTGGCCGTTATGCCGACAGGCACGGCGTGCGGCGGATGGTGTTGCTGGGTAATGTGCTGTTCGCCCTGTCCGTGGCCGCTCTCGCGCTCACCAGCAGCAACCTGCTGCAATTCTACCTGACATTCCTGGCAATCGGCGTGTTCGGCGCCTTGCCCGCAACCGCGATCTTCTCGAAACTGGTTGCCGAATGGTTCCAGGAGAACCGTGGGACCGCCCTGGGCATCAGCGCGGGTCTGGGTAACGGGATCGGCGCGGTGCTGGTCCCCATCATCGCCGCGATCATCGTATCGGGCGCGGGGTGGCGCGCCGGTTATCTGGGCATTGCCGCGCTGATCCTGTTCGTCGGTTTCCCGGTGTTCTATTTCCTGTTGCACGATGCGCCCCGCTTCCGTCGGACCGCAGAGGCGCAGGGCGGTGTTCCGGCGGCTGACGGCCTCTCGCTGCGAGAGTCGGCTCGCACCCTGCCCTTCTGGCTGATCATGATCACCATCGCGGCCGGTGGGGGCATCTCCACCGCCGTGCTCAGCCATGTCGTGCCCATCGTGGGTGACCGCGGGTTCAGCCTGGCGACCGGCACGGCCGTGGTCGGCGTGTTCGCGCTGGTGGGATCGCTGTGGCAGATCGCCACGGGCCGCATCCTCGACCTGACGCGCGGCCCCGGGATTCTCGCGCCGATGTACGGGCTGGCGATCCTCGGCCTGTTCCTGCTGGAATATGGCGGATCGTTCGCCCTGCTGATTGTGGGCGGCGTGTGCCTGGGCATGGCGCTGGGCGCGCAGTTCGGATCGCTGCCCTTCCTGATCGCCCGTTATTTCGGGCTGCGCAGCTTCGGCGTGATCCTGGGCGTGATGTATTCGGCGGTGATCGCCGCGCAGGGCATCACACCGGTGCTGCTGGACGTCGCCTTCGACCTGCAGGGCACCTACCGCCATGCCGTGCTGGCCTGCATGGCGGTGATGGCCGTCGGCTGCGCAATGCTGCTGATGTTGCCTGCCTATCGCATGGCCGCGCACGTATCGGGGCAGGCATCGGGGAAAGCCAGCATTTCCGCGCATTGACGGCGCCAGGCGCCGGGCATTGCAAAGTCGTTGGACGCCTCACGTCAAGACAGCAACCGGGCCCGGCAGCATCTTCCGCACATTGGCTGAAGAAGGACGAATCATCCCATGACATACGTAGGACAGGCCAAATACTTCGTCTTGGTGGCGTTCAGCCTTCTGCATTTCATGCTGAATGCCTTCACCTTCAACGGCCTTGGCGTGGTGCTGCCCTACATGGTGGAGGAACTGGGCTGGACCTGGACAACTGCCGGAATGGGCTTCACTTTTCTCGGCCTTGCCTGCGGCCTTTCCGGGATGGTGCCTGCCCTCCTGATCCGCCGTATCGGCATGTCCCGCGCAATGCTGACTGGAGGCGCGCTGCTGATGTCGGGCTTTGCCTGCCTCGCGCTCACCCATGATGCCAAGCTCTACCTGTTGGGCACGGTGCTGATCGGGATCGGCTATTCGATCTGCGGCACGGCGCCGGGTGTCAACATTATCTCTCACTCCTTCAAGCGCAGTTCTACCGCCGTAGGGCTCTACTTTACGGCCGGCGGTTGCGGCGCAGTGGTGGGCCCGCTGCTGGCCTATCTGTCGCAGGAATTGACCGCAGAATGGCGGTTCTACTGGGTTGGCGCTGCTGCCTGCGCAGTGATCCTCTCGATCTTCGCCGCCATCGTCACCGCCAACCGCCCCGCCCTCCAGACCAGCGAAAACACTCCGAAGACGGCTGAAATCCAAGGCTGGACGCCGCGCATGGCCATGCGAACCGCCCAATATTACATTGTGGTGGGCGCCTACACCTCTTTCCTCCTCATCAACACCACCGTCCACGGTTTCGCCGTACAGCACCTCTCTGAAAGCGGCATGTCCATGGGCAGCGCCGCGACGGTGATGAGCGTGATCGCGCTGATCAGTGCAGTCGGTTCCACCGCCGCCGGCATGGCTGGCGAGAAGATCGGCGCGCGCGAGCTGACGATGCTCTCGCTCGCAGCCACGGTGATCGGCGTTCTGGCTCTCACTGCCGGGGGCAGTTGGATAACCGCGAGCGTGGCGGTTGTCGGCCTCGGCATCGGTTTCGGTTTCAGCTACGTAAGCACCGCCATGCTGCTCCTCGAACTGTTCGGGAAGAAAGCGAACCTGGAACTCTATTCCGCGATGCACCTCATCTCTACCGTGGCGGCCATCGGCCCGGCGCTGGGCGGCATCGCGCGGGATGGACTGGGGAGCTTCTCGCTGGTGTTCATCTGCTGCGGTGTGCTGGGCTTCATCTTCCTCGCCGCGCTGGTGTGGTTGCGCAGCCCGACCCTCCCCGGCGAGGAAATCACCGAAGATGCAGAACCCGCTCTAGCTGCCTGAGATTTATGACCAGAACCGACACCCCCCGAGAAGCTCCCTTCGCAAACCCCATCGCCGCGCCCTACCAGGTTACCGAGGAAGAGCGCGCCGCCATCGCCGCCGCTATCGACGAGGACGAACTGGTAACACTGGCGCTGGAGCTGGGGAATATTCCCAGCCGCTCGCGCGAGGAGGCCGCGGCCGCGCAGTATGTCTATGAATGGATGGACCGCGAAGGTTTCCAGCCACGCCGCGTCGGGGCCACGCTCGAACGGCCGAACATCATCGGCGAATATGGCGGGCAAGGTATCGGCGCCAATCTGTTGCTGACCGCCCATCTCGATACGGAAAGCCCCAGCGGCAACCACGCACAGGACAAGTTCCGCTATCGCGAGGCGACCCTGCGCGATCCCGAATGGACCCAATGCTGGCTGGACGAGGACGGGCGCCTGCGGGGCTATCCGATCTCGAACGATCGCGGGCCGATGGCCTGCTTCCTGATCGCCGCCAAGGCGCTGAGGAAGGCCGGAATCGGGCTGGCGGGCAAGGCCTGGCTGACCGCCTGCCCCGGCGAGATCGGGCCTGAGCCGATCGAGGAATTTTCGGGCATCGAGTATCTCGGCAAGGATATCGGCGCGCATTACCTGTTTCACCACGGCGGCGTTTCACCGGATTACGCCATCGCGGCGGAAGGCACCGATTTCGGCGTGACCTGGCAAGGCTGCGGCTATGCGCTGTTCCGCGTCCGCATCTTCGGAACGGGCATGTTCACGCCGATCCTGGACACGCCCGAGCATGTGGGCGATCACCCGAACCCGATCTACCGTCTCGGCCCCGTGATCGAAGCGCTGCACGAATGGTCGCGCCGCTGGGAAGCCGAAAGCGTCCATGAAACGCCGGGCGGGCTTTCGCAGCCCAAGGCGCAGATCGCTTCGGTTCGGGCGGGCATGCCCACCGATTATGGCGCGGGCACGGAAGTCTGCGCGGTGTACATCGAGGTGGGCCTCGCACCCGGACAGAAATCCGCGCTGGCCTATCATCAGATCGTCGCGGCGATGCGCGGGCTGGGCCTCGACAGCTTCGATGTCGAACCCATGGTCGTGCGGCACGGATTCGAAGCCGATACGGCCGAAGTCGCCCCGCTGGCCGGGGCAATAGACGCCGCCACCCGCCTTGCCCGCTCGGCACCGGCGGAACGCGCGCATCCGGTCTATTCCAGCATGTGGCGCGATCATAACGTCTTCAACATGCACAACATCCCGGCGATCACCACCGGCATGCCCCGCTGGCGCCCGACGCCCGCCGACATGGCATCAAGCGCCCTGATCTACGCGCTCACCATGCTGGCCGTTTGCGGCAGGGGCGATCCGCCTGCGGCGCCGGACACCAACCAGACGGTTTATGGAGGCAACGACAGCCCGTTTTGACACATCTCGGCGTGGCGGATTGACGACGGCCTCTATCTTCCCCACTGTTGACCTTAATCAGGGAGAGGGGCCGTCATCCAAGATAGAGACCCCCGTTGCGGTTCACCACCAACGCCTATCCACGAGAACAGCGCCACAGCGCCTGGAATTTCGCGCTCAAGCGCGTTTCGCTCACGCTCGACGCCGCAGAAGAAGAACACCTCTATGGCGAGCTGATCCAGTACACCAGCGGCAGCGGGATCGTGTTCCTGCGCATGGTCGGAACCCGGCAAGAGTATACGGCCGATTTCCGGGAGTTTCCGGGCGGTTTCTGGATGGCGATCACCCTTGATGGCTCGATGGTCGCGCGTTCGGGCAGTGACGTGTTCCAGCTCAATGACGGCGACATGCTGTGCGCGCGCAGCGAAGCGCCGATGTCCCTGCAGTTCACCACCGACCACCGCCTGCTGTTGCTGCGGATACCGGCCAAGTCGCTGGATCAGCGGCTGAAGGCCCTGCTGCCGGACAAGCCACGATTCCTTTCCACCGACAGCGGCCCCGCCCGCTTGCTGTCCAGCATCCTGCGGTCGCTGGCCGACATGGGCGCCGATGTGACGGACGAAGAACTGCGGCCGACCGAACTGGCCCTGCCCGAATTCCTGCTGGCGAACCTGCTCAACGATGCGCCTTCGCGGGCGCTGGGTGGCGCGGCGGGGATGCGCGCGGCCCTTCTGGAACGGATATTCCAGACGATCGAGATGCGCCTGTCGGACCCCAATCTCAATTACCAGCAGGTCGCCAGCGAACACGGCATTTCACCCCGCTATCTCCAGAAGCTGTTCGAATCGATCGACGACAGTTTCGGCCACTATGTGAAGGTCAGGCGCCTCGAACGCTGCCGGCTTGACCTGCGCAGCCCGCTGCATGTGCAGAAATCGATCTCCGACATCCTGTTCCAGTGGGGCTTCAACGATTCCGCATCGTTCAGCCGCGCCTTTCGCGAACAATACGGCATATCTCCGCGCGAATATCGCAAGATGTCGCCCAGCGACGAGGTCGACACCGGTGACACGCTGCGCCGTGGCCGCTCGGCCGCCAAGCGGGCCGCGGCGGAAGCGGCAGCCAACGCCGACCAGCTTCCAGACGAGGTGGAACTGCCCGAAACGATCGAGGAAGCCTTCGATCGGGCCTTCACCCTGCTGCCTGACGATGGATCGGTGCGGCACCATCATCTCCCGGCCAGCCCCCAGACCGTCCATTGGGGATATTTCAGCTCGCTGCTGAAGCCCGCGCTGACGGTCCGCTCCGGCGATTTCGTGACGGTCGAAACGCTTACCCACCACGCCAATGACGATCCCGAGCGCATGGTGGAAGGCGATGCCGGGGCAGAGAGTGTGTTTCATTGGGACCAGCACGGCAAGGCGGTGGACCGGCGCGGCGCGGGTCCGATGAATGCGAGCGAATTCGGCCGGGGCGCGGGCGAAGGTTTCGGCGTGCATATCTGCACCGGCCCCATCGCCATCCAGGGCGCGCAGCCGGGCGACCTCATCGAGGTGCGCATCCTCAGCCTGGAGCCGCGCAAGAGCGGGAACCCCCGCTTCCAGGACAAGGCTTTCGGCAGCAATGCCGCGACCTTCTGGGGCTTCCAGTACAACGACCTGATCAGCCCGCCCAATCCGCGCGAGGTGGTGACGATCTATGAGGTCGAGACGGGCAGCGAGCGCAAGCCCACCGCCCACGCCGTCTATTCCTTCCGCTGGACCCCGCAGATCGACCCTTCGGGCATCGTGCACGAACGCTATGATTACCCCGGCGTCCCGGTCGACCCCGAAACGATCGAGCGCAATTACGATATATTGCGCAATGTCGAGATCCCCATCCGCCCCCATTTCGGCGTGATCGCAGTGGCGCCTGCGCATGCGAAGCCGGTGGACTCCATCCCGCCCAGCAATTTCGGCGGCAACCTGGACAATTGGCGGACCGGGCCGGGATCGAGCGTGTTCCTGCCCGTACAGGTCCCTGGCGCCTTGCTGTCGCTCGGCGATCCGCACGCCTCGCAGGGGGATTCCGAACTGTGCGGCACGGCCATCGAATGTTCGATGACGGCGCTGATCCAGGTGATCCATCACCCCGCCGGAGAGCTGACCGGCAAGCTGCGCGATCTCGATTATCCGCTGATCGAAACCGCGACCGAATGGGTCGTCATGGGCTTCAGCCACCCGGATTACCTGAAGGAACTGGGCGACGACGCGCAGAGCGAAGTCTACAAGCGCGCCTCGATCGACGCTGCGATGCGTGATGCCTTCCGCAAGACGCGGCGCTTTTTGATGACGACCAAGAACCTGTCGGAAGACGAGACGATCTCGCTTATGTCCGTGGGCGTAGACTTCGGCATCTCGCAGGTCGCCAACGGCAATTGGGGTGTCCACGCGATCATCCGCAAGGAACTGTTCACCGCCTGATTTCAGGGAGTTTCAGGCCCGGCCGTGCGAATGATCTGCGTTGCCGCACGGTCGAGCAGGCCGCGCAGCCGCACGGTGCGCTCGACAAATTCCTGTCCGATCAATTCGTTGGTCATCAGAACGGCCACCAGATTGTGGCGCGGGTGAACGAAGAAATAGGTGTTGGCCGAACCCGACCACCCCCCTGCCCCGGCGGGCATGCCGCCCCTGGCTTCGCTGGCCGCGTCGCCGATGCCGAAACCATAGCCGAACAGCACGTCTTCATGCGCTTGCCCGCCTGTGGCCAGGCGCGGCGTGAACATCGCATCCACCGTTTCGGGCCTGAGCAGGCGTTTTCCGCCAAGCTCGCCCCGATTGGCGAGCATCTGCGCGAAACGGAGATAGTCGTCCATCGTGCCGGCAAGCGCCCCGCCACCGTCAAACATGCGGTTTCGATCGCGATATTCCGATGCTTGGGAGGACTCCAGCGGCACCATGGCGGTCTCTGCAGCCTCATAGTTGGTCACCAGACGCCGCACACGGGCATCGTCCACCACGAAGGCGGTATCGACCATGCCGAGTGGATCGAAGATCCGCTCCTTGAGGAACCGGTCGAGGCCCATGCCCGCCGCGCGCTCGACCGCCACGCCCAGCACGCCGGTCGAATTGCCGTAGGAAAAGCGCTCCCCCGGCTGATGCAGCAGGGGCGCTTTCGCAAGCCGGGCGATCAGTTCGTCCATCGTGCGCGCGGGAGGTGCATCGTCAGGGCCCTGCCCCACTCCGCCGCTGCGCATCACGCCATGCCGCCGGTAATATTGGTGGACGGGCGAGTTGCCCATGAAATTGTAGGTGATCCCGCTGCCATGCGTCAGCAGGTCGCCAATGGTGATCGGGCGATCCGCCGGCACCGTGACCATATCGTCCAGCCCGCCGCTTTCATACACTCGCATATCTGCGAATTCGGGAATGTAGCGCGCAACCGGGGCTTCGATCGCCAGCCGGCCTTCTTCCACCAGCATCATCGCCGCCACGCTCGTGATCGGCTTGGTCATGGAATAGAGCCGGAAGATCGCATCATCGGGAAGGGGCCGTCCAGCCTCCATATCCGAATATCCCAAGGAGAAGCGCAGGACGGGCGCCCCATCCTTCAGAATCGCGACCTGGGCATTGGGCAGCAGCCCTTCGGCGATCATCGCTTCAAGCCCGCTGCGCAGATTGGCGAGAGCGTCGGCCGGAGCTGCCGCCACTGCCGGGGGAGGCGCCACCGGGGAAGCTGCCGCCACCGCCCCCGGCAATCCCGCCAGCAGGGCCGCCGCGCCGGCGAGGCCCCGCAACCGGGCAACCGGCATCAATAGGGCCTGTCGCCGGCAATCGTCACGCGATAGCCCGAGCGGGTTTCGGGGAAATAGTCCCAGGTGGCGAAATGCTGCGTGCAGCGATTGTCCCAGAAGGCCACCGAGTTGGGCTGCCAGCGAAAACGCACCTGGAAGTTCGGGTTCTTCACGTGTTCGCTCAGGAACAGCAGCACGGCATCGCTTTCCTCCTTGGAAAGCTCGTTGATCCGGATCGTCTTCGATTTGCTGATGAACAGGCATTTGCGCTTGGTCACCGGATGGGTTCGCACCACCGGATGGGTGTTGCGGGGATAGACCTTGTCCACATCGGGGAAAAGCTCGCGATAGATGTGGTTGGAATCATGCACCGCTGTCAGCGGGTCCAGAAATGCCTGCATCGCGGGTGAAAGCGCATCATAAGCGGCATACATGCTGGACCACAGCGTGTCCCCCCCGGCGGGCGGCACGATATGCATGTAGAGGATGCTGCCCATGGGCGGCTCCGGATCTTCGCTCAGGTCGGAATGCCAGTCTTCCCCGGCGATGAACTTGCTGTTCGCATCCGCATGGATCGCCACGATCTCCGGGTGGTCCGGCAAGCCGGAAACCCCGCTATGCCCGGCCAGCTCGCCGAAGCAGCGGCCCAATCTCTTGTGGCTCTCATGCGTGAGGGTTTGATCGCGGAAAAAGATGACCTGATGCTCCATCAACGCATCATGCAACTCGTCCACCAGCTTGTTTCCCAACGGCTCGTTCAGGTCGACGCCGAACACCTCCGCGCCGATCCGCCTGGTCATTGGGCGCACGTCTAGGACATCATACGACATACTGGGTTTCCTCTGTTTTCAGGCGGTTCTCGAACCGCCTTGCATAGGCTTGGGCCAAGGCCGTGCAGACAATGAGCTGGAACTGGTGGAACAGCATCAGCGGTAGAACGATGAAGCCGACCTGCGCCGGCGGGAACAAGGCCCCGGCCATCGGCACACCGCTGGCCAGGCTCTTCTGCGATCCGCAGAACATCACCACCACTTCATCCTCATGCGGCAGCCTGGCGAGGCGCGAAGCGTAGAACGCGAACAGCAGGACCAGCGCCAGCAGCAAAGTGTCGAGCAGCGCGATCGTGACGAGATCGTTGCCCGAAAGCCGCGTCCACAGACCTTCGACCACCGCCGCGCTGAAGGCCGTGTAGACGACCAGCAGGATCGCCCCGCGATCGGTGCGCATCACCAGCGCACGGTGCCGGTCCACGAAGCCGCCGACCAGCGGCCGCGCCAGATGGCCCACCGCGAAGGGGAGCAGCAATGTCGTGGCGATCGAGGTGAGCGCCGTCAGGAAAAAGCCGTCGGCCGCCTCGCTCCCCTGCATCAGCAAGGTGGCCAGGACCGGCGTCAGGACGATGCCCAGCACGTTGGAGAGCGAGGCGCTGCACACGGCAGTCGGCACATTCCCGCGCGCAATCGCCGTGATCGCGATGGATGACTGCACGGTGGAGGGCAGGATGCACAGGAAGAGGAAACCGCTCGCCACCACGGGATCGAGATGGCCGCCAAGCGCCCACACGCTGCCCAGCCCGACCAGCGGAAAGAACACGAACGTCATCCCCAGAACCAGCAGGTGCACTTTCCATGCGCCAATGCCGGCAATTATCGCCTGCCGCGAAAGCTTTGCGCCATGGAGGAAGAACAGCACGGTTATGCCTGCCGTCGTGGCAGTCTGAAACCACCCCGCGACATCGCCCCGCGCAGGCAGCAGCGTAGCGAACGCCAGCACGCCCAGCAAAAGCACAAGGAAAGGGTCCGGGCGGAAACGGGAAATCACTGATACGATCCGATCATTATGAAGGCATCATGCGCCAGAGAATGGCGACAGGTCTTGTCGAGCCACGCAGGCTCGATTGTCCGCTGGCGCGCATGATGCGGCCTCGTCATCCTTCCCCTCCCGAACCGCGCGCACGATTTCTTGTGTCACGCGGGGCCTCTCCAAAACGCTCGCGATAGGTGCGGCTGAAATGGGCCGACTGGTTGAAACCCCAGCGGAAGCCGATCTCCGAAATGCTGAGCTGCGTATGCAACGGATTGGCGAGGTCGGCCCGCGCCCGTTCGAGCCGCCGGGCCTTCACATATCCGCTGACCGTCTGGCCGGAACGAGCGAACAACTGCTGGAGATAGCGGACTGAAACCCCCTCTCCACGCGCTATCGTCTGCACGGTCAGGTCGGGATCGCTCAGCTTCGTTTCGATGGTTCGGCAGATCCGGTCGAACTGGCGGGCGCGAAGCGCGGCCATCCCCCCCTTGGCCTCCACTCCGCCCGAATGGGCAATAATCGGCACCAGCAGTTCGATCAGCACGCTTTCAATGGCGCCCAGCCCGCCGGGACGATGATCCGCAAGCGATGCATACAGGCTGTGCAGCAGGGCAAGCAGGCCATGCCGGGCTATCGTGTCGGGTTCGATGATCGCCACCTGGCGCGCCAGCGGAGCCAACATCCGCGCATCGATCGCCACGCTGGGGATACGCACGAAAAGCTGACTGAACGCTCCATCGAAACGCAGCGAGGCATCCACCCCGGTGGCGCCATAGATCAGCATTTGCGGCGAAAGGGGTACTGGCGCGCCACCTGCTTCGAGCCAGGCTGAACCCGATATCAGCAGCCCCAGCCACAAGCCAGCACCGCCCCCGGGGGCACGCCCGGCGATCGTTTGCGCACCGCCCGAAACCAGTGCGAATTCGAAGCCCATGGGGGATGTGACGGCCAGCACGGTGCCCGTCGCCTCTTCCCCCTCGATGGGATCGGCGAAAGGCAGATGCAGGCGGTGCATGGCATCGGACCAGGCCTCCGCGCGATCCGGCAGCGGCAATGCCTTGGCATCGAACGCCCAGGTATTGCGCGGTTGATCGGCGCTGCTCCCACGCCCGGCCGGACTGCCTCGGCCGGACGTGGAAGGGGGTTCAACCGGGATCGCGGACACTGCCTTTGCTCGGGAACATGTTGCGGTCGATCCGCACGTGGATACCCTGCGTTCCGTCCACCACCTGGGTCACCCCGAAGTCGGCGGACACGCTCATCAGCGAATAGGCGTCGGTGCGCGAGAGGCCCTGATGCTCCGACAGCAGTTCGATCATGTCCAGCGAAGCCCCGCGCATCGCCGCGTCCAGATCATCGCCAAAGCCGTGAACGATCCAGTGATCGGGCGTTTCCAGCAGCGGCGAAGGGAACTTGAAATCCTTGCGCAGGATGATCTGGAACAGCACGTCCAGCGAAGCTTCGATCGCGGTGCCGCTGATTTCGCCATCGCCCTGGCTGACATGCGGATCGCCGATCGAGAACAGCCCGCCCTTTACCTGCACCGGGTAATACATTCGCGAATTGGCGCCGATCCGCCAATTGTCGATATTGCCGCCATGCAGGCCGGGGGGGATCGTGCTGACCGGCTCGTTCACCGCAGGCGCGACGCCGGCGGTGCCCAGATGCGGGCGGGCGGGAACGGTAATGCCCTGCAAGGCAGGCTGCCGGTCGCAATGCGGGCAATTGGTGATGCGGCCGGGGATGAGGTATTTCTCTTCCACATCATAGGCATACAGCGCCCGCGCGGTGTTGGCATTGGGATCGAGTTCATAGATTGTGACCCGCTCGGTCTCGCCGAATTCCTGGTAGAGATGCCCCCAATTGGCCTGCAGGTTCGAACCGTAGTTGAAGCGCGGCGTCATCTGGAAATAGCGCACTTCCAACATGTCGCCCGGCTCTGCGCCTTCCACGTAGATCGGGCCGGTCATGATATGCACGCCGGGCGAACGGGTGGAAGGATCGATCTCGGTGAAAATGCGCTGGATGTCCTCGTCGAACATCAATTCAGGGTCGTCGCCTGCATGGTGCGTCACCGCCTGCGCCTGGATCAGATCACCGCTTTTGACAGTCAGTGAAGGCTTTATTTCCGGCGAGAAGAAACCCCAGTGCACCGTCTCGGGCGTTGCCCTCAGATAATGCAGGGCATTGGGCTGTACTTCGCTACGTCGCATTCCATGTTCGCAGATCAACGCCATATTTTTCCCTGCTCGTCAGTGAAAACCGTCCCGACGCCAATGTCAGGCGGCTCCGATCAGGATGCTGGTCATCCCGAGCGATTTGTGATGGATGAAATTCGGATGGAGCCGGGCTTCCTCGCCCGGATGGCGCGCGCCCAATACATAGAGCAGCGGCCAGAAATGGTCGGGCGTAGGCACGGATAATGCCGCGTCCTCGCCCAGCGTTCCGAAATCGATGACGGTCTGCGGACGGTCTTCCACGACCGCGTCCAGCATTGCCTGGTTGAACCGCGCCGCCCAGGGATAGGGGGGCGCATCCGGGTTGTTCCAGTCCATCGCGGGCAGGTTGTGCACGATGTTGCCGGTGCCGATGATAAGGACGCCTTCATCCCGCAACGGGCGCAGCATCTCGCCGATTTCCCAGTGCCGGGCCGGGGAAGCGTTCACATCCATCCCAAGCTGGACCACGGGAATGTCCGCATCGGGATAGGCGTGGACCAGCACCGTCCAGGTGCCGTGATCCAGCCCCCAGCCGATATCCTGCCTCACGGGCAGTGGATCGAGCAATTGTGCGACCCGCCGGGCAAGAGCCGGATCGCCGGGCGCGGGATACTGCATGTCGAACAGTTCCTGCGGGAAGGCGCCGAAATCATGGATCGTGCGGGGCTGCGGCATGGAGGTGACGGCGGTGCCCCGCGTCAGCCAATGGGCCGAGATGCACAGGATCGCCTTCGGTTTCCCTATTTCATCCGCAATGCCCTTCCACGCGGCGGTCGTATCGCTCTTCTCAAGCGCCACCATCGGGCTGCCATGTCCGAAAAAGACGACCGGGAGGCGGCTCATCGCTGCATCCCCCCGGTCGTTTCGAAGTTGCCGCAGGTGGACAGCGGTCTGGTAAGTTCGATCTGCACCTTGCCCCTCGCATTTGCCGGAATGGTTCGTTGCACCAAGTGATCAAAGGCTATGGGAAGCAGCGCCGGCCGGTCTTGCATGTTCACGCACAACATTTTGTTCGGCCGGCGCCGTTCATCGCATTATTCCTGCGTGAAATCGGCAGGAATCTGCGGATTTTCGCCTGCCTTGCCCCACAGCAGGATTTCGTTGCCCCATGGGTCGACGAAGCAGTGGTTGTAGCCGTTGAACTCCGCCCAGTAGTGATTGCGCCACTGGATCGTGGCCCCCAGGCTTTCGGCGGTTTCCAGGATGCGTTCGGGCGTATCGTCATCGCCGATCAGCACCCAGATGCGCGGTTTCCGGCCATCCATGGCGATATGGCGCGGCTCCACGCCTGCTGCATCGGGATGCGGCCGAATGTTCGACACCTTGGCGATGCCCATGTGGAGGTTGCCGATCTGGCTGTCGGAACCATCCTTGTTCTTGAAGAAACCGCCCGGAACCATGCGGTGATACTCGCCCAGAGGACGGGGATCGTTCTCCCAGCCGAACACCGCAGCGTAGAATTCCCCGGCCGCATTCGGATCATCGGCAGGAATATCGAAGAAAATCAGTGAATTGGTCATACTGTTCCTCTGGAAGGCGAAAAAGGTCGCCCGGTGCAGGCTGCTAACAAGGCCTGCCGGGGTTCCGCTGTGGGTGCGGCGAACAATCTTTTGATTTTCCGGCCGCACTGCCGGTCACGGGCAGTGCGGCCGGACGAGGGAGCCTGTCAGGATGTCGCGTGGAGGCGCGTTACGGGCGCGGACGGCCCGCGGCGGCGATCCCATTCCTTCGTGTAGCGATCGACCAGCCAGACATTGAGCTGCCGTTGGGCATCTTCCTGCCAGCTATAACGCCCGCGCGGAGCGTATCTGGATCCCAGCCCCTGCTGGACCAGCAGATCGACGTGCAGGTCCTGCGCCACGATGTTGCTGGTGTGGTCGTCGTTCAGCTTGCGCTTTTCCTCGAACTCCGGGTCTTCCAGCGCCGTGGGGTGATAGAGGCTGCCAAAGGTCAGCCCGTGCGTGGTGGGCGAACGCGCGTCCATGATCAGGTAGATCACCACGTCATTGAGGACCACGAGCGAGAGCGAGGGCGGCAGGTTCACGAAGAGCAGGCGGTTCTGCTCCTCATCTGTCAGCTTCGGGAAAACCGGGAACAGGGCCTTCTCGGTGGGATTGAAGCTTGCATTCGGATGCAGCGATCCGTTCAGCCGGTAATAACCCGCCGTTTCGCGCGGTACTTCCGGAAAGCTCGCCAGCGAGCTGGGGATGTAATCGTGCAGCCCCTGATGCAGCCGGCTGGCATGATAGCCGTCATTATTGTTCTCGAACTGGACCTTCCAGTTCCAGGCAAACTCATGCACGGCCGGCTCTGGTCCGCGCAGATTGGCGAAGTCGAAATTGGCGACGACGGCTTCCAGGGGTTCCATGCGCGAAGCGAGGGATTCTGCCTCGGGATCGAAATTGACGAAGATGAACCCGTGCCACACCTCCACCTGAAGGCGCGGCAGATTGTATTGCGTCTTGTCGAAATTGCAGGTCTTGCCCATCGCCGGTGCGCCGACCAGGCGGCCATCCAGGTCGTAGGACCAGTGGTGATAGGGGCAGGTGAAGCCCCGGGCGTTGCCCTTGCCTTCGGCCACCAGCATCGCGCGGTGCTGGCATACAGCGGACATCGCCCGCAATTCGCCATCGCGAGTACGGGAAATGATGATTGGTTCGTTTGCATGCGTGGCAGTGAAGAAATCGCCGGTTTCCGGCACCCATTCGTCACGCCCGACGCACAGCCATTCGCGATAGAACAGCGCTTCCTTTTCGAACTCGTAGAATTCCTGGCTCGTGTAAAGTTCGGGAGGCAGCGTTTCCGCTTCTACCGTTGGCCGGGTCGACGAGGCGAAACTGTCAAAAAACTGGTCTGTAAGAAGCGTCATCAATGCCACCTTCATTCCGGAACCGCAGAATTGTGCATCGCACAATCCCTTCGACGATCTGGCCAGTCCTGCCCTGACACGATGACCGAAAACCGTCCGATTCCCTGATTTCTGGTTGCAGGATAACGGCAGCAGGCATTTGCTGCTTTGCATCAGGCGAGCAATTTCTTGTCGTCTGCGACATGTTCTGAAGGGCGCACAAAGGCACCACGGCTTGCGTGAAGGGGTTTGAGGGCAAGCCGGAGCCCGACGGATTCGATAGGGCGCATATCGTACGCATGCCATCGCGAGAGACGGGAGGGGCATCCCATCGATGCTTGCCGATTGACATCAGGCCCGCTCCCGGCCGAGGAACGCTCTCAGATCGAAGAAGGACTTTCCGCCCGTGCCCGAATTCAAACCCGTTCTCTATCTCAAGCTGTCCTGCCCGTTTTGCCTGAAGGTCGCGGCATATCTTTCGGAAGCAGGTGTGTTCGACAGGTTCGAATTGCGGGCCTTCTGGCCGGACGACGGCAATGAAGCTGCGATCCGCAATGAACTCGCCCCGCATCTCGAGAAGGTCACTTTCCCCGCCCTTCAGTTCGCCCCCGGGGAGTTTGTTGCGGATTCCGATGCGATCATCGAACGTTACCGCAGTGAAACCGGCGCTGATCCGGCAGAACTGCCTTTCTATAATTACGTGCTGAATGGCGCATTCCGCCGCCTCCGCGAGAATTTTCAGGAAATCCGGCAATTGCAGGAAAAGCTCAGCGATGCCGGCTGAGCGGGAGACCGTTCAGGCCATCCAGCCTAGCGCAACCAGCCGGGCGCCATCGTCTTGAGATAGCTGGTAACCGCGTGCTCCGCCTTGCGGGTCAACGCCACATAGATACGGCGTTTGTCGGACACATCCGGGCTCCGCTTGATAAGCGCGCTGTCCTCCAGCGTCCTGAGCACCCTTTGGGCCGTGGTGTGGGGTGCGTTGGAAGCAAGGCAGGCATCACCCACAGTCACCAACCGGTTGCGCTTTTCCGCGATATAGAGATCCAGCAATATGTCCCACCCCGGCTCTCCCAGGAGGATCGCGGGCAGATGTTCGGCGCGTTTACGGCGATCATTGTAAATCTTGCTAGCCAGCGTGCCCAGCATGGAATCGTCTATCTCGACAGCCTCTCCCTCATCACTTGAGGGGAGGATATCGAAGCGAGCCGCATCAGGTGCGCGGCTGATGATTGACAAGAGCAGCCGTTCGACCGTGTGCAACTGGCGGCGTAAACGGATACCGTCTTCTGAACTCGGCACCTTGCCCAAGCCTCCGAAAATCGACGCCCTTCATTAAGCGTCGGCGACTTGCATCAGGTGTCGTATCCTTCGATCAAAAAAGATCAACAAATTGATTTGTAGGTATAATCGCGTATCGGGACCGGGCGCTCTCATGCCCGGTTTCAGGATACAAGCGCGGATCGGCCAAAGAGGAAGGCTGCATTTGGCTGCTCTGCCCCCGTCACGAGCCGGGCGATATGCTCGCCCGCTCCGGCCGAATGCTTGAAGCCATGGCCCGAACAGGCAGAAACGATGACCAGGCGATCATTGCCGGGATGCCGGTCGATCACGAAATCACCGTCCGGCGCTTCGGTGTAGAGACAGGCTGCGGAATGCAGGGCGCGCGGCGTAAGGCTTGCCATTCGTCCAGCCAGATGGCGCCGATACAATCGGTCGGTTTCTTTCGGCGAAACATTGCTGTCCATATCTTCGGGCCGCGCGATTGTGTCGGTATACTGCTCCGTCGCGATCTTCACGCCGCGCCGCTCCATCCCGTCGATCGCCGGGAAGCCATAGAAGCTTTCTTCCGCTCCCGCCCCATGTGTCCAGATATAGCTGGGGCAGGCAGGGGGCGCGTAAAGCCGCCAGTCTTCCGGCTCAAACCAATGCAGCGTCTGGCGCAGCAGGCGCATCCTGCCGAGCGGTTGCCCGATCATTCCGGGCGCCCAGCCGCCCGCGGCAATCACCCCCTGTTCGGCACCGATGACGAGGCCGGTTTCGGTCACGACCTCCACTCCCCCGGAAACAGGGCGGATAACGGTCACCGTCTCATCCGTTATCACCTCCGCCCCCAGCCTGCCCGCCACGGCAAGTTGCGCGGCGATGCACCGCTCGGGGAAGACCAGCCCTCCGCCGGGTTCGTAATAGATCGTTTCGTGGCCCCGCAGCCGGAACTGCGGGAAGGCCGCGATGCACTCGGCATAACTGAGCACCTGGTGCGGGATGCCGGCGGCCCGGGCATTGGCGATGCTGCATTCGCCGATACCGCGCTTGCCATGGAATTCGGCCTCTGCCGCGCCATCGATGATGAGCACGCCGCAATCGAGATACAGGCGTTCCCCGATCTCGGCCTCCAGCTCGCGCCAGATACCGTGCGATCTCACGGCAAAGGGAACATAGGCCGCCCCTTCCCCGACCCCTGCCCGCGTGATCCGCGTATCGCCGTGGCTGGAACCGCGATCATGCGGCGGGGCAAAGCGGTCGATCCCCACTGCCCGCAACCCCGCCTGCGCGAGTTGATAGAGGGTGGCCGCCCCATATGCACCGAGGCCGACCACCACGACATCGGCCTTGATCATGCAGGATCAGCCCGGTGTGCCCGATCGGCTATGTAGCGGCGTATATCGAGGGCATAGTCCTCCATCGGCGAGTAATAGCCGAAATCGTGGACCCGGGCCGACATGCCGCGTTGGACACGCTCGCAAACGGCCCAATCCTGCCGGTTGACCATATCCCAGAAATCCACCGCATCGGCCGGATCGAAATCATCCCGCGCGATCTCGTCCCGGTGGAACAGGAAACGGCATTCGATCCGCGTGCGATCGACGGCTTCCGGCCAGAGAATGAAGGCCGCGGCGTGATCGCTCGACACGCTGAACATCAGGTTGGGGTAGAGCAGTTCGCCCTTGTGGCGGACCTTCTCTTCCTCGCTCAGGCCGGGGAAGAACGACCGGTCGGTGGTTCCGGTCGTGGTATAGGTCGTCGCGCCATCGCGATGCGGGATGCCTGCTTCCCAATCGAGATGCATTCCCCCGTTGCGCCTGAACTCCGGCACCAGATCGCACAGTTCCGGATGAACGCCGGCACAGTGATAGCATTCGTTGTAATTCTCGAGGATCAGCTTCCAGTTGGCCTGCACATCGTAGGTGATCGTCTGCGCCGTGCGCAGGTCTGCCAGCGGGTAGTTGCCCAGTCGCCGCGGCGCTTCGCCCATGGCCGCGGCAAAGCCAGGCGCACCCGCCGGGGTGAGGTTTAGCCAGATGAACCCGCCCCACACCTCCACCGCCACGGGATGCAGCGCGAAATCGCCCTTGTCGAACCCCTCGATCGCGCCGAGATTGGGCGCGGCCAGCAGCGCTCCGTCCAGCCCGTAAGACCAGCCATGATAGGGGCACCGAATCACATTGCCGATCACGCCGCCGTTCAGTTCCACGCCCCAGCGCGCATCGTTCCGCGCATCGCACAGGCGCGCGCCGCGGTGGCGGCAGACATTGTAGTGGGCACAAAGATCTCCGGACTTCGTGCGGACCACGATGATGCTCTCGCCCACAACATCCACCAGGACATGGCTGCCGGGATCGGCGACATCCTCTTCCCGGCCGACGCAGAACCATTCCCGCGTGAAAATCATGTCCACGTCGGATCGCCACGCGGAATCCGTCAGATATGCACTGCTGGGCAGCGACTTTTCCATCGTTCCCGCAAGCTCATCGGATGCGTCGATCATGGCACACCTTATTAGACAGTTGTCTCATACCCCTGTCCATGCCTATCGTATAGCGAAACTTCAGTGGCGCCAGCGCCGAATGGATGGGGGGTAAGGCGATCGAGCAGCAGCCCGGACCGTTGAAGCCAAGCGCAACTCGCTACGACGCGATCGTGGTGGGGGCAGGCCACAATGGCCTGACTGCGGCTGCATATCTCGGTCGCACGGGCCTCAAAGTGCTGGTGCTGGAACGCCGCGCGATCATCGGCGGCGCTTGCGTGACCGAGGAAGTGATTCCGGGCCATCGCGTGTCCTTCACATCCTATTTCGCGTCCATGCTGATGCCCACGGTCATCCGCGATCTTGAGCTGGCGCAACATGGCCTGCGCATGGTGGGCAGCGATCCCTTGCTGGCGGTGGGGCTGGAGCCGGGCCGCATCATCCGCTGGTGGGCCGATCCCCAACGCGCAGCGGATGAAATCCGGGCGATCGATCCACGCGATGCCGATACCTTCCTGCAGGTGGAACGCGATCTGAAGAAGCTGGCAGCCTATCTCCAGCCATTCTTCCTTGAGCCGCCGCCAGACCTTGCAGCGCAAGGCTTCGCCAGGATCCGCGAGGGATGGCGGCTGTTCAGGCGGTTTCGCCGGATCAAGGGTCGCGAAATCGGCCAGTTGATCGAATTCCTGACCGGCAGTCTCGGCGAATATCTCGACCGGCATTTCGAGAGCGAGGACGTGAAGCGCATGTTCCTGGCCAACAATGTCTACGGCAAGCACGGCGGACCGTATGAGGCCGGATCGGCGATAGGGTTGCTGTTCCACCTGCTTTCCGGCGGAGACGATGCGGTTCAGGGCTTTGCTGGCCACGTGATCGGCGGGATGGGTTCGATCACACAGGCCATCGCCGCCAGTGGGCGCGCGCATGGGGTGGAGATCGTCGCGAATGCACCCGTCGCTCGCATCATGGTGGAACATGGCCGGGCGACCGGCGTGGAATTGCAGGATGGCACCATTGTCAACGCTGCGACCGTGCTTTCCAATGCCGATCCCCGGCGGACTTTCCTGGGGCTGGTCGAGCCGCACCACCTGCCGGATGATTTCCGCCGCGACATCGCCGCGATCCGCATGGCCGGCCCCTCCGCCAAGCTGAACCTCGCCCTCACCCGCGAACCGACGGTGCCTGGCCGGCCGGCCGATGCCGACCCGCGTGAACGGTCGCTCCTGACGATGGCGCCCACGCTGAAAGGGGCCCAGCGCATCGCCGATGCCTGCCGCCGGGGCGAAATCAGTGACGAGCTGTGGATCGACTGCGTGATCCCCAGCCTGGTGGACGATACGCTGTGCCCGCCCGGCAAGGCGATGATGACCTGCTTCATCCAGTACCTGCCTTACCGGCTTGCCGAGGGGACATGGGACGAACGGCGCGAGGAACTGGGCGATTCCATCATCCGCCAGATCGCCCGCTACATGCCCGATCTGCCTGAACTGATCGAAGGGCGCGTGGTGCTGACTCCGCTTGATCTGGAACGAACCTACGGCCTGACCGAAGGCAACATCTTCCACGGCGATCTCAATATCGGTCAGCTCTTCTCGATGCGGCCAACGCCACACTGGTCGCAATATCGCACGCCGGTGAGCGGACTCTATCTGTGTGGCGCGGGCGCGCATCCCGGCGGCGGGGTGACCGGAGCGCCGGGGCACAACGCAGCGCATCAGGTGCTGCGCGATCTCAAGCGAAGGGGCACTTGAGGATGAGCAGCGAGCAGGAATTCACCCATCCGCCAAAAGTGCTCGGCTTCAGGGACCTGCTGCTGTTCTATGTCGTCACCGGCATCAGCCTGCGCTGGATAGCCACTGCCGCAGCGGCCGGCCCCAGCTCGATCGTGATCTGGGGCGGGGCGCTGCTGTGCTTCTACATTCCGCTGGTGGCGGCAGTGATCGAACTGTCGAGCCGCTATCCCCAGGAGGGCGGCATGTATATCTGGACCCGCCAGGCCTTCGGCCCGTTCATAGGGTTCATGGTGGGGTGGAGCTACTTCACCAGCAACCTCCCTTATTTCCCCGCCATCTTCTACTTCGACGCCGGCAATGCACTCTACATGGGCGGCGAGAGCTGGCAGGCGATGCATGACAGCCCGGCCTATTTCATGGGCTTCGCCCTGATCGCGCTGGCCTTCATCACCTGGATCAACCTGATCGGCCTCAACATCGGTAAGTGGATGCACAATATCGGCGCGATCGGCATGTGGCTGCCCGCGCTGATCGTGATCGTGATGGGCTTCGTGGCGTTCAGCCGCTTCGGATCGGCCACCGAATTCACCGTCGAAACCATGACCCCCAGCACCCAGATCAAGGACATGATCTTCTGGGCATCGCTGGCCTTCGCGCTTTCCGGCAGCGAGGCGGCATCCTTCATGGGTGGAGAAATCAAGGATTCCCGCCGCACCATCCCACGGGCGCTGCTATGCGCGGGGGCGATCATCGTGTTCTGCTATGTCATGGGCACAATCGCCGTGCTGCTGGCCATCCAGCCCGGCGAAGTGAACACGCTGCAGGGCCTGATCCAGGCAGGCGCGCTGACGGCCCAGAAGCTGGAGATGGTATGGATCGTCGCCCCGCTCGCCTTCCTTATCACCATCGGCAACATCGGCGCGGCCAGCGGATTTCTTACGGCCGCGGCCCGCATTCCCTTCGTGATCGGGATCGACCGTTCGCTGCCCAAGGCTTTCGGCAAGACCCATCCGCGCTGGGGAACCCCTTACATCGCACTGCTGCTGCAAGGCGGCCTGGGCGCGTTGTTTGTTATCCTCAGCCAGGCCGGAACAGGCGTGAAAGGGGCTTACGACGTGCTGGTAAGCATGGGGATTATCGCGGCCTTCTTCCCCTTCGCGCTGGTATTCCTTTCGCTGATCGTGCTCCAGCGCGAACCCTCCGCAGAACGCTCGCCGATACCCGGTGGGAGGCCGGTTTGCATCCTGCTGGGCTGCATTGGCCTCGTCACGACGATCTGCGCGATCGCCCTCGCCATGATCCCCTCGCCCGATGAAGCGAACAAACCGCTCGCCATATTCAAGATACTCGGAATGACGACGGTCTTGCTGGGAGCGGGCGCGACCATCTATGGGCTTTCAAGAAGGCGCAGGGCCAAGGCTGAAGCGCAGGTCGCAGGAACGTAAAAGTCATATGGCACAGGTGCTGCCCAAGCCCCGCGGTGGGCGCCAAGATTTCGAGGACCGGCGCAAGGATCTGCTCGCCGTAACCATTTCCTGCCTTGCGCGGTTGGGGCCGCGCGGCACGACCGGGCGCGAGATATGCCGGCAGGCCGGTGTTTCGCACGGGCTCCTGCGCCATTATTTCGACAATCCGGAAAATCTCCTGCTTGAGACGTACCAGCAGCTCTGCGACCACTTCCTTGAGCGGTTCGAACAGGAATTGCTCACGCCGTCCGGCGATCCCTGGGATGCGATGGATCGGTTCTTCGCCGTGCTTTTCTCGGAAGAATGGGCCAGCTCCGACATACTGGGGGCCTGGATGGCATTCTGGACACTGGTGCGCAGCAACAGCGATTTTGCCGAAGTGGGCGAAGTCTACAACCGCAAGCTCAAGCAATTGCTGGATGATGCGCTCTCGCGCCTGCCTCCCCGCTCCGATGGAATAGATCGGGGTGATTCCATCGCGATCCTGTCGGCAGTCATGGACGGGTTGTGGCTGGACTTCTGCCTGTCACCCAGCCGCCTCTCGCGCGAACGGGCACTGGCCCTGTGCAGCCTCACGCTGCGGCAGGTCGCGCCCCGATAAGCTCCAGGGCCAGGACCCTAGTTCTTCAACCAGCGATCATACCACTCGATGTTGCTCCGCATCCGGTGGACCAGATAGCTCGGCACCGAAAGCCCGTGATTTTCATCCGGGTAGACGATCAGGCGGGTGGGAACCCCTTTGGTCTTGAGTGCGAGATACATCTGTTCGGACCCCGCACAGGGCACGTTGTCGTCAGCCTCCGCACATTGAAACATGGTCGGCGCCCTTATCCGTTCCGGATGGAAGAAGGGGTATGCCAGCTTCATCCAGGTTTCGGGCGTTTCCCAAGGCGCGCCGAGTTCCAGCATGTATTCCCGCGCGTACATGTCGACCCCGAAGGTGCCGAGCACATTGGCCACGCCAGCGCCGGAAATGCCCGCCTTTATCCGATCGTCGCTGGCGATCATGTAGTCGGTCAGTATCCCGCCATAGCTCCAGCCACCCACGCCGATCCGCTCTGGATCAGCAATCCCTTCCGCGATCGCGTGGGTGATGCCCGCGCTGATGTCCTGCACGTCCAGATTGCCCCAATCGGCATAGATAGCGCGGGAAAAATCGAAACCCCGGCCGGACGAACCACGCGGATTGATCTTCAGCACGACATAGCCTGCCGCCGCCAGAAGCCGGGCATCGAGGTCGAATTCGTGGCTGTGCTGATAGACCGGGCCACCGTGGAGATCGGCGATCAGCGGATATGTCCTGCCAGCATCGTAGTCCGGCGGCAGCGTGTAGAAACCGTGTATCTCGACCTCCCCGCTCATGAACGAGACATCCCGCACCTCTCCCATTCTCCGGCCGGAAAGCCACGCATTGTGGCGGGTGAGCGGGCGATCCGCGCCCACTGCGATCAGTTCGGCGGGGCGTTCGTTGTTCGTATCCAGCAACGCGATGTTTCCATTGGGCGCGACCGCGAAATCATAGGCAAGGCAGCTCCCTTGCGTCAGATAATCGATCTGCCCGCTATCGGGATCGACCCGAGCGAGCCAGGTATCGCGGTCCTGCTCGATCAGCGTCAGCAATGATCCGTCGGGCGACCATGCGGGGCTGTAGAACCACCGATCGATGCGTGCGGGCCGCGTGATCCTACCGCTGGCGACATCCCCCACCGCCAGTTGGACGGAGCCGTAATATATCCACTTGTCCTCTCCGCCCTCCAGCCAGACGAGCTTCTTCGAATCCGGCGACCACGCCGGGCCGGAACCCCAGTCAGGATCGTTGTCCGCTCCGGGGAAATCACTAATCCGGCGCGGCTCGCCTCCTTCCGGGGGGATAACGTAGATCTCGTAGTTCAGCGTGGCATCGTCGGCATGATCCTTCGCGACATAGGCGATCAGGCTGCCGTCGGGCGACCAGGCCGGATGCCAGTGATCGCGCGCGCCGCTGGTGATCATGGTCGCCTCGCCGCTGCCGAGGTCGACCGTGAACAATTGCTGGGTGCGATCGTCGAGATAGCCGCGCCCATCGTATTTGAAGAAGAAGCGATCGATCTCGATCGGGGCTCTGGTCGTTTCCCTGGACCCCACATGCCGGCCATGCTCCGCCAGCACCACGGCCCGCGCGCCATCTGGCGAGAGCGAATAGTCGCTGATCCCCCCGGGGATCGCGGTGATGCGCCGCGCTTCACCCCCCGCCACGGGCATGGACCACAACTGGGTCTCGGCAGTCTCCGCATCTTCCCCTGCAGATCCCGCATCGCTCAGGAAAAGGATGGACGCGCCGTCAGCGCTGAACCGGGGCTGCCATTCGCTCGCGTCATGCGTATCGGTCAGTTGGCGCGGTTCGTCGCCCTGCCATGAAACCAGCCACAAATCGCTGAAGGCCGCATCCTGCTCCGCATCGTTCAGCGAGACCGAATAGACGATCTCGCGGCTGTCCGGCGAGAAGTCCGGGCCTGAAACATCAGCCAGCAGATAGTAATCGTCCAGCGTCACCCCCTCTTCCTGCGCAGCGAGAGGCCGCCCCAACGTAACCGCGAGCAGCGTAATTCCGACAAAGATGGATCGTTTCATGTCAGCCCCCTTGCAGGTTGGCGAATGGAGACGGAATGTCATGCATGCGATAGGGAATCGCCAGGGGGATATCCGCATGATCCGTCGCCTGATCCAACTGCTGCTTATGCTGCTCGTGCCCGTCGCGGTTCTGAAGGCGGAACCGGTCGAGCTTACGGTGATGAGTTTCAACGTGTGGTATGGCGGCGAACAGGTCGACCTCCACACTGTTGCCAAGGCCATCCGCGCGGCAGACGCCGACATTGTCGGCCTGCAGGAAACGGACGGTAATCTCGGCCGCATCGCCGAACTGGCCGGATATTCGCATGTCGACGAAAGGCGCCGGATACTGTCGCGCTATCCGATCTTCGATTCCGGTGCGGGCCTGCGCCAGACCGGGGGGATCGCACCCTATTCCATTACCGGGCTCGATCCCGATGCACTCCACGCCTGGGTAATGGTGCGGCCGGGCAAGGTTGTCGCCGTGGCGAACACGCATCTTTCCAGCGATCCCTCGGGCATGGATGCTGCTGGAAGCGGAGCATCGCCGGGCGAGGTTCTCGCGTTGGAGGCGCTCCGGCTGAGCGAGGCGGAAGCGTTGGCGCCACTCGGCAAACTCGCCCAACGTGGAGTGCCGGTGTTGCTGACGGGCGATTTCAATGCGCCCTCTCATCTCGACTGGACCGCCGAAGCCGCGCAGGCCGGCCGTATTCCTTATGCTTTCAACTGGCCGGTCAGCCGCTTTCTGGAGAGTATGGGCCTGCGCGATTCCCGGCGTGAAGCTCACCCCGATCCGGTTGCAGACCCCGGTTTCACCTGGACGCAAGGCGTGCCCGGGCGGATCGACTTCGTGCTGGCAGGCGGCCCGATCATCGTGATTTCGAGCCGGATCATCGGCGAAAGGGGCGACGGCCCGGTGGACATCGCCATCACGCCCTGGCCTTCCGACCATCGTGCAGTGCTTTCCGCTTTCCAGGTCGAGCCGGTTGCTGCCCCGCCGCTGCTCTCCGTCACTCCGCGCCGCGTGGTAGCGGGCGACAGCATCCTGCTGCGAGCCCACGACCCTTCCGGCAATTGGAGCGCCATTGTCAGTCGGCGGGGCGAGACCGCCCCGATCACCGGCCTGCGCAATGTTACGCAGGACTGGCGCGGTGCGGTCCGCCTTGCGACCCTCGGGCTCTTGCCGGAGGATTACGATGCGGTTCTGCTGGATGGCGGTGGGAAGGAATTGGCGCGCACGGCCTTCACCATCGTTGCGCGCGATGCCGTGCCATCGATTATCATACGCAACCATGCCGCACCTGGCGGATCGCTGGATGTCGCGTGGCGCAATACGCCCGGCGCAGCGCGCGATTGGATCGGCATCTATGCGGCCGGCGAGGCAGACCTCAACGCCTATCTGTCGTTCCTCTACACCGAGGCAGGCGTGAACGGCGAAGGGGCCATCGACATCAGCGCCCTTCCACCAGGCGATTACGAAGCCCGGCTGCTGCTGGACGAGGGCTTCGAAGTGCTTGCAACGGCCCCCTTCACGGTTGCCGAAACCGGCCACTAGAAGACCGGCCCGAGCGACATCGACACGCCTGCGTAGACGAACCGGCCCATGCCTGAAACCGGGTAAGACCGCTGATCGAACGCAGGCTTCTGGTCGAAGATGTTCTGCATCCCGGCATAGATCTGCGCCACGCCGCCAATATCATAGCTGATCTGAACGTCATGTTCCCACTTCGCCTTGATCTTCAGATAACGCGGATCGACATAGTCGGGATCGCCCGCCAGTATCTCGGCCGCAAACCGGTCGGTCGCGCTGAACCAGTTGATCCCGTAATTGATGGAAACCGGATCCTTCTTCCAGGTGAGGTCGAACGTGGCGGAGTATTTCGGCGCGTAAATTTCACCCCTGTCGGAATTGATTTCGGCCCCCGGACTGGAAATGAATTCCAGCCGATCCAGATAATTGCCTACGAGCGACAGGTTGAATGTCCCCAGGCTTTCCGTGGGCAGGCGATAGCCAAGCGTCACATCGAGCCCCGCAGTGCGGAATTGCGCGACGTTGGCAGGCATCACGGTGAAGCCGGTGATATAACCGGTTGTGGAGTTGCGCTCGATCCCGGGGCAGAACTGGTTGTCGAGCGTCGGCTGATCGACGCAGAGCTGAGCCAGATCCTGCGCTTCGGCCGTATTGATCGCATCCTTGATCCGAATGTCATACCAATCGGCCGAGAAGGTGAAGCCGGGCACGAATGATGGCCGCAACACCACGCCAGCGGTCCAGGTCTTGGCCGTTTCTTCCTGCAGGTCTGCATTCCCGCTCGCCAGCCCTTCCGTATAGACACTGGCGATCTCGGGCGCGTTTGACGGTCTGAAAGTGGCCGGATTGATGCCCAGTGCCGTCAGCAGCTCGCTACAATTGGCTTCGCGGTAGCTGGTGCCATTGTTGGTTTCCTGCGTATCGCAGGGGTCTACGACGAAGTTGTAGACGGTACTGGGCGGGCCGAACAGTTCGCCGATATTGGGCGCGCGAACCGCTTGCGAATAGGTTGCGCGGAAAGAGACATCCCGGATCGGCGCATAGACGCCATCGACTTTCCAGGTCGTCGTGCCTCCAATGGTGCTGTAATCCGAATAGCGGATCGCACCGCCCAGCGAGAGAAGGTGTGCGCCCGGCACATCCTTCAGCAGCGGAATGCTGATTTCGCCGAAGATTTCCTTCACATCGAAGCTGCCCTGTTCGGGCTGGACGGCCCCCTGCCAGGTCAGGCCCGCGGCAATCGCCGGATCGGGATCGAACGTGCTGCTTTCCTTCCGATATTCGGCACCGATGGCGAAGCCGACAGGCCCACCGGGCAACTCAAGAAAGCCACTCGTATCTCCTGAGATCGAGCCTGAAACGACGTGCTGTGAAACCGTAGAGCGGCTGAGGCTGTCGGTCGTCACGAAAGCGATCGCCGCCGGATCCTGCTCATGCTGGCCGAAGATGTTGTAGGGAACGCAGCCTGCCAGTTCCGCCGGAGCATCAGGATCGAGGCTCGACCGGCAAACGGGATTGCCGGAGATCGGATCGCTCACCACATCGATCGCAGCGAGCCATTGATCGGTCAGCCGGTTCCCGCGCGAGAGGACCCGGCTCCTGGTCTGCCCATAGACATAGGAGATTTCATAGGAAGTATGATCGCTGATCCGGCCCTTCGCGCCTACCACACTGCGCCACGTCTCGCGCGTGACATCCTCCATGTTGATGCCGAGATCGAAATGGTCGCGCGTCACCAGCACGCCGTCCGGGGCATCCGGATCCTCGAACCACAGCTCGCCTGCGGCACCAGGAATGATCGCATTGCGGATCGTCTGCGGCATGAAGGGGTTTTCGGGCGTTACGAACAGGTAGAAGTCGTAAGTCGGTTGGGACAGCGTGCGGGTACGGCTGCGGACGTATTTACCCTCCGCGAACACGGTCAGTGCATCGCTGAATTCATACTGCGCCAGCGCGTTCACCAGATGCCGCTGGATGCCGGGGAAGATATCTCCCTGATACCCGTCGACCGGCGTGCTTGAACCGCCCTGCGTGTAGCCCCCGGATTCGTCGAGCACGAAGCCACGGTCATATGGCCGGCCATTGCCTTCGAAATCCGCCGCATAGTCGAAATCCACGTCCACCGCGCCAACCGGCGAACTGTCGGCATAGCGGACATCGTCATACACGATCAGGTCGTAGATCGATGGGTCATCGGGAATGTCCGCCTGGTTGCGATACAACGCGGCAGCGCGCGGGCCGCGAAGCCACGGCCGCTGCTGGTCGGAAACGCGCTGATCGTTGCTGTATTCGTATGCGATGGCGACATTGCCACGGCCTTCGCTGAAATTCTGCCCGAGTGTGACCGCGCCGAAAATGCTGTCCCCATCGCCATACCTGGACGTGCCGACCTGCATTCGCGCGCTGATACCTTCGAAATTGCGCTTGAGCCGGAAGTTGACGACGCCTGAGACGCCATCCGCACCGTAGATCGCCGAAGCGCCGCCGGTCAGCACATCGACCGCCTCGACAAGGTCGGTGGGGATTGCGTTGATATCGACCGCCGCCGATCCCGATTGAGCCGCCACGTGGCGCCTGCCATCCACCAGCACCAGCGTCCGTTCCGAACCAAGATTGCGCAAATCGAGGAGGTCGAGCCCGGATTCGCCGAATTCCGGATTGGACCCACCGGTAAGAGCGCCGGTGACAGACCCCAACAGCGCCGGGCTTTGCACAAGCAGGTCGGCAAGGCTGGTACGACCGGATTCCTTGATCGTTTCCGCTGTCATGGTGATGACGGGATTGGCGAAATCGAGTTCAGGCCGCGCGATGCGCGTGCCGGTTACGATGATCAGACCGGCATCGGACACGCTTTCCTCATCGGGAAGCGGTTCGGCGTCCTGCGCCATGGCGGGCGAGGACAGGCATGCCCCCGCAAGCAATACGGAACGGAGAAAAAAAGGCTTCATGACACAACCCCCATGTAGTTGCGCGCGATGGCCCTGGTGCATTTCGCCCAGCGCATGAGCACTGGACGCAAGAGTGTTGTCGATAAGGCTATTAGTCAACTGTCTAATACAAATTGGACAACTTTCCTTTCGCCAGGCGCACCAAAAAGCCCCGAATGCCGGACTGAAGGCATTCGGGGCAGCAAGTCTGTTCTATCTGATGTGCCGGCGCGGCAGATTGCCGCATCGACAATGCTGTGTCTCAGTTGGCGGCGGTTGCCACTGTCGTCGCTTCATAGCGATATGAAACGGCGCGCCAGTTCACCACCTGCCACCAGCCGCTGAGGTAATCGCCGCGGCGGTTCTGGTATTTGAGGTAATAAGCGTGCTCCCACACGTCATTGCCCAGGATCGGCGTGCCCTTCACTTCGGCCACGTCCATCAGCGGGTTGTCCTGATTGGCGGTGGAAGTGATCGCCAGCTTCCCGTCGGCACCCACGATCAGCCACACCCAGCCGGAACCGAACCGGCCGGTGCCGGCCTTCGCGAACTCTTCCTTGAACTTGTCGAATGAGCCGAAGCTTTCTTCGATTGCAGCCTCCAATGCAGGTGACGGAGCGCCGCTTTCTTCCGCAGGCGCCATGGTCTGCCAGAAGAAGGTATGATTCCAGTGACCGCCGCCATTGTTGCGGATCGCTGCGGGTAGAGTGCCCGCGCGTGCCACCAGCTGTTCCAGCGTCTGGCCCTGAAGCGCCGGATCTGCGGCCACGGCCTTGTTGAGATTGTCGACATAGGCCTGGTGATGCTTGCCATGATGGATAGTCATCGTCTCGGCATCGATCGCAGGCTCCAGCGCGCTGACGGCATAGGGCAAGGCCGGCAGGGAGAATGGCGCAGCTGCTTCCGCGGGCGCAGTTTCCGGGGCGGCAATCGCGGCGGTAGCGCTCGCGAATGCCAGCATTGCGGGAGCGGCGATAAGGGCCAGTCTCTTCAAGTCGTTTCTCCTGGTGGGATGGAGCGCCGCGAAAACGGCAAAGGTCGGACCGCAGGATACGGGCAAGCTGCCAGTTTGGTAGTGGTAAATGACAAATCCGTGAGCGTTTCCGCGAATTTGTCAGCGGACCTGCCGTTTTTCCAGCTTCCGCGCCAAAGTGCGGCGGTGCATGCCAAGACGCCGCGCGGCTTCCGAGATGTTGAAATCCGTTTCCACCAATGTCTGGTGGATATGCTCCCACTCGATGGTCTTGATGGAAGACTGGCGCCCATCCAGCGGCGCCCCGGGGTCTCCATCCGTCCGGTCGAAAGCTGCTTCGATATCATCGGTGTTCGAAGGCTTGGCGAGATAATAGGACGCGCCCAGCTTTATCGCCTCGACCGCTGTCGCGATGCTGGCAAAACCGGTGAGCACGACAATGCGCATGGCGGCATCCAGTGCACGCAGCGTCTGGACGCAAGCGAGGCCTGATGCTCCACCCAGCTTCAGGTCGACCACCGCATAACGCGGGCGATAGTCTTCCAGCACCACCGCCAGTTCCTCGGGGCTGTGCGCCACCCGGACTTCATAGCCCCGCCGCTCGAACGAGCGTTTCAACGTACGCGCAAAGGCTTCGTCATCCTCGACGATCAACAACTGCCGGATTTCCGTCATGATGTTTCTCCATCCGGCCGGGCAACGGCAGTAATGGGGAGGAATATCCGCACCAGAGCGCCGCCCTCCCCGCGATTGGACACACTCGCGCCGCCGCCCAGCTTGCGCAAGACATTGACCAGCAGGAACAGTCCCAACCCGCCCCCGGGCCGTCCCTTGGTCGAACGATAGGGCTGGCCGAAGCTTTCCAGCATTTCCTGGCTGAAACCTGGCCCCCGGTCGGCTATGTCGATGACCGCCATGTCGCCTTCGCGTGATGCGGTAATGCAGGTCCAGTCAGGCGAGACTTCGGCTGCATTGTCGATGACATTGCCGATTACCTGCCGCAGTGCGGGATCGGAAACGATGGCGACATCAGGCCCGAACAGGTCTTCGAACTCCACCGTTCCCGGCCGCCGCATGGCTCGCGAATCCGCGACCACCTCTGTCAGGAACTGGCGCATGGTCGTCAATTGCGGTGCTTCCCCCCGCGCTTCGCCGGCAGACATCAGGATCCCGCTGACGATCGCCTTGCAACGCTGGACGGCCGCATCCATGTCGGCCAGGTCTTCCTGCATTTCCCGATCTCCGGATAGCCGGGGCAAAGCCTTCCAGTCGCCGATCAGGACCGACAGCGTGGAAAGCGGCGTGCCCAGTTCATGCGCTGCACCGGAGGCCAGCAGGCCCATCCGCACGATATGGTCTTCCTCGGCCGCACGCTGCCGGCTGGTTGCCAGCGCGGCATCGCGCTCGCGCAGGTTCCGGCTGATCCGGGTGACGAAAGCGACTAGCAGGACCGCGATGAGCACGAAGCAGACGAGGCTGCCCATCAGATAGAGCGCCATCGGATCGTCGGCATAAGGCGCCGGCAGGACGAGCGGCGTCGGATCGACCCGCAGCGCGGCAATCCCGGCCAGCGTGGCCGCCACGATCATCCATGCGGACCGCGGCGTCAGCAGGATCGTTCCGATCACCACCTGCAGCAGGAACAGCGATGCGAAGGGATTGGCCAGCCCGCCGCTGTGGTGCAACTGCCAGGCAAGCGCGGCGACATCGAACAGCAGCGCCGCGGTCAGTTCGCTGTTGGTGACCGTCCGCCCGCGAGAAAGCAGGAACAGGCTCAGGAGATTGATTGTGATCAGCACCGCAATCGCGCCAAGCAGCGGCGCCAGCGGCGGCGAAATGTCCAGCACGCTGCTGACGATCTGGATCGTCGCCAACTGGCCGCCGACCGCCAGCCAGCGAAGCTGGATCAGCAGCGACATGTTGCGCCGCCCGGCGTCGGCCTCCGGCAAGGCGACAGAAGGGGCCGTGATCTCGCTCATTCGTCAGCCTCATTGGACCGAAGCGGCGCGGGACGCCACAGGCGCCACGCAAAAAAGAGCGTCAACAGCGCCAACCCGAACCAGGTGAGCGCATAGACCATGTGATTGTCTGAAAAGCGCACCACGGTCAGTCCGCCCACGGGAAAGCCCCCGGCATTCGCGGTGGCATCGGCATCGATGAAATAGGGCGCGACGGCACCGGCGCCCCTTGCCCGCGCGATGGCGATCACATCGCGCGAATACCATCGGTCAGCCACGGGATCGTTGGACCGCAGGAAGCCGCCTTCCGGTTCGGTGATGCGCAACAGGCCCGTCACCCTGACAGGCCCCGCCGGATTGCCGGCCTGCCGCGTTGCCTGGTCGCGCCCCTCTGGCGGCACGAAGCCCCGGTTGACCAGCACCGTGAAGCCCGATGTTTCCAGGGGCGTCATCACCCAGAAGCCGCCGCCACGCTCCGTAACCGCCTTCACCAGCGCTTCGCGATCATGGCGGAACGTGCCGGTTACCGTGATGCGCCGATAGGCATCCTTGCCTGCGTCGATGCCGGACCATTCCGGCGGGCCCGGGGCGGCCAGGGGATCGGCATGGATGCGCGTATCAACGGCGGCGATCAGGTCGTGCTTCCACGCCCGCCGCTCAAGCTGCCAGACACCCAGCGCCACCAGGCAAGCCGTCACCACCAGTGCCGCCGCGGCAAACGCCGCGCGGCGCGTCCGCGTCACGGCAACTGGCTCAAATCGTGTGGCAGCGGCATCATGTTGGTGTTGAGATGGTGCATTACCCACAGCGATCCTGCCAGCATGATCACGATCACGATGATGGCGAAGATGAGCGAAGTCATCGACCAGCCGCCTTCCGCCTTCGGCGTCATGTGCAGGAAATACACCATGTGGACCACGATCTGAACCGCCGCGAAGGCCATGATGATGGCGGCGGTTATTCCGGCATCCAGCGGACGCGCCATCACCAGCCAGAAGGGGATGGCGGTGAGGATGACCGACAGGATGAAACCGATCGTGTAATCGCGCATCGAAGCGTGCGGCATCTCGATCTCGTGATGCCCGTCTGCTCCATTGTGGGGATCGTGGCTCATCGCAGCATTCCCATCAGATAGACAAAGGTGAAGACACCGATCCAGATCACGTCGAGGAAGTGCCAGAACATCGAAAGGCACATGACCCGGCGGCGGTTGGCCGCGACCAGCCCATGCTTGCCAAGCTGAACCATCAGCGTGACCAGCCAGATGATCCCGAAGGTCACGTGCAGGCCGTGCGTGCCGACCAGCGTGAAGAAGGCCGAAAGGAACGCACTGCGTTGGGGCGTTGCTCCAAGGTGGATCAGGTGCGCGAATTCGTAGAGTTCGATCGCAAGGAACGCCGCGCCGAACAGGCCCGTCACACCCAGCCAGATCTGCGTCATCCGCAGCTTGCCCTGCTGCATGCCCAGCACCGCGAAGCCGTAGGTGATGGACGAGAACAACAGCATCGCCGTGTTCAGCGCTATCAGGTTCAGGTCGAACAGATCCTTCGGCGCCGGACCCGCGGCATAATTGCCGCCCAGCACCGCATAGCAGGCAAACAGGATCGCAAAGATGAGACAGTCGCTCATCAGGTAGATCCAGAAGCCCAGCATGGTGCTGTGCCCTTCCGGGTGCGGATGCTCGTTCAGCTCATAAAACTGCACCGGCTCGTCGGCGGGAGCCAGTCCTTCAGCAGCAGAAAGCGTGGTGGTGCTCATGCGATCAGGCTCCCGCCGCGGATTGGGCCGCCAGCTTGCGTGTGCGCGCATCCTCGGTCGCTGCAACGGTGGCCGCCGGAATATGGAAGTCGCGCTTGTAGTTGAAGGTATGGATGATCGCGCCGGCGATCAGGGCAATGAAGCTTGCTCCCACCAGCCACCAGATGTGCCACACCAGTGCGAAGCCCATCACCAGGCCGATGCCAGACAGGATTATCCCGGCCCCGGTATTGCTGGGCATGTGGATGTCGCGGAAGCCTGTCACGGGCCGTGCATGGTTGCGCCGTTTCATGTCGTACCACGCGTCGAGATCATGGACCACGGGCGTGAAGGCGAAGTTGTAGTCCGGCGGAGGCGAAGTGGTCGCCCATTCCAGCGTGCGGCCACCCCAGGGATCGCCCGTCTCGTCCCGAAGCTGGTCGCGCCGCCAGATGCTGACCGCGAACTGGATCAGCATGGCCAGGATGCCCACTGCGATCACCGCCGCGCCGATCCCCGCAATGACGAAGAATATCTGCAGCGATTGATCGTCGAACACCCGCATCCGGCGCGTCACGCCCATCAGGCCGAGGATGTAGAGCGGCATGAAAGCCATCCAGAAACCGATTACCCAGGTCCAGAAGCTGATCTTGCCCCAGAACACATCCAGCTTGAAGCCGAAGGCCTTGGGCCACCAGTAATTGATCGCCGCAAACAGGCCGAACAGCACGCCACCGATGATCACATTGTGGAAGTGCGCGACCAGGAACAGCGAGTTGTGCAACACGAAGTCGGCGGGCGGCACGGCCAGCAGCACGCCGGTCATCCCGCCGACCACGAAGGTCAGCATAAAGGCGATGGTCCACATCATCGGCAGGTCGAACCGGATGCGCCCGCGATACATCGTGAACAGCCAGTTGAAGAGCTTGGCCCCGGTGGGGATCGAGATCACCATGGTGGTGATGCCGAAGAAGCTGTTGACGCTGGCGCCCGACCCCATGGTGAAGAAGTGGTGCAGCCAGACCAGATAGCTCAGGATCGTGATGCAGACCGTGGCATAGACCATCGAGGTATAGCCGAAGAGCCGCTTGCCCGAGAAGGTGGAGGTGACTTCCGAGAACACGCCGAACAACGGCAGGATCAGTATGTAGACCTCCGGGTGGCCCCAGATCCAGATCAGGTTCACGTACATCATCGGCGATCCGCCGAAGTCGTTGGTGAAGAAGTTGGTGCCGACATAGCGATCGAGGCTCAGCAGGGCGAGCGTGGCCGTGAGGATCGGGAAGGACGCCACGATCAGGATGTTGGCGCACAGGCTGGTCCAGGTGAAGACCGGCATCTTCATCAGGCCCATGCCGGGCGCGCGCAATTTCAGGATCGTCACGATCAGGTTGATCCCCGATAATGTCGTGCCCACCCCGGCTATCTGCAGCGCCCAGATGTAGTAGTCGACCCCGACATTGGGGCTGTAGGCGATGCCAGACAGCGGGGGATAGGCCAGCCATCCGGTCTGCGCGAATTCGCCGATGAACAGCGAAACCATCGTCAGCACCGCGCCGGCCGTGGTCATCCAGAAGCTGAAATTGTTGAGGAACGGAAAGCTCACGTCCCGCGCGCCGATCTGCAATGGCACGATGTAGTTCATCAGGCCGGTGATGAACGGCATCGCCACGAAGAAGATCATGATCACGCCATGCGCCGTGAAGATCTGATCGTAGTGATGGGCGTTCAGATATCCTTCCGACCCGCCGAAGGCCATCGCCTGCTGGATGCGCATCATGATCGCATCGGCAAAGCCGCGCAGGAACATCACCAGGCCCAGGATCATGTACATGATCCCGATCTTCTTGTGGTCGACCGTGGTGAACCACTCGGTCCACAGATAGCCCCACAGGCGATATCTGGTGATGAGCGCGAACACGGCGAGGCCACCGATTGCCACGGCGGCGAAGGTGAAGATCAGGATCGGTTCGTGCAGCGGAATCGCGTCGATCGACAGGCGCCCAAGAAAGGGGCCGACTTCGGGGGCTGGATGCGGTGTCATTGCGATCTCGATCGGGTTCAGGACAGCGGACGGGGGGAAGCGGCAGTGTCGTTCAGCGCCGTGTGTGGCGGTGGCGGCTCCTCGTTCGGGCGCGACAACCCTTCCCCGCTGAGTGGAGAAAGATCAGCCGGCCCGCCTTCCGGCCGATAGCTGGACATCATCTGCGAACTGCACAGCGCGGCGACATAGCGCATGCTCCAATACGCGATATCGAGGCTGCCGCGCGCGGCGAACTTGTCATAGGCGATGTTGCGGACGTTATGGATCCCGGCCACGCCTGCGCCGCCCTGCGCATCGATCGACATCATGTCATGCATGCACATCTTGCCCGGCTCGACACACATGTTGACCACGGCATCGAACAATTGCGGATCGACCGCGGCGAAATGGCGGGCCGGCTCCTTCTCGCTCGGCTTTTCAAGCTCGAGATAGGCCACGCGATCGAGTTCGCCGATGGGCGAGGCCTTGGCCCCCGCAACCCACTTGTCGAAATCCTCGGGCGAAAGGCTCTTCACCGCAAAGCGCATGTTGGAAAAGCCCGCGCCGGAATAATTGGCGGAGAAACCGGTGAAGTTACCCGTTTCGTTGAACACGCCGTGCAGCTTCGTTTCCATGCCGGGCATGGCGTAAATCTGTCCGGCCAGCGCCGGCACGTAGAAGCTGTTCATCACGGACGAAGCGGAAATACGGAACCGGATCGGGCGATCCACTGGCGCGGCCAGTTCGTTCACCGTGGCGATGCCCTGCTCGGGGTAGATGAACAGCCATTTCCAATCGAGCGCGACGACATTCACCTCCAGCGGCGTAACATCGGCCGCAACCGCTTGCCCCGGCGCCGTGCGCGCCAATGGACGATAGGGGTCGAGCAGGTGCGTGGCGACCCAGGTCAGCGCGCCCAGGCAGATGATGATCAGCAGCGGGGCGGCCCAGATGACGAGTTCGAGATGGGTCGAATGGTCCCAATCAGGGCGGTAGGTCGCCTCCTTGTTGGCCGCGCGATACCGCCACGCGAAAAAGACCGTCAGCGCCATCACCGGGATGATGATAACCAGCATCAGCAGGGTCGAAATCACGATCAGATCGCCCTGCTGCTTTGCAACATCGCCTGCCGGATCGAGTACGACCAGGTTGCAGCCTGCCAGGAACGGCAGGGCCAAAGCCGCGAGAAACGACCGGAATCGGCCGGCGAAACGAGAGAGCTGGTTAGCCATGCGGCGCGCCTAGGCCCGCTTTGCTGCACCGCACATAGGACATTTTGTCCAATCCCTTGATTGCCATCAATGACGCAGGGGCGGTTCCATGAATGGGGCCAATGCCCTACAAACCGACTCGCGCACCCGCATGATAGCAGGCGGCGGCGCCCGATGCAGGACTGCGACACAATGTCTGGCGAAACCGTGCCCACAACCCAGGCCGAGCGCGACGCGCGAACCCTCCACGATGACGGCCACCCGGTCGCCCCGGCGGAGATTGCCATCGGCGTGATCGTGGGCCGCACATCCGAATTCTTCGACTTCTTCGTCTACGCCATCGCCTCCGTCCTGGTGTTTCCCAAACTGGTGTTCCCCTACATGGACCCGCTGCAGGGAACGCTGTGGTCGTTCGCGATCTTCGCCCTGGCCTTCGTCGCCCGCCCCATCGGAACGATCATCTTCACCGCGATCGACCGGGCATATGGACGCGGCGCCAAGCTCACCATCGCGCTGTTCCTGCTGGGTGGATCGACCGCGGCCATCGCTTTCCTGCCGGGTTATGAGGTTATCGGCATCGGATCCGCGTTGCTGCTGGCATTGTTCCGCATGGGGCAAGGCGTTGCGCTGGGCGGATCGTGGGACGGCCTGGCATCGCTGCTGGCTCTCAACGCACCGGAGGGCAAGCGCGGCTGGTACGCCATGATCCCCCAATTGGGCGCGCCGCTCGGCCTGATCGTGGCCAGCCTGCTGTTCATGTTCCTGGTTTCCACGCTGCCCGCACAGGACTTCCTCGATTGGGGCTGGCGCTATCCCTTCTTCGTGGCTTTCGCGATCAATGTCGTCGCGCTGTTCGCGCGCCTGCGCATCGTGGTGACACCGGAATATGCGCAGCTGTTCGAAAATCGCGAACTTCAGCCCGCCCCCCTTTGGGAAACGGTGCGATCCGAATGGAAAGTCATCGTGATGGGTGCATTTGCCCCTCTGGCCAGCTTCGCAATGTTCCACATGGTCACCGTCTATCCGCTGTCCTGGGTATTCCTGTTCACCGAAGAGACTCCGGCGCGCTTCCTGCTGATCGAGGCCATTGCCGCAGTTGTGGGCATCTTCTCCATCGTCGCTTCCGGCTATCTCGCCGATCGCGTCGGCCGCCGCACGGTGCTGGGTGCAACGGCGGCCGCAATCGCGGCGTTCAGCGGCTTTGCGCCGCAACTGCTGGACGCGGGGGAAATCGGTGAGGCGACCTTCATGATCCTGGGCTTCGCGCTGCTCGGCCTTTCCTTCGGCCAGTCTTCCGGCGCGCTCTCCGCGAACTTCCAGCCCCGCCATCGTTATACCGGATCCGCCTTTACATCGGACCTCGCATGGCTGATCGGCGCGGGCTTCGCTCCGCTCGTGGCACTCTGGCTTTCCAGCGAGTTCGGCCTGATCGCGGCAGGCGGCTATCTGCTGTCGGGCGCGGTCTGCACCGTCGTGGCGCTATGGCTCAATCGCGAACTGGCACAAACGATCGGATAAGAATGCCGGCCGTTCATCTCCCATAAGACTTCGCATGCTAATCAATCGCATTATCTGCTTCCATCCGCGCAACTGTGCGGGCAAGGCGGGCCAGCACCGGATTTCCGGCTAAATATGCGTTTGACAGGGGTGTCATGACTTCACGAACCACCGTGAAAGGGCGGCGAAAAACAGCGGGCAGTTTCGAGATCTACCGCCAGGGACGGACCACGCCGGAAATCCGGCTGACGATCTTCCTGGTGCTGATCGCGCGCAGGTGGCGTTCCCTGCTTGACGAACGGCTTCGCGGGATGGACCAGAGTTCGGCGCGCATGGAAGCCATGGCCGCGATCCTGGCTCTCCCGCCGCTGAGCGCGCAGGTGGACATCGCCAAACGCCTTCGGATCGAAGGGCCCACGATCACCCGGATGCTGGATGCGCTGGAGAAGGACAATCTGGTCTCCCGGCTGCCCGACCCCAATGACCGGCGCACCAATCTGCTCGAACTGACTCCCCACGGATCCGAAACTCTGCGGGAGATTTTCAGCGTCACCGACGATCTGCGCGCTCGCCTGCTGAAGGGTTTTTCCGAAGAGCAGATCGGGTTGCTGAATGAATTACTGGAAGAATTGCTGACACGGCTAGACGCCGGCCTGCCCGAAGGCGAATAGCCAACTGCCTGAAGGCATCTTCCCTTGACCTCCCTCTGCTGATTAGCATTCTAACAGTTAGAGATCGAGTGACTGTACCGGGACAGCGCCGCATAGGGAGGACAAGTCTACCTTATCTTGTGCGAATTACTGGAAAGCACAGCCAGCCGCTCGCTTACCGCCACCAGATCGGCCTGGAAGAGCCGCTCCTGCTCTGCCTTCGCTTCATCCCTCAACCGGAGGAGGTAAGACGGGTGCGAGGTGATCCACAACTCGCTGCCATCCTCAAGCGGATATGGCTTGCCGCGTGCCTGCGTTATGCTCACCGTCTTGCCCAGCAGGCCCCGCGCTGCACTGGCACCCAAGGCCAACACCAGCTTCGGCCTGACAATGTCGCGCTCGCTTTCCAGCCACCAGCGGCAGATGTCGATCTCTCTCGCAGTCGGGCTCTGGTGCAGGCGCCGCTTGCCACGCGGGATGAACTTGAAATGCTTGACTGCATTGGTGAGATAGGCGCGGTTCCGATCGATACCAGCGCGCTCCAGATGACTATTGAGCACTTGTCCCGCTGGACCCACAAAAGGCCTGCCTTCCATATCTTCCTGATCGCCCGGCTGCTCGCCCACGATCATCAGGTCCGCCTGCTTCGGTCCCTCACCCATCACGGAAGCATTATCCAGCGAGCCAATGGGACAACGGCGGCACGCATGAAGCGCCCGATCGATCGCAGCCAGCGTATCCGGCCGATCACCTTCGTCTGCTTCGCCCGCTTTGACCATTGCCGCCTCCCGCGCCTGCGCCCCGGCAATAAGTTCGGGAATCAACGCCGTTTCGGGCATGTTCTGCCAGTATTTTCGGGGCATTTCCTTGAGCATTGCCCCAATCTTCAACCGCGCGGGATTGAAAATGGAGGCGTAGTAGGCCTTCCATAGCTCTTCCAGCGGATCACCCTGCGGCGCGTCCATCCGCTGCGCCGCAGGTCCTTCAGCCAGCCGTTCTCCATCCCAGTGCAGCGAGCCGGTCGGAGTGAGGATCGACCAGCGCATATTGGCGAAGCGGCGGGTGAAAAACCCGGCATTGGCGCGCAGGATGCGATGGGCAGGTTCGAACCAGGCGACGAAATGCTGCTGCGCTCCATCTCCATCAACCGCGCGGAAGCGAACAAAGGCGCGCATCTTGTGAATGTCGCGCCGCACCGCCCGGGCCAGCACATCAAGGCTGCGAATATCGGGATCGGCTTCGTCCTCCATCAATCGACCATTCGCCTGTAACCGCCAGACAATTCTGTAAAGCAACCCGAGGCGAGCGGGGTCAGAATGGCAAATTGCCGATCTGGCAAGTCCTACGAACGCCCGGCTTGCCCTTACCATTGGAGCATCCACCTTCGGCATTGGTAAGCCCGCGTTCTCATCCCCCGCCATTCCGGCGAAAAACAGATCACCGGTTCCGCCGGGTTCGCACCAGGACACATCCTCGGGCGGAATACCGGCCTGCATCAGCCGGCGCGCCAGATCGCGCCAGCCTTCGAAATCATCGGAAGCCGAAAGACTGGCTCGATAAAGACCATGCCGAAGAGGCAAAGCCAGCGTCATGCCGCAAACAGGTCGAGTTGCTCGGGCGGTGGCGCAAAAAGGCTGCGCAGGTCGCTGCGATCGGTCAAGGAAAGCGGGCGCCAGTCGAGCGCGATGACGAAAGGCCGCAACTTGCCGATCGAATTGGTGAACAGCGCCAGGTCACCCAGCCGCAGGGTCCGATGCCGGCGAGAGGCAAGGATACGATCCACTGCGCGCACGCCCAGTCCGGGTACACGCAGCAACATCTCGCGCGGGGCGCGGTTGATGTCGACGGGAAATGCGCCCCGAAATTTGAGCGCCCAGGCAAGCTTGGGGTCTATGTCCAGCGGCAGCATCCCGTCGTCGCCGGCCGCGGCCGCCACCTCGTCCGGCCGATAGCCATAGAAACGCATCAGCCAGTCCGACTGATAGAGCCGATGTTCGCGCATCAAGGGCGGCCGCTTGAGCGGCAGCACCGCACTGGCATCCGGGATCGGGCTGAACGCGGAATAATAGATCCGGCGCAAACGATGGCGGTGATACAGCACGCTTGCCTTCCCCACGATATCCGCGTCGCTGGCCGCATCCGCGCCCACGATCATCTGGGTCGATTGCCCGGCGGGGGCGAAACGCGGAGCATGTGCGAAGCGGCGACGCGCTTCTCCATTCTCCTCTATCGCCAGCTTGAGGCCGGCCATCGCCCCTTCAATACGAGGTGCGTGCTTGTCAGGCGCAAGGCGGCGCAGGCCCGCTTCGGTTGGCAGTTCGACATTGATCGAGACACGATCGGCATAAAGGCCCGCGCGATGCATCAGTTCGGGCTCGGCCTCGGGAATTGCCTTGAGATGGATATAGCCGCGGAAATCGTGATCTTCCCGCAGGATGCGCGCCGCCTCGATCAGCAGTTCCATCGTATAGCTGGAGTTTTTCACGATGCCGGACGAGAGAAACAACCCCTCGATGTAGTTACGGCGATAGAAATCGAGCGTGAGGTCAGCCACTTCCAGCGGCGAAAATTGCGCGCGGCGCACGTTCGAGCTCTTGCGATTGATGCAGTAATGGCAATCGAAGATGCAGCGATTGGTCAGGAGCAACTTCAGCAAGGAGATGCAGCGGCCATCGGGTGCATAGGCATGGCAGATGCCCATGCCTTCCGTCGAACCGATACCCTTGCCCCCGGATGAGTTGCGGCCGGTCGTGCCCGATGACGCGCAGGACGCGTCGTACTTCGCCGCATCGGCGAGGATTTTCAGCTTCTGCAGGACATCCGGCCGATTCATTTGTTCCTTTTATGTTCCACCCAAAAGGTACTCAATCCCTTTGCGACGGACCGAGGGTCGATGGGGCGGGTGCGGCGCTCAGGTCGCCCCGATCACACCGCCGTCCACGTGAAATTCCGCTGCCGTGATGTAGGACGCATCTGGAGAGGCAAGGAACAGCACCGTTGCGGCAATTTCCTCCGGTCGGCCCACACGCCCCATTGGCGTCCCCTGCGCCATCTGTTCGAACACGGCACCGGCAGCTTCGGGCGGGACGCCGGGGGTGCGGGTCATGATCGGGGTATCCACCCCGCCCGGCATCACCACGTTGACCCGGATTCCGCGACCCACCAGTTCCGCGCCGAGACTGCGCCCGATCGAGTTGATCGCCGCCTTGCTGGCCGCATAGATGCTGGAACCGGGCATGGATCGGCTGGCACTGACGGAACTGCAAAGCACGATCGCGCCTCCCTCCCCCATCATCGGCAGGCAGTATTGCACGGTGAAATAGGTGCCCTTGACGTTCAGGCTCATCACCTGATCCCACAGGGCTTCGTCCACCTGTTCAAACGGAACGAAAGCGCCGGTCCCGGCATTGGCGAACAGCACGTCCACTGTCCCGAAGGCAGCGCGTACCTCATCCATCGCCCGTACGATCTCGGCCAGCGAGGACATATCGGCCTGTATTGCCAGCGCATCGCCGCCGATCTCGTCGCGCGCAGCGGCCAGGGTTTGCGGATTGCGGCCCACGATCGCGACACGCGCGCCTTCCTGCGCGAAGGCCAGCGCGGTCGCGAGGCCGATCCCGCTGTTACCGCCGGTAACGACGACGTTCTTCCCTGCAAAGCGTTGGGACAATTCTGCTACTCCTCAAAGGCCTCAACGGGCCGCGCGAATGGGTTTGCCCGTAACGGGATGGCTGTAGTGGAATTCGAAGGCCGACCTTTCAGGCCAGACCTTGCGCGTATTCTCGATAAGATAATCGGGTCCGATCGGGCTTTCGGGATAGGGAGGGACGGCGGGTGGCAGGTCCGTTTCGGTATGCGTCCAGCCCTTCTCGTAGAGAGCTTGCCATTGCAGCGCATATTCGAGGCGCTTGATCTTCCAGACACCGTTTTCGAGAACATATTCGTTCTCGTAGAGGCCTGCTTCATAGACCTGATCCGGCAATTGCGGATGGCGGTTGGTACGACTTTCATGGCTGCCCAGGACCAGAAGGGCCCGGCCACGCATCCTGGCGCTTTTGCAATCGGGCGCGACGGTAATGACGTCCTGCATCAGGAAATGATCGGCCAGGAAACCATGGATCGGACCGTCTTGCCCGCTGGTGTAGGCTTGACCCAGAAAGGTCTTGTATAGCCGTTCGAGGCTCTTGTGCCCTTTATAGACGCCCGACAGGAACACGGCTTCTCCATCTTCGGCAAAGAGGTCGATGGCCTCGTCATACCAGCAATAGTCCATGAAATAGCCGTAGGCGTGGTGTAGCCGGCGGATGGCGGTTTCGGCCTCTACCCGCGCGAACCTGGCCGAAAGATCGGCCACCTGATCCCGCAATTGCGCCAGTTCATCCATTTTGCATCTCTCCTTCAGGATGCCGAGACTGCGCCGGATCGAAAGAAACGCCAAGCCCCTCCGCTCTATCCTTTCGATCAGGAATATGGATAGATGAACGGCATGAGCGCATCCAACATGCCTTCGCTGGACCATCTGCGGATATTCGCCGCCGTCGTCGATGCCGGGAGCTTTTCCGGCGCGGCACGCCAGCTGGACCGCAGCCAGCCCGCCGTCAGCTACGCCATCGCCGCGATCGAGGCGCAACTGGGCCTGACCCTGTTCGAACGCGGCAAGCGCAAGCCGGTGCTGACCCAGGCCGGCCTTGCCGTGCTGGCCTATGCCCGGCGCCTGGGCCAGCTTGCCGACGAGCTTTCGGCCAATGCCGCCAGCCTGACCGCGGGGCTGGAGGGCGCGCTGTCCATCATGGTCGACACATTCTTCCCCACGCCCCCGCTCGCCCGTGCGCTGGTCGATCTGGCGGAAACCTTCCCTTCCGTCTCGCTCGACCTGAAGGTGCGGTCCCGCGAACTGGTGCTGCAGCACGTGGTCGAAGGGCAGGTCGGGATGGGAGTCAGCGCGCTCGACATTGCGTGGCCCGCGGGCATAGAGGCGTATGATTTCGGCTCGGTCGAGATCGTGGGCGTGGTGGCGCCATCTCACCTGCTGGCGCTCCATGCCGGCCGTATCCCCACCATGGTCCTGCGCGACAGCCTGCAGATCACCAACCGCGCTTCCGGCCTCGATGACGAGGCCCGCGACGTATCTATAAATTCGTCCCGGATATGGCGGGTAAGCGGGCTTTCCGCGCAGGTGGAGCTGCTGCGAAACGGGCTCGGCTGGGGCTACCTGCCGATGCATGTCGCCCTGCCCGAGATCGAAAGTGGCCGGCTGGTGCAGCTCAATCCCGCCACCCGGCAGCGCGGCGTACAGCCATGGTCGCTGCTGTTCCGTGCCGCCAAGCCGCCCGGACCGGCCGGAAGGCTGTTCGCCGAACGGCTGGAGCACCATACGGCCAATCAGGAAAACTGATAGTAAAGATAGCGCACGGCCCGTTGACCCGCAGCGGCACGGAAGTACCTTGAGAGGCACGGAAAAGCACTTGAGAGGAGGCCAGCGGCACCGATGCCTCGGACATCGCCACCAGGGATCGACACGGCCGGCCTCGCCCGCGCAATGCGCGCATTCGCCTCCGAAATCGGCAGGGAATGGGTGCAGGTCGCCGAAGAGAACCTGGTTCCCTATCGCGATGCCTATGGCTTCGCCCAGCCGGTCGCCCACGAACCGGCGGGCGCCGTCTCCCCCGCCAATGTCGAGCAACTGCGCGCCGTCCTGCGCCTCGCCAACGAGCACAAGGTGCCGCTGTGGCCGATCAGCCGCGGCAAGAATTTCGGATATGGCGGCGCGGCGCCGGCAATGTCGGGCACCGTGGTGCTCGATCTGGGGCGGATGCGCGGCATCCTGGACGTCGACGTGGCGCGCGGCGTTGTCGTGGTGGAGCCCGGTGTCGGCTTCTTCGACCTATACGACTTCCTCGAGCGGGAGAAGATTCCCCTCTGGGCGTCCATGCCCGGCAATTCGCTGGGCAGCGTGCTGGGCAATGCGCTGGAGTATGGCCTGGGTTATGGCCCGATGGGCGACCGGGCGAACAGCCTTGTCGGCATGGAGGTGATGCTTCCCAGCGGCGAACTTGTCCGCACCGGCATGGGCGCGATGGAGGGGTCGCCCTGCTGGAACCTGTTCCCCTACAGCTATGGCCCGAGCTGGGACCGGCTGTTCATGCAATCCAGTTTCGGCATCGTCACCAAGGCCGGGGTGTGGCTTTATCCCGAGCCCGAGGAAGTGCTCTCGCTCGACCTCGAAGTACCGAACGAAGCCGATATCGGCTGGATCGTGGAAGCGCTGGCCCCCCTGCGGATGCGGGGCGTGGTGCAGGGGCCGGTCAATATCGGCAATTTCATGCGGATCGTGATGGGATCGGGCCGGCGCAGTGAATGGGCGGCTGACAGCCATGCCATTCCCGACAGCCGCCACAAGGAGATCATGGAGGAGTTCGGCCTGGGCTGGTGGGGCCTGCACCTGACCTTCTATGGCGAACCCGAACTGAACCGCGCGCGCGCCAAGGTGGTGACGGACGCATTTGCCCGCCACACCGCCCAGCGCTTCGAGATGCATAGCTGGAAGCGTGGCGAGCCACGGCCGCCCGCCCCATCGCACGGCGTGCCGATCAGCTTTCCGCTGCGTATCGCCAACTGGCTTTCGCCCAATGGCGGCCATCTGGGCTTCTCGCCGGTGCTGCCCCCCGATCGCACCGCGATCGAACAGCAGATCAGCCGGTCGCGCGCCATGTTCCGCAAGCATGATTTCGACTTCTATGGCGGAGTCACCCTAGGCGAACGACACGTGAACGTGGTGAACATGCTTGCCTATGATCGCGACGATGCGGGCATGACGAAGCGAGCCGATGCGCTGTTTCGCGAATTGATGGCCGATGCCGAAGTGCGCGGTTTCGGCGAGTATCGCAGCCATCTGAGCTACATGGACGACGTTCGCGAAACCTATGGCTTCAATGGCGGCGCCCTGCACCGGCTGAACGAGTGGATGAAGGATGCGATCGATCCCAACGGCATCCTCGCGCCCGGCAAACAGGGCATCTGGCCCCGACATTTGAGGGATGTGGGCTTCAGGGGCGGGCGAACATGAGGGATCGTCCGCCCCTGTCCCGGATCGCGCCCGCGACGGTGGCAGCCATCGCATCGTGCCTGATCGTTGCGGGCTGTTCCGGCGATGGCGCGGCGGCAGATCCGCCGGTCGCGCCGCAGGGCGATGTGCCGCCATCCGTACTGGCAAAGGCATCGCCCCCTGCCCGAACCTATCAGGATGCCTGCGCCACCTGTCATGACCGCGGCGGCTTCGGCGTGCGCGTGCTGGCCGACCGGCTCGGCCCGGAAAATGCGCTGATCCACGTCCGCAACGACCTTGCCCCCGAAACGATACGCGCCATCGTGCGCAACGGCATGGGCGCCATGCCGGCCATGTCGAAAGGCGAGGTATCGGACTCGGAATTGGACGGGATCATCGCTTTTCTGGGTGAGGCACGCACCAGGGTTCGAGCTGGCGAGAACCTGCAATGAACCGGCGTGACAGCTTGAAGCTGCTGACACTGGCGGCATCAGCAGGAGCATTTCCCGGCATTGCACTGGCACACGGCGCGCGGCCGATCGCGATCTATGACGGCCGCTTTGCCGAAGGGCGCGCCTTCGCCCGCACCATCTTCCGCGCGCATGATTGCCGGCACGACGCCGCCGCCCTGTGGTTCGCGCACTTTGCCGGAAAGACCCGCCCCGACATGGTGATCGTTGGGCTGACCAGCGCGGCGGATGCACTGGTCCTGGCCGATTGCGCGCGCCGCGAAGGGCTGGGCTTCCGGCAGGATCGCACAAACAGGCGCCACGGCCCGCTGGTCGCCTGGACCATCCAGGCGAAGGGCACCGCCTGACCGCGAAAACACAGACAGACCAAGCAAAGGAATGAGGCATGGAAGACAAGTTCGCGCCGCAATTGGAGTTCGCATTGGAGGTACGGCTTCGTTTTCGTCCGCTGCCGAAGGTGAAGGATATGCCATCGGGCGGTGATCGCGGCATGGTGATGCTGGATGGCGGGGAGTTCGATGGCCCTCTGGTTTCGGGCATCGCCTTGCCCGGCAGCGGCGGCGACTTCTGCCTGTTCCGCCCTGATGGAGTGCTGGCGGCCGATGCCCGCTATATGCTGCAGGAGCAGGACGGCAGCATCTTCATGCTGAACACCCGGGGCTATATCTGGGGGCGCGGTCCCGAGGTGATGCAGAAGTTCGAGCGGATCGCCCACGGGCTGAGCACGGAGGAAGTGTTGCCCGAAGAAGTCTACATGCGGACCATGACGACCTTCGAAGCGCCGACCGGCAAGCATGACTGGCTGGCAAAGCATTGCTTCGTGGGCGTTGGCCGCCGCACCGCGGAAGGCAATGCCATCC
>Ga0160468_100047_pt1 | contig 185944 bp, 163 predicted proteins | sample HID1972K_E11MG_FD_108234 | JGI IMG/M metagenome (GOLD analysis project Ga0160468, IMG submission 108234) | Enriched pill bug-associated microbial communities from UW Madison campus, WI, USA - HID1972K_E11 MG | ecosystem: Host-associated > Arthropoda: Insects > Digestive system > Unclassified ... | reverse complement strand
GGCGGTTCTACACCGGGTCAAAAATTGAGACCGATCAATTCTTCTCACCTACCGTTTAAGGACTGTCAGCTACTGTTTTAATGCTTCCAACAGACGGACTGCAGCTATCAAACTGATGCAATTCATATCACCGGCGATCAATTTGTATCAACGTTTTGAAAGTTAAAAAAGCCGCTTTATGTTTGTCCCAATGAATCCAAAATCTAAATAAAAACAATTATAAAAAAAAATATTTATGAGAACTATGAATCATTTTATAAAACAAAAAGCCGGCATACAAACTTTAGTCTCTTGTCCCTGGATCCTGTATTTTATCCTAATTTACAGAGATTTTATACAACCCAGATACAGAGCCCCCGGAAGTGACATTAAATAACGAATTGGCTTGTGTGCCATTAAGTTCAAAATAGCCATTAAAGTTGCCTGCTTTGGTGTTAACACGTAATAATATTTTACCATCGATTTCAATAGCGCAAAAAGCAGCTCCCGGGTTAGTTACTGACGGAATACCTGTGATTTTAGTCATCTGCTTGCTTTCTATATCGATACTATAAAAATCCCAGACATCTTCGAAGTTGATGTTTCCGTCCGTGCCGCCTGTTAAAGCTGCGTTCGGTATTACGGTTATAATTTTTCCGTTTTTGGCAAATACAGAAACAAATTTTCCTCCTGGCATAATTTCATCCATATCTAAACTCCAGGAGTTATCAATATCAGTTTCGGAAGCTTTAATTCGTACAATTTTGGACTTTCCGCCGGTGGCACTACGTCCTTGGGTGACAATATACAGATCGCCGTTGGTATCGAAATCATACATATTATTATCATTGATATAAGCAATGGATCCTGTATCATTTATTTTAATGGTCTTTTCATATTTATTAGTCGCAATATCGATTACGGCAATATATACGTCTGGATAGAAATCATCCCAAAATCCCTTTTGCGTCCCATCTGTTTTGGCATAGGTAATATTTGCAAATAACTTTCCGTTTTTTACGGCGAGAAATTTTTGGCCAATTGAGCGGTACAAGATACCAGCTTCGTTGGTACCCCGCTCATTGACAACGTTAGCAAGATCTACTTCTCCAGTCCGGGCCATGGTGGTCGGATTGAATGTCTGAATTTTTAAAGGTGCGTTACCATCCCAATAATACCCTAAAGTCTCATTGTGAATAACGAAATTACCAGAACCATTGGTATTATTGTCGGCAGAAATAAATTTTTCCGGATTTATCTTTCCATCGGAGCTTACCTTTAAGCGTTCTATACCCAAAGCGTTCGTTTCTGTGTTAAACATTTTCAGCAACCAATTGTCATAGGGTCTCCAACCTCCAAAGCCAAGCCCTTGTAAGCTATTCGCTCCATTATTGGAAACGTTTCCACTGGGCAGCTCGTCGAATGCGGTGGCAAAGCCAGGTTTAGTCAATGTGTTTTCACTCATTGTGATCAACACATATTTGTCGTTCTCCGGTTCTGGGTTATTAGGACCATCGTCGTTCTTTTTACTACAGCCAGTAAAAAGGATTCCGGCGGTAATGGCAAGCAGCCCGGATTTTAAAAGGAAAGTTTTCATCGTTTTGTTTTTATTATAATGTGTAACTTATTTTAATGTGTAACTTAATTTTAGATTAAAACTCCTTCCCGGACGCGGAATCCGGTAATAATCAAATAAGTCTGTATTCAGTAAGTTTCTAATCTCAGCACCCAAACTGAGATGCTTAGAAGCGAACTGATAGGTAGAACCAAAATTCAAAAGGTGTTGATTCGGAATAAGCAGATTCGAGTTTAATGCCGCACTTCCGGACAAACCTAAGAAACCACCTGGCTCTAATTCCTTTGGTATCGTTTCTAAATAGAACTCGCGAAGGAAATTATAGTTTAGAAAAATTTTCAGATCATCGTTAGTAGAAAATACATTTGAGTAATTTGATGTTAACCCTGCATTTGCAAAGAAATATGGAGTGTTTCTTAATCTGGCTTTGTTTTTCCACTCATCCTGAAAAGAAGAAATTCCGAACAGTCGGAGATCCTGCCAGCTAGCGTTTGCATTTATTCTGAAGTTTTTCAGAAAAACATAGGCAAGATCGATGTCAAAGCCATAGCCTTTCACATTTTCCTGGTTTTGATATTGAGCATTTGGCGCCTGTATAGGTACCAATAGAATCAGGTCGTTTGTTTTTCTATAAAAACCATTTGCTTCCGCGAAAAACCTGTTTTGAAAGTTATATTGATAACCTAAATTAAAATTAAGACTTTTTTCAGGGGTCATTTCGAAATTTGGGACAATAAAAACGTTGTTTCCAAATAATTCATCCCTTTCCGGAAGACGGTAGGCAAATTCAATAGATGTACGAATTAAAGAAGAAGGTGAAAGCCGGTACTTAAGCGCATCCGCAAAGCCCCAATAATTTCCCTTTTGCAAGCGTTCGTCTAAGGTGCTGACATCAGTAGAAAACCATGTGTTTTGCAATCCAAAAGCCTTGTAAATATAAAATTTGGCCATTGCCTGATTATGGAGCTTGCCTTCTAACCAAAAATTGTCTGCTGAAGCGCCAAGAACATGTTTTTGATAGGTAGAAGTTAAAGAGAGGACGTCAACATCGCTACCTTCTATACGCGGACCATAAAGATCGGATCCCGATCTGCGGGCATCAGTAAAAACATAGTTAAGGCCTATGCGGGTAGTAGGATTTACTTTATAATCAACATTCGTGCGCGCCGTAAATTGTTTCTCGTGAACGTCGGATAAAGAGGGAATCCGGCTTTCTCCCCGGGTAGTTTTTGGTGTGAAATTGCCATACCAATCGTAAGTACCCTTCAATGTATCTATCCGCTGCGTTTGAAGATCGTTGTATGATGCAAATTGATCAATGGATAATTTGTCGTTAAAGAATGATTTTTTATATCGGATTGTTGGAACAACGGTGTGCTGCTTAGAGAGAACTGCGCCATAAGCATCCGTCATTAACGCTGGATGTTGCTGTTGGCGTTCGAGTTCAAAAGCTGCTATGCTCAATCGTAACTCATCTGCCCAGGAGCGGTTCTGTACGCCGACAAAGAATTCGCCATAGTAATTCCTGAAATCATTGTGAAACATCGGTAACCGAACAATCTCAATATTTTTTGTTTCCGGATCCACCACCCCGACATTCGCCCTGTAATCATTATCGGCATGATTAAAAAAGAACTCTGTTCCTAACAGCCACTTTTTATTTTCACTTTCTGTGGTGCCCATCAAACCAAAACGTTGTGTATTAAAAGAACCTGTCTCATAGAAAGCGTTGAGATCTGTTCCGTTTTTCTTTCGCCTTACCAAATTGACCGCTCCGCCTAATGCATCTGCACCCAGCGAAACAGGAAGCACTCCTTTATATACTTCGATACGTTCCAGGGCTTCTAAGGGCAAAGAAGATATATTGTATCCATCGCCAAGGTAATCTAAAGGAATACCATCTTTAAAATACTTAATGGCTCGCCCTTGAAAGCCATTAATGGATATTTCCGGCTGACTACCAAGGCCGCCATTTTGTCGAATACGAACTCCGGTGCTTCTATTCATTAAATCTGTTAACGAAGTAGCTTGCGTAGATGCTGCTCTTGTGTCAATTACCAACGTGCGGATAGGTTGTTCTTTGATTTTTTGTGTTTCTGTTTTTCCAAGGACGTTCACTTCTTTTAACGTACTTATGTTCGGAATCATCTGTATTTCAAGCACCAGATTTTCTGAAACATGCTTTGTTATGGTGTCTGTAAATGAATTATAACCAATGGCAGATAATGTGAGCCTATGCCGGCCGGCCGGTACATCACTGAAATGGAATGACCCATCATCGGAGCTTGTAGTAACCGTTTTGCCAATGCTGATTGTTACATGAGAAAGTGGTATGTTATCCTCATTAAAAACAGTGCCTTCGATACTTCCTGTAATTTGAGCAATCGTATTTTGAAACAAACCCATGAATACCAGTAAAAATAGGCACCTCGTTCTTATAAGCATACAGCTGTAATTGTTTGAGGGCAAAATTAGATTAATTCTAGATTAATAGCAATAATTATTTAGATTAATTATAAATAGTTATATCTTTGCTCGAATCCCTTTTGAATATGCCGTTAACTGTTGTTAAATTTTAATCATGAAGGGTTTTTGATTTTATTATTTAAATGGAAGACAAGAGGTGCCATCTTATTCTGGAAATTATCAACCATACGGATATGTTTGTTGGAGACCCTTTTTTTGTTACCGGTAATTTTAATAATTGGATTCCAGATACATTATCTCCGGGAGCGATACCTCCTGTTGGTGAAAAAAAGCAATTTGTTCTGCGGGATCTTAAAGAAGGTCTATTAGAACTCAAAATCAATAGAGGAAGTTGGTCAACCCTGACTTCTACAGTAAACGGAAAGCTGGAAACACCGTACACCGTTGAGGTTGGCCAGGATTCAACCTTGGAAATCCCGATTAATGGCTGGAGGGATACCTTTCCTGCATCCACGGCAAGTCCGCAGGTGCATGTTTTGGACGAGGCATTTTATTTTCCTGAAATGGATGCGGTCAAACCAATTTGGATTTACTTACCAAAGGAGTATCAAACATCAGCGAAACGGTATCCCGTTATTTATATGCATGACGGACAACATCTTTTTGATGAAGCAACATCTGCAGGAAGAACCGGTCCGGTAGAATGGGAGGTAGATGAAACGATCGACGGATCTCGACATGAGTCAATTGTGGTAGCAATTGCCAGTGCGTCTAACCCTCAGGCACGAAAAAGCGAATATCTTTTAAATCCAACCGATCTTATTTCACATCCTCAGGGACGATCTTACTTAGCGGATATTGTTTCTACATTAAAACCATTTATAGACAAAAATTACAGAACTCTTTCTGATGTCAGGAATACTGCAATGGCAGGCAGCTCATTAGGAGGTTTGATAACGATTTATGCCGGATTACGTTATCCGGACGTTTTCGGAACGTTGGGCATTTTCTCACCTTCTATCTGGATGGATGACAATCAACAACTTTTTGAAACTGTAGAAAATGTATTGCAGAATCAGAAGACGGGTCTGCAAAAACAGAATTATTATCTATATGGCGGACAGCTGGAAAAGCGATCAGGTCCGAATTCAGTCGCCGTGAACATGACTGAAAATATTCAATATTTTGCTTCCTTGGTTTATAATAATAACCGTTTCAGGGTAGAAATGGATATTAATCCGCTAGGTAAACATGGAGCGTGGTATTGGCAAAAAGTATTTCCTAAGTTCTACGAGTGGTGGCATAAGACGTTATTATAATCATTTGTTTTTTCATTATTATTTACTATTTATATTATTATGATCAATAAAAACAACTTTCTAAAAAAAAGCAGCCAATATCTATCTCTGACTGCTTTCGTAGCGATGGCTTGCATTTCTAACAACGAAGCAATGGCACAAGGGATAGAAAAATCTTCAAATGCCGGAACTGGTATTTATGAGGCGGTGATCAGTACAGCTGATGGCCATCTCTATGTAACGGGTAGTGGTTCAAGAAGCAATCCCGGCGGAGCTTTATATAAGATTAATCCGTCCGATCTATCTATCGTAGATAGTATCTCATTAAAAGAAAATCCTCCTTTTGGTATCGGAATAAATAACAAAACTCAATTGGTTTATACCACAAATACGCGTACAAATTCAGTAAGCGTTATCGATTTGAAAACCGGTAAATTATTGACTACCATCACCAATGGCGCTGAAAAATCACATACGCGTGAGGCATTGGTAGATGAGGACAACAATCTGGTCTACATCACTGATGTTGGCAAACCAAGCAGCATTTGGGTTATTGATGGAAAAAAGAATACGCTATCGCACATCATTCCAAATACTGGAAGTACCACTACGGGCTTAACTTTTGGCAATTCAAAAGATATCATATATATTACAAATACTGGAGACAATTCCATTGGAGTGGTTGATGTGAAAGCACGTAAGCTAATAAAAAGCTTCCCTTCAGGAGGAGAATCCCCTATTAATATTGCAAGTGACGGGAAGCGTTTATTTGTAACCAATCAAAAATCTGGTACGTTGACGGTATTGGATATGAATGGCCAGTTAATTAAAAGCATTCCGACTGGAGATGGCGCAATTGGAATTGCCTTCGATCCTGTAAAAAATCGTATTTATTCTGCGAATCGGGCAACCGGAACTACTACGATCATTGATGCAAGTAGTTATGAGACCCTTGCAAATTTAAACACAGGTTCACATCCAAATCATGTAAAGGTAGATCCTAAAACAGGAATAGCGTATGTTGTGAATAAGACAAAAGGTGGCAAACCAGTTGAAGGACAGCCTGTAGTCGTTGACAAGAACGGCGATACCGTAACTAAAATAAACTAATGAAAATTTATATGCGTCCTATTTGTTTTATATTTATCTTATTGGGGGCAATACTTGTTGGCTGTAACAGCCCCGGGCAAAACTCAACAGCGACTGAAGAAGCTTCTATTGACATAACGCATAAATTAGGTGTAACTAAAATAGTTAATAAGCCTTCCAGAATCGTAGTGTTCGATATTGGAGCGTTGGAAACCCTACATGAGCTGGGAACAAAACCTGCCGCTGTCCCCAAGAGGTATTTACCTGAATACCTATCGGATATTGAACATGACGAAAGTATAGTTGATATCGGTTCGATAATGGAACCTGATTTTGAAGCAATCAGCGGCTTGAATCCAGATCTTATATTAATTTCTACAAGACAAGAACGCCACTATGGTGAGTTAAGTCGTATAGCGCCTACTGTATTTATCGGTACAGACAATAAGGATTACCTTCATTCATTTATTGAAAACACAAGGCTGTTAGCAAAAATTGTGGGAAAAGAGGAGTTGGCACAGGAAAAATTAGAAGTATTAGAAAAGAAAATTCAAACATCGCAAGACAAATTTAAGAACGACCCACACAAAGCTTTATTCCTTCTTTACAATAATGGGCGCTTTAGTGCTTATGGTAAAGAATCAAGATTTGGCTTTATTTATGACGTCTTGCATATCAAACCGGCTCTGGAATATACGATAGAATCTGTTCATGGTCAGCGTGTGTCGAATGAATTGATTGGAGATATTAACCCAGACTACCTTTTTATTGTTGATAGAAATGCCGCCGTGCTCGGCAATAAAGCAAACAAAAATGAAATTGAAAATGTACTGATTCAACAGACTAGCGCTTATAAAAACGATAAGGTTTTTTATCTCAATCCTAATATATGGTTTATTTCGGGTGGGGGACTAACTTCGGTAGATTTGATGGTGGATGATATTCTTACTATGTTAAAATAAAATATTATCGTTCCTTACCTACAAGTAAGGAACGATAATATTTTTCATTAAATTCTAATTGATACTTGCCCGAAACGAGGTAACCGCTTTGCTCGTTCGAGTGTTTGCGGAACGGATTCTTCATTTTTAACTACATTTTTATGCGCATCGTTTTTAATTGCTTAATGATAATTCCATTTGAATATTGCAGCGTTCATAAGATGAGGATCTGCCCACAATCTCCTTGAAGCCTAACTTCTGATACAGGTTGATTGCAGGTTTCAAACTGGTATTGCTTTCAAGGAAAAGGCTCGAAGCACCCAATTCCGTTGCGGCATTGACAACAGCCTGACCAAGCAACCAACCCACACGCTTGCCCTGTATCTTGGGAGATACCGCCATTTTGGCCAGTTCAAAGTCATAATCAGGGTCGTTCATTTTGATCAGTGCACAGACACCTACAGGCTCATTGTTGTACAACGCTACAAATATCTTTCCGCCTTTATCCAAAATATATTCTTTGGGATTATCCAATGCTTTATAATCCGCTTCTTCCATTTTAAAATAAGTGGAGATCCATTCTTCGTTAAGCGATCTGAATGCCGGTTGGTAGTGGTCTTCATACTCCACAATCTTCACATCTTTACTTTCCCGCAGTTTCTTTTGTTCCTGAACCCTTCTCAGCAATGGTTTTTGTTCCAGGAGAGATTCCCACTCTTCGATCGCTTCCCAAAGGTTGTACCTGGCTTCCGAGATAATGCTTTCAATGGCAAGATCCACATCTTCACATTGTATTTTGATCCGTTCCCAAATTGCCTCTCCCTTTTTTGTTAAGGCTACAACATTTCGCCGTTTATCCGACGATTTCCGGTTATCCTGAACCAACCCCACTAGGGTCATTTCCTGGATAATCTTAGTGACAGAGGGTTGTGAATGGCCGATTTCATTGGCGATATCGGTAATGGTTTTTTCTCCATCTTTTGAAAGGACGAAAAACGCCGGAAACCATTTAGGAGAAAATTCCACATCATATAACTCGTAAATTTTAGCTGCATCATCAGTCACTTTCGCTGTCATTAGCCGTAGTCGGCTACCCAAAGCCATTTTACCCATTCTTTCAAATATCTTCATAAGTATATTTAATTACATAACTAGTTATGCAAATGTAGAAAAAATATTTTAAAAGTAAACAGAACAGGACAGTTTCTGAAATAGCCTTTATTGGAAAGAAACAGTAATAGTCGTTTACTATTCGCTCAAAGATGAAAAGGGATTTACAACCAATATTATCGCTGCGGTTATTAAGTTGGTAACTGCGAGAAAGGAACTGTAATAATACCGGAATGCCACCTTTGGAGTTCAGTCGGTCGTTTAACTAATTAATCAACTTTTTTTCTATTTTTGTACCAAATGGAATTATTTACATCTTTTATCGCCTTTTATATGGTATTACTTTCCATAACACCTTGTGGAGATAAAAAAGACTGTAAACTCAATTCCAATCAGCTCTCTTACATTTCAACGGCAGATCATAGTTCGGAAAAAACACATACTGAGGAAGCATGTACTCCATTTTGTTCCTGCAGTTGCTGCAGTATTTCTATGTTGAAATCAAACGACATTTTCGCGACCAATATTAATGAAGAGCATCGGGATATACGCATCAACTATTCCAATGCCAGACTTCCACAAACCGCACGTTCCATTTGGCAACCGCCTAAGTTTGTTTAATAAATAAGATTTTCGTTGTAACCTACCACCCTGTAGCGTTATCATTTATTTATTATTCAAAGATATTTTCATGCTTAATAAAATTATTGCTTTCAGCATTAAGAATAAATTAGTCGTTGGCTTTTTTACGCTTTTGCTAATTGTTTGGGGGGCATGGAGTGCCACCAAATTACCAATTGACGCTTTGCCCGATATTACCAATAATCAGGTGCAGATCATCACCGTTACACCTACTTTAGCTACTCAAGAAGTCGAACAATTCATAACTTATCCCATTGAAAAGAGTTTAGCCAACCTCCCTGATCTTGTCGAACTGAGGTCTATCTCGAGGTTCGGATTGTCCGTCATTACGGTTGTATTTGAAGAAAAGGTAGACATTTATTTTGCCAGACAACAGATAAACGAAAAACTTCGGGAGGCAGAGGGAGAACTACCAGAAGGTTTAGGCAGGCCTGAACTTGGTCCGGTAAGTACAGGCCTCGGTGAAATTTACCAATACGCGTTGCATCCTACAAAGGGCTCGGAAGATAAATATTCTGCCATGGAGCTACGTACCATGCAGGACTGGATCGTAGCCAGACAGCTGTATGGCACTCCAGGAGTAGCTGAAGTGAATAGCTTCGGCGGTTATCTGAAACAATACGAAGTGGCCATTGACCCCAGCCGCTTGCGTGCAATGGGGGTTAGCATCTCCGACATCTTCGAAGCGCTTGAAAAAAACAACCAAAATACGGGCGGCGCCTATATCGATAAAAAGCCAAACGCTTATTTCATCCGCGGGGTCGGTCTTATTACTTCATTAGAGGATATCAAAAATATACCGATACCGACTACAGGGGATGTTTCGCTTTTTATCGGAGATGTAGCAACGGTAGATTTTGGACATGCCACACGTTATGGAGCCTTTACCTATAATGGTGAAAAAGAAGCAGTGGGCGGGATGGTGATGATGTTAAAGGGTACAAATACTGCTGAAGTGGTAAAAAATGTAAAAGAGAAGATAGAAGTTATTCAAAACTCCTTACCAGATGATATAGTGATCGAGCCATTTCTGGATCGCACCGATTTGATTAATAGGGCCATCAAAACGGTAGAAACCAATTTAGTAGAAGGAGCGCTCATTGTGATTTTTGTATTGGTGCTTTTCCTAGGCAATTTAAGGGCAGGATTAATCGTTGCTTCAGCCATCCCACTTTCTTTGTTGTTTGCTTTAGGAATGATGCGTGTCTTTGGGGTGAGTGCAAACCTAATGAGCCTTGGTGCCATTGACTTTGGATTGATCGTTGACGGCGCTGTCATCATCGTAGAAGCCACCATGCACCACTTAGGATTGCGTAAAAACAGAAACCCCTTGACGCAGCAGCAAATGGATCACGAAGTCTATTTATCGGCGGCTAAAATACGGAAAAGTGCAGCTTTTGGCGAAATTATCATCTTGATCGTTTATTTGCCCATACTGACTTTGGTAGGCATCGAAGGAAAAATGTTCAAACCCATGGCTCAAACCGTAGGTTTTGCCATCTTGGGAGCTTTTATCCTCTCTTTTACTTATATTCCGATGGTAAGTGCATTATTTCTTTCTAAAAAAGTAACAAACAAACGCACCTTTTCAGATAAAATGATGGCTTATCTCGAAAAGCTATATATGCCGGTTATAAAAAAAGCGATTCGGATAAAATATTTTGTTGTAGTTGTTGCTTCTTCTATTTTTATTTTTTCGTTGTTTCTATTTACCAGACTTGGAGGTGAATTCATTCCCCAACTACAAGAAGGTGATTTTGCCATGCACAGTATTCTGCCACAAGGTAGTTCTCTTACCCAGAGCATTGAGACTTCGATGCAGGCCCAGCGGCTTTTAAAATCCTTTCCCGAAGTGAAAACAGTCGTCGGAAAAACAGGAAGTGCTGAAATACCTACGGATCCGATGCCATTAGAGACTTCAGATTTGATTGTTACTTTAAAGCCTAAAAAGGAATGGGCTGAAAAGAAAAGCTATGAACAACTGGCAGCAGAGATGATGGAGAAGTTAGAGGTTATTCCCGGTGTTTTCTTCGAGGTTTCACAACCCATTCAGATGCGATTCAATGAATTGATGACCGGTGTTCGTCAGGATGTAGCGGTCAAGATTTTCGGTGAAAACATTGACACACTAGCTTCCTTAGCTCCTAAAGTCGCGGCCATCATACAATCTGTTGAAGGTGCTACCGACCCAGGGATCGAACGCGTTTCCGGTTTGCCGCAGATAAACGTGGAGTATGATCGAACCCGTATGGCTAATTATAAATTAACCGTTGATGAAGTAAACCAAAGTCTTAGAACTGCCTTTGCCGGCGAAAAGGCGGGTGTTGTCTTTGAAGATGAGCGAAAATTTGATTTGGTAGTCAGACTTGATAGTAGTCTTAGAAGATCAATAGACGATGTTGGAAATTTATTGATATCAACACCCAATGGAAACCAAATTCCCCTATCCCAAGTAGCAAACGTCTCTTTAAAAGAGGGACCCGCACAAATCACCCGGGAAGATGGACAAAGAAGAATTGTCGTCGGTTTTAATGTGAAAGATAGAGATGTTGAAAGTGTGGTAGAGGATATTCAGAATAAATTACAAGAAAGCGACCTGCTACCGCAAGGATATTACTATACATACGGTGGTAACTTTCAAAATCTAAAAGAGGCATCAGACCGTTTGATGATTGCGGTTCCCTTGGCTTTGCTCTTGATTTTCGCTTTACTGTATTTCACTTTTCATTCTATTTCGCAGGCGTTACTAATTTTTACCGCAATACCGTTAAGCGCTATTGGTGGAGTGTTGGCATTAATGGCACGCGGAATGCCCTTTAGTATATCAGCAGGGGTAGGGTTCATTGCGCTTTTTGGCGTAGCAGTGCTAAATGGAATCGTATTAATAGCGACTTTTAACCAGTTGGAAAAGGACGGGTTCACCAATATTCTTCACCGGGTATTAAAAGGAACTAACATTCGATTACGTCCTGTACTGATGACCGCCTCGGTTGCCTCATTGGGATTTTTACCAATGGCCTTAAGCCAGGGAGCTGGTGCAGAGGTACAGAGGCCATTGGCAACGGTGGTCATAGGTGGTCTCATCACTGCAACGCTATTAACGCTAATTGTCATTCCATGTCTTTATCTTATTTTTTCAGGAAAAAGAAAAATCAAAATGAACCCAAAATTACTGATCGTTCTGATAGTTTCCTTGTGCGCTGTTACTTTACCTGCATCTGCACAACAAACACCCAATCGTGTGACTCTGCAGGCTGCAATCGATACAGCCCTAGCCGCTAATTTACAATTCACGATCAATGATGCGGAAGTGAAAAAAATAGGCTTTGATGTAAAGGGCTCTTCACAACTTGCCCATACAGGAATTTTTGTGGAAAACGATGATTACAGACCCAATGATAACGGTGAGTTAAAAATTGGGGTATCTCAGGACATCCAATGGCCCGGACTTTATGCTGCAAGGAAAGAATATTATAACCAACAACTTAAATCCATCCAATTGGACAGAGAGGTATTAAAAGCCACCATTAAAAGAGATGTCCGTCAAGCATACTATGAATTATGGTATCTCCAAGATAAAGATAAATTACTTGTCCAGTTGGACAGTATTTTTACCGAGGCCTTCCAAGCGGCAAAATTACGGTATTCCACTGGCGAGGTTGCCGAATTGGAAATGATCGCAGCGGAGGTCAAAATGAATGAAATGCAGGCTTTCAGAAAGCAGAACGATCAGGATATCGCCTTGCTTCAACAACAGCTTATGGTTTTATTGAACAAGGACGAACGTTATTTAGTAGAGGATCAACCATTGGAGAAAATTCAGCTGGCAGCTGATACCTCTACAGGTATTCATCCGACTACCGCAATCCAGCAACAAAATACCAAAATGGCAGCGTCAGAGATAAAAATTCAAAAAAACACAAATATGCCTAATTTCTCTGTAAGGGCTTTTTCACAAAAACTATACGGAGTCGATAACCCCTTGTCGGGGTTCTCGGTCACCATGGGTATTCCCCTGTTTGGAGCGAAGGCAGCAAAAAACCGAGTACGAGCGGCGGAAGCACAAATAGATGTTGAAGAACAAAAACTGGATTATCAACTCATCACATTAAAATCAAGGCAAAAACAAGCTTACGCAGAAATGCAGAAACAACTGGCGATGGTTCAGTTTTACGAGAATTCTGGACTTAGACAGGCAGAGCAAATACTTACATCTTCCAGTCTTAGTTACCGGAGTGGTGAAATCGGTTTTTCTGAATACAGTGAATTTCTTAACCAAGCTGTTTCTTTAAGGGAAAGCTACCTGAAAACGTTGAACGCCTATAACCAGGCTCAAATAGATTATCTTTATTTTATTAATCAATAACCAAAAATGAAAGCAATTACCATCATAAATATATTTTTGATTCTTTTCCTTGCCTCCTGCCGGGACGAACAAGTTAACAATAAGAAACAAGAGAATCCAGTTGAGGAACATAAAGAGAGTCTAAATTCTGTTTTCCTAACCAACGAGCAAATTAACGCAGTTGGAATACAACTGGGAGAAATTGAACAAAAATCATTATCCGACGGCTTAAAGGTTAATGGGGAGTTAAGCGTGCCCAATCGGAACAAGGCAAAAGCAACTACCCTTTATCCAGGTATTATAAAAGAACTTTACATTCAACCGGGTAGCTCTGTTAAAAAAGGTCAACGGATAGCGTCGATCACGAACGCTGATTATGTAAAGATGCAAGAAGACTACCTCAATCTGACCACCGAGAGTTCATTGGCCGAAACAGAATATAGAAGGCAAAAAGAACTCTATGAAGGGAAAGCAGGCGCTCTAAAGAATCTTCAGCGTGCAGAAAGCGAGTTTCGTACATTAAGCACCCGAAAAGCATCTCTGAAACAACAATTGCAGATGATGGGAATAAATACTTCGGACATAAACAACGGAAACCTGGTTACAAGTTTATACGTTTTAGCCCCAATAAGTGGTGTTTTGAGTAATTCCCTGGTACAGATAGGCAGCTATATAGATACGAGCACCCCGATTGCTGAGATTATTGACAACAGAAAAATCCATGTTGATTTACATGTCTATGAAAAAGATCTACCACGTTTTAAAGTTGGGCAAGACCTTGATTTTTATCTTATTAATAATCAAGAAAAGCGGTATTATGCTCGTGTTTTCTCCACTGGATCTTCCTTTGAAGACGATAGTAAAACCATCATTGTACATGCCGAAGTTACAGGTGATAAGGAGGGTTTAATCGATGGAATGAATATAATAGCAAATGTAGGTTTTGATAATTCCACAGTTGATGCAGTACCTGCTGAAGCAGTTGTAAATCAAAATGGACAAGATTATATCTTTATCGTACAAGATCATAAGGATAGATCCGAAAATGAGAATGATTTAAATGGAAATCAACATCATGGAATAACCTTTATACGGGTACCGATTATCGCTAAAAAATCCGAAGTTGGATACACCCAAATAACGCCCCTTCAAGAAATTCAGAAAAACACTAAGATCGCAAATAAAGGTGCGTTTTTCATTTTAGCAAAAATGATGGATGCAGAAGATAGCCACGGGCACTAGAATACAAACAAAATATGGCTTCTATACTTAAGATAGATGATTGTTATTGGCAAAGCACGGAGTGCAAAATAAATCTTTCTGTCTTCAAACCTTTATGATAGAATTTGGTTATAATATTCAATTAAACAGCAAAGAACCATGGCTATATCTGAACTTTATAAACGAGCAGGCAGCTGCAGAATGAACCCGTAGAAATTACAGGACTTTTTTGCCTACATAAGAAATTAACAAACTAACAACAATTATGAAAAAGAAGGAATCGGGTGATGCCAAGTTTAGCACCAAAACAACCCCTAAAGCAGAGCCTGCTTTGATGGAATTATTCGTGGACTGCATTAAGGATATTTACTGGGCGGAGAACCACCTGGTAAAATCTTTGCCGAAGATGCAAATGGCAGCTACTTCTAAAGAACTGAGCACTGCCATTGGCACACACCTGGAAGAAACCAAAGTGCATGTTACACGTCTAGAACAGGTATTTGAATTACTTGGAGAAAAGGCACAGGCAAAAAAATGCGATGCAATGGAAGGGCTTTCCAAAGAAGGAGAGGGGATACTAGAAAGTACCGAAGGAGACACAGCCACCAGAGATGTAGGCATTATCCTTGCCTCTCAGAAAATAGAACACTATGAGATCGCCACTTACGGAGGAATACATCAACTGGCTGTCACGTTAGGGCTTGATGCGGTAGCCGATGTTCTGGCTGAAACCCTTGCAGAAGAAAAGGCAGCTGATCAGAAACTGACTGGCATTGCTGAAAACAGTATAAATTATAATGCAGCTGACGAGGCTTAAATCTTGTTTATGAAGAAGAAAAAAAATGCGCCACCCAAATTGGGAACCGAGGCCGCAATTGATAAAAAGTTGGCTCCTCAGCCTGGGAATGATAAAACCACAAAGCTGGGAGAACATACAGCTGACGCTACAGGTGAAAAGATGACCACGAATACCGGGCTAAAGATCAATGATGATCAAAACTCGTTGAAAGCCGGTGAACGTGGCGCCACATTATTAGAAGATTTTGTTCTTCGGGAAAAGATCACTCACTTTGACCATGAACGTATACCCGAACGTGTGGTACATGCCAGAGGTTCAGGAGCTCACGGGGTATTCAAAGTTTATGAATCCCTAGATTCGTTGACTAAGGCGAAGTTTTTATTAGACCCTTCTTTAGAAACCCCTGTCTTTGTCCGCTTTTCTACAGTGGCCGGTTCCAAGGGTTCGACAGACCTGGCTAGGGACGTACGTGGTTTTGCAGTAAGATTTTATACGCAAGAGGGTAATTTTGATCTTGTTGGAAATAATATGCCGGTATTTTTTATACAGGATGCAATGAAATTCCCGGACCTTGTACACGCGCTAAAGCCGGAACCTGATACCGAAATTCCGCAGGCTGCATCTGCTCACGATACATTCTGGGACTTTATTTCATTAATGCCCGAATCTGCACACATGATCATGTGGCTGATGAGTGATAGAGCAATTCCAAGAAGTTACAGAATGATGGAAGGCTTTGGTGTGCATACGTTCCGTTTGATTGATGCCGAAGGTAAATCAAACTTCGTTAAATTTCATTGGAAGCCTTTATTAGGTGTACATTCAGTTGCTTGGGACGAAGCGCAGAACATATCAGGTAAAGATCCTGATTTCCATCGGAGGGATCTCTGGGACGCTATTGAAAGTGGTGCTTTTCCGGAGTGGGAACTAGGCATACAGGTTGTTCCCGAAGAGGATGAATTTAAGTTTGAATTTGATTTGCTTGATCCTACCAAACTGATTCCTGAAGAACTGGTTCCAGTACAACGTATAGGAAAAATGACGCTCAACCGTAATCCTGATAATTTCTTTGCAGAAACCGAACAGGTTGCATTCCATCTGGGAAATATCGTACCGGGGATTGATTTTACAAATGATCCGCTGCTGCAAGGCCGGCTGTTTTCGTATACAGATACACAACTATTGCGTCTTGGAGGCCCCAATTTTCATGAGATTCCGATCAACCGCCCGGTTGTGCCCATTCATAACAATCAGCGTCAGGGACACATGCGCCAAACTATTAACAGGGGAAAGGCGAGCTATAACCCGAACTCATTAGGGAATAATGATCCTGTGCAGGTTAAAGAAGCAGACGGAGGTTTTACAAGCTACGGCGAAAGAATTGAGGCAAGAAAGGTCAGGGCAAGGAGCAAAAGTTTCTTTGATCATTTCAGTCAGGCACGATTGTTTTTTAACAGCCAGTCTGATCCCGAAAGAAACCATCTCGTTGATGCATTTACCTTTGAACTCGGAAAAGTAAAGACAGTTGCCGTACGCGAGCGCATGATCGGTATCCTTGAGCAGGTAGATAAAAGCCTGGCCTCGGAAATCGCTTTCGGATTGAGGCTACATTTACCGGACAAAGCAGATGTACCAACTAACCAGAGTATTCCCGCAGATGGAAATCCCAAGGATTATCAGTCCGTACAGGTGGAAGACTCTTTAGCGAAATCATCTGCACTCAGTATGGCTGAAACAATAAAAGATACGATCAAAAGCCGTAAGATTGCAATCTTGGCAGCCGATGGGGTTGATGCAAAATCGCTGAATACGGTAAAGAAGGCACTGGAGTCAGAAGGGGCGATTGTAGAAGTGATAGCACCGCGTCTGAATTATATTATCGGTGACAATGACGAAAGGGTGCCAGTCGACCAAAGCTTCCTTTGTGCGGCATCTGTTTTTTTTGATGCGGTATATGTGCCCGGTGGAACAAATAGCGTTGCAACACTTGAAGCGGACGCAGATGCAGTTCATTTTCTGAATGAGGCCTTTAAGCACTGTAAGGCTATTGCAGCCGACGATCAGGCAATCCAGGTTCTGGAAGCTACCTATTTCAGTAAGAAGCTTCCTGCTGATTACAGTGTTGAAAGCGTTTTGAAAGAAGGAATTATAATAGGTAATAATGCAGGTAAACTAGCAAAGCAGTTTATTTCGGCTATTGCGTTGCATCGTTTTTGGGAGAGGGAGAAGCCTCGAAAGGTTCCAGCCTAAGCTGAATAGAATAATAAGAAGGTCCATAAACTACATTTTTATGGACCTTCTTATTATGTATGACTTTGCCAGTATTGAGTTAAAATTGCTCCAATAACGATAATGCTTCTTGGTTACCCTGCTGTGCTGCAAGATCATAAACAGATAGTCCCCGCACGTCTAGAATATCTTTGTCGGCGCCGTTTTCCAGAAGAATTTTTAGCACTTCATTACGCCCGAACATTGCAGCAAACATCAATGCTGTCCCACCATTGCCATGCTGCAAATCAAGATCTGCACCATTATCAATCAAAAGTTCTGCAATTGGTGCATAACCCTTAAAACTGACACCCATTAAAGCTGTATTTCCTCCGAAATCACTAGCGTTAATATCTGCACCACATTCAATTAATAATCTTGCAGCTTCTAATCTATTATTATAACAAGCGATGATAAGAGCGGTATATCCTTTCAGGTCTTTTCCGTTAAGATCAGCTTTGGAATTGATTAGTGTCTTTAGTTCATGAATGTCACCTGACCTGGCTGCATTTATAAGTTGTATAGTTATATTTTCCATATAGTTCAACCGAATATACGTTTTTAAAATATATGTATATATATATAAGACTTCGGTTTTTGGGTGGGCATTTCACCTGTTAATTATCTGCTTCTTTCTCCTGCACCGATTTATTTCCAGTTTCTACTTCGACTTGTTTTGTGGTTACAGCATAATGATTTGGATGAATTTCTGATCCGTATTTTAAAGCAAAGGCTTTCGTAAACTCCGCTCCAAAATAAAGTATTATGGAAGAATAATATGTCCATAACAGTAATACCACTAATGATCCGGCGGTTCCATAAGTGCTGCCAACATCACTTTGGCTTATATAAAAGGAAATACCGAACTTGCCCACCATAAATAAAATTGCGGTTACAAGAGCTCCAGATATTATATCTCTCCATTTTATTTGAGCGTCAGGCAACACTTTAAATATAACTCCAAAAATTAGGGTAACAATAACGAGCGTGATGACCTGGTTTAAAATGTAAAATAAAATTACGGTAACGTCAGGAAAAGCTGCTCGCAACCGGTCACTTATTCCATCAATAATGGTAGTAACGCCTAAAGAAACCAACAAAATAAATACCAGGCTGATAATAACGGAAAAGGACAAAAATCTGTTCTGAACCATTTTAAGCCATCCTCGTTTCGGTTTCGGTTTTAACCCCCAAATGTCGTTAATTGAATCCTGTATTTCTGCAAAAACTGTAGTGGCTCCTACAAGCAGTGTTACGATACCTATGATAACCGCTATTTGGCTTTTGCCACCAATCGCTGCGTTTTTGATAATATCTTGTAGTTGCGCGGCTGTATCGCGTCCCATAAAATTTTCTAGTTGAGCATATACCTGTCCTTCAACAGCTTCTCTGCCAAGGAAAATTGCACAAAGCGATATAATAAGTATAAGCAGCGGACCCATAGAAAAGACTGTATAATAAGCCAAGGCGCCACTCATTCTGGTTACTTTATGCTCGGAGAATCCAGTAAATGAAGATTTAAGAACTTCAAATATCCCTTTAAATGTAATTTTGTTTTTCATAACTATTTTATTGTAATGAGCTATTCATTGCATTACCGCATCATGATTTATTCAATTGCGATGTCATAAACCCTTTGTTATAAACCCCAACTTTAATAAGTAGTTTGCAATTAAATTACAAATGGACTTGAATTAACTGATTATCTGCGATATCAGTTAGCCGGATTGTTCCTTCACTTTCTGAAAATGAGCTTTTTAATGCTTTCCAACAGATGAATTGAGTAGGTACTTTATTTGTAATAAAAAAGTTCCCATCTGCTAAAAGGCATGAAAGCGAACCTCTCAACAAACAAGAACTTTAATAATATTGACCCTATAGTGGGCTGAATTAACTACTTAAAAACAAATCGGAAGCCAATTCCAAAACGGCTGGGCAAGAATTCACTGTCTCCCTCATAAAACATTACTCTAGGCCGCCAATCGAACGATAAAGCGAGCGGAGCATTCGTAATTTTATAATCCAGACCCAAACTGGTAACAAGCGATATTTCACTATCTGAACCGCTGGAAAAAATAAAGGATGGCCCCGCTCCCAGATACCATTGCAGACCTTCAGCACCGCTTACTCCCTGATGGTATTGATATTGAGCCTGCAATACCGTTAACCCGCTTCCAAAAAGAAGTGCTCCTTCACCTCCATGATTTGGCGTAAAGAAATTTTTGATGTGAGGACCTACAAGTGTTGTTCCGTCACCTACATCAATTAAAAGGCCTGCCCCTGTTTTATATTGTGCTTGTGCATTTGTTGAAAACAATAAAATGCTTGAGCAAAATATTGCAGCCAATACTAGGGTGAATTTTACTTTTTTCATGCTTGAAATAATTAAAGTTTTTAAGTTCATTTTTGTTAATTCTGATATCAAAAAGTTTTCTAAACAAAATTAACGTGACCTATTTGGTACTGCAATCCTCCTAATCAAGGAATTTCTTCTACTCCTTTTAGGGTATTTTTGGTTTTTAGCACTTAAACATGATAACGTATTGAAAAACGTTCCTAAATTTACTGGATAAACGGGATCCTATTTTGGCAAGATTTCTTATCTATACAATTCTTTTTAGCTGGTTAAGCACATCGGCTCAGGAAATTGATAGCCTACAAAGTCTGGCATCCAAAGAAAGATCTGCTACTAAAAAAGCGAGACTGCTGTTTAAGATTTCTGATTATTGGTCTTATACCGATAGTAGCAGGGCGATTGAATATCTAAACGAAGCAAAAGCACTGGTTAGTAAAAACGACTACCTGCAGGCTATTGCAGCGTATTATGAAGCAGGTATTTATTTTGACCATGATGTTGAGCGAAGCCAGATGCTCTACATGCAGAGCGCCAAATTATTAAATCTTTTTAATACACCTGAAGCGAGTGAGTATAAAGCTAAACTGTGGCATAACTATGCTACACTTGACCAAATTAGTGGAAATGATAAATCTTTTTTGGATATCACCCTGAAATACTGCATTCCCTACGCCGAACAATCAGAGAATAAAGAATTGCTATCAGCTTATCTATCAGATGTTGGAATGATTTTTTATAACCATAAAGTATATGATAAATCGATCGATTACTATCAGCAGGCTATCGTCGTTTTGAGTAACGAAAAAAATAATGGATACCACTTGGTGCGTACCTATAGCAATATGGCGCAATCTCAAATATATCAAAACGATCTGACCGGAGCTAAGGGGTCGCTGAGCAAAGCGCAAGTTCTGCTTAAACATTTACCAGAGTCAAAATTCGCAGCTTTCTTTTATATCGTTAAGTCCATGTATCATCGTTCAGCCAATGAACCAGATAGCTCGTCGGCCAGCATCAATCAGGGTATTATCCATGCAACAAGAATAAAATCAGATTATGATCTACTAGGGCTTAATTATGAAAAATATCAGCTATACAAACTACAAGAAAACTTCCAGGCAGCTAAAGAGGAAATGGAAAAGATTCTTAACGATAAAAAATATGATGGGTTGATTAAAAATCGATTGGCATTTTTGATTGAGCTTGCCCACACGGAAAAATCTTTAGGCAATTATCAGCATGCCTACGAGCTTCTTGAAGAGCATCGGGTACTGAATGACAGTATGCACGTCGAAAACATAAGATCGCAAATTGCTAATATGGAAACCCGGTATAGAACCTCCGAAAAGGAAAAGGAAATACTGACCTTACAAAATAAACGAAAAATTGAATACATGCTACTATGGAGCAGTATTGCATTTGCCGCTTTATTAAGCTGTATATTTTTTTATGCACTGAAGCAAAGAAAAAAGAGAAACCAACAACAGGTTTTTTCACTTGAACAGCAACGGGAAATTGAGGTATCCAAAGCTTTAATGAAAGGTGAAGAACAAGAACGTTTGCGCTTGGCACGCGATTTACACGATGGTTTGGGAGGCATGATAACCGGTATTAAAATGAAGTTGGATTCCAAAGCCAGACTGATGGATGATGCGGATTTAATGAAGACTGTGGGCCAACTGGACACTGTTCTTGCTGAATTAAGGAGGACCGCAAGAAACCTGATTCCGGAAAATCTGATGAAATATGGCTTGGAGGATGCATTGAGAGACTTCTGTCAGTCCATCAATACAGATGATACACAAATCTCGTTTTATTGCAATGATTTATCGGGTATTACGGATAAGAATGCCCAGCTTATTTTGTATCATATTATGCTTGAATTGGTGAATAACGCAATCCGTCATGCTGAAGCGACAAATATCTTGCTACAATGTACATTGGAAGATGAGCTGCTATTAATTGACGTAGAGGATAATGGAAAGGGTTTTGATATTCAGACTACCAAGCGCAATATGGGACTTAATAATATTGAAATGAGAGTAAAATATTTGGAAGGTAAAATGACTATTGATTCCAGACCGGGAAAAGGCACCACAATAACCATAGAATGCAGAATATGAAGACAATTAGAATCATCATCTGTGACGATCATCCCTTAATTACCGAAGGAATCCATAGTTTCATTACTCAGAAAGAGGATATGGAAGTAGTTGCCACGGCAGCTAGTGCTGCCGAGCTGATGAATATCCTGCCTTTAAAAATGGCGGATGTTTTATTGCTCGATGTAAACCTGCCCGATGAAAATGGCATCGACGTTTGCATGGAAGTGAAGAAAAAGTATCCTGATATAAGAATCTTGGGATTGAGCAACTTTAACGAACGCAGTGTGATTGTAAGAATGCTCAATAATGGCGCTTCCGGTTATTTGGTGAAAAGCGAATCGGTGAACGTAGTAGAACAAGCAATACGCCATATTCATGAAGGTGGGGTTTATTTTGGTAAAGAAGCTCAAAGTACACTTACTTCACTTACCAAAACGGTACTGATGGATTTGCCACCGATTACCAAAAGAGAAAAAGAGGTGTTGCAATATTTGGATGAAGGTTTAACCTCGCCAATGATCGCTGAAAAAATGTTTATCAGCTCGCTAACCGTTGATAGTCACCGTAAAAATCTATTAAGGAAGTTTAACGTCAGCAAAACGATTAGCCTTGTACAAAAAGCAAAAGAGTTAGGGATAATTTAATGCTTTACAAATTAAACCAATAGTTAATCTTTACCATAAACGTGTTAGTAGCCGCCAATCCAAACATTCTATTTAAATTGCTTCCCCAGCCAGGATGATAGATATCGGCTTGATTGGATCGGTTATGCTCCCAAACAATGTGCATCGTCGAACCGGGTAAATATTCCCAGCGTGCAACCAGGTTTGAACGGAATTCATTAAAGCTGAAGTTAGGATCTTTGAAAGACATTGTATTGCCTTCTCTTTCAACAACGTAACTACCATTGTTATAACTGATCTCATCAGTTGAAAATTCGTAAAATCGATTCGCATAGGTATGTGACTTGGTATCCGCCGCTTGTTTAAAATTATCGTATTTGGCAATCGATGTGAAAGGAGAACCGTAGTATTGGATCGAAATATCCGGAGTAATGTTCATCTGCAGATTCAACGTCAGGCCATAAGTTTCCTGCTTCATTCGTCCCATAATATATGCAGCTTTATTATCCCAGCTACTTGATGGAGTGATTGTATTCACGTATTGCAGGTCATCTTTATTCCAGGCATAGTTCAGCTGTCCGGTCATAAGAATATGATTCCCTAATCGGAAAATCATACTGGGATGTATTTCATTGTACTTCGTTTCCTGATTTAAAAAATGTCTGCCATTATAATTCAATTTGAACACTACTTTTTTAGCGCGGTCGGTACTAAAGGCTGCATTCGTTTCAAAGTTTGAATTGTATCGCATGTCTGCACCTCCTCTTAGTCTGCGACTATCAACAGTATTCCAACTAAATGTTTCTTTCATATCCATTTCAAAACGACGTTTAATACTCAGGCTGCGCCAGCGAATGCCCGCATCATTATTTGTCGATTGCCCTCCATAATTCCAGACATTTTTCTGAGTTAGATTGATTCCTGCAAAGCGGAAAGGGCCCCAGGGATCTGTTTTTCGAAGTACAACCTCGCTTTCATTCGACTTATAATCAGATTCCCTGATGTATCCCACATCATTTAGGTCAAACCCCGGCGATGACCAGCTAAAAGTCTCTGCGAAATTCCATTGGGCATTTCCTTTCTTACCCACTTTTATATAACCACCTGTACCTTGTAATGTGTTTTTATCGGGATTAAGATTCAAATAATCAGCTCCTGATTCCCGATGAAAATAATGGGTCGCATTCATTTTTGTATTTAATATCGCCTCAGGAGAACCCTGTAACGTGCTAAACATCCCTTTCGCATCTATATAATACAAGCGATTCGCAAAATACTGCGTAAAATCGATGCCGGTTGTCAATGCATTTTCAACCATTGCATCTTTTAAATGTTGTTCTCCCAGATTTCGATTGACAGAAGTAACCATAGCACCCAGCAATGTATTTCCTTCCCAATTCTTCTGAATTCTTGCGATTGTATAGTTAGTTAATGGCTCAGTGACCTCTCGATCGTATACGCCATTGCGCATCACCTTTGACTTCGTTTGAGCGGTAACGCTCTCCAGAAGACCAATCGTTACTCCCTTTCTGTTGGTGCCCGTCAACTTCAAAGCACCAATGATGGGTATGTATGTTGGGGTACTTGTATAATTTTCAAGATTGTCTATGTCTTGAGGAAGATAAGAAGGCATAGCACCTATCCGGCGCGAGTAGAACATCATCCCATCCTCATTGTTGTCAAATTCCAGAATGTGCTTTCCTTCCAGAAAGAAAGGTCTTTTCTCATCGTAAAATGTTTCATAGGCAGATAAATTCATGACGGATGGATCCAACTCGACTTGACCGTAATCCGGATTGATCGTTAAATCCAGCGTAAAATCGTTCAGCGCTGCTTTGGCATCCAAACCAGCGCTGCCTGCCCATTTACTCCCTTTCTGAAAAGGACTGTTGGGTATCATGGGTTCATGAATATATTTGCTCATAACATGGGGCAAGAACTCAATTCCTTTAGGTTTTGGCAAGTCAGTCATTCCATGCATCTCCCCAAAAGAAAAAACATGGCCATTGTTTTTTATCGGTATCAAACTCCAATTCTGGACTTCGTTATTTTTACGGATAATGCGTCTTACGTGCAATCCCCATACTCCATCTGAGTTTTTCTCGTTGTATCTCAACTGACTGAAAGGAATACGAAGCTCTGCCGTCCACGAAGAATCCGCCAGGTTAATATGTGTGCGACCTTCCCACACAGCATTCCAACTCAGATTTACCGAAAGTTTATCGGTAACAGTTAGGTCTGTCTTATTCCCTCCTAAATTGATGTTAAATTCCGGAGCAACGCGATAATCATGATAAGTGTCAAATGCAATGCTTATCAAATCGCCATTACTATTATCATCTCTGTTCCCAATAAAGGCGTTCATCGTTTCTGGATGTTCATCTTTACAATAAACTCCTATATAAATATTTTCATTGTCGTAGAAAATCTTCATTCGCGTCCACGATGGCGTATACACACGTTCGAAGGGAATAACTTGCGAAAACTTTTCAGACCATTCACCTTTATTCTGCCATACATCTTCGTCCAGCTTACCATCTATTTGAGGCCGTTCTTCAGTAAGTTTTATGATATTATATGTGCGTTTATACGCATCCTCGAAAGAGACTACTTCTTTTCTTTCATCTTGAGCGTGGCATACAGTATGGATAATAAGGAGAAGCAGAAAAGAATAATGTTTCATAAGTTATTCAAGGGTATCATCTGATTTAGGTCGAAAAATAAATTAATTTGGCCAAGGTACAAACTTCATGCGATTCACAGGACGGTTTATTCGAGAAAACCTTTCGTAAAAGTTACAGCTCCATTTTGTTTGTTGACAACCTAATGGCTTTATCCAATGGCGCGTGTTACCCGATAGTTGTAGCAGAAGCATTGAAATTATTTCCACATAATTCAGGAAAAGCAGCTGCTATGCAAAATACAATTCAGTTAGGGATCTGTTTTTTAGCAAGTGCAATTGTTTCATTGTTTTCAAAAGATGCTTTGTTAACTACTACAATCGTAATGACTTGCACAATTCCATTTGTTTATATAGGGTATAGATTAAGCTTAAAAAACTAAATGAATTAACGGTCATAAAATTGGGTACGATGAGGCACTCTTAGTTTCGCTACTTAATAAAAGGATGTTGCCAGGGCTTCCGATAGGGTCTCCTTAACAGCTTTGTCGCCTCCGGATCGTTAATGCATATTCTTTTTTGCGAATCATACATAAGTGGCCGGTTTAACTGCATTGACAGATTGGCTAGTATGCAACTAGCAGTTGATATATGGCCTTCTTCAATATCGGCGATAGGTAAATGGTCATTTTCAATAGCCGATAGAAGATTCAACATGTGTCGCCTGGTAGCCGGTGCCGTATGCAGTTCAATTCTGGGCTCATTTAAATCCTCCGGATACTTTTCCTTCTCATAAACGACATCCTTCACAATACGATCACCTTTGTCGGTTGGAATAAACTCATATTTCATGACACTTCCCTTTAGGGTGCCTTTATCTCCATAAATAATAAATGCCCATGGATATTCAGGATCAGCCGGGTCTCCCCAAGTCCGGTGTTGCCATATACAGTTCAGTTCATCATATTCAAAAATAGCAGTCTGCGTGTCGGCAATAGTTGACTTTCCTCCTTTTTGAACGTAGATTCCCCCGGTTGCACTAATCTTTTTTGGCCATTTAAGTTGCAACATCCAGCGTACAGTATCAAACATATGAACACCCATATCACCCGTAATTCCGTTTCCATATTCCATAAAGGTTCTCCACCAACTTCCATGCGGCAAACCATCATAGGGACGTAAAGGAGCAGGGCCAGTCCACATTTCATAATCAAGAAAGTCGGGTACCGGCTCTAGTGGCGGATTCCCATTCCTTCTCATATGGTAGTAGCAGCACATCTCCACGTGCGATATTTTACCAAGCAAACCTTTATCTATCACATTTTCTTTTGCATCAATCATGTGTGGGGTGCTTCTTCTTTGTGTGCCGACCTGCACTTTCTTGTTGTATTTTCGGGCTGTGCTGAGTACTGCTTCTCCCTCAAGTACATCAACGCTAACTGGTTTTTGTAAATAAACATGTGCACCCGACGTCATTACATCTATAGCCTGCCGCGCATGCCAGTGATCCGGAGTACCAATGAGAACCAGATCTAATTTATTATCTGCCAGCATCTTTCTGTAATCTTCGTACAATTTTGGAACCTTCCTTGAAGCTTGTCGCGCACTAATCAACCTTCCTGCTTCCTCCAGGTGGTTTTTGTCAACATCGCACACCGCGACAACATCAATATCGCTGACCTGAATGAGTCTGAAAAGATCGCTTTTTCCGTACCAGCCTGCCCCAATTAAACCAACCCGCATATTGTTGAGCTCGCCCGCAAATGCTAACCCATTAGCCTGCAATGCAGATAAAGTTAACACAGCACCAGTACCTAGAATGAATTTCCTACGGTTCAGATTAAAGTCAGCCATCATATTTTGTTTATTATTTTTCAATGTGAAAACAAAAAAATGAAGATAATGTTTATTTTGCTATTTCAGGTTTCAGGTCTCTGATGGGCTATTGTTAAATAGATGAAAACCGATAGGTTAATTCCATCTTGGAAATGCGATCATATATTAATCATTGCTGGCTTGCAGAATATTTTTTTGGTTTAAGTCCTATATACCTTTCAAAAAGCCTTGAAAAATGACTTAAATTAGTAAAGCCTACCTGGTAGCCTGCTTCCGATACGGAAAGCTTCTGTTCTTTAATCAAGTAAGCGGCCTCCTTGATTCTTAGAGTCTGGTAATAATTGTAAATACTGTTGCCAAAGATTTGTTTGAACAAACGTTTGAGTTTGCTTTCGCTCATACCCGAAAACCTCGCAAGCTCAGATAGGTTTGGCGCAATACTTAAATCTGAAATTATTTTGTCCTTTATAAGGTAGGCAAACTTCACATCAGAAGCATTAAGGGGATAGCTTCTCAGGTCCTGGCGTTTTAATAATTCGATGAAAAATAAATAGATAAGTTCTTGCGCTTTTAATTTATAAAAAAAGTTATTGAGCGCCTCGGGGATATTCGATTCAATTATTTCAGCAGCAACGTCTTGCATTTTCGGAGATAATATTTCCTCATAAAAATAAGGCCGATATTCTGATAGAATCGTATGCAGCACCTTATGCTCTTCCTTTTGAAAAAGCAAATTTTTCAAGTCATTAAGCCGGATCACAATGATTATTGTATTTATGCTGGAATTAGCAGGAAACAAAGTCTCATAATCAATGTTGTCAGAGGTTATCTGAACAGACGGAAAACGATTGTAATTTGATACCGGAAAAGTATTGCTATTTTTTCGATCTTTTACAGGAGGCAATATCGTGTGGAAGGTAAATGTAATGCCGTATTCAAGTTCCTTAACGGCAATTCGTCTAAATATTAAGTCTTCTTTCAATATAAAACGATGAACCATTAATTTGAATGATGACCCAAGCTTATAACCCTGCACATAGCCCTTGCCAAGATTTTCCGGAATCTCAATTATTCCATCATCCATCTTGCTTCCAAGGAAGGACGCGAAGGCTTCCATTAAGGTTGTTTCCCCAGAAGTTTTAAATTCAAAAACCATAAAACCTTTTTGGACTATTTTATGGTCAAAAGTAGCTATTTTTTATACATATGGCTATATACTTTTGTTAAAAAAATATAATATGCAAGCAATTAAAAATAAAAAGACAGCGATCGTAAACGCTATGATCTTTGATGGTATTAACACCATCGGAACTAAAACAGTGGTTTTTGAAGAAGGCAAAATAATCAGCATCGGTGGTGCTATCCCGGCCGATGCCGATATTATAGATGGTAGAGGTGCAACCCTGTTGCCTGGACTCATTGACGCTCATACGCACACTTCAGTTGACAGCCTTCGTTCTGCCTTGAAATTCGGCGTCACCACCGAACTGGAAATGATGGGTGGCTTTACTAAAAAAGGCAGGGAGATACAATTAAATGGCATTAAGGACATCGCTGATGTTCGTTCGGCAGGTATGGGACTAACTGCTCCGGGCGGGCATCCGGATGAACTTATTCCGAAAGGTGATGGCATACCGGATTTTGTGCTGAAGGAAATGGAAAGAATGAGTGAGGAAGAAAAAGCAGTTTTCCTGGCAGCTCATGAAGAGCAGCATGCCGAGGAACTAGGCGGCCCGGATGTTACAACTGAAACCGGTGCAAAACAGTTCGTAAACCGTCAGGTTGAAAATGGAGCCGATTACTTTAAAATAATGATTGAAGAAGGCACAGTCATGAATGCTCCCGGTCTGCCTTTAATAAGCAAAAAAGTAATGAAAGTAGCCGTGGACGAGGCTCATACATTGGGGAAAATAGCTATAGCACACGTTTTAACCGCCGAAGCTGCTAAAACGGCCATGTCTATTGGTGTAGACGGACTAGCTCACCTATTTATAGACCGCCCATTGTGGACAGCTGAATTGATTCAATCAATCGCAGATCGTGGTGCATTCGTTACACCGTGCCTGGTTTTAAACTCGTCAATAATTGGTAACAATGCTTGTCAGCTTGCACATGATGAGCGTGTCATATCTAAATTAGACGAACAGTGGATGAACACCTTATGCTCATGTTTTCACACATTCCCCGAAGGGAAAATGGAAGATAACTTCAACAATGTGATGGATCTTCACCTGGCAGGTGTGGATATTTTGGTTGGAACCGATGTTTCAGTTCCGGTTCCGCACCTGGGCGGTCTGGCTCATGGTGTAAGCGTGCATCATGAATTGCAGCTTTTAGTAGAAGCTGGGTTAACACCTGTTGAAGCGCTACGGGCAGCGACTTCAGTTCCGGCAAAAAGATTTGACTTATCTGACAGAGGTCAAATAAAAGAAGGTAAAAGGGCAGACATGATATTGGTAAAAGGAAACCCGACCACAAACATTTCAGATACCCTATCTATCCTGCATGTTTGGAAAGAGGGTATACAATACTTTACAAGCTAATACATATTTAATTAGGGTGCCCACTTATCGAATAAAGAAAATCAGGACAAGAATTTGTTAAAATCGTATTAAAATATCGTTGGTAACCTCGCTATATTTGGTTGATTATAAGTGGTATAGCTTATATGAACAGACACATTATTATTTTATCACACATTTAAACACAAACAACTAAAAATTAAAAAAAATGAAAAAAGCAATCTTAGCGTCTTGCGTTTTGACAATCGTAGTCGCAAACAATTCATTTGCACAAGAAAAACGTATTCCTGCAGCTGTGGGTCGTGAAGAGTACATTGAAGTTGAAAAAAATGTTCGCCTGCACGTAACCGATATAGGAGAAGGAAAGCCTATCGTACTTATTCACGGATGGCCCCTTAGCGATGGAATGTATGAATACCAGTACCAATACCTGGTAGAGAAAGGGTTCAGGGTAATTGGAATTTCTTTGAGAGGTTTTGGAAAATCAGACCAACCTTACGGAAAGTATAACTATGATGTATATGCAGATGACATCAAAGTAGTATTGGATAAGCTTGAAATCAGTGATGCTACACTAGGTGGCTTTTCAATGGGCGGTGCTATTTCCGTCCGTTACGTAACAAGACATAATGCAGCACACATTAGCAAACTGGCGTTATTTGGTGCAGCCGTACCTGTGTGGACACAAAGAGCCGATTTTGCAATAGGACTTACAAAAGATCAGGTAAACGAATTAATAGCGCTTAGCCGTACCAATAGACCACAGCTTCTTGAGGATTTCGGGAAAATATTTGCTGCAACTGAAACGGCGGTATCACCTGGATTGGGGAACTGGTTAGGAACGATTAACCTGGAGGCTTCTCCTTACGCAACTACACAAAGCCTGATTGCACTCAGAGATACCGATCTTCGTCCGGAATTGAATAAAATCAATATTCCTGTAGCTATTTTCCACGGCACGAAAGACAAAATTTGTGACTTTAGTCTTGCTGAAGAAATGAATAAGGGTATTAAAAATTCCTTTATTGTAAGGTTCGAAAATAGCGGGCATGGATTATTTATTGAAGAGCTGGATAAATTCAATAGCGAACTGGAAAAATTTGCAAACCAATAGTTTTCTATCACAGACAAAAAATGTAAGGGGTTTCTCCTTGCATTTTTTTTAATTATTCGGATGAAACAGATGCTTTATTTATTGCTTGCAATACTTTTCACAGGTTGCGGTACAGAAAAAATACAATATATTAATGACGTAAACGGCGTCGGGCCGATCGGTCCTTATTCTCAGGCTACAATAAGTGGTCAAATCATTTTTACATCCGGGCAATTAGGAGTGAATCCGGAAAACAATGAATTAGAAGGGGAGATAGAGAACCAAACTAAAAGGGCAATGGATAATTTAAAGTCCATTTTAGAGCAATCCGGATCAGATATGAACCATATACTAAAGACAACGATTTACCTTGCTGACATTGCGCATTTTGCTGCAATGAACAAGATTTATGCAAGCTATTTCACATCTTCCAAGCCCGCCAGAACGACCCTCCAAGTTGCAGCACTGCCAAAAAACGCTTTGATAGAAATTGAATGCGTGGCGGTGAAAAAGTAATGGATTATCCAGATTTACATCTAAACCTTTTAATTTCTATTTTTCTGGAAAAGTTTACGAACTTTATTGAACCATCTGCAGATGTGGGATGATGGATTTCATCATTCAGTTGATCAATAACAATAATATAAAAGTAACATGCATAGCGATAAAAAGCAGTTGTCGTCAGAGCAACGCAGAGAACTATTAGATACATTGAAAGTTCGTTTTGAAAAAAACAGGAGCCGCCACAAAAGTCATGAATGGGCTAAAGTACAAACAAAGCTGGAAGCTAATGCTGAAAAGCTGTGGTCACTCAGTGAAATGGAAAGAACGGGCGGTGAACCGGATGTTGTTGATTATGATAAAAAGACGGGCGAATATATTTTTTACGATTGTTCAGCAGAAAGTCCCAAAGGCCGCAGAAGTATTTGTTACGACCGCGAAGCGCTGGAAGCAAGGAAAACTCATAAGCCGGAAAATACTGCGATGGATATGGCAGCTGCCATGGGCATTGAACTTTTAACGGAAGAACAATATCAGGCGTTGCAGCAATTGGGAAATTTCGATTTGAAAACGTCGAGTTGGATTATAACGCCTGCTGATGTTAGAAAACTTGGTGGTGCCCTCTTTTGCGATCGCCGCTATAATAAGGTATTCGTGTACCACAATGGTGCCGACTCATATTATGCTGCCAGAGGATTCCGCGGCTCGCTTCGGGTCTGATTTAGACAGTGAAGTAAGCTATGCACCTCAGAAAAATGCTCTCTAAAAAACTGTTACGAATTAAAAGTGATTTGTTTTTTTGTTTCCAATCTAAATTCTTCCGGACTAAGTCCCGTCATTTTCTTGAAGAAGCGGCTAAAATAGGAGGAGTCCAGAAAACCAAGACTGAAGGATATTTCTTTAATGTTTTTTTTGCCAACAAATAATAAATGCTTTGCCTCAATCAACAGCCGTTCTTGTAAAATCTGATTAATTGTTTTGCCAATTTTTTGTTTTAAGATCTGATTCAGTCGTTTTGCAGAGATACTTAACTTTTCGGCATAAAAATCCACCTTCTTCTCTGTCGTATAATGGTTTTCAAGAAGTAATAAGAAATGATAAATTCGCTTTTCATTCAAATCAGGACTAATAAGCTGCTGACTGGAGCTGGCCATCAGCTTTAAAAGAAAAGCTTTTAAAAGCGTTCTAATCAATAATATATTATTTGTTCCTTCAGCATATTCATCTTTAATCACATCTAAAATGGCAGTTAGCGCATTGGTGTTTTCTTCGTCAATAAAGAGCGTGCTAAACTCCCCATGTCTGCTGAATAGGTTAAATACATTCAAGGAGAATTCCTTCGCTTCATATATTAATAGGTCCTTATTAAAGGCAATGAGTGTTCCGCTTTTTTTGGCCTTATTAAACTGATAACTTCGAAAGGGTGGAACCAGGTACATCCAATCCCCTTTGATTTCCATTTTTTCATTGTCGATAAAGTGCAACGGCTTTTCATTCTTCACCCAATAAATTTCAAAATATAAATCCCGATCAGGGTCTCCGAGAAAAGCACTGTCTAATTGCTGAAAAGTACTGATATAAAAATAGCTTTTCTTTAAATTCAATTTGGCGGTATTCTTCTTCAATATTTCCATGTTCTGTTTTAAAGATACAAAAATTCAATAAGAACAGGTATGCGCTTATCTGTCCCTTTTACGTCAAATAATATGTAAACACCCTCATGTTTCCCTTTAGTCCTATAAATGGTCTTGATAGTCCTATATTAAAGAATAGGCATTGGCTATATTTGAAAAGCTTGTATGAGAGACATACCATTTGGTGGCTATCGGTTACTGGGTTAAATAACCATCATTCTTGGTCGATGGATTATAGAATCAAAAGTTTATTAACAATTAAATTAAAAATATTATGAAACAAATAACGTTTAAAGAAGGATTATTTAAGGACGCCACTGCAGTTGTCACTGGTGGAACTTCCGGACTTGGGGCGGCCACAGCTATTTATTTAGCAGAATTGGGTGCAAAAGTATATGCAGTTGGCCTAAAAGCAGATCTTTTGGAAATTCCTGAAGGATTGGACATTAAAGCCGTTGAATTGGATGTAACAGATGAAAGCGGAGTGGAACAGTTTATACAAGGCCTGGAATCGTTGGATATATTATTCAATGGTGCCGGCGTTAATCTGCCTAATCAACACGATTTTAAATCATTTAAGAAATCTATTGATATCAACCTGAACTCTGTTTTCCATATCAGTACCTTGGCTCGGCCGCTTTTAGCGAAATCTAAAATAGCGAGTATAGTCAATGTGTCTTCCATGCTTGCCATTTTTGGTTATGCAGATGCGCCAGCTTACAGTGCCAGTAAAGGAGGAGTAGACCAGGTTACTAAGTCATTGGCAATAGCTTATGCTAAAGAAGGTATCCGTGTAAATGCGGTAGCACCCGGTTGGATTGACACTCCTTTGTTGGAACCCTTAAAAGATACTGTAGGTAAAGGCATTTTAGACAGAACACCGTTTAACCGTTTTGGTGATCCGGTAGAAATTGCTCAGGTGGTTGCGTTTCTCGCTTCGCCTGCCGCTTCCTTTATCTCAGGTGCAATTTTGCCCATTGATGGCGGATATTCTATTATGTAAACAAAACATAAGAACAAAAAGAAGTCGTATCATTTTTCCAATGATACGACTTCTTTTTTATTACTGGTTATGTTTGATTCCCTCAAATATACGCAACTTCTTATGATGCAATAAAAGGAATCGTCCATATAAATAGATACATATAAATTCTGTATCTTGCAGATACTTAATGTCATATGAAGAAACGGTTTGTTCATTTTGACTACCAGCTAATCAATCGAATTGCACAAAACAAAATAGTCGAGTATATTCAATAAAAGACCACATGCCTTATGAAAGTGAAACGCATTGTAGCAAATATACACACTGATCAGATTGAAGCGGCCAAAAAGTTTTATGAAGATATACTTGAGCTCGAGATCTTGATGGACCATGGTTGGATCCGAACTTATGGTACGGAAACGAAGATGTCCATACAGATCAGCTTCGCGAATGAAGGTGGTTCAGGTACTTCCGTCCCCGATCTTTCAATCGAAGTAGACGATGTAGATACTGCTTTTACAAAAATGAAGGAAGCTGGATTTAAGATCGAATACGGTCCAGTTGATGAGCCTTGGGGAGTACGTCGCTTTTACGTTCGGGACCCATTCGGCAAATTAATAAATATTCTTTCCCATCAATAAGTGGATCTAATTTCAAGTTCGCTTATCACATTCAAAAAAGGCTAAATTCTTTTTATGCGTGAACCGCAATCCTGATTTAGCTTTTTATGGCAATACCTTGTCGAAGGAAAGATTATATTGAACCCGATTATTCATTATAATCTTTCCCTATTTAACAACAGACCTTTAACTATCTTTACAATAAAGCCCTTCTAAGTTCTTCGGCCGATTTTGGAGATAAATATCCCAAAGGAATATCAAACACTGTCCGGGCTCCAGTCTGCCCTTCTTTCGCCATTTTTCCTATAGCTCTCGTATAAGCTACTAAAACGCTGGCTGTAAATTCAGGATTGCTTTCTAAGGTTAAGCTAAATTCAATTCTTTGCTTGGAACCATTTCCTGTAATGCCTGAACGAAGTACCATTCCTCCATGTGGCATACTCGAATGGTTTGCCAATAATTCCTCTTCAGTAATAAAATGTACGGTAGTTTGGTACTCATCAAAATAATGAGGCATTTCAGTGATGGTATTTTCAATTTCAGCTAGATTAGAGCCCTCATTTGCAACAACATAACATACGCGTTGATGCTTTTCTGCAGTTGAGAGCTGCGGGTTTTCACCTGCGCGGACTTTTTCAATTGCACTGTCCACCGGTATGGTATATTGCACACCATTTTTGACACCGGGAACACGCCTTACCGCATCAGAATGACCTTGACTTAAGCCTTTGCCCCAAAAAGTGTAATCTTCACCTTGTGGTAAAATGCTCTGACCAAGTAGTCTCGCCATGGAAAATAAACCCGGATCCCAGCCTGTAGAAATAAGGCTCAATTTATTATTAGCTTTAGAAGCCTCGTCAACCTGTTTAAAGTACGCTGGGATTTTTGCATGTGTATCAAAACTATCCACTGTGTTAAACAATTTTGAAATCATTACAACTTGTTCCGGCAAGTCTTTTGCAGATCCTCCACAGAGAATCATCACATCAATTTTGTCCTTAAAATCTTCTATTTGTAAAATTGAAACTACTTGTGAACTGGTATTCAGGTCAGTAGGAGGTCTCCTTGTAAAAATAGCAACCAAGTCCATATCCGGATTTTGCTGAATGGCTAATTCAGCACCTTTTCCTAAATTTCCATACCCTACAATACCAACTTTTAAAATATTATTTACTATGTTGTTCATTCAAATAAATTATTAGTAAGCTAAAAAAGCGATGCTTTTCCGTTTTTTGGCTAAGATAAATAAAAAGAGAATAGGACGCATTTTTATACCCGAAACTTCCCGAAAATATAAATTACCCTGTCGGGGATAAGTGATTAGTACCAACAGGTTCTGTTTTTGTTAATTCCCGGCGGCGCATTATTTTTTGAATAAGCGTCTTTAGTTGCGCTTCATAATCATCCCGCAGCCATTCTGTGTAATTTTTAGTCACCTTTCCCAGGCACTTTCCATACTGTTTTACTCTCCAGTCAATTTCTGTGGAAAGTTCCTTTACCAAATTCAGTGCCTCAGGAACGGTATCACTGTTATCAACACACATAAAAGCATGCTGGCGTATGGAATCTCTTATAACGATCTTTGGCTTCTGCTGATTTTCGATGGCAATCTGATGAGCCTTTTGTATATCAAAAGAGATTTCAGAACTGTTCGGGAATTTAGACCGCATCTCTGAAGGCATGTTGTGCGTTTCATAACTCGACTGACCTTTTATGCTTTCGTTATAAGCTTCAGGATTTTCAAACACAGCTTTCCAGTCAAGAGGAGCATTCCATTCACCAAAACGATCTGTATTATTGCCCAGATCAATAATGGTAAATTTCTTCTTTTTAGGTAAGCTTCTGGCTCCGCGGCCGATCATCTGGTGGTATAAAGTGAGCGAGTTTGTGGCCCGGTTCAGAATCACAGTCTGTATCGATGGTTCATCAAAACCAGTTGTCAGAATAGATACTGAAGTCAATATGGCTCCTTTGGTTTTCTTTAGCCATTTTAGAATTTCAGTTCGCTCTAAGGGCGAAGTTTGATTATCAAGGTGCCTGATCGGATAGCCTAAATCGGTAAATACCTGGCAAACCTTTTTTGAGGTGAAAATTCCATTGTTGAAGATCAGCGTCTTTTTGTTTTTTGTATGCGCTTCATAGGCATGTACCAGTAATTCCAACATCGCGGGCGACGAATACAGCTCATCGGAAGAGCTTACCGTAAAGTCGCCATGCTGACCGGTTTGTAATGTATTTAATTCAACGTCATACCTCCAGGTTGTCGGTTTTGCCAAAAAACCTTGCTCAATTAACGATGAGATACTTTCACCAACGATTAGCTCGTCATAATTTTTATGCATGGGTAAGTCGCTATCCGAGCTTAACGGCGTTGCCGTAACACCAATAACCGTTGCATTTTTAAATTCATTCAGCAATTTATGAAATGCGTTATAATGCGCTTCATCAATTATCACCAGGCCAATCTTGTCCGTATTGATCTGCCCGTCTTCTATTCGGTTCTTTAGCGTTTCTACCATCGCCACATAACAATCGTAAGCATCTTTTTTGCTCACTCTTTTGACGGCGCTATTAATAATTTTATTTTTGATGCCAGCCGCTTTTAAAGCAGAAGAAGTTTGCTTGCATAGCTCGATGCGATGGGTTAAGACAATAACTTTTTTATTGTATTCCTTAATGAATCTGTGGGCTATTTCTGAAAAAATAACCGTTTTGCCTCCACCCGTTGGCAATTGGTACAGTAATCTGTAATTAACCGGATTTTGTTCCATCTTATCGAACAAAGCAGCAATATCATTTTCCTGATATTCATACAATTTTTTAGTATCGGTTTCTAAAGTTCCGTCAGTATTATTTCCCATCTTGATTAAACTTCATAACGGTTATAAAGTTTGGAATGTGGCAATTTATTGCTTCTTTAATTAATAGATACCGTCTTTCCTCCCCGGCCATTTTTAGAGAATGCTTTAATTTTAACTGAAGGGCTATTCGCGATGGGACCTGTATATTTATTGCTTTCCATACTTGGTTCCGAACCGTCCGTCGTATAATAGATACTCCACAAAGGCGATGCCGTATTACAAACGATTTTGTTGTCAATAACCTTTATGCCCACATCGGGTATCCTATATGCAAATCCTCCACCCAGGTAATCAAGTTTTTGAAATTCATTGCGGTTAACCTGGTAGGCAAATTCAAGCCAGGCCTTGTTATACAGTTCGCTCCAATTCTTTTCTTCTTCCTTTTCCCATTGCGGTTCGGGTGCCCATGCTTTTTCGGCCACTGCAAGCAAACGCGGTAATAACATATACTCCAAACGGTTGTCATTGTTTATTTTCTCTGACCACAATGCACCTTTTAGGCCAATGATATTCGCTTTTCCTTTTTCTGTTAAGCGTTCTTTGGAATTAAAATAACCAGCTTTTAAAGGTACGCCCTTCGAGGTACTTTTTAAATTTCTAAAATAATTTGTGGGCATAAAACTAAACGACTGTTCGAGATTGATGTATGCTGCCCAGGTATGGCCGGGCTCCAGGTACGTATCGTTCCAAGCCTGATCCAGGTAAAAATTATTAGCACTTGTATAAATGACTGGATAGCCTTGGTTGGCAAGCTTGTATACAAGGTCTTCAGCACCACCACCTGCTACGTTATTCCATACATCAAGCTGAATATTGTCGTTGGCGAACCTGGGGTTGGGCTTCATGCCTTTGCCATCGTTTACCATTCCCATTTCCTCCCATCCAGCCAGTTGCAGTCCTTTTTTGTTGAAAATGGTTTTTAATTGATTTACATAATACGGCCAGACTTCATTAACAGACCCCATTGACAAACTATCCATTAATTGAATAATGGCCGGAGATTTCTCCCACGCACCCCGCGGAACTTCGTCTGCTCCCAGATGTACCCTTTTAAGGGTTAAACCGGCCTTTTCATACATGTTTACAAAAGCATCCAGTACAGTTTCAATAAAATGAAAGGTAGAGGGAAGTGCAACATTCATTACATTATCGTTCCAATCCTGAGCAGATCTGTAGGCAGACTTGTCCCCTAAGTCGCGTAACAGAAACTCACCGGCTTCTTTTTTCTTCCCAAGCTTTATCAAGGAATTGTAACGGGCATCCATTGATTTTATAGCTGCCCGTGCATGCCCCGGTGTCTCCAGTTCCGGAATCACGGTAATATGGCGCTCATCCGCATATTTAAGAATTTCAATAAAGTCGTTTTCCGTAAAGAATTGTTTTTCAGGTGTTTTAGCTCCTGATCCGTAAGACGGTTGAATTGAAAGACCATTTTTAAAATCTGCCGATCGTTTGCTTCCAACCTCAGTCAGTTCGGGTAAGGCGGGTATTGCAATCCGCCAGCCTTCGTCATCGGTTAAATGAATGTGAAAAACATTAAGTTTATAAGAAGCCATTACATCCAGGATCTTAAATACTTCCTCCTTTGAATGGAAATTGCGCGCCACATCCAGCATAAAACCCCGGTAGCCAAATCGGGGCTTATCGTTAATCTGTACAAGAGGAAGGGAAAAGGAAGAGGTATTATCTGCCCATATTGCAGGTGGAAAAAGGGATCTTAGCGTTTGTACTCCATAAAAAGCACCTATTGAAGTAGAAGCCTTTATAACAATATGTTGTTCTGTGCTTTCTAATGTATAAGCTTCATTCTCCAATCCGGCTTGATATACAATATTGATTTGCGAAGACTGGTTCGGGACATTTGATAGCAGTCTTTTTCCAATTAATTTCTCCAGCAGCAAATCCAATCCCTCCGCTTCCTTTTTGAAACGCTGGTCGGCTGATAATGATGTATTTGTTGAAAGAATGAAACTACCGGCATTTTGTTTTAAAGCCACTGGTTCCGGAATAATACGAAGTTTGGCACTGTTGGCCATTGCTTCCAGTTTCTGGTTCAGGTCATATTGCGCTGATAAAACTTTAAGCTGTTCTTTTTGATTTTTCTTATACGGCAGTACTGTATAGTTTCCGATTGCTTGACTGGGAATTTTGGGATCATCGTACGCGATATACAAGCCTGCCGGGGCATCAGAGAAGTTGATGATTCTGCTGATAAAAGAAAAGGGGATGAGGATTGAATCTGCCGGGGCAATCCCAGCGAAACCAGCCGTAAATGATAAACGATACAAATCACCGTTTTCACGGCTTAACAAATAAGGAGGCTTAACACTTTTAACATCAATTGAACGCATTGAACTAAACCACAGGCTCCATCCGCTTTTCGCGACAGCCTTTTCAGCGTTATTCCGTATTATAAACTGCGATGTCGATTTTCCGTTTTCGATACGATTGTCGAATAGTTGCCAACTCACTGAAGTTTCCATTGGTACCTGGGCGCGCAGCTGAGTAAAACTATGCAGTACGATAAACAGGATTAAACAATGCCTGATTAGCACTAAATATTGTTGAGATAGAAGCTTTAAATGGGGATTTGTTATTTGTATTGGCATTTTTTCTCGATGTTTTTATTGAATTCGTTTTTGGGTGTAAGTTATATACAATGGTCTTATCAACTTATTTCTCAGAATTAGGAATAACAGTCGCACTCATAATAATAAGGTTATTATAATTGGCTCAAATGTAATAATTTAAATATAAGTATATTAAGGTAAAAACAATTGGTTGTTTAATTTAAAACATGGAATAGATTAGAAGAAGTAAACCATGCTATTGAGGAGGATAAAACCAATATAGGGCTTATTACATTAACCCGTGGGGTGAATTAAACAGTTTATTGGCTCTATTTGGAGTCTGATATTAATTGCCTGGAAATCGTCTCCTTATTCGGTTCAGTTGAAGAGTAAGAGTAAATGATAATATTAGTGTCTAAAAAGACTTTATCGTTCATTGGCTTCATTTCTGTTAAACTTGAAAATTCGTGTATCTATTGACAAAGCATTAAAGGATGCCTTTTTACTTATAGATTGGTCATCTGATAATTTCGTGTCTTTACGTAAACGAATTACTTTCAGCTTTTCCAAATCCTTTCGAAGATTAAAGGCCTTGTCGTCAAGTATATCTAGCGTTACAGTTTTCATAATATATCAAAGATAAGAAATTTGAATTAACGTCACCTGCTGCATATATTCCTGTTACTGTAGTTCTTTGGAGATCGTCGACCTTGATGAACCCGTGTTCTCTGTCCAGTTGTTTAACCTCTTAGCCATGACAATAGGGGCAATGTAATATTGATATTTCCCAACATTCAGAAAACCCTTTAATATCAGGAAAAAGATATTTCAGACCCATGGCAAAAGTATTAATTTTATTATCTGCAATAATCTTTTATATTTGTTTGAACTTGAATTATTAACCCTCAATAAACCGATCTACAATATCTTTCGAATGAATGTAAACAATATTGGTTAGAACAAGAGTTTTGAAAAAAGGTAACCGAATTCACCGCTGAAAAAGGCAATTTTCATGAATAACTAACCACAAATTATGGCGATGAAAATTAAAAAAAGAAATAGAATAATACTACTTTCTATAGTATCACTTATTGTTGTATCGCTTTTTTTGGGATTTTTTTACCCGTTCAAAGTTAAGAGCCACATCCCTGAAGAATATATCGGTAATTGGATAAATGAAAAAGATAACAACTGGGAATATGGTTTTTTTGAAGATTTTATAGTTTTCGATAATGATTTTTGGGATTATCAACACCAGAAATCTGGCAATGAAAATCGTGTTAATCTCATTTTGACTAAGCAAGGTAAAAAAATCAGGTTGCAGCTAACCCGGATCAATCAAAACCAGTTAGCAATCAAACGGGATAACGAAAAAGAGGAGACGTTTAGTCTTATGGGAAAAGCATATCCAAATTATCCAAATAAAGAGATAAAACCGTTCTCAACTCCTACTTTTCAAATCGATTCTGTCACTGTCATTGGCTATTATCGAAATTTGGATAAAGGAATTAAGGGATTCGTGGAAAGATTCTTTCGTTCACCTTTTGAAATAGCAATATCAGATTTCATCACTGGAGAAGAAGTGAAATATTATGGAGATATAGACAATTTGGGCAGGTTCAAAGTCACCTTTCCTGTAATAAATACGCAAGAGCTATATGTCGATTGGAAACGTACAAGGATACGAGCCGTAGTGGAACCTGGAGAAACTCTTTTTTTATTTGCTGACATCAGTGACTATATTCCTACTGCAACTGATAAAAAAAGTTATGAAGCTTATACCGACCGATCGAAACAAGTTCTTTTTATGGGAAATAATGCTCGGCTAAATAATGAAATCAGGCAATACACGAGTCCATGGATTTCTGTCGATAAAAGTAGATTGCGGAATCTAGACGATATGGAATACCTTCGTGCATGTGAAGATGTATATAATAAAAGGATAGGGCAACTGAATGAACATATAGAGAAAAACCCAACAGTATCTGAAAAATTCAGAATCTATAAACAAAAGGAAGAAAAATACGATTTTGCGTTCAATCTGATGCAGCACCGTTTTGCCTTATACGAGAGAGCACATCCACGATTCCAAGACGGATATATAAAGTATGTAGAAGAAAATTTCCCATTAAACGATGAATTAGATTATACACTGATACGATATTTTAATACTTTTCTTAGTGATTATATCGGATATGTTGGTGAAACGTTGAATACTGCCCCAAACGTATTGTTTGACGAAATAGGAGATAGGCTACAGGCTGATGGAAAGTTAACTCCCGACATACAAAAACAAATAAAAGAAATTAATGAACTCGCAGGTAAAATAGACAGCGTTGCAAACAGAGACATCATAGCAGAAGAACTCAGAACAAGGACAGATAAGTTAAATGCAAATGATTTGGTTAAAGAAGTAGCGGGCATATTACATTCGGAAAAATCGTTCTTAAATACCGCTGTTGCAGATTCTTTGATCATTAATCCGAATCTACGAGAATTATGGATCACCAATCGATATCATTATTGGTTTGAAGTGTTGCGGAAACCCTTATCTGTCCAGAAACAAGTTGCTTTTAAGCAACAAGTAAAAAATCCTAGTTTCAGGGATCATATCGATAAAATCCAAAAATATTATGGCGATATCGCAAATGAAGATATAACTTATGAAGCCAGTCTGAAAAATACGAAAGATCTGAACGAATATAAAGAGGCAGAAAAAATATTTGAAGAATTGATAAAACCATATAAAGGAAAAGTTATTTATGTGGATTTTTGGGGAACTTGGTGTAGCGGTTGTCGTAGAGATTTGGGAATTGTCAATAATCTAAAAGAGAAATTACAGGGAGAGGATGTTGTTTTTATGTATTTTGCTAATCGTTCGCCTGAAGATACATGGAAAAATTTAATAAAAGAGATGAATTTAACAGGCGAAAATGTTGTACATTATCGTTTGCCCGATGTACAACAAGCAATGATTGAACGAAAACTTGGTGTTGCCGTTTTCCCCACATACATATTAATAAATAAAGAAGGGATAGTCGTAAATTCAAAAGCAAAATCACCAACGAATATCGATGGTGCTGTGCAGGAAATAAAAGACTTATTGAAATGAATCGATCTAATCGCCGAGGATTCTAAACAGTGATTGAATTTTTGTTCTGAATGTTCTAATTTAGTTATTTAGGTTGTTAGTAACAACTTCTTCTAAATTAGCTCTACTGCCTGTAGCTCGGCAGCTAACTTATGGAGTCCGTCTTCGATCTTTTTGAGCTGAGGTTGGCGAGGTTTTTTAAGACCAGCCGACTAGTGTTGTAGTTGTCGCTGGTTAATTCCGGTAACCTTCTCTAAAGCTGCTGGTAAAAATTCCCTTGTAGTATTTCAACAAGCTCTCTATATCAAAGTGGTAAACAATTTCATATTCACCATTCAGCAATCTCTAAGCGTAATTCAGTGTTGTCCCATAAGGCTTGCCTAAGCTTTGTGAAGATTCGCATAATCTGAATATTTACTGCTATGGCTCTATCGCTATTTAGTATCCCAGAGAGCATGGCAACACTCTGTTCTGTAAATGCATGTGGCGCTGTTCTAGTTCCTCCCCAACTTGAAATTCCATTTTGGAATTTCAAGTTTTTGAATTCCTCATCGGTCAACTGAAACATAAAGTCTTCGGGAAATCTTTTCAAGTTGTTAGCTATAGTGCGCTGCTTTTTTCATTCTTTTCATTGTCGTTTATCATTGTACGATGAGCAAGATACAGAACGATGAAGTGGTCTTTATTGACCCATTAAGCAATTTTGGATTTAAGAACCTAAAATAAGTGTCAACATGCATTAGGTCATTCAGGTTCTTTCCCTTTTTTAATAGAATTCAGAAGGAACATTTCACTTGTATTTGATTGGCTTAAAGTCAATTAATGCTATCTTAGTATTATAAACCAAAGCTAAATTAAGTATGAATAAAAAATTACCACATCTTTTTCTCAGGAATCCGTCGGGGATGGCTAATAAATTTAATAAGGGAAGAGGTATGGAAAAGGTAGAAGCACCCGATAAAGATCCTGAGGCTTATAAACATCACAAAAGGAAGCTTAGTTCATCTTTCTCGTCATTGATTCTTGACAGAGAAAGCCGACTAAGAAGCAAGACAATTGACCTCGAAAGCATTGAGGTTATTGAAATAAAATTTTTAATACCTTTTAGTGACGGAGCCATTTTTAATACCCGTACACGATTCTTAAGAGAATATGGTCTGAGTCCAGTATTATTTAAAGATTTCAATAGGACGGTGTTATTCGCAATTGCAAATCAAGAGAAATTCGGAATATTTCACTCTCAATTGAATCAATATGTCGAAAGTAGTAATAAAGTTTCTCCGAGCGGAAGAGTATATGCTATTATGACTACGATTTATGATATAAAATATCATACTTCATCAGATATTATTAATTATTGCGCTGGAGAATTAGTCTTTGAACTTATTAATAATAATCAATTTATTGACAGTGCATACGATAGGCAAAAACATGCTTTAGTTGAACAACTTCAAGAACTTAAACGTCAAGGTGCCATTAGAGATTATGATTTTGATCCTTATGGGAAAATGGTTCAAATCAAACAAGGGAGTAAGGATGCATTAAATATATTAGCTTCCAATTTCGATATTTTGGCTCGAGCTCATTCTCTTAGGACGCCTAAAATTCGTCCTGACAATTATAATGAAGCAAGACTTACTTGGGATCTTATTATTCGTGCTACACCAGGTGCTACAACAATAGGAATTATTGATAACGGAATAAGACCAATTGATCCCTTACAGGAAGTATTAAGTTCAGGGGGAATGGATATTACTCAAACGGGTAATGCTTTGTCAGCAACTCATAAACATGGTACTATAGTTGGCAGTTTAGCAGCTGTCGGAGAGAATTTCTTTTCCGGAAATAATGAATTAATTGCTGATGCGAATATTTACTCGATAAAGGTTTTAGAAGATATTGAAGGATATATCGATGTGTTAGGAGTAGTAAATTCTATAAGAGAAGCTGTTGGAGTGGGAATACGAATCTTTAATTTATCGGTTTGTGCACAAGGGAAATCATATAATGAAGCTCCCTCATTTTTAGCTTATCAGTTAGATAAACTAGCTTATGAACTTGACATCCTTATTTTTATAGCAGCCGGGAACATGACGTATGAAGATGTAGCTGAAATGCAGAAACATCAACACCCCGTTCATGAATATCCTTATCATTATTACAGCCCTGGCGAATCAACAGACTTTCATAATTGTGAAGGGACTAATATATGTATACCAGCGGAGAGTATGAACAATATTACTGTGGGTTCTATAGCAGAGAACTATCGTGAAGATACAGTCAGTGACTTAAGCTTAGATAAAGCCTTGCCGGCTTATTATTCCCGCAAAAACCATTATGATTTTACTCAGCGTATAAATGGTGGTTTATTAAGTATAAATCACGGTAATATAAACTTTTTCAAGCCTGATATTGCTATGCCCGGTGGTGATTTGCTAAATCAGGATTCGGCAATGCAGGTTATTGGGTTTGGAGAAATGGGTAATGACTTTTATACTTTCGATTCTGGGACAAGTTTGTCCACACCTTTAGCAGCTAATCTAGCAGCAAAACTTCTGAACCTATATCCTAATTTAACGCCACAGTCAGTGAAAGCTCTTTTAATTAATTCTGCACAAGCCTCTCCCTTTATTCCTGCTTTTTCAGAGTTAATTAGAAGGAGAAAAGAAACACTTAGTCAAGAAGAATTTGGGCTGTCTTTTTCCGCTTTAAAAAGGAGTGAAAAATCTAAAGTAACTAAGAAGATTATATCGAAAGAGGTTATACATCGCAATTTGATGGGGTATGGAAGGCCAAATGTTGAAAATCTTTTATATTCCAATCCAGATTCTGTGTCTTTGATAATAGAAGACAGCATTAGAGCAGACCATCACAAAGTTATCCCCATAAATATCCCAGAATATCTTTTGGAAGGCGAGGGAAGCGATCGATTGTATATTCGAGCAACATTGTGTTTTAAAATTAATCCTGCCTGGGGTAATCATGTAGATTATAATCCTTTGCACATGTCTTTCAATTTTGCAAACAGTTTTATTAAAAATTCGCCTCAAGAAGTATCTGAGATAATAGCGGACAGAGATCACACTTACTATGACAGATTGTATCAAGTAGCGGAGATTCTTGCGCTACAAGCAAAAAAGAACAGAGATGAGATAGATGAAAGTGAATCGAAGAAGCTGAGTAACTTGAAATTAAAAGCTAAAAATGAGCATATGGGTATCAAGAAAAAGCTTGAAAGTTGGTCAGAGGATTTCTATCCGTTGGTAAACAAACCATTATCCAACCGACAACAAATATCCATACTAATCAAAAAGGAAGAAATATTAAAAGTGAATAATCAGATTGTATTAGTAATGCGATGCGCTATAAAGGAGAATTTGGATATAGATATTCAGGGATGGGCTGATACTACCAAAGAGCATCCGTTTTCTTTAGCACTTCGTGTAGAAGATAGATCGAAATTAGGGGAATCAAATTTATATGAAGCACTTAAAGCTTGCAACACTATTGAGATAGTAACAAATAATATAGTGAGCGTTGATCAAAATGTTGAACTGGACAATGAATAATTTGTGCTAGCTATTAAAAGAAAGCCATAGCATTACAACGCCAAGGCTTTCTTTTCTTCTAAAAGTAACTCGTGCCAGATAGCAGTATCTATTTTAGGTTTTAGTGATCGTACACCTTTTTGGGCAAAAAGACTGCGTTTGATAGCATTTATCAAAGTCTTCTGAATGCTATAATAGGAGAGACCCTGAGCAGCATTTATAAGTTTTGTCAAAGCCGCTTTTTTATCAAAAACAAAGCGGTCATCTTTTAATATTAAATTCACTAACTGCTTGATCTGTTCCTTTTGAGGTAACTCTAAAGAGATAGCCATATCAAATCGACGTAGCAACGCCTCGTCTAACATATCTTTTTGGTTTGTAGCAGCGATTACCATGCTACTCTGTGGTAGGTAGTCAAACAGTTGAAGAATGGTATTTACTACGCGCTTCATTTCACCATGATCTTGGCTGTAATCACGAACCTTTCCTAAAGAATCAAACTCATCGAGAAAGATAATGCAATCTTCTTGCGCTGCTTTATGGAACAGCTTTGCTAAGTTTTTACTGGTTTCTCCCAGTTTTGAAGATACAATTGCACCGAGATTGACCACTATCATCATTTTTTTAAGCTCACCAGCGATTACATAAGAAGCTAGTGTCTTACCACATCCAGATGGTCCGTATAATAGTAGTTTATTGGAAATAGGCAGCTCAAAACTAGATAACAGATCTATGTGCTTGTGTTCTTCCAAGAAATTGATTAATTGTTCCTTCGCTTCCTCGCTGCATACCAAATTGTCCAAACTATAATCCGAGGTCAACTTTTCTAAGATAAGTTCGTTGGTCTCTCTGTCTTGTAAAGTTTCGTAGTGAGAGGGCGACCCCACTTTGAGCAAGTGATTATTGCTCTGTTTTCTTAAGGTTTCTTTTAATATAGATTGCAGCTGTAAGGCAAAATTTACTTTTCTAGTGTTTTTTGAATGGTCGATGAAGCTATTTAGAGTAGACAATAGTTTCTCTTGGTCATTCTCCAACCCAAAGCGTGCGATATCTTTAATATAGTCTGATTGGCTCATTTCTTTGCAAAGTTAAGGATATGCAACAGATTTGTCTCATTTTATCTTTAAATATACAAATACTGTGCTAATAATACAACATAGTATACAAAAGATATCAGAGAAGAACAAGATGTAAAATTGCTATTAGGAGTCTTGATGCTTACTGTTGAGAAGTGAAGAAGAAAGTTATATAGTTGACATATAATTGTTGGACCAGTATCACCGGTATATATTTTCGATCTATCTATTTACTCTACATCATATGAAATCTCAGTGATTCTAGCCAATAGATTACCACTATCGGGAAATTGCTCAACAGAACTCCTACCGCGAAATCCCTATCAGTTACAAACAAAGGTAGAAGGGATGAGCTCTTTCTTACTTTTCCTTTTAAAATGTTTCGTCAATGAGGTCATGGTTTATTATAGCCCCGGCTTTGTTTCCTGCCGCCGCTGCCGCAGAGACAGCCCTTAGTCCGTGTGAATTGTCACCTGCGGCATATATTCCTGACACGGAAGTTCTTTGGAGATCGTCTACCTTGATGAACCCGTGTTCCGTTAATTCACATCCCATTTCCTGTGGAATTTCACAATGCTGCTTGAAATCAATCCTGGCAAATAAAGCAGTCAAATTTTCTTTTGAACCGTCATTGAATATGATTTCTTGAATATACCCTTTGTCATGTTCAAAACGGCTGATTTTATTCTCCACAATTTTAATCTGATGTTGATCTAGTTTTCGTGTTTGCTCTGCAGTTAGTTTTGACTTTCCGTTGGTAAACAAAGTCAGATTTTCTGTCCAATTGCTTATAAGTTTTGCTAGTCCAAATCCGGCATCGCCATTCCCTAGAAGTCCGATTTTTTGATGTTTAACCTCATAGCCGTGACAATAGGGACAATGTAATATTGATATTCCCCAACATTCAGGAAACCCTTCGATATTGGGAAAAAGATCTTTCAGGCCCGTGGCAAAAAGTATTTTTTTTGCCTTAAAGGTTTCACTGGAGTCTAAGCCAATCTCAAACAAACCGTTTACCATTTTTCCATTTGTGGCAAGTCCGTTTATAAATTTCACTGTATCATACTTCAATACTTGTGATTTTGCTTTTGAAGAAATCTCTTGTGGCGAATTCCCATCTTGGGTAATGAAGTTATGAGAATGCGGTGATTGTTCGTTGCAAGGTTTTCCATTATCAATAATCAGCACTTTTCTTAATGATCGCCCCAATGACATAGCAGCTGATAATCCTGCATAGCTGCCTCCAATAATGATAACGTCAAATATTTCCTTATTCTTCATTTTTGTTGTTTTTGTTTCTAGAAAGCAATGAAAGGATAGTACAGATCAAAAACAACCTTTCATTAGATATAGTTTCAATTTTCGGTAAATATACTAAAGTTTATATTGTTGCAACACTATGGCATTATGAATTAGGAAAATGAAATTTATTCATGGAATATTCAATGCTATCTAAGTAGACACGAATGATTTTATAGTGATAAAATTTAAATCAAACTTAATTGTAAAAATGTAAAGTGTGCAACTTCTTTATGGTTTAGTTCTCTATATTTGTAGAGCGGTTCTATAATAAGGTCTACAAATGAATTCAGAATTTATATATCTTGATAATAATGCAACAACACCTTTGGACCCCAGAGTATTAGAGGAAATGATGCCCTATTTAACAGATTTATATGGAAATGCATCTAGTGGTCATCGAATGGGAAAAGCGATAAAAGTTGCAGTGGATAAAGCAAGAGAAGAAGTTGGGAATTTAATTAATTCTAATCCTGAAGATATTGTTTTTACGGCAGGTGCTACAGAGGCAGTTAATATTGCTTTACGCGGTATTCCAAATCTAGGAATACAAAAGAGTAAACATGTCATAACAGTTTCTACTGAGCACCCAGCAGTATTAGATACTTGCAATTATCTAGAAAGTATCGGCGTATCAGTAACTTACTTGAATGTTAATAGTGAAGGATTAATAGATCTGGAAGAACTAAGAGATGCGATTACTCCGAATACAGTTTTGATCAGTATTATGTTTGTTAACAATGAAACAGGAGTAACACAACCTATAAAACAAATTTCAGAAATAGCTCAAGAGTATGGAGTTCTATTTATGAGTGATGCAACACAAGCGGTAGGAAAGTGCCCTGTAGATGTGATAGACTATAATATTGATATCCTTACATTTTCGGCGCATAAATTTTATGGTCCAAAGGGAATCGGAGGATTGTATGTAAATCCACGTTTAAAACTTAATCCATTAGTGTATGGAGGAGGACATGAACGAGGACTTAGAAGTGGAACATTGAATGTTCCTGGTATTATGGGAACAGGAGCTGCAGCACGATATGCTGAACAAGGAATGGATAAAGATTCCCAGTATATTGGAAAATTAGCAACAAAATTGCAGCAAGAATTGCTTTCTTTAGAAAATACGTCTTTAAATGGAAGTAGTGATAAGCGATTATATAATACTGTAAATATTTGCTTTGAAGGAGCAGATAATGAAGCATTATTACTTAACCTTAAAAATATTTGCGTCTCAAATGGTTCTGCTTGTTCATCATTGACGATGAAGCCATCACATGTGCTTTTAGCAATGGGTTTAGATAGAGTGCGGGCTAACTCCTCAATTCGTTTTAGTTTAGGGCGATTTAACAAAGAGGAAGAAATCGATAGAACTCTTGTAGAAGTCAAAACAAGTATTAATAGGTTGAAAATTATGAACGTATAGTTGTGCTTACAAATATTCCTATTAGGAATATTTGTAATAAATAAGATTAATATAGTATATAGATATTCGCTATACGAATAGCGCGAATAAATACTTTATCATTTAAAGAATACTTTGGTAATCAAAGTATTCTTTAAATGATAAACGCTATATTATATTGAAATATACCTTATTAGAATACTGGGTGTATTATAAGGCTTATTTTAGAATAAAAATAAGGTCATTAGTTATACAGTTAATTAAATCAACCTAATATTAGGTTAAGAGAGTAAACAATGAAATATTCATTTTCAGGGCACGAGACATTCGCCTGTAAGCAATATTGGCTTAAAAAAGGAATCGATTATATACGAAGTGGTAAATCTTTTACTGATAATAATGCAGTAGTTGAATTGGGGGTAGGTAAAAATATGGTCACCTCAATTAAGCATTGGATTAAAGCCTTTGGGCTAATAAATGAAGAAGAGCAGCCTAATGAATTGGCTGATTTTCTTTTTGGAGAAGAAGGAGTAGATCTTTATTTAGAAGATACCATTACGTTATGGCTTTTGCATTATCAATTGATTAAACAAGAAAAAGCAACTATTTATACACTTATATTTAATTACTTAAGAAGAGAAAGGCAGGAGTTTACTAAAGACCATCTTAAAAGTTTCTTGAAAAGGAAGAACGGAGAGAAGCAGGAAAACTTTAGCGCTGCTACATTAAACAGCGATATTAAAGTTTTTTTTAGCAACTATATAAGTGGCAATACTCAAGATATTGAAGAAGGGTATACCAATATATTACAAGAATTGAATCTCATTTTCCATTATTTTAATCAAAATGACAAAGGGGAAAAAGTTGAATGGTATCGTTTTGACGTAAGTCCAAAAAATGATTTGCCAATTGAAGTACTACTTTTTGTTATTTTAGACAAAGAGAGAATGGGAACTACCTATAGTTTGGCAGAATTGGCAAATGAACCTTCATGGCCGGGGAATGTTTTCTTGCTTAATGAAATTGCTTTAACTGAAAAGTTAAAAAGCATTCCAAGTGAGTATGGGCTGTTTACCGAGACAGCTGGTAACCCTGTTTTGCAACTAAAGGATGGTTTAGATAAGTGGGAATTATTAAGAAATTATTATGTCAACAACTAAGCAAGAATATATATATTCACCTTCAGTTAATATAAAAAGAGACAAAGGAAAGCATCTCCGTTATATCCCTACTTATAATGGTCAGCGTGCATTTGAACAAATTGTGAGATCGGCAACGACGGGAATGCGTTCATTCGCGATCGTTGGCGCTTATGGTTCAGGTAAATCTACTTTTCTCTGGGCATTGGCAGAAGCCGTAAATGGAAAGAAACAGTATTTTGAAGAATTTGACTATCTATTAAAGGGATATCCACAAAATGAATTAATAGATTTCGTAGGTGAGTACGCTTCGATAACAGAAGCGTTCCGTGAAGAGTTTAAATGCAAAAAAGAAGAGGTTTTAACAAAAATATCAGATCGTGCAGATATCCTAAAGCTTAAAGAGACCGCTCTTATTATCCGTATTGATGAATTTGGGAAGTTTTTAGAATTTGCTGCTAAAAATAATCCTGAACAAGAATTATATTTCTTGCAGCAATTAGCGGAATTGGTTAATGATCAAGGAAGAAATATCTTATTAATTACTACCCTTCATCAAGACTTTGCTGCTTATTCTTACCAGTTAAGTGAAGGCGAAAGGAATGAGTGGAATAAAGTAAAAGGAAGAATTAAGGAAATTACATTTAATGAGCCAGCAGAGCAATTACTTTTGTTAGCTGCGGATCGTTTAAGCGAAGTAGACTTCCCTGTTAAGAAAGATACGCTTGAAAATGTTCTGGAAGCAACAGTAAAAGCAAACGCATTTCCACTCAAGGATTATTTTACTTTAGATGTTGCCAAAAAGTTGGCACCCATTGAAATACTAGCTGGGAGTGCACTTACCATTGCGTTGCAGCGTTACGGTCAAAATGAGCGCTCATTTTTTTCCTTTATAGAAACGCATGATTATAATGGGCTACATTATTTCATAAAAGAGCCTAATGCTCCTTTGTATAATCTTGCAAATGTTTATGATTATCTTATTTACCATTATTTTAATCAACTAACTACTAACTCTTGTCCTGATCATCGTGCCTGGCGTTTAATCCGAGATAATATTGAGAGAACTGAAGGCTTTTTTGGTGATTTATTAATTGAGGCAACACAAGTAGTAAAAGTGGTAGGGATGCTAAATCTATTAGGTAAGTCCTCGGCTCAAATTGATAATAACTTTCTGCTAACATATTGCGGCAATGCATTAGGACAAACGAATACAAAAGAAGTTATCCGTCTACTAGATTTTCATAAAATTATTCGATATCGAGAGCATAGTCAACGATATGTCCTTTTCGCAGGAACAGATGTTGATATCGAATATGCTATCGATGAAGCAGGAATATTAATCGGACAAGTTAGTAATATTGGACAGTATTTAAATAGCTATTTTACATTACCTATTATACCTGCAAAAAAATACCAAATTGAAATCGGTACACCGCGCTTCTTTGAAATGAAGATAAGTGATGAACCTATCAACGAAGAACCCATAGGAGAAAAGGATGGTTTTGTTAACCTGGTATTTTCATCCAAATTAAACGAGGCTGATATACAACAGCATTCTGCAAATTGCATAGAACCCATTTTGTTTGCTTATTTTAAAAATATTGAACGTATACAAGAGCAAGTCAATCTTATAGAGAAAGTTAAACAAGCCAGAGTTAATTATACCAATGATTTAGTAGCTCGTCAAGAATTTGATAGCATTTTAGCTCACCACGAAAATTTGCTACGTTATTATGTGTTAGATAAATTCTATATGGCCGATAAGAATGATGTATTATTCTATTTTCAGGGAAACCGTATAGAGGAAATTTATAATCGTAGAACTCTTAATAATTATTTGAGTTATATCTCATTAACTGTTTATTCTAAAACACCTCATTTTTTGAATGAGATGGTGAATAAGACAAAATTATCTACACCAATCTCATCAGCGCGGAGAAACCTGACAAGGAATCTGATAGAAAACGTCGATGTTGAAGACATCGGATATGAAAATCATTTGTTTCCACCGGATAAGACCATTTATCTATCCTTATTAAAAGACAAAGGGTTTCATCGATTTATCGAAGATAAATGGGAATTGACATGTCCCAAAGACGAATCCTTCCAGGGTGTCTGGAATTGTTATTTAACTTTTTTAGATAGTTCTAAGCATGCAAAACGTTCTTTACAAGAACTTGTTGATGAATTACTTAAGAAGCCATACAAGCTTAAAAAAGGCCTTATAGACATTCTTTTACCGGTGTTCTTATTAATAATGAAAGATAGATTAGCACTTTATTATCAGAACGATCGTTTTATTGCTGATTTAAGTACCGATACAATAGATTTAATTGTAAGAAAGCCTTCAGATTATTCTATTAAAACATTCAGTGTTGAAGGAATCCGATTAAATGTTTTTAATCGTTATCGTGAACTCTTGAATCAAGCAGAAACTAGTAAAATTTCTAATCAGGGTTTTATAGATACCATTGTTCCTTTTTTAACTTTTTATAGAGAACTCCCGGAGTTTGCTAAAAAGACGAATAAGATTACAAAAGAAGCACAGCGCTTACGGCAAGCTATTTTAAAAGCAACCGATCCAGAAAAATCTTTTTTTGAGGATTTTCCGCAAGCATTAGGCTATTCTATTACTGAGCTCAATGATGATCAGGAAACGTTAAAAACCTATTTTAATCTTCTTCGAAGTTCAATAAAGGAGATTCAGGTTAGTTATGATATTTTGTTAGAGCGGTATGAATTTTACTTGCAGCAAGAGATAGTAGGAGGAAAGAATCTTTCTTTTGAAGAATGGCGGGCATTATTGCAAGATCGCTTCAAAAATATCAAAATCTACATTGTAGCCCCTCATCTAAAAACATTCTTACAACGTGTTTTTTCGCCTTTAGATGACAAGCGCGCATGGTTAAGTTCTGTTGCTCAAGTCGTATTAGGTAAGTCGCTAGAACAAATACAAGACAACGAAGAAGAAGTACTCTATACTAGATTTTCAGATTGGGTGCACGAATTGGATAATTATGTTGATATTGAAAAAGAAGTCAAAGGGGAGAGCATCACTGATGCTATACGCGTAGAAGTAACTGATCTTTCAGGGGGGATTCAATCACGTGTAGTTAAAATACCCAAATCCAAATTAAAAGAGGGCAATAACCTCGAGAAAAGTATTGCCGATTCGTTGACTAATGACAAAAATTTAAATATCTTTATTTTAACAAAGATGCTTAAAGAACAATTTCAGTAAAATGGAAAAAAAAGTAAGACATGTATTAGGTGTTTCTGGAGGAAAGGATAGTGCTGCCCTTGCTATATACCTGAAAACTAATTATCCACAGCTGGATATTGAGTATTACACATCAGACACTGGCAAAGAGTTAGATGAAACCTATGAATTGATTGTAAAGTTAGAGTCCTTTTTAGGAAAGAAAATTCATTTATTAGAAGGAGCCGATAAGAGCCACCAAAATCCGTTTGATCATTATTATGAATTGTTTGGCGGTTACCTTCCTTCATCACAAGCAAGGTGGTGCACAAAAAAATTAAAGTTAGAACCTTTTGAGGATTTCGTTGGTGATGACCTTGTCATTTCTTATGTTGGAATACGAGGCGATGAAGAACGCGAAGGCTATATCTCTACAAAACCTAATATACAATCTATATTTCCATTTCGTCAAAATATTTGGAGTGTTGACATTACTACCGATGCTTTTAATAATGTTAATATTGCATTAATAGCAAAATATTATACGGAGGCAGCGCAAGGCAAAGAAATTAGTAGAATCCTTGAAATTGTTATTAAGCCTGTTTCTAAATCATTTCTTATTGAAAATAAAGTTAAACTGCTTTTAGATATTGATACAGTCTTGTTTAATAAAGTGATTTATCAATACTTACAAATTACAGATAAACCTTTAGCGCATGTTGTCGATTTTCCTTTAGTGGAAAATACTGATATTCTCGTTAAAGATGATGTTTTTAGAATATTAAGAGAAAGTGGAGTAGGGGTGCCTGCTTACTATGAACCAATCGAATTTGAAGTTGATGGTAAAAAAGGAACTTATGCACGAAGCCGTTCAGGTTGTTTCTTCTGTTTTTTTCAACAGAAAATTGAATGGGTATGGCTACTAGAACAACATCCGGAACGTTTTGAAAAAGCATTAGCTTATGAAAAAGAAGGCTATAATTGGATGGATGAAAGATTGGAAGATCTAGCGAAGCCGGAACGTGTCCTGCAAATTAAACGCGATTATTTAAAAAGGATGGAACGCGCTAAAGATAAAGGGAAGAACTCTAAATATCTTATGGATAATCTTCAAAGTGAGGGAGATGGTTGTATAGCTTGTTTTGTATAGATAATGCCAGATCCAAGAAGCTTTTTTGACTCCTTTAAATCCTTTATATGGGATATAATTAGTTATTTTGGTCCAGGGATATACTTTTTGATATTAGTAAGTATTTTTGTTCTCCATAAATACTCTATTCAACTACCTCGTTTTGCACAAAAAAGTGAAACATTTGAAGTTTTAACACTTGCATATATTTTGGGATATATTATTTATGCTTATAGCCATTTTATAGAAATTTCTCAGGGTAGAAGATCTCCTCGTAAAATTGTATTGAAAAATATTCAAAAAGAAGCTACGTTTAAAGTCGGAAAAAGTATATTAGTAAACAAATATGCAAGCGATTCTGCTTTTAAAAGAAATCTAACTTCAATGGATATTGAAGATTTGAGAAATATAGCTATGGGTTTTTCACCTGAATCCGATCAGAAAGTCTATACATTTATGTTTAGGTCCAAATTGTGTAGACATATTGCTGCTGTTTCATTAATAATTGGGATTATCGGATTGTTAAACTTTGCTTGCTCTTTTATATTGCCATCAATTGTATTCTTTCAAGTAGGTGAGCAATTTGTTTTTATGTATGTGCTATTAATCGCTTCTTCGTTTTTGTTAAGCCGAAGTAGAGATTATTTTTACAGGATTGCTATGATATTACCTTTTCAATTGTTGATTTCTCAAGATGGCCTGCGTACTAAGTAAAGCGACTGTGTTTTTGTCCGGAGGGTTTAAAATGAATTGGCAGTCAAATTTGATAGAGAGTTTAAGACATAAGTTTTTGTTTTATAACCCAAGTGAGCACTGTTTAGAAGATTCAGCTCAATATACTGCATGGGATCTACATTATATTAAAAAATGTGATATTGTCTTTGCATATATGGAAGCGACCAATCCGTCAGGTTATGGTTTAATGTTAGAACTAGGCGTTGCCTATAGTTTAGGTAAGACATCATTTTGGTAGATGAGAGATCAGCAAGTGATGAGCAATTTGCTCGTTATTTTGAAATGGCACATCATGTGTCGAATGTGGTATTTAAGGATCTAAATTTAGGTATAGACTATCTATCGAAATATATTTATATTTAAGCCTATTACTTTATTCCATTTAAGACATTGATTAAATTAGGGTCTTTTTCCACATTATACTGCGTTTTTGCTGCATACATTATTTTAAGCTTTTTTAATTCATTATTTGTTAGAATCCGATCATCATATAGATATTTTAGTAAGAGCTTGGCAAGGCCAGATGATCCCATAATCATCGTGTGTACTATAGGACTCCATAAAATATTAAGCTAATGGATATTCCGCTCCATAGTACGCCACGATTCGCTAGAAAGTTCGCCACCTATTCCGAGGCATAGGTGGCCAGCATTCCGCTGTAAAGTACACCACTTAACTGCGGAATCAATATTTGTACCGGTTTGACATTCAGACACAAAGGTTACTCATTCGAAACGTCAGTTTCATTTTCTGCTAAAAATTTAATTTCATTTGACCAGTTCTCTTCATCGATAGTTATTTCATGCATATTGATTGTGTTCCATCTTTTGGGTGTATGATAATAGGTATCCCTAAAATTTGTATTTTCTTCATTTCTAGTTAAGAAAGCGTCTATTCTCATAAAATAGTTTTACGTTATTTAACCTTAATTTAACCAATCATATACTTTTTCCCATAGCGTTTCGAGAATTCTCCTTGATCTTGCTAAAACTATCTCGTTATTCCATTCTTTATCATCTTCTAAAGTTAAAATATGTTTGATATGATCTGAATAACGTGATTTTTTTAAGATATTTAGTGTTGTATTGGCTAATGGAATTCCTTCAGCCTCAGCTTTATTAGTTAATTCCCGTAATTTATCTGGATCACTTTCGCTAAGGTGTTTATAGTATAATGATTTTTCTTTCCAACCTTTATTGCTTGCACTAATATTTATCCCATTGGGTAATAGTGTAAGATTTCCGATGAGATCATAAAGGGAATCGTTCTCATATAAAGATTTATTCCAGTTGCCTCCAGATTTTACAGGTGCAATGTGTTCAACTGTTTCAAGGTCAGGAGAAGTCCATTTTTCAATTTTCAGATAAGGCGTAGTGCCAGAAGCGCCTTTCTTAAACAAGCCTGGAGTTGATAAATCCGGAATTGTTTCATGTGCGCCAACTAGTAAAGCTAGTTTGCATAATATACGCGAGTTATTATAGGTGCATTGAGTTAATGATTTTTCTACCCATTGTTCTTTTTCTTGATAAAGGAGGCTGCTTTTAAAATAAGTTTTAACTTCGTCTAAATCAAATGATTTCTTTTCAAGCCAAGTATGAGAGAATAAATTTTGCTTCGGTGCTCCTTTGAAGAATATACGGTATACATCATCTAAGCCTGAATTACTGCGCGATGCCCGCCATAAAATATAAAATGAAGCAATTGCTTTTACTGCATTTACAAATGTTGGTATAGAATTAGCTTTCCCTTCTATAACATTATTATAGAAAGAACCTAGTATGGTTATTGCCATTTTGTGGTTACTCTCTTTTAAGAAAAGAATAAGAATAGAAGCAAGTTCAGCATCCGCAGAACCTATTAACTTTGCTAAAGGTAAATTGTCCTTACCTGAATAGTTATTCCATACATCATTATAGAATTCAGTATAGTTTCCGAAAAACTTTATAAACTCGCGTTTTTCTACGCCATTAAGCTGTTTATTGTATATCTCTTCAAGCCACTTCCTTTGTGTACTAAAATGTGAAGCAAGCTTTTTTCCTTCGATCGGTAGGGCAAATGAAGTTAAGAGTTCATTTGTCAACTTACTCTTTTGTGCAGCAGTTCTTAATTCCTCAAAGGCTGATTCCACCTTGTTGAAATATTTATCTTCTATAGATTGCTTGAAAACTTCGTTACTAAGCTCTACTACGTTTACGACAAGTGGTTTAAAAGTTTCGATTGCAGTAAGAGGGGTACCCGTTGCATTTAATGATTGGAACATATCAAAGGCCCAGTCATCACTTACCGGCTGAATAATTGTAAAACAACATCTGTCTAGTAAATAATGACAAACTGCTAAAGTTTGCGTCAATATGCTTAGGTTTATAGCAAGTTGTGAATTTTCTGACAAGCCATTTGTAATTATGTCTTTGAGATTATCGCGATCATATTGCCAAATATTTTCCTGCTTAATGTGTTCTAATATATCAACCGCAGAACAAAATCCATTATCATCTACATGCGCTTGTGAGACAATTCTATTCAACCATTGGTGAACAATATACAAGTTCTTTCCAGCATTATAATTTCTGTCAAATTTTGGAAACTCTCCACCATTAAAGAAACATTCAATAAATTCATATAAGTACTTTGAGACAGATGAGTTATAGCTATTGTTTTGCTCTTCGAACATCACCCATTTGTCCTTACTACCTCTAATTATTTTGGGTTTCAGTTGAGGGTTACCTCTTTTTAAATCAACTGCGAAGACCTCCTTAAGTCGTTGTTGCCAAAAATCACATATTTCACGCGTCTGTTCTTCTATATCTGTTTGATCTATATTTTCTCCAGCCTTTTTAATGGATTTAAATATCTTGTCTTTGACAACTGAAATGTGATGATAAAATAGGGCTGAAATTAAAGATATGGTTGATAAACGCTGTTGCCCATCGATTACTTTCTCAATAGAAGAGGGAAGCGCTCTGGTGTCTTGTGGTTGAACTTTACTTTTATCAGTTTCAGTTACTGTTATTATTGTTCCAAGGAAACGGATTTCATCATCACCATTTTCTATGAGACCTTCTATCCCTTTAGAGATATCTTCTAATAATTGTTCAATATTGTCTTTATCCCAACTGTATTCGCGCTGGTAAAGAGGAATATAGAAGCCCACTCCAGGTCGTTGGTAATAAGAGAAAACACTACTGTTTTCAGTATTAAATGCATTGTCAATAGTTAACATATGTGTTATAAAATAAAATATAATTATTCAAATAAAGCCTTAGCAGTTGGTAAATAGATAGTTCTATCAACTTCTGATACAAGAGTTAAAAGAGAAGATGGTGAAAGTTGGAACTTATTGTAAAGTCAATAAACTTCCCTGAATCTCTATGTGTTGGAAGGATGGCTTTGGCTTTTCCCTCACTATCGGAATAGTATTCTTTGAAATATAAAGTTTCTTTGTTTGGGAACTTTTTTATGATCTCTAAATCATCGATTGACTTAGTAACATCATACTTTTTGATTAAGCCTAAAAGCTGTTCTTCTTTACTCATTATCGTTATTATTTATCCTTTTAATTAAACCTGTCTTTAGTAAAATGGCGAACATTGGGGATCTCTGTCGATAAGTTTTTGCTTTATTGAACACTACTTTGGATAGGCTTGAATTGAATACTTTTAATTCTTGTAATCCTCTCACCCCACTAATAAAACTTGCCTTGGAAATGCTTTCTGATTTCCCGTTGCTTCTATCTTCACCGGTATATGAAATAGAATCAGTTGAAATATTCGTAATTGTGTAAGGTATCCCTAAAATACTATTTATGATATCGCCCTTTTTTAAAGATTGATTTATTGGGGTCCAAATCTCAATTGGTGTTAGTTCTGTTATATTTTTGGTAAAGAAATAAGTCGGCATAATTTATTTAGGTTTTATTGATTTATTTTATAATGATTTTAACTGCAATCTGTAGTATTATATTTGGTTAATAAGATTTATCAATGTAAATACATAATTAGTTAGCCCTTTAAAGGATTTCTTAATCGACTTATCTTTATAAAAAAAAGTAGAAACTAATAAAAATCCGAATGCATGTCGTTTCATTCATAGGTTTTGATTATTTCTTTTGTTGAGTGATTTCATTTAAATCCACGCCTAACGCATTGCAAACTTCTAAAAGAGTGGATAGCATATAATCAACTCTAGCGTTTTCCATTTTACTAATTTTCGATCTATTTACCGATTCACATCTGTTTGCTAAATCATCCTGTGTCCATTTGCTTTTTTCCCGATATTGACGGATGTTTTCACCTATTATCTGATAAATACTACTGTAGCTTTCCTTCATTTTGGGGAAATTCAGGCTTTTATTAAAATAATAGCGTGTCAATATTGACACATTGGAAAATTGTTATTATCTTTAGCTTATTATTAATACGATAATGAGAAAATAAATTAGAATACAAGAATATCGGCTTCTATTGAAGCATTGACTAAGAGTCTCGTCGTTCAAAGTTTGACAGCCAGAAAGCGAGGCAGTAAGAAGATGCTCATATCATCTAAAGTGTATATATTTGCATTTAGAGTAGGTATGAGCCTTGCTGTAAACCATTTTCTGGCTGTCACTAGAACGGTGGTTTGTGAGGTTCAACCTACTTTTCAAACAAATGAGACTCGTTGTAAAAACGAGTTATGATAAACCAATTAAATTTAGACAACCACTTATTGTGCTACATTCTTTTGCATATAATTTATGTGAAAGTATTCCAAGTGCGATTCCTGAAATTGCAATCTATCCTTATTTCCAAAATTAAAGCGCCTGAATAATTCGCTTGTATATTTTCTGTTAAGCAGCCAGCTTTTCCTGCATGTCTGTTTACTAATTAACCTTTATTGATCAACCGTCTGTATCTGCCTAAACAGCCTTTACAGATCATAAACCGATTTTATGAAAGCACCTTTACGCTTAATGGGGGAGCTATGCCCTATACCAAACCAAGTTTTATCTGTTTTTGCCAATGTGCGTGCTGCAGTTTATTTCGCGGTGATACCCGCTGCGCTTATAATGATTATGCTTCTTTCAACCTATTCGTAAACTATGGAGACTACACACAAAAAGAAAACAAAGATCGATATCGACTATTTGCCATTGTTCAATAAGCTATTAAGCCCTTTTGTCGAAGACGACAACAAAGACCAGATCATCAGTGATTTTTATGAAAAATACCGCCTGGAGAACAGTGTCGGCTTTATGTACGAGCTGTACCTGAAAGGGAACGGCAAAACCGATAACCTGGTTACTTCGACTGAAGAGCTCAGCGAATTTGTAGAGGATGCCTGCGACCTGATCATAGCTGTATTTTTTAAAAGAATAGAGGAGGCCGAAAATGAATAACAAAACCAGAAATATGAAAAAAATAAAAATGTGCTACCAACACCTGCTGATCATCTTTTCCATAATAGTAACAGTTTCATGTGTGTGTGCCGTGAAGCAGGCTTCCGCCCAGGCGGAGCCTGCGGCTACGGCCATTGATGAGATCAAACCATTGAAGATAGGGGACAAGGTGCCCGATGAGCTTTGGGACCGGTATTTCCCCGTCGTCAGCGCCGGTAATGACAAAACGCAGATGCTTAAGTTAGGGGATTTCAGAGACAAGCTGATTATCCTTGACTTTTGGGCCACCTGGTGCGCGCCCTGTATTTCTTCGCTTTATAAGCTTGATACGTTGCAGAAGGAGTTTAAGGACGATCTGATGATCATCCCCACATCGTATGAGCCGGAAGAAAAGGTACGCAGTTTTTTTGCCGATAAGGGCTGGCAGCTGCCAACGGCCTTTGAAGAGACGTTGCTGAAAGCGTATTTTCCATATAGGAGCATTCCCCATCAGGTTTGGATAAAGGATGGAAAGGTGATGTCGATTGCGGGATCGGAATATGCGAACAAAAATAATATAAATAAGGTATTAGCTAATGAACCGGTTAAAATGTTGAGTAAAATAGAGGATTTGAATTTTGACAAAAGAAAACCGTTATTAATAGACGGAAATGGAGGTTCCTCCGAAAGCCTTTTGTATCATTCTCTGGTTTCAAAAAGAATTCATGCCCGTGTGGCAGGCCTCAATGAAAGTGACAATCATCTTACTTTTTTCAATGTTACCGTTCCATTTATGTTTAGGGAGGCGTTCAGTGATTCTATTCCATTTCATGGTTTGCACAACCAGATCATTATTGAAACCAGTGATTCAATAAAGCAAATGCTAATTCCACCGTCTGTGGAACCTAATGAGGAAGTGAGCGTTGAAATGCAGGACTTTATAGATAATCATACCTTTTGCTATGATCTTCGTGTGAATAGAGCAATTGATAGAAGCAAACGGTTGGAATTTATGCAAGACGATCTTAACCGTTTCTTTGGAATTGAAATGGGAATAGAAGGGAATATTGAAACTAGAAAGATGAAATGTTTGACTTTGGTGAGGTTAGATAAGATTGACCGGATAAAAAGTAAAAGCAATTTAAAAGGATTCATCAAACAGGAAAAAGAGGCGACAATTATTAATAATCAACCGATAGGCTATTTTGTTAATGCGGTTGCTGCTATAAACAGTCGGCTTTCTACTCCTATTATTGATGCAACTGATTACAAGGGTAATATAGATTTAAAGTTAGAAGCGAGCTTGAAAGACATGGAGTCCTTAAGAAAGGAATTGCAAAAATATGGTCTTGACTTTAAAGAGCAAGAAAGAGAAATTTCAGTTTTGGTTATCTCCCAAATTAAGTAAGATGAAAAGTAAAATACTTATAATATTCCTAACAGTGCTTCCCGGTTTTCTATTCGCCCAAAAAAATATACACGGCAAAGTGGTAGCACAGGCCGATAATGAGCCGATTGCCGGAGCCTCAGTACAATTAATTAATTCCAAAATTTCCAGTTTGACAGACGAAAATGGATTATTTAGTATTCCATTAGAAAGGGATCATGATATTCTACTTATATCGGCACTTGGTTATTTATCCGATACACTTTCTATAAGTGCAACTCTAACAGAATATACAATTGAATTATCCACTCATATCAATCAGCTTGAAGAGGTTACCGTGTCCACTGGTTATTATAAAATACCAATTGAAAGGGTTACAGGTTCTTATACACAAATTGATAATGCCTTATTGAACAGAAGTGTAGGCCCCAGTTTTTTGGATAGGCTAGAAGGGGTAACTAATGGATTGAACTTTGAAAGGAGGGGCTTTTCGGGCGAACAGGAACGTAAGCCTGAAATTAGGATAAGGGGCGTCAGCACCATATTAGCTGATAAAGACCCATTAATTGTTCTTGATAATTTTCCTTACGAGGGGGATTTTGATAATATCAATCCAAACGATATTGAGAACATTACTATCCTTAAAGATGCTGCTGCCGCATCTATTTGGGGTGCGAGGGCAGGAAATGGGGTGATTGTTATAACTACAAAAAAGGGAAGAAGAAATCAGCCTCTTTCAGTAAATGTCAATACTAATTTTAAATTCACAGGAAGGCCTGATCTTTTTTATAGCCCTAATTTTATTGCATCAAAAGACTTTATTGAAATAGAAAAAGGTCTATTCAATCGGAATTTTTATACAGAGAACGATTGGACCTCGCTCTCTCCTGTAGTTGAAGCCTTAATTATGGAAAGAGATAACTTGCTTAGCACAAGCGAGATAAATTCCATGTTTTCTGAATTTGAAAGGACTGATATACGGCAGGAAGCCTCAGACAGACTTTATCGGAATCAGCAATTAAAACAATTTGCAGTTAATATTTCAGGTGGCAGTGATAAAAATGATTTTTATGTTTCTGCGGGTTTTGACAAAGACCTGTCTTCAATAAAAGGAAATGAATATCAGAGGTTAACTTTAAAGTCCACAAATACGTTTAGGCCAATTAGTCGATTGGAAATAGTAACTGGCATTTCATATCATCAAAATGAGTCTCAAAATAACGGTGTAACATTTACAGATTTGTATCCATCTGGAAAAAGTGGTATTTATCCATATGCCAAATTAGAAGATGGGGATGGCAATGCTTTACCAATTGTAAAGGACAATAGATTTCAATATGCTTTAAATTCAGAAAGTGAAGGGCTGTTAAATTGGCTCTATGTTCCATTGAATGAAATAAACAGAAATTCACTTTCGAATAAAAATAAAGAAACGATAATTGATGTTGGCGTAAATTATAAAATAATTGAAGGTCTGAATACTGCAATAAAATATCAATATCAAAACAATATTGGCGAAGCTAGAAATTTTTATGATTCTGAAAGCTACTATACAAGAAATTTAATAAACAGATTTACTCAAGTGGATGGCTCAAAAGTGATAAACGAAGGAAGTATTTTGACTGGCCGCCAAAATTCATTGACGGGGCATTCCTTAAGGGCCCAAGTTGATTATACTAAAAGCGTGGGAAGAAACAATGCTTCATTTTTGGTTGGCTCAGAAGTCCGACAATTAAAATCCTTGGCAAACCCTGGGTACCAATTGTTCGGTTTTGACGAAGATGTGCTTACGAGCCAAATTTCACCCGATTACACAAAACGTTACAGCACAAGACCAAGAAATACCGCTCTTTTGCCAGCAATACCTTACTCAATTGGAGATGTGACAGACAGATTTATCTCATATTATGGCAATGGTATTTATACGTATGACAAAAAGTATACTTTGTCAGGAAGCATGCGATGGGATGCTTCAAATTTATTTGGTGTGAACAGCAATCGGCGGGGCGTACCTTTGTGGTCTGTTGGTGCAAGTTGGAACGTAAATGACGAAACATTCTGGAAGAATGAAGCCATTTCCCTCCTCAAATTAAGGGCCACATATGGTTTTAATGGGAATATTTTTAATTCTGCTTCGGCCTATCCGTCTGTCTATTATGCACCTGATGCCAATACGGGTCTTCGCAGAGCACTCTTAAGTGGCCCGGGTAACCCTGATCTGCGTTGGGAAAAAATAGGCACTTTCAATATTGGTCTTGACTTTTCAATGTTCGATAATAGATTAAGTGGAAGTTTTGAGTATTTCAACCAAAAAAGTAAAGATCTAGTAGGTATTGATTATCTGGATCCAACAACTGGTATTAACTCATTATTTGGTGGAATAAATGCCGATATAATCAATCATATTAATTATGCAAACATGAAATCAAAGGGGATCGATGTACAGTTGAAAACCGTGAATGTTAACCGGGAAATTAAATGGGAAAGTAATTTTTTATTTAGTTATGTAACCAATGAGATCACTAATTATAAAAAAGACCCAAATGCCAGAGCTTTATCTTATATAGATGTAAATTCAAGGCCGTCTCCTCTGGAAGGAAAGCCTTATAATGCTTTATATAGCTTGCCGTGGTCAGGTTTGAACCCTCAAGATGGACGACCGCAGGTATTGGTAAACGGTGATTTGGGTAATAATTATTCTGAATTCTTAAATACATTACCAGTAGAGGATTTAATTTTCCATGGAGTTTCATCCCCTCCATATTTTGGTTCGGTGATGAATAGCATTTCCTGGAAAAGTTTAACCTTAAGCGCAAATATAGTTTGGAAAGCTGGATTTTATTTTAGGAGAAATGGTATTGCTTATTCAGGTCTTTACAATTCATGGTCAGCCCATAAAGATTATAATTCAAGATGGATCGTGCCAGGCGACGAAAAGTATACAAATGTTCCTGCAATGCCCGAAGCAACATCGACAGCTGAGCAACAGGTTTATACTTTTTCTGAAGTTTTGGTAGAAAAAGGGGACAATATCAGGTTGCAGGATGTTTCGATCAATTATTTATTGAGTCGTAAGCAATGGAATAAAAGCCCTGTTGAAACAATCCGATTTTACATTTATTGTAACAACCTGGGAATATTATGGAGAGCTAACAAACAAGGGCTGGATCCTGATTATCCAAACGCGAGTTATCCTCCTTCAAGAAGCATAGCAGTAGGAATTCAAGTTTCATTTTAACCTAAACATACCAATATTATGAAATCAACTAAGTCAGATATATTTATATTATCCTTTTTTTTAATTTTTATTAGTGTCTTTTATGGTTGTCAAGACAATTTTCTTGATTTAAAAAGAGATAAAAAACAGGTAGTTCCAAGTTCTTTAAAAGATTATCAAGCAATGCTTGACAATACTGCCATTTTTAATTCTGATGCAAGTACTAGATTGGCGGTAATTAGCTCTGACAATTATTTTTTAACCCGAGACAGATGGACTGCACTAAGCAGTGCAGAAGAACGAAATGGTTATATTTGGGCTAAGGACATTTTTGAAGGAATTGAAAGCCCTGATTGGAACCAAGCCTATCAGCGAATTTTGTACGCAAACCTGGTTTTGGAGGGTTTAGAAAAATACGAGCCATCTGTAAAGGAAAAAACGGAATGGAATAACTTAAGGGGCTCTGCCTTATTCTATAGGGCCTGGGCATTTTATCAATTGGTTCAATTGTTCTCCAATACCTATGACCCGATTACTGCTAAAACTGATTTGGGAATTCCTTTAAGATTAGAATCAAATATTAATATAACGCCAGAAAGGGCAACGGTTGAAAAGACGTATTTGCAAATACGAACAGATTTAGAAATGGCAGCGAGGGTCTTGAACAATTCAACATCTTATAAAACTCGCCCTTTTAAGGCATCTGCTTTTGGTCTTCTCGCTAGGGTCTCCCTGCAAATGGAGGATTATAATAATGCGGTACTTTATGCAGATTCATGTTTACAATACTATAACAAACTGATCGATTACAATACCATTGACAGTAAACTGAATTTTCCCTTCGAACGTTTTAACGATGAAGTTATTTTCCATGATGCCATGCGCCAGATTACATCGATAATTCCTCCCCGTTTGAATGTTGATTCCAATCTTTTTAAAATGTACAGGGAAAACGATTTGCGAAAAAGTTCCTGGTTTTACTATCAAAATGAGGTGTTATCCTATAAAGGATCATATAATGGGTCAAATGCAATGTTTGTTGGTTTAGCAGTAGATGAAATTTATTTAATCTTAGCTGAATGTAATGCCCGAACTGAAAATATAACGCAAGCGGCCCACTATATAAATGAATTGTTAAAACATCGTTACAACAAGGCAACTTTCGAAGAAATTGCGATTCGGGATAAAAAATCATTATTGAATTTAATATTGCAGGAAAGGAGAAAAGAATTGGTATTCAGGGGAGTTAGATGGTCAGATTTGAAGCGTTTAAATAGAGACCCGGAGTATCAAACTACCCTGGTTAGAAACTTAGAAGACGAAGTATATGAATTGAAACCCAATGAAAGTAGGTATATCTTTCCTATTCCTGATATAGTTGTGCAGATGAGCAATGTTGAACAAAATGCGAGATAAAACAAAAAAGGGCTGCCCATAAAGACAACCCTTTAAGGGAAATGAAAGAGAGGTTAATCTTCAATTTGATACGCTCTGTTTGTGACCCTTATTTCATTGTTGGAAACTGCAAGGTCTAATTCTGTAAGATTAGAAGGTTGCGTAGCATTTTCATCTAGCATTTCGTATTCTACAGAACAATGTATTTCCGGCGGAAATTCTGTGCTACAGGTAGTTCCATTGGGTTCAGACGATGACGGATTTGTGCTTAAATCAAAATTATTTGTGACCGCATACCATTGGGGCTCAGCTAGGTTCTTCATGGGTGCTGTAAATGCCACTGTTCCCACCGCAACCATCATCCCGATAATTGCCAGTAAATTAAATTTAATTTGTTTCATGATGTGTGAACTTTTTGTAAATCAAAAAAGGGCTCCAAAAACTTTAAATAAAAAAATATGATATCTTCACCCTTTGGCAGGCTGGCCCGAAAGGGCGATTTGCTGCAAATCACGCTTTCGATGTAATTGTCTTAATAAATAAACTCCTGTTCCCGAAAGAGCTGTGAAAAAGAGGTTGAACCATAAATGGTCTTTCCAACCCAATTGAGTCAGTACACCACCGCAACTACAGGGTATGTTTTCCCAATAGCCAATTACTGCCAGTGCTACATAGCCAGTAAAAACGAGCATCAACAAGAAGGAGAGGAGCATCCCTACTTTTCTTGTCTTTTTGAACATAAGCAGGGAGGCAGTCAGCAATTCAATAGCTGGAAGGAACCAGACAAGGATGTTTGCCAGTTCTTCAGAAATGGGCTGTCTTGCTAGCTGTGCTCTAAAAAGACCAATGTCCATTGCTTTGTTCAGGGCAGTGTAAACCCATAAAGTGATTAGCAGGATGCTGATTAATTGGATGCTGATCAGCTGAATGTTGTATGTTTCTTTCTTTGCCATAACCTTGTATGAATTGGTTAAGGCTAAGTTCCTGCTTATCTTTTATTAAAAGCTTAAGGAAAACTGAAATAAAACTTAAGATTTATTTCATGTGTGTTTATCTTGGTTTTCTTCTTTTTCCTTCGCCCGGGCTATAACCAAAATATCTTTTGAACTGTGTACTGAATGTTGCAGGTTCTGAATAGCCCAAAAGATGGGAGACTTCTTTCGCTTTCATACCTTCCTTATATAGGAGATCGTACGCCAGTTTCATCTTTTCCTGATTGATAAAATCTTGTGGGCGCATACCATAGTTTTCTTTAAAATAATTTAAGAAAACACGATATGAAATAGAATAGCGACTTAACAGGCTTTTTAAGTTAAAGGTTTTTCCTTTCTTGATTTCCGTAATAAGGTCTTGCCTGATTTCCCTGACCCGTTCTTCCGGATTTTGAAAGGGCAATTTGCTGGCAATCTGTTTGGAATAGATAATTGCTAAATCAACAAATGTCTTTAAGTTATCTACCTGATCTTCCACATGTTTTGCGTTTCGGTGCTGCACCTGCCGGATCAACGTGCAGGTGTTTGATTCAATGGGGCGGAGGGGTAAGGCCCGGTGATCAAGACCCTTCGAGATTAGCTGTTGGTTTAAGGGCTGCAGATAGCTGTATTTTTGGGAGGCCGAGTGAATGATGGTATCTTTTAAGATAAAATAGAAGTAGGAATGAAAACCTTCCCGGATAAGGACCTGATGGGAACCTATGGGTATAAAAGCTGCCATACAGCGTCCCTGATCAATAATAATATCGGGGGCGTCTTTATGGTGCGGGATTGCTGTTAGGGAGCCGGTTATTGTATAGAAGAACAGAACAAAGGGGGCTTTTACTGTTACAGGAACAACAATTGGTTCCTCAGTTTCGTAATTAGAAACGCTGGCATAAAACAGCTCACAGTTGAATTTTTTAATTTTGGCCTTTTCAGGTCGGACGAACGAAAAAGGAATATGCATACCTGATCCTCCTTATCATAATTTGGTTTTTAAGCGAACTTAGGAAATTATATTTATTTTTCAAATTCTTATAAGTACTGGCGGCCTTTTACTTTTTGAAAGATAATTCGTTTTGGAATACTTTAGAATAACGGCGTTTATCGAATTTATACAATTTAGCTGCTCTATACGATACGCCTTTTTGCTTTTCATCCAGTTCCTTCAAAATATTGTAGTTAAGCATCTTTTTTCTAAAGTTTCGCTTATCCAGTGTATATCCCCAAATGGCTTCATATACCTTTTGCAATTGGGTTAATGTAAATTTTTCCGGAAGTAATTCAAAGGCAATCGGGCTATGCTTTATCTTTCGTCGGATTTTGTCCAAACTTTTCTCAATGATATGAGCATGATCGAATGCTAATTCAGGAAGTTTGTCTAATGGATACCAAACGGCCTGGCGTACATAATCTGAATGTGGTTTTAATGTTGATTGGCCCTTAAGGCGTAGCATTGCATAGTAGGCAACTGTAATGATCCGTCCCTGTGGATGTCTTTTCAAATCTCCAAAAGTGTAGAGCTGCTCCATGAAAATATTCCGTAAGCCCGTATGTTCATATAAGATTCGTTCTACGGCACTATCAATTGTCTCAGTGTTTTCTACAAAAAAACCAGGTAATGCCCAGAACCCGGCATAGGGATATTCGTTACGCTCGACTAAAAGAACTTTAATTTCACCTTCTTCAAAACCGAAAATGACACAATCTGCTGTAAAAATTGATTGAAGTTGTGGTAAGTTTGATTGCAAAATATTGTAAATTTAAAAAGTATAAATATTAAACCCCATTTTTGTTATCTCAATGCAAAAATGTAAAAAAAAATGCAATATTTTATGATAGTGTAAGAAATACACGTTATATTCGTATTATAAATGTTAAACTTGATAGCTAAATTTTTGTGCAGAAAATAAAAAGAATAGGAGTTTTTACCTCCGGAGGCGATGCCCCAGGAATGAATGCATGCATTCGATCGGTAGTGCGAACTGCTCTTTATAATAATTTACAGGTGACTGGTATTCAGCAGGGTTACCAGGGAATGATCTCCAATCAGTTTATTGAAATGAATAGTCGCTCAGTGAGTAATATTATTCAACTGGGCGGAACAATTTTGAAAACAGCCCGTTGTCTTGAATTTCAAACTGAAGCGGGCAGAAAGCTGGCCTATGATAATCTAAAGGCAGCAGGTATTGATGCGTTGGTAGGTATCGGAGGCGATGGAACGTTCAGGGGAATCGAAGTATTTTCCCGCGAATATGATATTCCGGTTGTCGGAATTCCGGGAACGATTGATAATGACTTATACGGTTCTGATTTTACATTGGGTTTTGATACAGCTTGTAATACTGTAATTGAAGCAATTGATAAAATACGGGATACGGCAGCGTCACACGATCGCTTGTTCTTTGTGGAAGTAATGGGCCGTGACTCTGGCTGCATTGCGCTGAACGCAGGGATAGCCGGTGGAGCGGAAGCTATTTTGATGCCTGAAACCGATACTGCAATTGAACAGCTTATTCATCAGCTTGAAAGTGCAGCAGAAGGAAAAAAGACTTCAACGATTGTGATAATAGCTGAGGGTGATCAGAATGGTGGTGCTTACAATGTAGCAAAGCATGTAAAGGATAAGTTTGATTTTTACGATACCAAAGTAACTATTTTAGGGCATTTGCAACGTGGAGGTTCTCCTTCTAGTTTTGACAGGGTTCTTGCAAGTAGATTTGGCTATGCAGCGGTAAACTTAATACTTGAAGGGCAAACACGTCAGGTTGTTGGTCTTTGTGGGAACAAGATTCAACATATTAATATAGAAGAAGCCATCAATACAAAAGCTTTTAAACTGGCTGATGATATGATTGAGATTTCTCGTATTTTAGCAATTTAATTGTTTAAGTATTAGATGATAGCAGTTATATTTAGTGGTTCTCGTTTGGCAGATTGGCGGTTAGCTGATAAAGGTAAGGTTATAGCAGGTTTTAAAACCATGGGTATAAACCCTCACCACAATGATGCATCCAAAATTGAACAACTATTAAATAAAAATAATACCTTAATCAATTATGCTGAAAAAATAAAACGTATTTATTTTTTCGGTGCAGGTGCTTCTTCTGAAGAGAATGCGGCAATTGTGTCAAAGGCATTTAATTCTTTTTTCCGTTTTGGAAAAGTCTTTGTGGGGCATGATTTGAAAGCAGCTGCACTGGCTACATGTGGAGATCATAGCGGCTTTGTTGGTATTATTGGAAGCGGTTCTAATGCAGCCTATTATAATGGTAAAAAAGTAGAGCCGAATAATTATGGTTTAGGGTATATATTGGCAGATGAAGGTTCTGCAAATTGGTTGGGTAGAAATATTTTACAGGATTATATTACTCAGACAATGCCACAAAACCTTCTTCTGAAGTTTGAAGAAAAATATCCGCTGGATATAAAATTGATTCTGGAAAGGGTTTACAGACAATCTAATCCGGTTTTGTTTCTGAGTTCTTTCTCTGAGTTTGTTTTTGAGAACCGGGAAGATCTATATATGAAACAACTGATTAATAAGGGATTTAATATTTTGTTTGAAAAGTATTTTATTCCCTTAAGAGAGAAGCATGGATCGGAGCGTGTAAGCTTTACGGGAAGTGTTGCTTTTGATTATCAAGAATTATTAGAAGATGTGGCTAAAAGCCACGGGTTTCAAATAGGAACCATTATTAGGGAACCTATACATAATCTATTGAATTATTATTTAAATAAAAACAAGTAAAAATGAAAATTGGAATTAACGGATTTGGAAGAATCGGACGATTAGCTTTTAGAGCTGCGATAAAAAGGGATGATGTAGAAGTCGTAGCAATTAATGATTTAATTTCGCCAGACTATATGGCTTATATGTTGAAATATGATTCAACACATGGTCGTTTTGACGGAACAGTTGAAGAAGTTGATGGTCATTTGGTAGTAAATGGAAAAACAATTCGCGTTACAGCGGAAAAAGATCCTGCAAACTTGAAGTGGGGTGAAGTTGGAGTAGATATCGTATTAGAGTGTACTGGGTTTTTCCTGACGAAAGAAACTGCTCAGAAACACATTGATGCCGGTGCGAAGAAAGTTGTTCTTTCAGCTCCTGCAAAAGATGATACGCCTACGTTTGTAATGGGTGTAAATCACAAAGAATTGAAAGCTGACCAAACCATCGTTTCGAATGCATCTTGTACTACAAACTGCCTTGCGCCAATGGTGAAAGTTTTAAATGACAATTTTGGTATCATTGAAGGTTTAATGACAACTGTTCACGCAGTAACTGCTACACAAAAAACTGTTGACGGACCATCACAAAAAGATTGGAGAGGTGGAAGAGGAGCTTATCAGAACATCATCCCTTCATCTACAGGAGCTGCAAAAGCGGTAGGGCTTGTAATCCCTGAAATTAAAGGAAAATTAACCGGAATGTCTTTCCGTGTACCGGTAGCAGATGTTTCTGTTGTTGACTTAACCGTTAGACTTGAGAAACCAACTACTTATGAGCAAATTAAACAAGCTTTTAAAGATGCTTCGGAAGGAGAATTAAAAGGAATTGTTGGTTATACTGATGAGGATGTTGTTTCTGAAGACTTCAAAGGTGATGCAAGAACGAGTATATTTGATGCAAAAGCAGGTATTGCTTTGAATGATAACTTCGTAAAAGTTGTTGCCTGGTATGATAACGAGTGGGGATATTCTAATAAACTGATTGATTTAGTTCAGGAAGTTGGGAAATTATAATTCCTACATCATATATAATAAAGAAAAACACCGCATGAGCCGGTGTTTTTTCTTTTATAAGGATTCCTGAAAATTTAGTTTGCGTACTAAATCTTTAATTTCAGTTTCATTGCTCTTGCTTATGATGTCTCCCATATTTTGTAGCTCCGGATTATGATATTCCATATCGGAGGCGAAGGTCGTTTTTGCAGAAGCATGCCATTCCTTTGCCGGAACCAATTCCTTTAGGAATTTTATGTTGCTTGCTTTTATCCCCGATCCGGGCATAATGATAATGCGGTCTCCCGCGAGGTCAAGTAGTTTTTTAAGAACATCCGAACCTTCTATCGCGGTGTTTTTTAATCCGGAGGTTAAAACCCGTTCACAGCCGCAAGAAATAACATCTTCTAAAGCTTCTTCAAAATTATTGCAACTATCAAACGCACGGTGAAAAGTAACACCCATTGGTGAAGCTAGTTCAACCAGGCTTTTGGTTCTTTCAACATCAATGCTGCCATCCGGTGTTAAAAGACCAATTACAACGCCATTATATCCTAATTCTTTACATTTTAGAATATCAGCTTTCATAATTTCAAACTCGAAAGCAGAATAGAGAAAATCTCCACTTCTTGGCCGGATTAAGACATACAGGTCAATGCTTACTTGCTGCCTGGTTAAAAGGAGCGTGCCGTATGAGGGAGTTGTTCCCCCTTCATTGAGGTTTTCACATAATTCTACCCGATTGGCACCGCCGTTTTGAGCTGCAATTGCAGAGTCAATCGAATTCGCACAAATTTCTAATATCATAGAGTGAGTTTCTTTCTATTAATTAATAATTTAATAGATGCTTTTGCCGTTAATTAATAAATCTTGAGTAGCCTGATGACAGACTGCGTATGAGAAACCTTTCTGAAGGGCATAGGCTCCATATTCGCCTTTTTTATTTAATGCCAAAAAACCTACCTGGATTTCTTTTGCTTTCTCAGGTTTCTTTTTGATAATGCGTTCAATAGCTTGTTTGCATGCTTCTTCAGGTGAAAAGCCCTGACGCATTAATTCTACAACTAAAAAGCTTCCAACTGTGCGGATAACCTCTTCGCCGACACCTGTCGATGTAGCTGCGCCAATTTCATTATCTACAAATAAACCTGCGCCGATAATTGGACTATCACCTACACGGCCATGCATTTTAAAGGCCATTCCGCTTGTTGTACAGGCGCCCGAAAGGTTGCCCTGCTCATCTAACGCCAGCATGCCAATTGTATCATGGTTATATTTATTTCCCGGAAGCTTATTAGGAGAGAAGTGTTGATTTTCAATATTGATTTGTGGCTTATAGTTTTTTTCAACCAGCCATTCTTTCCATGCTTTTTCACCTTCCGGGCTTAAAAGGTTTTCTTCTTTTAAGCCGTTTTCAAGTGCAAACTGTAGCGCTCCGTCCCCAACGAGCATAACATGAGGCGTTTTTTCCATAACCATTCTTGCAACCGAAATCGCATGGCTAATGTTTTCCAGTGCTGCGACTGAACCACAGTTGCCATGCTCATCCATAATGCAGGCATCTAAGGTTACAACCCCTTCTCTATCCGGATAGCCGCCTTTTCCAACCGTTGGGTTTTTTAAATCTGCTTCCGGAACTTTAACACCTTGTTCCACCGCATCGAGGGCTCTGCCGCCTGTTTTTAAAATTTGCCAGGCTGCTTGATTTGCGGCGATCCCAAAATCCCAGGTTGATATCACGATCGGTTTAATAGCCTGTGAGTTACCTGTCCGGGCAGTATCTGTTTGAACTCTATTGCCAATATCTCCGGCAAATGCCAGGCTGCCTAAACCTCCAACCGACATACCCATTACGCTTGATTTGATAAATTTTCTGCGATCAATCATAACGTGAATATACGAAACTATCGATGGAAATATCGCAAATTCATAGTTTATATTGAAGAATACACAGCTTTAAAGGTGTTTTATTTTTGAAACATTTCTTGTAGATTGCAATATGGAATTCAATAAATTAAAGAAATATTTTCTTTTGATTTTATTCATTTTTATTTGTGGCAACAGGCTCTTTGCGCAGGAATGGGTAAATGTACAAGATTCATCAATTTTCAGTCAATGGAAGGATTTGGTGCTGGAGGCAAAACAAGAGTATGCGCCGGATGCAAGGTCTGTATATTATCAGGTTTATGAGAATAAAGATCAACCGGGACACTATATAATAGAAACCTCTTCGAAGAATATCAATTTATTTCTTGAAAGAAAAAAGAAAGAACTTCGCAATGACATCCCGTTTTCTGTGAAGCTTTTACCAGATACAAGCCTCAATGGGAAAATTAAAGGTGTAATAAACCTGTCCGTTGCTAATCTGCGTACAAAGCCGGGTCATTCTGAAGAAATGGCTACTCAATCAATTTTAGGAACGCCTGTAGATGTTTTGAAAAAGAAGGGAGGTTATTACCTGATTCGTACGCCGGAAGGATACCTGGCTTGGGTAGATAATTACGGAATCAGCCTTAAGACTGAAGCAGAAATGGCAAAATGGATCAGCACTGATAAAGCGATCTTTATTGATGACTATGGCCATTCATTTAAAGAGCAGGATGGTAATTCACCGCGGGTATCGGATTTGGTACTAGGTAATATTTTACTTGTGTTAGATAAAGGCAAGGAATATTGGAAACTTGGCTATCCGGATGGGAGAGTAGGGTTTGTTCCTAAAACGCAAGTGAGAGATTTTAAGGATTGGAAAGCGAACACCAAACCGGAGGCCGATCATATTATAGAAGTGGCAAAGCGGATGTTAGGGGTACCCTATCTATGGGGTGGAACATCCATTAAGGGAGTAGATTGCAGTGGTTTTACCAAGACAAGCTATTTTATGAATGGGGTAATTCTTCCAAGAGATGCCTCCCAGCAAGCAACGGTTGGCTTAGGATTGGATGTAATGGATGAAAAGGGGGATCTGAATGTAGAAAAAGCATTGAAAAATCTTCAAAAAGGCGATCTGATTTTCTTTTCGGGATCCAAGGGCAGAAATCCGAAACAGCCTGTTACACATGTAGCAATTTACATTGAAAATGGTGAATTTATTCATGCTGCAGGTATTGTGCGTATCAATAGTTTTGTTCCCAGTGCAGAAAACTACGATGAACAAACGTTGACAATTGTAGGCGCCAGAAGGTATCTTGGCGATGTTGGTTTTGTTCCAATGAATTCTGTTGCATCAACCAAAGGTTATTAAAATTTATATAAATGAACGTATTGAAGAATTCGCCCCTGCCTGCACCCTTTAAAAATGGAATTACGAAGTCAATGGGCAAGTTTACACTCTATTATGAGCCTTATTCATTGATATTAAACCATGTATTTACTGTGGCCAGCGGATCAAGAACTTCAACTCCTGTTGTGCTGGTTGCATTGGCCTATGAAGGGTATATTGGCTATGGAGAGGCTTCCATGCCATTCTATTTAGGGGAAAGTCATGAAAGTGTTTTGGGTTTCCTGAACAAAATCGATCTGTCTTCTTTTTCAGATCCTTTTTTAAGTGAAGATATATTAAGCTATGTTGACAAGCTGGCAATTGGAAATACTGCTGCAAAAGCATCACTGGATATCGCTTTGCATGATTTATTAGGCAAAATAATGGGCCAGCCATGGTTTAAAATCTGGGGATATGATTCTGCAAATACGCCGGATACATCATTTACAATTGGGATCGATGAGCCAGAGGTGGTGCGTGAAAAGGTTAAAGAAGCAGAGCCGTATAAACTTCTTAAGGTTAAATTGGGCCTTGATACTGATAAAGCGATGATCAATACCATACGTGAAATAACGGATACGCCAATATGTGTTGATGTTAATCAAGGTTGGAAAAATAAGGACGAAGCCCTGGAAATGGCACATTGGCTTGCTGAGAGAGGGGTGATTTTTATTGAGCAGCCAATGCCTAAAAACCAACCGGATGACAATGCCTGGTTAACTGAACACAGTCCAATCCCAACAATTGCTGATGAAGCAGTACAACGTTTAAGCGATGTTCAGTCGGCCAATGGTGTTTATAGTGGCATTAATATTAAATTGATGAAATGTACCGGTATGCGCGAAGCCCACAAAATGGTGGAGCTGGCCAGAGCGCTGGATTTGAAAGTGATGCTTGGGTGTATGACTGAAACTTCCTGTGCAATTAGTGCAGCTGCTCAGCTTGCGCCTGTAGTTGATTGGGCAGACTTGGATGGGGCTTTGCTCATTGCAAATGATAGATATGAGGGCATGTGGATTGAAAATGGAAAAATCATGCTGCCAAACAGGCCCGGTATCGGACTTTTTGCAAAAGATTAATAAATACTTAGAGAAACTGCATGGCAGTTTGTTTGTTATTAGCTAAAGAAGGAATTGTTTTGTTTTTATCAGATCATTTTCTACCTTCAATGCTGTAATTCGTATAATATGATTAACAAAAACCAACCACAGGTCAGAAGTTTATTAGTTTCAGAACCATTTATGCTTGACCCCAACTTCAACCGGTCCGTAGTTCTACTGGGTGAGCATAGTGAGTCAGGAACCATGGGGTGGGTTTTAAATCAGCCCTCGGAATTGATATTAAGTGATGTATTGGATGATATCCCGGTTGCAAATTTTCAACTCTATATTGGCGGGCCGGTAGAACAAGATTCATTGCAATTTGTGCATAAATGTTATGATAAGTTGAATAGCGGAATTGATTTGGGAGCGGGTATCTACTGGGGCGGAAACTTTGAGGTGCTGAAAACGCTTATAGAAAATAGATCGATTCATGAAGATGAAATAAAGTTTTTCCTTGGATACTCCGGTTGGACTCCCGGACAGCTTGAACAAGAACTTCAGGAAAATACGTGGATGGTAAGCAATCGTTATAATCCGGATTTGATATTTGTGAACGATGGTGAAAATCTGTGGAAAGAAGCAGTGGTAAATTTAGGACCTAAATACGCTCATGTCGCTCAGTTTCCAAAAAATCCCATGTGGAATTAGTTTCTAACGACTGTAATAAATAAAAAAAACGTTAATTCGATATAGACCAGTATAGCTCTTATCGGATTAACGCTTTTTATTTTAACGTTTTTTTAAGGAATAGTTAATTATCGCGCTTTAAGCCATATTTTTCTATTTTACTATATAGGTGACTACGTTGTATTTCAATATCATCCGCAGTTTTAGATACATTCCATGAATTTTTCTCCAGCTTGTATTTAATATAATTTTTCTCCGTTTGATCTTTGTACTCCTGAAAGGATTGATATTGATCGAAGTCGTTTGCAGAACGCCCATTTTGTGAATGTGCAACAGCATGCGTATGCTGTGTACTTGTTACCGGAGAAGATGGATTCGCATAAATTATCACATCGTTTTGCGTGATTGTTTTATCACTTAAGATAATTAACCGCTCAACCATGTTACGCAATTCACGAATATTTCCTGACCAGGGTAAATTTTGCAAAGCACTTATCGCTTCCTGAGAGAATTTCTTTTCAGGCATTCCATAATCTGCACAGATTTCTGTACAAAACTCTTTTGCGATAACCGGAATATCATCACTGCGCTCAATCAAAGGTGGAACATGAATTAAGATCACACTCAGCCGGTGGTATAAGTCCATTCGGAAAGTTCCGTTTTCTATTTCCTGTAGCAAATCTTTATTCGTTGCTGCAATGACACGGACGTTTACTTCAATTTCTTTTTCTCCGCCCACACGGGCGATTTTATTTTCTTGAAGCGCACGTAAAACCTTGGCTTGAGCGGATAGGCTCATATCACCAATTTCATCTAAAAATAAAGTTCCGTTATGTGCTTGTTCGAATTTTCCAATACGTTGCTTTACTGCGGATGTAAAAGAGCCTTTTTCATGGCCAAATAATTCACTTTCAATTAGCTCTGAAGGAATGGCAGCACAGTTCACTTCAACGAGTGGCGCGTTGCAACGATTGGATTTTTCATGTAGCCAGCGTGCAACTAACTCTTTTCCACTTCCATTTGCACCGGTAATTAAAACGCGTGCTTCGGTTGGTGCAACACGATCGATCGTTTCTTTTATGCGATTAATTGGTTCAGAATTACCCAATATTTCGCGTGTCTTGCTAACTCTGCGTTTTAAAACTTTGGTTTCGGTTACTAAATTGCCGCGTTCTAAAGCGTTGCGGACTGTAATTAGTAAACGGTTTAAATCTGGCGGTTTTGAAATGAAGTCATAAGCGCCTTTTTTACTTGCTTCTACAGCAGTTTCAACGGTGCCGTGCCCTGAGATCATAATAAATGGCAGGTCTGGCTTCAGCTTCAGCGCTTCGGATAATACCTCCATGCCATCCATCCGGCTCATTTTAATATCGCATAATACGAGACTTATGGTGTCTTTTTTAATAATCTCTAAGCCGTCGATACCGTTGTCTACGTCTATCACAATGTAGTTTTCATACTCCAGGATTTCCCGTAACGTACTCCGTATCGCACGTTCGTCGTCAATAATTAAGATTTTGGTACCGTTTTTCTTATTCGACATTTATAATAATTCAAAGTTATTTATAAAATTAATGCAAGATTAATTATTAAAGGATAATAAAGCAATATATAAGTAAAAAAATAAAAAAGCAAGCCTGTAAGCCGGGTTCTGTTTTGAGAAGTGATTCTTATAACTGTCATTTATCTAGTCTTACCATTGCTGGTAAGATCTAACGGTCTACCCATTTCAAATTTGCCGAAGGCAAAGAGAGCGAGCAACTCTCGATTTGAAACCTATTTGACCTTTCAACTCTCGGGGTTTACCGCAATGTATGTCACCATACAAGGCCGGGAGCTCTTACCTCACGTTTTCACCCTTATCTGCTTTTGCAAGCAGACGGTTTGTTTTCTGTGGCACTTTCCATCAATCTTACGATTGTCTTCCAGTTAGGAAGCGAGATGCTCTATGTTGCCCGGACTTTCCTCCTTAACTAGTGTTACGGCGACAGCTCCGGCTTGCTTTTTTCAACTCCAAAGATATGAAATTAATGAGATTTATAAGAATCGGTATAATGACCTGCAACTGTCTTTACATAATTGCGAAGCTGTAGTTAAATACCTACTTTTGCGCATATTTTAATTCCAACTGTTATGAGCAAGCGCGCGAAAATAATTTTTTTAAGTTTATCTATTTTCGGATCTTTTTTAATCTATTGTGTGTTTTATTATAGTAATATGATTAAAAATGCACCCTATCGTTCTTATGAGTTGGAATCAATCGTATTTAAATATGGTCAGGGAATGAATTTAGTTAATCAATTTGACTCAAGAACAGGGGTATACCAATATCTCAATAATAGTGACTCGTTGGTTAGCATACCTGTTAAACTAAATAAGAATGACTTTATTTATATTCATCATAAAGCTTCATCGCTGGGGTTTTGGAATTTTCCGGATGATATGACTTCAACCAATGACCCGGAAGATGCGGATAAATCAACCCATTATTTTCTGGAGTTTAACTATAAAGAGAAGAGTAAAAAGATTTTGCTTGATGTGAATTATAATGGTAACCCAAAACTGCACGACGCAGCAAAATCTCTTATTGAAGAAGTTCAGCGTTTGTTGAATGACGCCCAGGACCGTTAATAGGGAACAGCGTAACTTCCATTCAGATCAATACCAGCTTCCATTGCCGCTTCATTGCCTGTTCTCACCAACGATTTATCTGCTATGAGTTGCTGTAAAGCATTAATATCATAAGCGAATATCCGGTCTTCTGTTGCAAATTCAACTTTTTGTCGGACTAATTTGTGGCATGCTTCCAGGATGTTGGAAGATTTTAAAGGTCTTCTGAAATCAATAGCCTGGGCAGCATATAAAAGCTCGATTGATAATATAAATTCCAGGTTATCAATTATTTGATTGAGCTTTCGTCCACTGATTGATCCCATCGAAACATGGTCTTCCTGACCCAATGATGTGGGAATGCTGTCTGCACTGGCCGGAAAACACAGGCTCTTATTTTCGGATACTAAGGCTGCGGAACTGTATTGAGGGATCATAAATCCGGAATTTAGACCTGCATCTTCAATTAGTAATTTTGGCAATCCATATCTTCCTTCGATAATCAAATAGCTTCTCCTATCCGATATATTTCCCAGTTCAGCAGCAGCAATTGCGGCATAGTCTATTGGAATGGCAAGTGGTTGCCCATGGAAGTTTCCTCCGCTTATGGTGTCATTTGACCCCAATATGATGGGATTGTCGGTAACTGAATTAATCTCGATGCTGGTTAATTCGGCCAGATGGGCCCATGCTGTTCTTGAAGAACCATGAACCTGCGGCATACAGCGCAGCGAATAAGGATCCTGCACACGAGCACAATTTAAGTGTGCGTGATGGATTTCAGATTCCGTTATTAAGGCTTTTAAGCGATGAGCTACTAATAGGTTCCCTTTAAATGGCCGGATAGCGTGTAAACGTGGATCAAAGGGTTTAGAGGAGCCCATTAAGCCTTCTAAAGATAATGCTCCGATAATGTCCGCAGCATTCAGCGCATTGTCTAAGCGGTCAACAGCTTTTACGGCATGGGCTGCAATAAATTGTGTACCATTGATTAAAGCTAGTCCCTCTTTTGGATGAAGTTCCAAAGCCGGCAGTCCAGACATTTTTAGAAATTGAGCAGTCGTCATCTTTTCTCCCTGGTAAAAGACCTCACCTAAACCGATAAGGGGAAGAAATAAGTGTGCAAGCGGGGCCAGATCGCCGGATGCACCTACAGAACCTTTTTCCGGAACACAAGGACATACATCGTTTTCAATCATCCATAATATTCGCTCGGCTGTCGCCGGTCTTATCCCTGAATAACCAAAACATAGTGCATGTAATTTTAATATCATCATGATTTTCGCCATTTCCGGAGATATTAAATTTCCAATGCCAACCGAATGGCTCATAAGCAGGTTGTGCTGCAGTTTAGCAGTTTCTTCGAATGAAATCAAGGTATCGCATAAAGGGCCAAAACCTGTATTAATTCCGTAAACTACGGTTCTGTTTTCAACAATCTCATCTATGTATTGACATGAATTTTCAATTTTTTGTCTCGCCTCTTGATTGATTATACCCTGGATATTTCCTTTGGCAAGTTCCATGGTTTTTGAAATGCTCAGGTAATCAATTCCAAATTTAAATTGATTGTTCATATTTTTAATTTTTAAAATTTTATGTATAAAAATAAATGTATAAAGAATAATTGAGACGAGCAGTTCTAATGATAAATATGATTAAAATTGTTTATAAAACTCTTTTAATGTAAGTTTGATGTGAAAACAAATCATTTATTATTTGATTAGAAAAAATAAATCCTTAGCTTTGCGCTTCAATTTTATTCATCAAATTAATTAATTAACAATGTACGCAATAGTAAATATAGCAGGGCAGCAGTTCAAAGTTGCAAAAGACCGACAAATCTTTGTACACCGTTTACAAGGAGAAGAAGGCGCTACTATTGAATTTGACAATGTATTGTTAGCAGAAGATGGTGGCAAAGTTAGCGTAGGAACTCCAACGTTAAATGGTGCTAAAGTTTCAGCTAAAATTTTGTCACATTTAAAAGGAGACAAGGTAATCGTTTTCAAAAAGAAACGTCGTAAAGGTTACAAAAAGAAAAATGGTCACCGCCAACAATTCACTAAAATAGAAATCACAGGTATTTCATTATAATTGATTGTTAAACAGGTAAATTTTACCAAAAAGATATAAAAAATGGCACATAAAAAAGGTGCGGGTAGTTCGAAGAACGGCCGTGAGTCGCATAGTAAAAGATTAGGTATTAAAATATTTGGTGGTCAGGACGCTATTGCCGGAAACATTATTGTTCGTCAACGTGGTACGAAACATCACCCTGATAAAAATGTAGGATTAGGAAAAGACCATACAATTTTTGCAATGGTTGATGGAAAAGTAGTTTTCAGAAAGAAAGCGGATAATAAATCATACGTTTCTGTAATTCCTGCTTCAAAAGAAGAAGTGGTTGCTGAAACTCCAGTTAAAAATGAGGCGAAAGCTGATAAAACGGAAACTGCTACTGCAGAATAGTCCGTTTGAATAAAACGATCATAAAAAAAGCTCAATCTTATCGATTGGGCTTTTTTTATGATCGTTTTTATGATGTGCTAACGAGACGAATTTCTATTATCCCTATTGATTTCTATTTAATAAGGATTCTGCTAATTTTAATAATGGCAGCTTTTTATCATCGTCAATTGATATTGCAGCAAGTGCAGAGAAAGCTTTATTGGTGTAGGTTTCCATTTCCTGCTTGATGTAACTTTGTATATTAAGCTTATTATAAATACGGATAATGGCAGAAATTTTCTCATTGGGATCAAATTCTGTTTTGTCAAGCCAAGTTGAAATTTCAACTTTGTCTGTTTCTTCGGCTAGTTCCAGCGCTTTTAAAAGTAAAAACGTTTTCTTGTTTTCGAGGATATCGCCTCCAACTTGCTTGCCAAATTTTGTGCTATCACCGTACACATCTAAAAAGTCGTCCTGAAGCTGAAATGCAATGCCCAGATTTTCGCCACATTGATATAGCAAATCAGCATGATGGTTCTCAGTTTTAGCAACGATTGCACCCATTTGTAAAGCTGCTCCTATTAATACCGCCGTTTTGAGCCGGATCATTTCAATGTAATCTGAAATTTCTACATGTTTAAATTTTTCAAACTCCATATCCATTTGCTGGCCGATGCATACTTCGGCAGCGATGCGATTAAATACGGCTAATAGCTTGGGTAAAACTGCCGCTTCATTTTTTGAAATAAACTGATAGGATTGAATTAACAGAAAATCACCTGACAGTATAGCTGTATTCGTATTCCATTTCTCATGTACAGTTGCTTTTCCCCGTCTTAATGGGGCTTTATCCATAATATCATCATGCATTAAGCTAAAGTTATGAAAGAGCTCAACCGCAATTGCTGCAGGGATAGCCTTGGCCGATTCACAATTAAACATTTCTGCTGACAAAAGGGTAAGCGCTGGTCTTATCCTTTTGCCTCCAATACTAAGCAAATATTTGATCGGCTCATATAAGTTGGCTGGCCCATCAGGGAAATGGATATTATTTAACTCTTTATTAATTATATCTTGATAAAACTTAACTTCTTGCATAGACCTTTATAAAGCACAAAGCTAAACTTTTAAGATATTAAGGTGAAATCTATTTGTCTTTTAGCTAAGTCTACATTCTTAACTTTTACCCGAACCTCATCTCCTAATTGATATTGCTTCTTCTTCCGCTGCCCGATGATCGCGTAGTTTTTTTCGTCAAGCGCATAGAAATCGTCTGTCATGTCACGCAGGCGAATCATCCCTTCGCATTTATTTTCTTCAATTTCAACATACATTCCCCATTCGGTAACTCCGGAGATAATACCTACATATTCGCTTCCGATTTGATTTAATAAAAACTCAGCCTGTTTATATTTAACGGAAGCGCGCTCAGCATCTGCTGCCCGCTTTTCCATCTGTGAAGCATGAGTTGCCATTTTTTCATAGGCTTCTTCGTTTACCGAAGTGCCGTTTGCCAGGTAATGTTCCAATAAACGGTGTACCATCATATCCGGATACCTGCGGATGGGAGAAGTGAAATGTGTATAATAATCAAATCCTAAGCCGTAATGGCTCATGCTTTTCGTGGTGTAAATTGCTTTAGCCATTGATCGGATAGCAAGCTGCGTAAGGACATTTTGCTCTTTTTTCCCTTCCACTTCTTCCATAAGGTGGTTAAGAGAATGCGCCGTTTCTTTACTGGAGCCTGTGTTTATCTTATAGCCAAAGCGGGCTGCGAATTGAGAAAAGTTGAGTAAGCTGGTTTCTTTTGGAACATCATGTGCACGATAGATAAAGGTAAGCTTATTTTTTCCTTTGTGATTTTTTCCAATGAATTCTGCTACTTTTTTATTGGCCAATAGCATATAATCTTCGATAAGTTTATGTGCGTCTTTACGCTCCTGAACATATACGCCCAGGGGCTTTCCATTTTCATCAAGGCGGAATTTAGTTTCAACGGTTTCAAAACTTATCGCTCCATTTTTAAATCGTTTTTCGCGCATAATATATGCCAGCCTATTTAAAATAGCCAGTTCATCACTCAATTCACCTTCCTTTGTCTCAATAAGTTCCTGTGCATCTTCATAGCTCAATCGTTTATCGGAGTGAATAACAGTTTTTCCAAACCATTCTGATAAAATCGTTGCTTTATCATCTATTTCAAAAACTGCAGAAAAGCATAATTTATCCTCATTGGGCCGTAAAGAACACAGATTATTAGATAATCGTTCGGGTAGCATCGGGATAACACGATCCACTAAATAAACAGAAGTGCCTCGTTCAAAAGCTTCGTTATCAAGTGTCGTATCAGGAACAACATAATGAGTTACATCAGCAATGTGTACGCCAATTTCGTATCTGCCTTCTTCAAGTTTGACGAAAGAGATGGCATCATCAAAGTCCTTTGCGTCGAAAGGATCAATGGTAAATGTTAGTTTATTTCTAAAATCTTTGCGTTTGCTGATTTCCTGATCGGTAATTTGGGTTGCTAAGGCTTCTGCTTCTGTTTCAACTGAAGGAGGGAAGGAGAGAGGAAAACCATAATCAGCGAGTATGGCATTCATCTCAGTATTGTTCTCACCCTGTGTTCCTAAGACGTCTTTCACCTTTCCTACCGGATTTTTACTTCCCTGAGGCCAATCTGTGATGCTCACAACAACCTTTTCGCCGTCTTTGGCACCATTCAGATCTTCAACAGGAACGAAAATGTCATGAAGCATTTTTCGATCATCTGCTATTAAAAAAGCAAAGCGCGGTGAAACTTTCAAGACTCCGGTAAAGTTTGTGCGAGCTCTTTCAAGTATTTCGATAACCTCGCCTTCTTTTTTTCCTACACGTTTACTTTCGTAAGCATGTATTTTGACAATATCACCGTGGAGGGCATTCCGGATTTTTCGTGGAGCGATAAAAATATCTTCTTCAGATTCGTCATCGGTAACAATATAAGCAGAACCGTCAGCGGTCATATCCACTTTGCCGATGAGGATCGTCCGGTGTTCCTTTAGAATATATTTTCCTTTGGAAACCTCTTTGAATACTCCCGAACGGGTTCCGTCTTTTAATATTTCCTGAATACCCATTTTTGAGTCCTGATCAGGAAGATTTAATTTAGCGCTTACTTGCTTATAGTTTAACGCCTGATTACCTGATTTTTGCAATACCTCTGTAATCAATTGCGTTAAGATATTTTTAAATGTATTATTTTTTGCCATTGGAGTTAAATTAAAACGTTGGGAACGTTTCCTGTGCTAAGATATAAAACAAATATTTTAGAAAAGGTTTTATGGGAATTTTTAAGATAATTCTTTTTGATTAAGGGTTAGAATAAATTGTTTCAAACGTTTATCTATTTCTTGAATTTGAATACTTGAAGGAAGTTCGCCATTCCGGATATCGATTTCCATTTTTCTAAGCATGAAAGCAATTTTATCTCCTCCCAGTTGCGCTGTTCTGCCTGCCATCCGGTGAGCTAATAATTCTGCTGTTTCATAATTTTGTGAAGATACGCTTTCATGTAAATTATGCAAATCTTCGTTGGTGTCAACAATGAAAAGATTGTTAATTCGTTCGTCATTCATTTCTGCTTGCTTAATGGGGTTGGTTTGATACACTTCAGCAATTGGGCTATTGCTAATTGACAGTCCCAGCGTAGCAAGCAGATCAGCCTCTTTAAAAGGTTTTAAGAGAAGGCCATCAAATCCATAAGAAAGAATCTCCTTTCTTTCTTCCGGAAGTGCCTGTGCCGTGAACGCAATTATTTTTACCGCATCGCCATATTTATTTCTAAGTTTTTTATAAAGTTCTTTGCCATTAATTTCAGGCATCCGCATATCGGTAAGTATGTGACTTAATTTCGGATCAAAGGTACAATCCAATGTCTCTTTAGGAGATTGGAAACATCTGTGGGAGATTTGATATTTATCCAAAATGTTATGGCAAAGATCTAATATGAAACTGTCATCGTCGATTAACCAAACCGTATTTTTAAAAGTAGTTACTGATTGTAAGGCCGGTTGTATCCGGGTGTCAATTTCAGTATATGAAGATGTAGGCAAGCTAAAGCTCACTGTAAAAGTCGATCCTTTTCCAACAATACTTTTTATTTTAATCTCGCCACCCATTGCTTCAATTAAAGTTTTTACAATGCTTAAGCCTAAACCATTTCCAAAATGAATACCTGAGTCGGCATTTATGGATTGTTCAAATTCGTTAAATATTGTATCAATATCTTTTTCCGGAATTCCGGGACCCGTATCCTGGATACGAAAATTGATATCCGTGTTTTCACCATAATCTGTAGCAGTAATTTGCAAAAGAACTTCGCCCTGATCTGTGAATTTTATTGCATTGCCTATCAAATTAAAAAGAATTTGCTTTAAACGGAAAGAATCTCCTGTTATATAACCACTGCCGGAAATTCGGGTTAGCAGATTGAATTTAATATCCTTTCGTTCCGCCTGAGATTTCATGATCGTTACTACATCTTCTGAAAGTTTTTGAAGATCAATAGTTTCTTTCTGAAAATTAAATTTTCCCGAGATTATCCGATTGTAGTCCAATACTTCATTGACTGTCTGTAACAGGTGTTCAGACGATTGGTAAATTGCATTTGCTTTTTCTGAATCCTTATTCGCATACTGTAATTGTTCTGCATATCCGATTATTGATTGTAAAGGGGTTCGCAGTTCATGGCTCATATTTGAAAGAAAGCGTTGTTTGGCAGCACTGTGATATTCTGCCTCGTTCTTAGCATTTTCTAAAGCAATGCGATAAGCCGTACTTTTTTTGATATCTGTTAAAATAAAGTATACTAAAACCACAGAAATCAGGAAAAAGGATAGTAAAATGAAACTGATTCGTTGTACACTTTGGTTTACAACATTTCTCGCTTCAATGTTTTGAACTTCCATCTGCTGCATGGCTTCCTGTTCTACCTCATGCAGGATTTTAAACATATTGCTTACCAAAATACTTCCGGCCAGCGTCAGCTCTGTTTCCTGATTTACAAATCTTGAGCTTTTGCGTCTTTGACGTACTTCGAGATCTTGAATAGCTTCATCTATCTTCGATTCTGTATCTTCTTTTCTGACATTTTTTATTGTGTCAATTTTAACATTCAATTCCTCCTGTACAGTCTGCGGCGCGCCTGGTTCTGTATTTTCAGATTTGTTTTTTCCGCCAAATAGCTTTGCGAAGAAACCCCGATTATCCTCTTCAGCCGCGTGTTCAACCGTTCTTGTGGTATTTTTTTCTTTTGTGATAACAGTGCTATCGCTTTGAGGGGCGCTTTGAATCAGCGAAGTAATGTCTTTAATTTGGCTGGAGAAAGCTTGATTGTCAACCAGGTTTTTCCTTACCTGTACATAAGAGTTGAACAATTTATTACGTTCATTTAATAAAATCCGGATGGAGTCAATCCGTTTGCTTTGCAGATTATTGGCGGAATATAGATTCTTTAACGTATCTAATGATTCAAGAATAAAATCAGACTCTTTTGCAAAGCCGCTGTATTTCTTTTTATTTAATACCTGCGAGCGTTGTAATTGATCAATCTGTAAGATATCGCGCGAGATGCGACTGACCAAACGCAGTTTCTCATTTGGAGTAGAAACCTGGTCAACCTTATTTAGCATTTCATCAAAAGCAATTTTACTTATTACATATGCTAAACCCAATGCAATACTACAAGCAATGATAACGAAAACGACTTTTTGATATACTTTGGACCCTGTCTGATTTTTAATTTTATTTTTCATCCCTACCTTAAATAAAAAAGGCACAAATAATGTGCCTTTAATTATTCCTGATAATTAATTGAATTTCTAATTATTCAAAAAAACGAATTTATTATCGAATACGTCCAATTTAATGTTACTATCCTTGCTTACTTTTCCGGCCAGGATTTCTTTCGACAACTCGTTTAATACACGTTTTTGAATCACTCTTTTGAGCGGTCTTGCCCCAAATTGTGGATCGTACCCCAATTGTGCCAGCCAATCTAAAGCTTCCGGACTTGCCTCAATCGTGATATCCATTTCTGCCAGCTGCTTCTGTAAATTGTTAAATTGCAATGCTACAATTTCAGCAATTTCGTCACGTGAAAGAGGAGTGAACATAATAACTTCATCAATCCGGTTCAGAAACTCAGGACGAATCGATTTTTTCAATAATTCAAATACTTCATTTCTGGTTTTGGCAATCACTTCTTCACGGTTGAATTCATTTAATTCGGTGAAATTCTCCTGAATAAGATGTGAACCAATATTTGAGGTCATGATAATGATGGTATTTTTAAAATTAACCACCCGACCCTTATTATCAGTTAAGTGTCCGTCATCCAAGACTTGAAGTAAAATATTGAAGACATCAGGATGTGCTTTTTCAATTTCATCTAAAAGAACGACCGAATACGGGTGTCTGCGGATGGCTTCTGTTAATTGGCCACCTTCTTCATATCCTACGTATCCCGGAGGCGCACCGATTAATCTTGAAACTGAATGCCGTTCCTGATATTCACTCATATCAATCCGGATCATTAAATGTTCATCATTGAAGAGGTATTCTGCTAAAGCTTTTGCAAGTTCTGTTTTTCCTACACCTGTAGTTCCCAAAAATATAAAAGATCCAATCGGTCTCCTCTTATCACTTAATCCGGCTCTGGAACGGCGTATAGCATCAGCAATGGCTTCAATTGCTTCAGATTGACCTGCGACCCGTTTATGCAGTTCATCTTCCAGGTTCAGAAGTTTTTCACGCTCACTCTGTACCATTTTAGTCACCGGGATTCCTGTCCAGCGAGAAACAACCCCGGCAATATCTTCCGCGGTAACTTCCTCCTTTAACATTCTGTTCGTAGTTTGATATTCTTCCAGATCCTTTTTCAATCGCGTTACAGCATCTTGTGATTCTTTAACTCTTCCATAGCGGATTTCTGCAACCTTTCCATAATCACCCGCACGTTCAGCTTGTTCCGCTTCCAATTTATAATCTTCAATTTTTTGCATTTCCTGGTTAATCTGATCAACCAGTGATTTTTCACTCTGCCAGGCTGCTCTTAAAGAATCGCGCTCACCTGTAAGTTCGGATATCTCGTGACTTAATTCTTCGACTTTTCTCTCATCCTTTTCTCGTTTAATTGCTTCACGCTCTATTTCCAATTGCATGATCTTTCTTTCAATTTCATCCACAGCTTCAGGTACCGAGTCCATCTCGATACGTAATTTTGAAGCTGCCTCATCCATTAAGTCGATTGCCTTATCTGGTAGAAAACGGTCGGCAATATAGCGCTGTGATAATTCAACGGCTGCTATAATAGCCCCATCGAGTATCCGCACTTTGTGGTGGGTTTCATATTTTTCCTTTAAACCACGCAGAATTGAAATAGCATCCTGTGTGTCAGGTTCATTAACCATGACGATTTGAAAACGACGTTCAAGCGCTTTATCCTTTTCAAAGTATTTTTGATATTCATTTAAGGTTGTGGCTCCAATGGCTCTAAGTTCACCTCTGGCCAGTGCAGGTTTTAAGATATTGGCCGCATCCATCGCTCCTTCACCGCCACCAGCACCTACAAGTGTGTGTATCTCGTCAATAAAGAGTATAATCTCTCCATCACTATCAGCTACTTCCTTAACAACTGATTTTAACCGCTCTTCAAATTCCCCTTTGTATTTGGCTCCTGCAATTAAAGCGCCCATGTCCAATGAATAGACTGTTTTGGATTTTAGGTTCTCAGGAACGTCGCCTTTGATGATACGGTGAGCAATCCCTTCCGCAATTGCTGTTTTACCTACACCTGGTTCACCTACTAAAATGGGATTGTTTTTTGTTCGCCTTGATAAAATCTGCATTACCCTCCTTATTTCCTCATCACGTCCGATAACAGGATCTAGCTTCCCAGACTCGGCATATTCATTTAAATTGCGGGCATATTTGTTTAATGCATTATAGGTAGCCTCAGCATTTTGATTTGTGACACGATTATTTCCCCTCAACTCAGCAATAGCCTTTTTAAGGTCTTTCTCAGTAACTCCCTGATCTTTTAAAAGTCCGGAAGCTTTATCGTTTGCATTCAAAACACCTAAGAGAAGGTGCTCAACCGATACAAACTCATCTTTAAATTCTTTTAAATAAGACTGTGCTTTTTGAATCGCCGAATTACTTGCATTTGATAAATAGATAGTGCTTCCGCTTACCTTTGGATAGCTATTGATTAGCGCATCTAAAGATTCACTCAGATGATTAATATTTACATTTAGTTTCTTTAATAAATGATTGATAACATTTTCATCTACAATAAGCAAAGCTTTCAAAATATGAGCGGGTTCGATTGCTTGTTGTTGGTTGCCTGTTGTGATCTCAGAAGCTTTTTGGATGGCTTCTTGAGCTTTTATAGTAAAATTGTTAAAATTCATAACGTTTTTTTTAGTATACACTCAAAACATATACCAAGGGGGATGGTTTGAGATAAACTGAAATTATGACTGATTTATTATTGAGCTGACTGAAAAATTGTCTTGTATAGGTTTCTACCTTCCATTACCTTATCTTTGTACTGCATTTGGTTAAAGGTGATTTTTTTCACACTTTATTAAAAGGGAATTTGGTGAAAATCCAAAACTGTCCCGCAGCTGTAAGCTCTGATAACCGAGGTCTGATGTTGCCACTGTTTGTTCCTTAAACGAACGGGAAGGCGAGGCGGAGGGGAGCAAGTCAGAAAACCTGCCTGATGTTTGAATTGTATTATGGCTTTCGGGGAATGGAGCCGGATTCAGCTTGATTAAATCATCATGCTTTATTTCGATTGTTCAAACTCCGTAAATTAATTGAATCTTGTGTTTCGAATATATTTAAGTGTCGCTTTATTTATAATCCCTTACTTTCTTAAAGCTCAGGAAGATACTATTCGTTATGCAGATACATTGAAGAAGGTAGAAGTAACGAGACAACTATTTAAGGAAGATGGAAGTTCGCCTACGTCTATCCAGAGATTAACAGAAACGGAATTAAATAATTTGAATAGTACCTCGGTAGCTGATGCAATTAAATTCTTTTCAGGTGTACAAATAAGGGACTATGGAGGTATAGGAGGGATGAAGACCATGGAGGTACGAAGCTTGAGCTCAAACCACAGTTCTATTTTTTATAATGGCATTGCTATTAATAACGCTCAAAATGGCCAAATTGATCTTGGGAAATTTTCGTTAGATAACGTTGGGGCAATCACCTTGTTTAATGGACAGCAATCTAAACTATTGCTTCCAGCCAAGGCCTTTTCTTCTGCTTCTGTGTTGTTTTTAGAATCAAAGGTTCCTTTGTTCAAAGAGAATGAGAACAGTAATTTTAAGGCTCAAATGCGTATAGGTGATTTTGGTTTAGCAAACCCCTCATTTTTATGGCAGCAAAAACTTTCTGAGAATACAAGTTTAAGTGTTAATACAGAGTGGGTTAAGGCGAATGGTCGCTATGATTTTTATTATGCAAAGGGTAATCTTGATACCTTAGTGAGTCGTGAGAACTCTGATATTGATGCATTGCGTTTGGAAGCTTCCCTGCATGGTGTTTTAAAAGATAGCAGCACATGGAACGTCACGCTTTATAATTACTCTTCAGAACGAGGCTTACCCGGTGCAGCTGTTGATAACAGATATTACTCAAATGATCGGCAATGGGACCGGGATTTCTTTTTACAGGGAAAATGGGAAAAGAAGTTTAGTGAATTTTATAGTCTTTTGTTTAACACGAAGTATAATTATTCATTCGTACGATATCTGGATCCGGACTTCAACAATAAAAAAGGTTTGGAAAATACTTATAAGCAAAACGAGGGCTACCTTTCTCTGGCTAATCTATTTGTTTTGTCAAAGTCGTTAAAATCTTCTGTATCAATAGATTATTTATATAATACCCTGGACGCAGATCTTAGGGATTTTGCTTATCCAAGAAGAAATACGCTATTAATGAATGTTGCTTTTGATTGGAAGCGAAACAATCTTACTTTGCAGGCCAACGGACTTACAACCATCTTGAGTGAAAATGTGAGAGCAGGCAACAGCTCAATAAACAAACAAGTATTTAGTCCTTCTATCTCGGCATCATGGAAACCTTTTTCCGATCAGGGACTTTATCTCCGGTCATTTTTTAAATCCATATTCAGGGCACCAACTTTTAATGATTCTTATTATACACTCATTGGGTCGACAAGCTTACAGCCGGAATATGTCGATCAATACGATGTAGGCTTTACATGGCAAAAGGCATTTCCTGGCTTAATAGAGCAAATAACGTTTAAAGCAGATGCATATCACAATTACATAAAAAATAAAATAACGGCTATTCCTGTGGCCAACCTCTTTCGTTGGACAATGGTTAATTTAGGTCGTGTAGAGGTTAACGGATTGGATGTTGGTTTATCAGGTTATGCAAAAGCAGGCGTCCATACGGCGATTGATTTTGGGATTAACTATACCTATCAGAAAGCTTTAGATAAAACTCATAATACTGCTAATTATAACCAATTTGTTCCTTACGCTCCTTCGCATAGCGGCTCTTTTTTTGTTGCTGCTAGTTATAAAAAATATGGACTTAATTATAATACCCTGTATACCGGGGAAAGGTATAGTCTAAGACCGAATATAGCCGATAATATAATGGACGACTGGCTTATCCAAAATGTTTCTGCTTCATATACCGATACCCTCTTCAAGCTAAACTATAGAATCTTAGCGGAGGTCAATAATCTTACAAATATTAATTATACAATCATTAGAGGTTATCCGATGCCGGGCAGAAACTATCGTTTAGGTATTCAAATTTCTTATTAAACAAAAATATAGTATGAACGATTCTTGATGCTACCGGTACAGATGGTGTTTTTGATCCCTTTCCATTATATGGACTCTATGAAGGTAGTCTGCTACCGTGTGCATTTGTCACACTCGCAGCTGAACAGAATTTACTTATGAATGCAAATAAAAACAAATACGTATTAATACTTACTCAGATGAACATTAATTTAAAACAATCCCTAATCGCTACCGTTGGAATCGCGGTTATTTTTTTATCATCTTGTTCCAAAGACAAGCATGTTACTCCGGAAGAGCCGGTAATTCCTGCTAAAGGAGTTTATATTTTGAATGAAGGAAGCATGGGAAGCGATAATTCGAGTCTTTCTTATTTGGATTTTGGGACAAATAAGGTTACCACAAATATTTTTTCGGCGAATAATAAGGACCAGACATTAGGTGCCGGTGCTTCAGATATGGATATTTACGGGAGTCTGTTGTTTATAGCAGTAACCGAGTCAGATAAAGTTGAAATCTTAGATGCATCCACTGCCAAGGTTATTAAAAAAGTTGATGTCACAGAACCAAGATATATAGCGTTTCATAGTGGAAAAGCTTTTATTACTACCTATGGAAACAAGGTAGTTGTAATCGATACCTTAACCAAAGCACTAGTTGGTAACGGAATCCCGGTTGGAAATACTCCTGAGCATATTGTTGTTTCAGGAAATAAGCTTTATGTAGCCAATTCAGGGTATCACGATGTCATGGCAGGTGGAGCTTACGAAAGTACAGTATCTGTTATTGATCCTGTTACGTTAAAGGAAGAAAGCAAAATAAAAGTTGACGATAATGTTTATCATCTTTTTGCAGATGGTAAAGGGAACATTTACGGAAATACAGTTGATATTTTTAACCCTGACTGGTCTGCAATAATAAACCCATCTCATTTGTTTAGAATTAATACCAGTACAAATAAAGTGGATAAGGCTTTTAACTTCGGAATATTGCATATGGCTTTTTATCAAGATCAGGCAATCTTTATCAGCAATAATTATGAAGAGGATACTAATCTTTATACGATGAACCTTTCCTCATTGGAACCTAAGAAACTTGATATAATTAAAACAGGGGATTTGAACGATCCTAACTTTCCATACGCATTGTCTGTAAACCCCGAGAATGGTGATTTATGGTATGCAAAGTCAGATTATACTAATCCTGGTACGATCTTCCACTATAGAAATGGTTCAAAAGATGTTAAAAACTATACTGTCGGATTAAATCCTTCTGTTTTTGTATTTAAGTAAGAGAAGTATAAATAAATCGAAGAGCTTACCAATTAAAAGAAATTTAAAACAAAATAACAAATCAGATTCTTAATAGGAGGGCGGTCATAGTGTAAATCATTACTGCCCTTTCTTTATTTTTGTCCATATTTTTCTCAGAAATTCGAAATAGCTGGCTTTCCAAAAGCTATCCTCATTTTTAAAATAATCAATCCCACGTTAATGGATAGCTAGTTTAATATTACGACTATGTTTCTGCTATAATAAATCTATATTAACTCTACCTGACTGTGGTGTTAGTGTGTACTGAGTGTGCACTGAGTGTGCTCTTTTGCTAATTTGTACACACTAACAACACACTGAACACACAAAGAGATCTTGCTTAGGTAAACTCATGATAGACGTAATTATGACCAAACATAGAACTGATCTAAATTTGTATAGGTTGATATAGGGATCAGTATAAAATTCGATAATAACTAATACTGTCTGGATGAAGTATAAAGATAGAATGAGAACTGAAATTCGATTAATTGTGAAATCAGTTGATAAAAATGAAAAAGGGAAGAGAATGCCAATAGGCATCCTTTTCCCTTTTTCATTTTATGTGATTTTTACGTTTTACCCTTTATCTGCTGCTTCTGCTTGAACGAGTAGTTGCTTTGCTTTGACTTGGTGTGGAACTTCTTGAGGAAGAAGAAACTGTTGAAGTCTTTGCAGGAGCACTTGATCGTACACTAGGAGAACGAGGTGCTGCTGTTTGCTGTTTGCTCACAGGTGTACTCCTTGCTGCTCGGGTTGTAGATTGAGCAGGTTGACTAGCAGCTTTCGGAACAGATGAACGTGTTGGCGTAGCCTGACGTTGAGCCGGAGCTGACGGCGTGCTCGAAGTAGCTTTTTGAACCCGTGAATTGTTTGCATTGCTTGACACGACCGGTTTACTTTGTGTAGGTCGGGTCACAGTTGAGCGGCTATTTCCAGCGTTAGTACTGCTTTGCGTATTTCTGGTTGCAGAAGTATTTCTAACGGTCGTGCTTTTGTTTGAATTCGCATTCGCAGGAGTCGTGTTAGCCGGGCTTCTGGCTGCACGAACCGCTGTAGAACCATTAACTTTACTGGTAGTACCATCTGCGTTTACAGTTGTTCCTCTTGCAGTCTGCGCATTATTCGTTGTAGTACTACGGCTGGTGGTACCATCTGCGTTTACAGTTGCGGTTCTAGTAGAACGAACTGCACTTCCTGTATTTGGGGTGCGGGTGGTCGTTCCATCTGCATTTACAGTTGCAGTTCTGTTAGAACGAGCTGTAGTCCCTGTGCTTGGGGTGCGGGTACGAGTAGTAGTGCCGTCTGCGTTTAGATTAGAATTGCTCGGACGGGTGTTATTCGTAGTTCCAACTGATCCCGGACGTGTCGTATTATTAACATTTGCAACACGGCTAGGGCGACTCTCCGTACGGCTGTTTCGATTAACTTCTGGTCTGTATAAGGATACTGTCCTGGAATTGATCGTAGCTCTTCCGGGTCTAGTGCTATTATTAACGTTATAAACTGTTACATTTCTACGTGTTGCGCGGGCTAAATCACTTCTGCCAGGACCACCATAATAGGTACGGTTATTATAAATATAAGTATTATTTATAATGGTTGTGCGGTTATAAAAGGTGTTATACCTGCTGTAAGGGGTATAATAACTGTAAATGCGAGGACTAAAGAAGTATCGCTGAGGTACAAATACCCAAAAGTTTAGTGGTATGTTTACGCTGATACCAACACTCATACTAGGGCCTAGCGGAGCCCAGCCATATTGACCGCCACCCTGACGCCAGGAAACCCATGCCGGTCCCCATTCGTATCCGGGTACCCATCCCCATCCATATCGGTTGCTGTGATGCCAGCGTCCATAATGAAACGGCGCCCATCCCCAGTCATAATCTGAGTACCAGGTATTGCCATATTCTGTATTTACCCAGCGGCCATTTGTTGCATATGGCCGAAAATCTGAATTTACATTTGGTAACCAAACGTATCCATAATCAGGATCATCTATCCATTCTCCGTAAGGAGAAAGTTCATCATAAAAAACTTGGAATGAAACTTGATCGTTTTGAGCGTGAGCTTGTTTGAATCCGCTTGCCACAAAAAACAGGAACACCGAAACGGTTAGGATTAATTTGTTGCTTATATTTTTCATAGCCTTCTTTCTTTAAAGTGGATAATAAAAAGTTTCTATTGATAAGACCTCTTAGGGATGTATAAGTTTAATCGACAATCAAAATACCGTTATGAATGTTACAGTATTTAATCGGAATATGGAGGTAAGGAACTAAATAGTTTATGTTTTAATGCCGATTTACTAATATAACTTTTATTTTTGTCAGGTCTTTGCTTTTAAGATAAATTCATCATGTTAATATGCGGAAATGATTTCTAAAACGATTGATAAATACCTTGTTGACTTAGCAGACATTCATCGGTTTGTGATGCGTTTCTTTAAAGAGGTTTTTGTAGGCCCTTATGAGTTTAAAGAAGTTATCCGTCAATGCTATGAAATAGGTGTAAAGTCACTTCCTTTAATATCATTAACAGGTTTTATTATTGGTGTTGTTTTTACCAAACAATCACGTCCTTCTTTAGCGGATTTCGGTGCTCAAGCCATGCTTCCCGCTTTAATATCCATTGCAGTTATCCGCGCCCTGGCGCCTCTGGTAACTGCCTTGATATCAGCAGGTAAGGTGGGTTCGCAAATAGGGGCTGAGCTTGGTTCCATGAAAGTTTCCGAACAAATTGAAGCCATGGAGGTTTCCGGTATAAATCCTTTTAAGTTTTTGGTTGTTAGTAGGGTAGTGGCTACTTCAGTTATGATCCCAACATTAATGTTTTATACGGCTTTTGTTGCGTTGATGGGTGCTTATATGAATATAGCGCAGAATGAAGCGACCAGCATGACGGTATTTTTTACTGAGGTATTTGATGCGATCACATTCAGGGATATATTTTCATCGCTGCTTAAGTCGGTAATTTTTGGCTTTACCATTGGGATTGTAGGCTGTTTTCAGGGTTATACTTCTTCTAAGGGAACAGAAGGAGTTGGCAGGGCTGCAAACTGGGCAGTGGTCATGTCAATGTTTTTAATTTTTATAGAAGAATTATTGGTTGTTCAAATTCTTCAGCTAATTCCTCAGTAGCTATTGCTATTTTAAATATTTTAGAATGAGAAAGTTAAAAGAGTTTATAAATTATGAAGAACCTGTTATAACCATTCGTGATTTATATAAATCTTTTGGTGACCTTCATATTTTACGTGGTGTAAATTTAGATTTATACCGGGGAGAAAATCTGGTAGTATTGGGACGATCGGGAACTGGTAAATCAGTTCTGATTAAAATTATTGCCGGACTTTTACAGGCTGATAAAGGCTATGTAGAAGTGTTGGGATCATCTCTGGAAAAGATCTCTGTAAAAGATCTACAGGCTTTGCGTTTAAAGATCGGCTTCTCATTTCAGAGCAGTGCACTGTATGATAGTATGACTGTCAGAGAAAATCTTGAGTTCCCTTTGGTGAGAGTAAACAGACAGTTAACACGAAAGGAAATAGATAATGCAGTTGTCAGTGTTTTGGAGGCAGTCGATTTATTACAATCGATCGATCAAATGCCTTCTGAGCTCTCGGGCGGACAACGCAAGCGTATCGGGATTGCAAGAACATTGATTTTGCAGCCTGAAATTATGCTTTATGATGAACCTACCGCTGGTCTGGATCCCATAACGTGTATTGAAATAAATAAATTAATAAATGAAGTCCAGGATCGTTATAAAACTTCATCAATTATCATAACCCATGATTTGGCTTGTGCTAAAAGTGTAGGTGACCGCATTGTTATGTTATTAGATGGCAGCTTTGAAAGGCAAGGCAATTTTGATGAAATTTTTGATACTGACGACCCTCGGGTTAAACCCTTTTACGATTATAATTTTATAAAGTAATATGAATTCAGCAGAAAGAAAGCGCTCCGTAGTAGTGGGCTTATTCGTTTTTTTAGGTATTATCATTTTATTGGCAGGTATATTTATTATAGGCAGTCAACAAAATCGTTTTGGAGGTGCAGTACGTATCAGTGCCATATTCAATAATGTCGGTGGTCTGAAAAAAGGAGGAAATGTCTGGTTTTCCGGCGTAAAGATTGGTACCATACGGGAAGTAAACTTTACTGAAAACAGTAAAGTTGAAATCGTAATGGTCATTAATAAAGAGTCAATAGAATACATTCGGAAAGATGCGAATGCTGTTATTAGTTCAGAAGGGTTTATTGGCAATAAAATGATCGTAATTGAAGGGGGGGATAGCAATGTTCCCCATATAGAGAACGGTGATCTGTTGCATTCCAAGGAGGGAAATGATACGGAAGCAATGATGGCGACCCTGCAGGTTAATAATCAAAACCTTGTCGCCATTACAGGTGATATAAAAGATTTGAGCGAAAGGGTTAGAAGGGGGGAGGGTACTGTTGGCGCATTTTTTACAGATTCGTTAATGGCGGTTAATGTCAAAGCGATGATGGCCAATTTAAATCAGGCTGCCATAAATTCAAAGAAAGTATCTGAGAATCTTGAAAAATTTAGTGCTCAGTTAAATAATAAAAACGGTCTGACAAATAGCTTATTAACTGATACGACTGTTTTTAGCAGTCTCAAATCGTCGGTTGCCAAATTTGAAGATGCCACTCAAAATGCTACTGATTTAACTGAAAACCTAAGTAACGCAAGCAACAGGTTGAATGAAAGTGATAATGCCTTGGGCTTAATGCTGAATGATCCGGCAATGGCTGATCAACTAAAACGGACCATGCAGAACCTGGAATTTAGCTCACAAAAACTGGATAAAAATATGGAAGCTTTGCAGTCGAATTTCTTTTTCCGGGGATTTTTTAAGAAGGAAGCAAAAAAAGCAGAAGCTGCTATAAGAGATTCAATTAAGAATAGCCAGCAGTAAAGCTGATAAATTAAGGAATATTCATAAACTTATGAGTCTGTAAAGAAATTTCCCACTTCGGGTTATTCTTTACATACTCAATGATCATCGGAGTCATCTTATCAACTTTTGACCATTCCGGTTGTAAATATAGCTTACAGGTTGAGGAGACGGTTTTTGAATATTCTTCAGCCCATTCAAAATCGCTCTTATTAAAAACAATAACTTTCAGTTCGTGAGCGAAAGGAGTGATGTCTGGCCGCGGTGATTTGAATTTTTTCGGAGAAAGGCAAATCCAATCCCACTCACCCGATAATGGATAAGCGCCGGAAGTCTCAATAAAGGTTTGAATACCATTTTCTTTTAACTTTCTGGTCAGATATTCCATATTGTAGATAAGTGGTTCCCCACCGGTAACAACAACTGTCTTGGCAGGATACTGCTTAGCATGTTCTACGATGGTATCTGCGGAGGTTAATGGATGGATAGAGGCATCCCAACTTTCTTTTACATCACACCAATGGCAGCCAACATCACAGCCGCCAAGGCGAATAAAATAAGCTGCCTTGCCTGTATTATATCCTTCACCTTGAATAGTATAAAATTCTTCCATTAAAGGAAGAAGTGTGCCATCTTCTGGAACTGAGTTGCTCATTGATTAAAAATATAGGAATGCAAAGATAAAGAAAGCGATGTTGCTATCCCATTTTTCAATTCCATCTAATATAGAAATGACATTAATAAGATTAGTAAATCTCTTTCTTTGCAGATTTTAGCGTGTTTTTTAAGAGGCCGACGATGGTCATCAGGCCAACGCCGCCAGGTACAGGACTAATCCATGAACTTTTAGGTGCAACATTCTCAAAATCAACGTCCCCAAATAGTTTGTATCCGGATTTTGTTTGAGATGATTGTTCCCGGTTGATACCAACATCAATGATGACAGCACCCTCTTTTACCATATCTGCGGTAACAAAGTTCTTTTTTCCAATAGCTGCTACAATAATATCTGCCTGTCTTACAAGCTCGGGCAGATTTTTAGTTCTGCTATGGGTAAGCGTGACGGTGCAGTTGCCAGGCTTGCTATTGCGGGCAAGTAAAATACTCATCGGGCTGCCGACGATATTACTTCTGCCAACTACTACTGCGTGCTTTCCTTCGGTTTCGATTTGATAATGCTCAAGCATAAGCATGATGCCATAAGGAGTAGCTGGAATAAAACAAGGTAAATTTCGCATCATCCTTCCTAAGTTTACCGGGTGAAAACCATCGACATCTTTCTTATAGTCAATAGCCTCCGTGATTTTCTCAGGGTCGATATGTTTCGGAAGGGGTAACTGGACAATTAAACCATCAACATTCTCATCAGCGTTGATTTCTTTTATTTTCTGCAAAACTTCTTCTTCAGAAACATCGTCGTTATAACGAACCAGAGAAGATTGAAAGCCTACCTTTTCGCAATTTTTCATTTTGCTCGCTACATAGGTTTCACTGCCTCCGTCATTACCAACTAAAATAGCAACCAAATGAGGTTTTCTACCACTTTTTGTTAAAAATTCCGCAGCTTCTATTGCAATACTTTCCTTTACTTTCTCTGAAACCAGTTTGCCGTCTAATAATTTCATTGTTTTTAATCTAATTTTAAAACCGCCATAAAAGCCGATTGTGGAATTTCCACATTTCCTACCTGACGCATTCTTTTCTTACCTTTTTTCTGTTTCTCAAGAAGCTTACGCTTTCTTGAAATATCGCCTCCATAGCACTTTGCAGTAACATCCTTTCTTAATGCGCGAACACTTTCTCTTGCAATAATCTTTGCACCAATGGAAGCCTGAATAATAATTTCAAATTGCTGACGGGGTATTAATTCTCTTAGTTTCTCACAGATTCTTTTCCCAAAATCATAGGAGTTGCTTCTGTGAATTAGTGAAGAAAGTGCGTCAACAGGTTCAGCATTTAAACGGATATCCAATCGCACCAGGTCAGATTGTTTATAACCAATCTGATGGTAATCGAAAGATGCATAGCCTTTGGATATGGTTTTTAATTTGTCATAAAAATCAAAAACGATTTCTCCCATTGGCATTTCAAAAATCAATTCAACACGATCAGACGTTAAATAGGACTGATTTATGATCATTCCCCTTTTTTGGATACATAAGGACATCACCGGTCCTACATAATCTGACTTTGTAATAATGCTTGCCTTAATATAGGGTTCTTCTATATAATCGATCTTACTAATGTCTGGAAGGTCAGAAGGGTTGTTAACCTTAACTTCGCCATCTTTCGTTGTATGTGCAATATAGGAAACGTTCGGAACGGTTGTTATAACTGTCATATCAAATTCACGTTCCAGTCTTTCCTGAATAATTTCCATATGGAGCATACCGAGAAAGCCGCAACGGAAACCGAAGCCTAAAGCTGCAGAGGATTCCGGTTCGAATACCAGGGATGCGTCATTTAGCTGCAGGCGGTGCATGCTCTCACGAAGTTCTTCGTAATCTTCCGTATCTACCGGATATATTCCGGCAAATACCATTGGTTTAACCTCCTCAAAGCCCTGAATAGCAACCGTACTAGGTCGTAAGACATTTGTTATCGTATCACCAACTTTTACTTCTCTCGCTTCCTTTATACCGGAAACAATATAACCTACATCTCCTGTAGAAATTTTATTTTTTGGTGTTTGTGTAAGTTTTAAGGTGCCTACTTCATCTGCAAAATATTCTTTGCCGGTGGCAATGAACTTTACCCGATCGCCCTTTTTTATTTCTCCGTTCTGGACTTTAAAGTAAGCCATAATTCCACGGAAAGAATTGTATACAGAGTCAAATATTAATGCCTGTAAGGGTGCTTCGGGATCGCCAACTGGTGCAGGAACCCTTTTCACAATCGCTTCAAGAATTTTATCAACACCCAATCCTGTTTTTCCGGAAGCAGGAATGATGTCTTCCCGGTTGCCGCCTATCAGATCGATGATTTGATCTTTAACTTCCTCCGGCATTGCGCCCGGAAGATCCATTTTGTTTAAAATTGGGATTATTTCCAGGTCGTGCTCCATTGCCAGGTATAAATTGGAAATGGTCTGTGCCTGAATGCCTTGGGATGCGTCAACGATTAATAAAGCACCTTCACAAGCTGCAATAGAACGTGAAACCTCATAGGAAAAGTCGACGTGACCAGGAGTGTCTATTAAATTAAAAATATAGTTTTGACCCTCAAAGATATAGTCCATTTGAATGGCGTGACTCTTAATGGTAATACCACGTTCTCTTTCCAGATCCATATTATCCAGTAGCTGGTTTTGGGATTCACGTTGAGTTACGGTATGTGTATACTCCAGTAAGCGATCAGCAAGGGTGCTTTTACCATGATCGATATGGGCAATAATACAAAAATTGCGGATATGCTTCATTTAAAGAGATAAATATGCGTTTTAAAAGGCAAAGATAAATCTTTGATTTGTATTTAACGCAGATTTATTTTTTGTGAGCGATATTTACCTTTTTTCTGCTCTTTAAAAGCTCACTATTTACTTATGCTTTCATTTTTTTGGTGTAGCTGACCAGCTCTGCTAAAAGGTCTCGTATAAATTTTTTTGTCGTTTCATCTTTAAGGTTTCCTTGTTCGTCGAATTTTTCAGCCGCATTACCAATCATCACTTCAGGTTGATTCACAGGAAAAATATTGAGAAAAACAAACATTTGCCTTAAGTGATACTGCGCACGGGCAGTAGCAATATTGCCAATTGAAGCACCCATTATCGCAGCAGGTTTTCCATTGAATGCGTTATCGCCATGCGGTCTGGAAGCCCAATCGATAGCATTTTTTAATACACCTGGTACAGAGTAATTGTATTCCGGGGTAACAAACAAAATTGCATCGGCTTCGCGAATTTTTTGTTTCAGTTCAACAATCTTTTGAGGTGGATTCTTTTCATCGTCCTGGTTAAAGCCGGGAATATCTCCATCCAATTCAAAAATTTCAATTTCCGCATTTTCAGGAACTAATTTGGTTGCTTCCCTCAGCGTTGCGCGGTTGAAGGATTCTTGGCGAAGGCTACCTGCAATGCCGAGAATTCGTATTTTTTCATTCATCTTGTTGTTTTTTTATAAATAAGAATTGAAGAATCAATTTCTATTATTCAAACAATAGGAATGCGTATAGGTTTTAAAAAATTAAGCAACCAATCGATGTCAAGTTATAAGAAACAAAAGTGTCAGTTTACGATAGGTAAAAAGAGAGCGGATTAAATTTCGTCGAGTGCTGGAAAAATCAGATCAAACATTGAATCAGCTTCTTTTTTTATATACGTAATATCTGAATTATTGTTATTTACCAAAAGAAATGTACTATTCTTTTCATCCATAAAATGCGAAAATGTTTCTTCTCCAATTAAGCTAAAAACTGCATATCTATAGATCTTAAATCTTTTTGTACAATTTCTTTTTTCTTCATATCGCCTTTTTGGATCGAAAGTGTGAGAGCCTACGAACCCGAAACTTGCTTTAGAGTTTCTCTTTAAAATCGATAGTATTACTTCGACACATGTACCAATTATCCTGCTTGTCTTGTATTCGTTTGTTAATGCATTAAACCGCTTTGAATTTTGCCTAAGTCTTTTTGGGAAGAACTTTATTACGTAAATTCCATGAAGATATTCTTCACATTCTATTATATAACCTTCTCTTTCTGTGGAAAAAGTATATGTGGTCCTGGCTTTTAAGGACGGATGTTTTTTGTATTTTTTAGTAAATCTAAATGAAAAGGGATAATGACTATTAAACATTTATGGAATTAAATGTTTATATGCTTTTGATCTCCCTTCTTTTATTTGATTGGAAGTTACCTGAATAAGGTTTGATTTACTAAAGCTAGTTTTTTTTGTGGTAGATGGCCTTACAACGGAAATGCTGTCATAATTTATTACTTGGCCATAATTACCAATTAATTTGTCTGCACCCATTTTGATTTTTTTCTTTTAACAACACAAACATAATCATAAATGTTTCACATTTGCAAAGTGTTTTGTAAGAAATTTCAAAGATTTACAAAAGTTTTACGGAATTATTTCTTTGTGTAACTCAGTAAACAAAGAAAGTTTCGCTCAGCATTATCATTCAATCTAAAACAAGCTTCGAAAATTAACTAACAGATTTTTGTTGAATACTATTTCTTTTTTAGATATTTATCGGCAGCTGAACCGGCAATAAAAAATAAAAATGCCGCTCTATTTGAATAGAACGGCATTAATCGTGTTCCCGACGAGATTCAATATTTAACCTTCGTTCTCTCACAATTTTTACTTTATAATAATAAATATTGTTTCAAGCGTTTAAATAGCAATTTTGAATTAACTTGCGAAAGTTAAAGGAAAGTATTTTTGCATGCAAATGTCTTTTTTTGCATGCAAATTGCATACATTTGTTATGAATTCAATTATAGTACCATGACTTCAAATTTCTATGATATTAAGATAAATTTTTATCCTCGAGTAAAATGTAGTGATTCTAAAAAGCCAAAGGCAATTGATTTTAAAACGACGGGGATAAATGCTTTTGTCCAATTCAATAAGCAACCGCGCATTCCTTTTTATGGAGTAGCTAAAATTCAGCCGGCATATTGGGATGCTAAAAAGTCGGCTCCCAAACAGACATCTGATTATGATTATAGAAGGGTAGAGCGAGATATTGAGAATGCTGAAATGATAATCAAGGCAGTATTTGAGGATTACACTCGAAAATACAATGACTATCCTGAAGATTTAAAAGCCTTCAAGGAAAGTGTAAATGCAAGGTTGTCCGGCAGACCTGATCCACACTTCCAGCCTGTAATTGAAAAAGCTAAAATTGAATGCTTAATTGAATACTTTGATTTTTATATCAAAGAGACTAAAGCGAAACGTAGATCGTATACCAAAAACGGTAAGACGCAGTATTTTAGTGATAGCATGAGATTGAGATACGGAACCACAAAGAATAAGCTAAGAGAATTTTGTAATACAAAAGGGTGGGCCAGTCTTCCTTTTGATAAAGTTGATATGAATTTTTACTATGATTTTCAGAAGTATTATTATGATACTGGAATGTCAACCAACTATTTTGGAGCTACTATAAAGAATGTAAAGAAGTTTATGAAGGAAGCTGAAAAAGACGGACTTCATAATAACAGGATCTATCTGGATGATCAATTCGCAAAACCTAATGAAGAGGTCGATAATGTTTATTTAGATATTGCAAAGCTGCAGGTACTAGAGAAATTGAATTTGTCAGAAACGCCATACTTAGATAATGCACGTGATCTTTTTCTTCTTGCTTCCTGGACCGGTTTAAGATTTGGGGATGTATCGAGACTTACTCAAGAGAATATTGCAGATGGATACATTGATATTGTGACAAGAAAAACCGGAAAAGAAGTTGCAATACCTATTGCTCCAGTTGTTCAAAGGATTATCGAGAAAGGTCTTCCTCATAAAATTAGTGATGTTAATTTGAATATCTACATTAAAGATATTTGCAAAATTGCAGGTGAAGTTGATAAATCATTTCTGGAAACGGTTTATTTAAAAAAGAGTATAGCAGGAGATGTAATAGAAATAGGCAAGCCTTTTTACAAATGGGTTGCAACACATTCTGCAAGAAGATCCTTTGCAAGTAATATGATCCAATTAGGGGAGCCTGAGTTTGATATCATGGAAATTACAGGACATAATACACTTTCAGCATTTCGCAGATACGTAAAAATAAAAGCCAGGGATAAAGTAAAGAATACAGCTAAACGGTGGAAATCACTATTAAATACATTAGAAAAAGTGGAGGACGTGAATAATGGAAAATAAAATTACATCCCTTAAGTCTCGTATTGAATTAAATAACGAGCTAGATAATTTAAAAAAGTTAGTGTTTACATTCATTAGCTCTCTTCCACATCCAATACTACTTAGAAAGGATATAGATATTGATGATCCTCTGTATTTAGATTTGATAGAACATTCAAAAGAAAATCACGGTTACTTTACATTTAACTATGACGTCTCAAATAGGTATTCTGCTGTAGAGTTATCAGATGAAGATTTATTTGAACTACTTGAAAATACAATCCCTAAATCAGTAGACAAAATATTTTCATTGTTCAAAAGTGAATTTAATAAAAATGACAGCTATAAGGAAGTTATATACGAGAAGTTACAATTACTTATTAATGAAATAAATGATATTGAAGTTAATAAAGTTCATAAAGCTTATCAATCTTATCTAATTGACATATTACAGTGTGCTACCAAAAAAGATTATACATTTGATATAAAAACCGATGTTATCAAAAGAGACTTTGGAGCATATTTAACCAGCGAAGGCACAAGAATACTCCCAGTATTGATAGAACGCTATAGAAACGCTAAACCGAAACGATTAGCATTAATGATTCACTGCTTACAGGATTTCGGGTTACTAAGTAATAAAATAGAAACATTCTCTCAAGAAGATTTAACAGAAGTAATCAAGATTGTTTTTGATATAAAAAATCTAAAAAGGCAGTCCTTATACTACGGAATAAATCGATATAAAAGTCCTGATTCAACAGAATTAACCGAACTTAAGGAAGAAAAAATAATAATTCATGAAATGACGAGAGGGTTTAAAGCTAAGTATTGAACAGTTATAAACAAGGTTAGTCTATAAAGACTAATCCTTGTGATACCCTAATTCTACGTTCTTGTTTCTTATTAAAGTATAGAGATCAAACTGGTTGCCACTTTCAAAAGCCCATTTTGTGATAAGATTCATAAGGTCTTCCATGTCTTGAATATAAGCCATTCTGCTATCAGCACCTCTGATTCCCTGGTTGTTTAATTTCTTCCCTCTCGTCAAGAAGATTTTTTTCTCTTCTCGAATAATTCTCCTGGCCTCAGCATTTTCCTCTCCCGACTTAAGAAACTTTTTTAAAAGTTTTTCTACTCCTTTATAATATACATTATATTTTTCTTCAGGGTCATCGGGTATTTCTCCCAACGCAAACTCTTTTAATTCATTTTCAGATTTGATATCACCAAGACCTGTAATTAAAATCTGATCGCCTGTTTTTGAATCAGAATCAGACAATATGTCCTCAATCTCTTTTCTTCTCGCTTCCTCTTTAGCGATTTCGTCCTCTGATTTTTTCCGTTTTTTTGATTTGTCGTCATCTTTCATAATAGATATAGCTTTATGTTACTTCTAAATTTATTTTTATTTGCTCAATAGTATCTTTAACCATTTCTTTATCGAAAGATATGGAGTTTATTCTTCTAGTAGAATCGGTTAGCCCAGGATCGTATTTTTGGTAAAACTTCCAAGCGCTTTCATTATCATGGCAATAGAAATTATATATCAAGCTAGGATGTATATCCCATTCTTTTGCGTAGCTCTGAATTACGAAGTGATTCCTTATGCTTGGTTTAATGAACTTGAATTTTTGATCTGGGAGAAAATAGGACCTAGCAAAATCATTGGCTTCATCTTCATTATTTAACCACAAATCAGGTTCTCCAGTAAGATGAAATGTCCTTTTCTTTATATCATCTAGGTGATAGAGAACATGGAATAATTCATGAAGCAAAGCAAACCAAATTGTGCCATATCTTTTATTTCTATCGGTTATCACTATGCATGGTTTGTTTTTTATATAAAAAGTGGCGCCCCTTACAGAGGTTTTAGGAATACTACTTTGGAATATTACTGTTACCCCTGCATGATAAAGAGCTTTACAAACGATAAAAAAGCCATCTTTTTCGTTTCTAGTAAACGGTTTTATTCTTTTTATTAGTTGAACTAAATGTTCCCTGTCGAAATCATTAGGATTATCAATTGCTTCAAATTGTCCCATGGCTGTACGAATCCAAAAAGTCCGTATCTTTTCACTTGAGGAAGTTTTAGTTTTACTAAATGCAATATTATTTTGAGAGCCGTCATTGTAATCATAGATTGTTTTTAATCCAAAGAACTTAACAATCCTTGCTTCGATATGCTCTAGGTTTTTGATATCCTTTATAAAACTAAGGCTTTTTAAGCTTTGTAAGTCGAAATTTTCAAAAATATATTTAGCTTTTCTGGTTCTCTCTAACTCGGCTACTTTTTGCTGAGTACTTTGATCTAAATATATCTTTATGGTTTTTTCTATCCCTAGATTAAGAAATTCTCCAATTTTTATTAGCTTAATTGTATCTACTTGCTTTGCTTCATTGTTTAAAATTGGCTCAATTGATTTTTTATCCATCGCTAGGGCATCATATGCCTGAGACTTAGTTATACCTAGTTCTGATATTCTTTTTTCAAAAAGTTCATTCAAAGAATGAATTTCGTCACTTACAAAAAGGTCGGATAAAATTTTGTCTATATCGTTCATGGGAAAGTTTTCCTGTTTAATTGATGCACTAAGTAATTATAGAAGCAAATATAGGAAAATTTTCCCATGTAGTGCAATTGAGATTTGTTTATTTATTTTTGCGCAAAAAACCTGCAAAAAATGCAAAAAACGTTATCCCCACTTTTGGTTCAACATTAAAAACACAATCAAAAAAGGAGGATATTATGTTAATGGACAATCCATTTGCTACAATCGACAGACGATTCAATCGCTTAGAATCACTGCTAGAAAAAATAGCAGAGCAACAAGAGTTAAAGAACAATGCAAACAACACCAAGTCTTTGCTATCTCGCAAAGAAGCATCTAAGTACCTTGATATTTCCTATCCAACATTAAGAAAGCTAACTGCGTCTGGACAGCTACCATGTGTATACATTGGAGACAGCCCGAAATATAAGTTAGAGGATCTAGATCAGTTTATCGAAAATCAAAAGTAGAATGGAAGGCATAAAAAAAGGCCCTTCATCACAAAGAGCCTTTCAAATCAGTCCAAACCTAAACCAACATCACAACAGTTTTAGAATACCCAAAGATACTAATCCCTTTTCTGAAATTCAACTTGTTATCAATCTGTTAACGGTTTCCAGTTTGCCGCTTTCAATGTTCGAGATCGGAATACTTACCGGCTTAACCAGGCAGCAAGTTTATTATGAATTAACTTATCTGATCGAAAGGAATATCATTGAGGTTTGCCCTCATAGTATCTGCTCGATTACCAGAAAGAACTTGAAGAGCTACCAACTTAAGAAAGGGGGCCGGTGTGTCAAATAAATCTACAGGCCTGTTGCTTGAGTCTATTGATATCGACCAGATTGCTAAGAGTCTGATAAAAGAAAGCGAAAAAAACAAGCTCCGTTTCCCCGTCGATACTTTCCCTAAGGCGCTCCAGGACATAATGAACCATTTCGCGGAAATAAAAGGCTATCCGATAGATTATTTTGGAACTGCGATCCTGAACGCGATAGGTCTTTCTATTGGTAACAGCCATGTGTTGCATACAATAAATGGCTATCGTGCAAAAAGCAACTTATTTTCAGTGATTATTGGCCGGCCAGGTTTGAACAAGTCAGAGCCGCTCTCAGATGCATTTCGACCCATTGAGTATTTTGTTGGCAGGCTCTGGAGCGAGCATGCGGATGATTTACGGTCATGGCAAGCGTCTTCGAAAACATCGAAGGAAATTAACCTAAAACCATTCTTTGCCAAACCTCTATTATCCGACGTCACCATTGAGTCTGTTGCATTACAGCTCTCACACTATCAAAAAGGATGTGGCATTATGGTGGATGAACTCTCAGGCTTATTCAACTCATTTGGCAAATATTCGAAAGGTTCAGGAAATGACGTCGAGTTTTATCTAAGCGCCTGGAGTAACAAACCGATAGTACGAGACCGGGTTACTTCAGATCCTGTATTTATACAAAATCCCTTCCTGTCTATCATCGGAACAACCCAGCCAGAAACCGCTGATCGGATATTTTCCGGAAAGGAAGAGAGTGGATTCATTGATAGATGGCTTATCTGTTATCCGGAGGGTCTCAAAAAAGGATATCCTGCTCAGAAGTCCGTTGACCCGAATATGGAAGCGAAATACAAAGTGATTTTAGAAAAGCTCCTCGATTTCCGAGTGAACAACAAAGCAATGGAACTGCCTACGAATCTGAACTACACTTCCGGATCCTGGGAGATCGTTCTAAACTGGGTCAAGCAGAATACCGATATCGAGAATAACCCAAACACCACGCCTACAGAAAGAGGCATCAGGGCAAAGATGGATATCTATCTGCATCGGTTCGCGCTGATCATGCAGCTCGCTATGTTCGCGACCGGGGAAACGAGCGATAGACGATCGATCAGTGAACATGCCGCCGACAGCGCGGTAAGAATAGCTGACTATTACTTGGCCATGGCACTTAAGCAAAGATTAGGATCCAAGGTGGACCGGTTAACCGGAACTTGGAAAGACTTTATCTCTACCCTTGAAAGACTTCCAGAGAACCACCTTTTGAGCAAAGCGGTCCTTATTAAATATGCTTTATCACTCAATATTCCTGAGAGAACGTTGGAAGACTGGCTCCGGAAAGAGGTCGAAAAAGAGAATGGTGTATTAAAGAAAATCAAGCGCGGAATCTATGAACTCAGAGACTAACCACGTCCTTTCCACGATCAAACCACGGAAGGGCCAAAAATAAATCATACTGATAACCAGGCAATTAAATTCAGTAACCACGTCACCACGTTAACCGCATAAAGAAAATGGAACTAATGAAGCTATTTGTAGCGCTAGAGGAAATCGCAGACAAGCTCCCAGAAGGGGTAAAAAGAGGAAGGTATTCCTGTATAAAATCAGCCATTATTAAAAATAACCAAATATTTATCGAATCATTTGATAAGTATTATCTATCAATGTGTAGCTCTATATTTAACATGAGGGAGATATATGTTATTATTACAAATCATCCTATTTATATTGAACCTATTTATACTAAGCCTCAAAGAGACCTTATATCCTTCCTTGAGGAAGTAATAAAGGTAGTTCCTCCTAATCAAGGTGTAGTATTTATAAATGACTATGAACCCTGTTTCAGAACAGTATGTAAAGAAGTTAAAGATAGATACCTTCAAATAACCTCGAATATTTTTAAGAAGGGAATAAGCTCCCCTCCACCAGAATACATCGCTATCAGGCGAAGTATATCAGAAATCTATAAAATTTTAGGATATGCATCTGATGGAACTAAGCTTTTTTGAGACGTGGTTTTCGTGGTTTCGTGGAAACTCACAAAAAACAGGCCGTACACTATTAAAAACACAATTTTCAAACCACGGTCAAACCACGGTCAAACCACGGCTACCACGTGTAACCACGGAATACCGACTAATATTTAATAAAATGGAAAAGCAAACAATTGATTTACGTCAGCTAACAGATGATGATATTCTGGAGTTAGCAAAAGAAATAACCTTAATCGAAAACCCAACTGATCAAGCCGTTGAAATTCTAAACATTTTACGCAATGCTCAAAAAATTACAAAAAATAGGCGAAAGATGAACCAAGTGGTATGAAGAATTGGCAAAAGAACTATACGGATCCTCGATTCAAAAACCGGATTTAGTTAATTGAAAAGTAGACGAATTTAACTGCTATAAAAAACCAAAACTTTACGAAACTAACCTCTATAAAAGGGCTAGAGTTCAAGAAAGTGCAAAAAAACAGCTTTTTTTAGCCCAAAAAGTTTGTTTAAACGCTGTAAACCAAGAAAAGCAACCAAAAAATGCAAGAAATCGATATAATATTCAAAAGAGTTTTGATGAAGAACTGAAAAAAGCAGCCAAAAAATTTACAAATCAGGATCCGGAACTGATTGAAGAAAAGTTTTTGGAACTAATCCGAGCCTTGAAAGAATATGATAAAGACCTTGATAATGCTTTAGAACGGTTATCTAAATACGAAGAGCTTGAGAGTTCTGATTTTTTTCGTTTACCCCTGCTATTGCGATCTAAGCTTTCCCCACTTCCACCTCAACTAAAGAGCGGTAAGGATGTACGAGAGAATAATAACTGGAAAATACCTAAGCCTAGGTAAAAAACGTACCCAGTAATTTAACCAAGTACGTTAATGAGAATAAAGCTATGCTGAATAGGTTAAAATCTATTCCCTATTGGGTAAAGGATAATAAGATTACGGTTTAAAGATGACTTCTGTGTATCTCGTCATGATCGAAATCTAGATCAAAAAGGGGCAGGTCACTGAAATCTGTATTTAATTCTTTATCATAAAACATCGGCAATCCGGGAATTTCATTTGAAGTCAGATAGTGCTCCAATACAGACTTCGAACGAAATAAATTGGCCGAAGAACGAGTGAAACGGTTAACGTTGTACAAAAAAAATGCTAACGTATACGAATCGGTTTTTACGTAACCTATACCGTCAACATTTATATTGATAAAATTTGCTTTACTCGAATTAAATATAACATATGCATCGTTAATAACTATTAGATCAAATTGAAGTATCCTAGGTGTATTATTCTCAATGTAAAAATTTATAACCTTTTCTACTAATATACCAATGTCACTATAAGTAGAATCAGCAAATATCACACAGGGTATCCTTTTATATTTTTCTAATTCACCGTTCGTAGTACTGCAAATTAGGGGAACCTGGACAGATTCAACTTTTCTTAGTTTTTTGACAGAAATAATTTGCTTTAGTGCACGAGAAATCTCGATATCAGATTTAAGCTCTGGTTTAAGTTCAATTGCCAAATCTACACCATCAGCCAAAATCGCTGAATATTTCGAGTTATTTGATACTATATAGGGATGAGAAGGGTTTAATAATATTGCATCAATTGATGCGCTTTCCTTTCCGAAACTATCTATGATATTTCCCTTTGCAACTCTAAAAGGGAACGGAAAATATCGCCGCAAAAAATCTGAAAATATATCCTCTCTTCGATCTGAGACTTCTTGAGGTGTCCCTCTCCCTTCTAGACTAGCTTTTCTAAATTGGGAGCTTATATCTTTACTTTCGAGAGCTAATAATTCTAATATTTTATTCATTACGTCACAAGTATAGGTTTAGTAATCTCTAAAAATATACAATTCCCGTAACTATTCAAAGTGTTACCAGTTTACAACTTCAAATCTTCTTTCTGCAATATATCCAAACCGATCTTTGTATAAGGCCCAGTGAAAGTCAATGGAAACAAACAGCTTAATAACAATTGCCAATTACGCAAGAATGAAAAACATTTCTTCGACTTGGGTTTATAAACTTAGTAAAAAAGGTAAAGTAAAGATCATTAAAATAGATGGTGTGAGTTTCGTTGATCTCGAAAAATCAAAAACTCAAATTAAAAAATAATGGAAAAGGAAGAAATAGCTCAAATAGTAGCAACAGCAGTAAGTTTTGCTTTATCTCAAATCGTTCGAGTTGTATAGGCTTTGGATAGTAAGGTACAAGAGTTGGAAGGTGGTAAGCAAAAATAAAGGAAGACCACGAAAAAGAAAGGAGAGATATTTCGCTGAAGATTTCAAGCGATAAAAATAACGTAGCATTTTAAAAATCTACTTCCAGTAATCCTGAATAGCAGAACTAGAAATTTACATTAAAGAAAAAAATACAATAGTATGGATATTGGGCAATTAAGTTGGGAAGCAATGTTAGAGAACTCTGATTTCCTTAAGAGCATTAAGCAGATAGAAGATCGGCTCAACGATGTCTCAAAGCAAATGGAAAAGCAAGGTGATATTGCTAATTCCACAATGAATAAACTTTCCCAACTAGCTGCCGGATATTTATCGTTAAATGCTGCCAAAGGATTTATTAGCCAAATGATTGCTGTAAGGTCTGAACTTAAAGACACCGAAACATCATTTAAAGTATTCCTTGGTAGTGCTGAACGTGCAAGCGAATTCATGGAAGAACTAAGCAAACATGCTTATAATTCCGTTTTTGAGTTTAAGGATATTGCAGCCGGTGCAGCCAGTTTGCTTTCCTATGGAGCTGCTGCCGAAAGTGTAGTACCAACTCTTGACAAGCTTTCAAATATAGCAGCCGGTACCAATCAGCCTTTATCGGAAATGATTGCTCTTTATAACAAGGCAGCAACATCTACACGCCTTTTGAGAATGGATTTAGAACAGATGCAACGGAACGGTATTCCGATCGTTCGTCAACTTGCTGAATCCTATAGCAAAACAGAAGAGCAGATCTGGGCAATGGCCAGTGCCGGCCAGATTGGGTTTGAGGATATGCAGGTTGCAATGGAAGGGCTTACTTCTGCAGGTGGCATGTTCTTCAATATGATGGAAGAAAAATCCAAAAACATGAGCGATAGGATCGGTTTACTCCAAGACGTGATCACTTCCATGTTTAATGAATTGGGTGAAGCAAACGAAGGTTACATCCGGAAAGGGATTGATTCTGCTATTTACCTGGTTGAGCATTATAATGAGGTCATCAAGATTTTAAAAACACTTACTATTTCATACGGTATTTACCGTGCTGCTTTGATTGCAAACACTCTTGCGGTATCTGGAATGTCGGCCATGGAATTACTTCATTACGGACGTTTGGTAATTGCAGAGAGAGCACAAAAACTATTAAACATTACAACCGCTGCCAATCCTTACGTAGCTGCAGCTGCTGCCTTAGCTATCCTAGGCACAGCAATGTATACTTTTACCGACCGCACGGCATCTGCCGAAAAAGCACAAGCTAAACTCAATGATGTGATGCAGGAAGCTCACATGGCTACGGTTGAACAAACAATAAAACTTAATGATTTGATCCGTGTTGCAAAAGATGAAAATAGATCAAAAAGCGAAAGAGAAAAAGCGATCAAGCAAATCAATGATATCGCCCCGGAATATCTGGGTAACCTCACATTGGAGAAGATTGGAACCAAAGAATCAACCGACGCAATTAATGAGTATATCACTGCTCTAAAAAATAAAGCGAAGCAAGAAGCAATATATTCAAAACGTGTAGAACTTGAAAAAGAACTTATTTCTATTGATGCTGGCGAAAGAGACGCTTTGTTTGATGATGTAATCGGTGGAGGCAAAGCGTTCTTTGGCGGTAGCTGGACTAAACATCTTGCTAAAACAAGAAATCAAGCAAAAAAAGCAGTAAAAGAACAATTAGATGTTCTCAGTAAGGCAGCGGAGGAAGCACTTATTGAAGCAGACACAACAGACGATGAAGCAAAAATAGTTAAGAATGCGAAATACTGGCAAAGCATTTTAGATGATAATATCAGTCAACTCAAAGGCCTTGATAGTTCTGCTGCAGATTTTGTAGCTCGATCTACTCCATTAAAAAAGGCAATCAAAGATGCCCAAGATGCTTTAAAGGCTTTTGAAGTTGAAAAAACGGGCGGTCGTAATTCATCTGAAAATAAACTCAAAAAGTTACTGGAAGATTTACAAGATGCTGAAAGAGCCGCTTTACAATCTGGTTTAGAAAAACAGGATTCAGAGATTGACCGTATCAATGAACGTTACGATGCTTTGGAAAAACGAGCAAAATCATTAGGACTCAATCCAGCTGTGTTTGCACGGATCGATAATGCACGTAAAACCGAAACTGGCAATCAAAAGCAAAAGAATGAAATCAATGAGTATAAAAAACAAATTGATCGTCAAAAGGAAATCTTTACGGACTTTGAAGAATATAAAACACGTATAGGTGCGGAACGTGCAAAAGAGATGTTTGCTGCCCAAATGGGTGAGTATAATAATTACATTGATTACCTAAGAGCTGAGCTTAAGAAGCTTGAAGGTGATAATAGTATTGGCGCAACCTTAAAACGAAATAATATTTCCGAATCATTAGTTAAAGCGGAATATGACGAAGAAAAAAGACAGGCTGAAATCTATGTCAAAGTCATTGAACAAGCTGAAACCTATAATCAGAAGATATTAAAAATTGAAACTGATTATAACAAGGCCATCAGTAAAGTTAAGGGTAAAATCAGTGATGAAGGGCTTGCTACTTTAACACAAAAGAAGGAAGATGAAATAAATGCCATAAAAGAATCCGAGCTTCAAAAATTAGATACCTATAAAAGAAGTGGTGAAGAAATTTTACTCTATACACGAAATCAGGTAAAAGAACAAATGAAAATTATGCATTCCCTTCTTGACATTGGAGCGGTTGAGGGTGATCTGAAAACACAGATTGAAAATGAATTAAAAGGCCTTGAAGTCACTTTAAAAATTGGAATAGATGAAAGTAATGTCTCGAATCTTGAAAAACACCGGGCTGAGATTATTAAACAAATTGAACAAAGGAAAAAATTACAAATCACCACTCCGGAAAATGAAAAAGAGCTTCAAAGGTTAATTTATAAACTTATAGAAATTGAAGGTGAGATTGAAGAAATAAACAGTACTGGCTTAAAGAAATTCTTTGAAAGCTTAAAGGATAACAAGTCATTGATAGCAGTTTCTGAAGGATTGAGCCTTGCGTCTGAAGCTGCCTTTGTGTTATCCGATGCCTTAGGAGGTGTTGATTCAGAAGCTGGATATACCTTAGATACCATTGGGAAATTAACAGACGCAGCAGCTGACCTGGGAATGTCTATAGCAAGCGGTAACCCAGTTAAAATGATAAGTGCTGGAATAAAAGCGGTTGGCACTTTAGTCTCTATTGGCAAAAAAGTAAAAGAAATGAATGCTGCCGCTCGTAAAGAGGTTGAAGATTTCTATGAAGCTGCCATCAAAGGAGAAAAAGCTTATTTAGATGCCCAAAAAGAAAGAGAACTACAAATAGTCCGAAATAATAAAACAGCCATTAATGGTATTCGTGATGAGATTGCTTTGCGTAAAAAACAAGCTGATGCCGATAAAAAGGAGTTTGACGAAACCATGCGTAAGGTTCAAGGCCAAAGCTATATTAAAGATCAGGAGTACAAGCATGGCACCTGGTTCAGAAAAGCAAAGGTTACCAACGTCATGGGTTCTTTAGAAGGCAAAGATTTTAAAGAATTAAGCTCTCTCCTATCTCAAGGTAGACTTGAAGGTGAAACCAAAGCACTAGTAGAAAGGCTTGTAGAGCTTGAACAGCAAGGCTATGATGCGTCAAAGGCTATGGCAGAGCTTGCAAAAGAAACATCTGAAATATTCACCGGAACAACCGCTGATAAGCTTGCATCTCCGTTAATTAATCGATTACAAAATAGAAAACTAAAATTTAAAAAGAATCTATGTCAACTCTAGCAGTATATCTTGAAGAAAAAAGATTCACTATTGTCAATGATAGTATGTCTTATGATAATAAAAGGCCCGGAGGTTTTGTTTCTAAAACAAAGACTTATCCTCACTTAAGATGTGCCATAAATTGTATGGGCTTATCTAAAGTCAGAAGCGATTATGAAGAGTTTATGAAGGGAACGAATGCGCATGATTTTAATTCTTTGATTGAGCATACGAAAGAAAACTTCTTTTTGTTTTTAGAAACTAAGTATCAGTTGGATGTTTATCCAGACTTTGCGCCTCCAGAATCTGGCTTAGTTAGCTCTATCTTCATAATGGGTTATAGCGAAGTAGATAGAAAAATGGAAGCACACATATTTTATATCTACAAAGATCACATGGACCATAAAATTGAATGTACTAATGGCAGAGTAATTTATCACCCTGAATTGAGTCGAGAAAAGGAAGATCAAGCGAAAGAGCTAGCAAAGAAAAAATACATAAGAAGTGAACGCGGTGACATAAAAGAGGATTATTTAGTTGCAGCACTTATAATCATGAACTCAGACTTTAAAAACAGGGAACCTTCTTCAGTGCCTTCTGGTTTAGAAATACAGAGCACTGTCATTTCTTGTGAACCGGACTTTTACATTAAGCAGTCCATCCCTTATAGATTTCCTGATTTTTATAAAGATATGTTAGCTATTCATGATTACAGCGATGAAGTAAGAGATCAAAGAGCCGATTTTAAGATTTTTAACAAGGCGTTGACAGACGAAGGAGTTAGGATTAAGTATGAAGGATCAAATAAAGGATCAGATTTATTAAGGCCGTAAAATGAAAATCCAACTCTACAGAAATAGCACTCCCTCCATCCAGTTGAAACCGACTAGGGAAACTATGTACCAGCATTCTTTAATGGCTAATCATAAAATTGTGGTTTCTTCTTACCGTACACCTACTGTTTTGGATATACAGATTGGGGATTATATCGAGTATAAAGGAGTAAAATATACGATCAACACAATCCCCAACTATTCAAAAATAGAACATACAACCGATCATCAATATGATTTCAACCTAGAGCACCCAATCTATAAGCTATATGACAAGTCTTTCAGGTTTGAAGGGCAAAGCGAATTTCCCTTTTTTGGAACGCTTGATGATTTTGCCAATCACCTTCTCTTGCAAATGAATGAGATTGATCCAGGATGGACAAAAGGCGAAATAGCAGAAACACCGGAACAGCATATTCCATTCGATGGCGTTTCGTGCAGGGTCGCATTGACACAGGGAGCGGAAGCTTACGGTGCTGAATTCTTCTTTGATGGAGATGGGAAACGGTTAAATATGGTGATCCAAGTCGGTATTGATCGTGATATCACATTACAACATGGCAAAGGAAACGGACTGTACAATCTAACAAGAACCTACGTTCAGGAAAAGAATATTGTTACCCGGATGTACGGTGTTGGGGGAACAAGAAACCTTCCGGTAGGCTATCCTTATTCCAGATTGCAATTACCTGCACCATTAGAAGCCAGCATTGATTTGTACGGTGTTAAAGAAGGTGAATATCGCAATGATGATATATTTCCTACAAGAACTGGAATAGTTTCTTCTGTTGCAGAATACGATCCTGAAACCAAGTTCAATAAATTAACGGATGCTGATCTTGACTTTGATATCAATACCTATCGAGACAAAAATAAAACATGGAAGATAGGTTTTCAAGATGGCGAACTTGCAGGTGAGGAATTTGAAATCACTTCTTACGATCACATGACTAAGACAATCACTTATCTAACCAATAGTGATACAACTGTAGGATTAGTATTACCTAATGAAAACTTTAGCGCAAAGGCAGGTGATAAATACAAGTTGCTTGATATTATTCTCCCCCAAGAGTATGTTGATACTGCCATTAATGATTTAGCTACAGAAACGCAAACGGAACTGGACCAAAGTAAATTTCCCAATGTTGCTTATGATCTGAATATCGATGTGCTGCATTTCAAGCGCGAAGGCTACGAGCTGAATCCGGGTGACAGGATCCGTGTGATTGATGACGATATTAATTTAGACGAAAGGATCCGCGTTACCTCTGTTTCCTATCCTCCTGCATTTCCGGATACACTTTGGTCAGGGATGCAATATAACGCTGAAATAGCAAGCAACTTCATTCCTTATACCGTTCAGGAGCGCATAATCATCGAGCAAAAGGAAGCAAAAAAAGCGATTAAAGATCAAAGTAAGCTGTCAAAGCATACAAAAGCGGCGATCGATGAAATCGCTCGAGCTGCTGCTATCCAACAATTTGAACGCACTTATATCGGTGAACTTGCAATACTTACAGGTGCGTTGGTTGTGGGAAATCCGGAACTGGGCGCAGTAGCTGGTGTTTCAGGGTTAGAAGACACGTTGGAAGCGATCAGGTTCTTTGCAGGGAAAGATTTTGACAATAGGGATACAGCACCTTTCAGGGTAAACCAAAAGGGGGATCTGTGGGCTACTAATGCTTTCATTGAAGGAATCATCAATGCTATATCAGGTAAAATAGGATTTCTAAAAGTAACAGGCAGTAGCCTAACGCTTGGGGAACGACAGAATGAGGGTGGCGGCTCTACTGATCCATGGACATCGGGGATGAACTATGTAGGGTTTTATGAAAATTATTTTGTTTATAGGAAAAATGGCACTGTTCGCGGACAGATAAAAGAACTAGCCTTCAATCTTTATAATAATCCTGGTGGGCAACCCGTAACAGAGGCTGCACGGGTTACAAATACAATTAACACAACAGACCCTACATTTTCCTCAACAAATATAGGACTTGCAATTGAAGCCTCGGGGGGTAATAGGAATATTGCACTTAACCTATTGAAAGGTGACTTTGTTTCGAATGGTGCTGTAGTTAGTGGAATTAACGGTTCGTCTGGAAGCTTTGTTTGCAATGCGGATCACCACTATGTGTGGACGGGGTCAAACCAAACCATAATACTTCCGCCAAACGCAACCAAAGGTCGAACTATTCATACCAACACTATAGATTATCAAGCGACATACTATGTTGAGCCCGGCGCTGGAAATGGTTTGATACTACCCGGTGGTTCAGGCAGGTATCAAATGGCCGGAGGAAGGGCAGGTACATTTATTTTTGATGGCGCAAACTGGTTTGTATATTAAGGTTACATGAAAACAAACTTAAACTAATGACATTTAAATACAAATCTAAAACCAGTCCTAGCCAAATCAAACAGGTTCATGCTAAATACATGGAGCATGTAAGAGATGCTATTATTAAAAGATTTACACTCATCGGGTGGAAGTTTGTGAAGATGGCACGTGAGAAAACTGCAAAACAAGGTGGTTTTGATGACCACTCAGGTAATCTAAGAAGTTCAATTGGTTTTGTAGTTGTAGACCATGGTGAAATAGTCTATGGTGATTTTGAGCCGGCAAAAAAAGGTAAGGACCAAGAAACGGGTTTAAAGGAAGCCAAAAAGCTTACAAGAGAACTTGCAAGTAATTTCAGTGAAGGTTATGCTTTGATTGTCGTTGCAGGTATGGACTATGCAGCGGCGGTTGAGAGTAAAGGGAAAGATGTAATAACAGGATCAAGTTTACAGGCAGAGATAGATTTGAAAGATGCTGTGAGAAAGATGAAAATGAATGGGAAAATTTAACTTCTGCTTTTGCGCCTTATCGGAAGTAGAGTATAAATTTCAGAGTTATGTAAGCTAGGTTTGAAATAAATGATTTTTATTTAATACATTAGAGATTGTTAAATTTATGAACCTAAATCTATGTTATGAAAAAAACTGTACAATTCTATGTGTATAATATAAAATTACAAACAAAGAAAACTGGAGATGTAAAAAGAAAGGAATATATTCGAATCATATCAGCACTATCCAATGCGAAAATTTTTTTCCAAGTCAGGAATAATGAGGCGATAACAATGTATTCTTCGTATGGTGGAGAAAGAGATGAAAAACCTGAATATATCTATGGTCGCGCCTCAAAAGGGATGTATATTCCAGGGGAAGAAGTAAATTCTCTAAAAGATGGAAAAGTAACCAAACAGCCGAATGATCCAGAGCGAATTATAGGCCCAAAGACCGTAGACTATATCTTTATTCCTGATATTCACCGATTAGCCTTGCAGAAGGCTAATGCTGGACCTTCATACCAACAATTTGAAGCTTTTCTACGAGCAAATCTCCCAAAAATTGTGGATAAGAATGATCTAATTGAAATTGTCCTAGAAAAAGACTCATCCGTTATCAAAGAGATATTTACTGCCAAGTCGGTACATTCTTTGAGTTATAAAATTTCATATACCAACGATGATCTTGTCGGAGTACTAGGAGATGAATTAGACGAGCAATTAAAAAGCTCTAATATTGGTGATCTTTCCGTTACAGCAAAAGCTGACAATCTTGCCGACGGTTTAAATATTGAGCAATCGATAATATTAAAAGGAGGACTTGAATTGGCCGAGAGGAATGGGGAGATAAGAAATGCGGTAATAGTTCCTGAAGGTATTGGTGCTAGAAAGAAAACAGTTAGTAATAAAGATCGACCTCAAATACAGTTTTTTGAAGACGAGGATCAGGGCGATAAGTGGCGTAGGTGGGCAAGAAAGATATTAAGTGTTTACACATCATAAAAATGACGACAGAAGATTTAGCCGAATTTAAAAAGAACCACGAAGCGTCTTGGCGAACCTTTTTTAAGATATACCCCATTAAAAAGAATCTTTTAAAGAGTCGCACGTTTAGGTTAGCGGTGATCATTAATTTTATTATTGCTTTAGCTATTCCTTTTGCGGACAATACCTTCGTGATACTGAAAGAGTTTGTTGATATTATATTGGTTGTATTTCCAAGCTTGCTAGGTTTTTCGATAGGGGCTTACGCTTTACTCACTGGCATATTTTCAGAAAGGATTTTAACTAGAATAATTAAAGAAGATAAATTGACCAAAATAAACTTGTTCCAAATTACAAGTGCAACGTTTGGAGCTGCACTTCTCGTCTTGAGCCTCACTTTAATATTAAGTTTTTTTATAAAGCAAATCATTGTTATAGGGGTGCTTACCGCAATTCCAGTTTCTGTTGCATTTGAAGTGGGCTTTAATACCTTAATTACCTTTGTTATAAATCTTTTTGCATCATATTCGATTCTATTACTAATTAACATCATTAAAAATATTTTTGGTTTAAATCAATTTATCAGCTCTTTGACTTCAATTGATGTCATTCAGGCTTCAAAAGAACGAGAAAAAGGACATTCTTGACTTTTTGGGAAACAACAGAGTCCGTGCCATAAATTATAAAAAATAATTCTTGCTTTATTAAAATATAGTTTGCACGTTTGTAATGCGAACAATGTCGGAGAAATCCAACGAAAATAATTTTATTAACAATATTGCTAGGTGAGTGGGTTGGCCCCATACTTATCCGTACTCCGGACATTGTTCGCAGCGCCTAGCATACTTTTTAAAACTGCGAACAATGAAAAATTCAATCACCCCTGTTAATGGTCCGGGTGTACCAGTTATATCCGGCCATCGCTTTGAAAATCTAACCAAAGCTTTCATTACTGATCAGGATGTAATGATTTCTTCAAAATCCAATTACGAAAGGATCCTAAAACAGTTTTTCAAGTGGGTTACTACCTCCAATCGTTTATTTTCAGGACTTACAAGAGTTGACATACTTCAATATAAAGAGGGTCTTCTTTCTTCCGGAATGAGTTCCTTGAGCGTCGCAACCTATTTAGGATCCGTAAGAAGATTCTATGAATGGTGTGAATCTAAAAAATACTATCCTAACATTGCAAAGGGCGTGCGATCTCCCAGACGCAAACAGCAATTCAGAAAAGAATCCCTTTCTAAAGATCAATGTAAAGGCTTACTTGATCATTATAAATACGATATCAGGAATTACGCAATTATTAGCTTATTACTTGGGGCCGGCCTACGGACCATTGAACTAATTAGAGCAAACGTGGAAGATCTATCAATCAAAGATGGTAAACGAATTTTATACGTTCTAGGAAAGGGTAAAAGCGACAAATCAGAGTACGTAAAGCTTCCAGATCACACTTTTAATGCAATCACATACTATTTGTCAAGAAGATTAAAGCCAATGGCTAACGAGCCTTTATTTGTGTCCACATCCAATAACAGTTTCAATCAAAGACTTTCTACCAGGACAATTAGCAAGATCGTAAAAGAGGGATTGATAGCAATCGGATTAGATAGTCGTAGCCTTACAGCTCATAGCTTAAGGCATACTGCAGCTGTAAGTATAATCAAAGCCGGCTTACCGATTGAATACGCTCAGCATGCGTTACGACACGCCACTATATCAACTACACAAATCTACCTTGCATCCATCCAAGACGAAATGAGATTAAAAGATAACACTGAATTTATATTAAACGATTTAATGGTATAGCCTATGAAAAACAAGTAAATGAAGATTAAAGAAACAGAATCAAAAACCAAAATTAAAATAACTGCCTATGAGAATAGCACATGTAAGAGGTGAAGAACCTATCAAAAAGAAAAAACAAACTTTCAAAGAGAAAGTGCAGGAGTTAAAAATACTATTCATTACCGAACATAACCGAAAGATTGAACGGGAAAGGAATAAAAACAATAAGAGATAATTAATTAAATTTTTAACAGTCAGGTACGTTCTTTATAGGCTGCGAATCAGGGGATTTATAAAGCCTTTTAGGTAGGTGTGACTACCTACCTTCCTTTAAAACTTATGAATTATGAAAGATCAAATATCAAAGCGGACTATTTTTAATGATTATCATCTTGAATCATTAAACCGCTTAGTCAAAGATGAAACGGAATATCGTGAATTTATGCAAGCGCTTAACAAGACAAGAAAAGGATTGGTATTTATTTGCGAAGTGAGACCTGAGCTAAAAAAAGAAATATACCCGCAATTTACAGCTCTTAATAGACTCGTAGGAGCATTATGTCCTAATCCGAATGATCCAAACAGACTAGATAACCCATTTCATTAACTCCGCTATGAATAGTACAGAAATTCTTTCCGATAAAAACAGGATTCTGAATGAACATAATTACAATCTTTTAAACGACATGACGCGAGACGAACAGGTCTACAAGATTCTTATGAAAAACTAGCAAAAACTAGACGTGGTTTGCATCACATATTGGATACTAGACCTGATTTATACGAAACAATAAAACCACAATTCGACAGCCTAAACGAACTTATAGATGCTTTGCTTCCAGACGATTACTCCAGAGTAAAGAATCCTCTTTTTTATTGAACCTTATTAAGCTAAAAATTATGAAAATTATACTCACTCAATTACCTGAAATAGCCGGAAATAGATCGAGAAGTATAAGTACGGTGATGTATGATAATTCCATGGAAAATTACATTGATAGCGAATCAGCACGATGGAGTATCCCGTATCGTTCTAATGTTATCGCGAAACAAATTCATTTCAGCAATATCACTCACGACAAAGATTATGTTATTGAGCTTCTCTCAGGGGATGTTTCCATCTGTAGAATAAAGAAAGTAGAACAACCGGTTATTAAGCTATCAAAGCTCAATCCAGAATATCCGAATTCATCAATTGCTATAGACCAGGTGAAACATGTGTATGAAATTTACCAGGTACAGCAAGACCGGAATAACCTTTAACAAAACGATTATGAAAACCAACAATTTTAACCACATATATTATGAACAGCTTATTGCTGCCTTACAGGAAGAATCGAAAGAGAAAGATATCATAATCCAATTGTTAAAAGATAGGATCTACGAGCTGACTGCAAAACCACCGGCCGGCCTGATCAATATTTCCTATATCCCTATTAATCATGAGCAATTAATTAGCGCAATAAACTATAATTAGGAGATTTTGAAAATGAAGAATTCCTTGGGATAATAAGGTATTGCGTATTATTAAATATCTTTATTCTTTATTGTAAGTCAAATTGTATGGATGAAAAATTAAACTTAACTCCAAATCTTCAAGCAGCTAGAGAAGCTCAAACTAAATTTTCATATTATTTAATTGCTTTATGTGTGGCGAGTATTGGGTTTTCAGTGTCCAAGAGTATGGGAGACGGATTGAGCTATTATAAGATACCGTTCGGTTTATCATATTGACATTTGGTATAAGTATTTATTTTGGATTGAATTTTATAAGGACGATAGTCGCTTCGATGCACTGGGAAATACATTTTTTAAAGAATCGAGATAATATTGCACGAGGACACGATGAGGAAGACGTTAAGAATCGAAAAGACTGGGAAGAGTATGATAAACAAAATGCTATGGCTAATTTATTGTCTAAAGATTCAGTTAAATATTCGGCTAGACAAAGAACATATTTTGTATTAGGAATTGTGTTTTTTGTTATCTGGAGGTTTTTTGAAATGTATTTAATTACAATAACTTCATACCATTGCTCTTAATTCATACGGATTTACTGAAAATCAGGATTATACAGTATTTGACGAAATTGTCAAAAACTCAAATGGTGGTAGACCTTCTATCGAATACAGTTAAAAACTAGCGTTAATTGAATTAGGTTTTTTGTACCTTGGATAAGCCTAAACAAACATGAAAATTATGAGTAAAAAAATAACATGTCCAAAATGCGGTTCAGATCAAATAACCGCCAATAAAAAAGGTTATAGCGTTGGTAAAGCAGCTGCAGGTGTAATCCTTACCGGTGGTATCGGATTGATTGCCGGTGCTCATGGAAGTGGTAAAGTAAAAATAACATGTCTCTCATGTGGTGAGACATGGAAGCCTGGACAGCATCAAAACCAAAATCATAATATAAAGAGATCACCGGTACAAAGTAACTTTCCGGAATGGAGAATCAACTTTATGAATGTTTATGAATCCGGAGATTACGCAGCGGCTGAAGAAATGTATAATAAATGGTATGGAAGTACAACTAAGATTCCATACCATAAAAGGTATGAAGAATTCAAAAGGGGAGATAATGAAAACAAGAAATTTCTAATTTGGATCCTGGTAATCATAGTTATTATAGTAATGATCTGGATTATTTAATAATAGTTGAATACAATGAAAAAATACTCCTATTTAATCTCTGCCTATTCCTTGGTGCTTAATTCTAAATAGAAGTCTTTACAAATTCTCTTTTTGCATGCATAAGCGCATGCATTACAATAAAAAAGCCGCTCTATTTGATTAGAACGGCATTAGGTGTGTTCCCGACGAGATTCGAACTCATATCATCAGAACCGGAATCTGACATTCTATCCATTGAACTACGGGAACCGGTTGGCAAAGATATAATAATCACCCGTTTATTTCAAAAGATAATGCGGGAATCTATTTTAATATTTTTTTAGTTCAGGGAAGCCATATCAATTACAAAACGATAGTGAACATCTCCTGCAAGTGTTCGTTCATAGGCTTCATTGATCTGATCAATATTAATCACTTCTACATCAGAGGTAATATTATGTTCTGCACAATAATCCAACATCTCCTGAGTTTCTTTAATTCCACCCACTAAAGAGCCAACTAAACTGCGGCGACCTCCAATTAAGCTATGAGCCTGAACGTCTGAAGGAGTAGGGGGAACGCCTAATAAAACCATAACTCCATTGGTTCTTAACAGCTTTAGATAGTCGTTATAATTATGCTTAGCAGAAACAGTATCGATTATAAAGTCAAAGCTACTAGCCATGCTACGCATGTTTTCCTCATCTGTAGTGATTTCAAAGTGATGTGCACCAAGTCGTTGAGCATCTTTCTTTTTTTCTTCTGAACGACTCAATACGGTTACTTCTGCGCCCATAGAAGAGGCAAGTTTTACAGCCATATGGCCAAGTCCGCCTAAACCAACGACTCCTACCTTGTCACCTTTTTTAACATTCCAATGTCTTAAAGGTGAGTAAGTAGTTATCCCGGCGCATAATAAGGGGGCTACTTTTTCAAGTGGAAGTTTATCTGATACGTTTAAAACAAATTTCTCCGTTACAACAATATGGCTTGAATAGCCTCCGTAAGTAATCGTTTTTTTATCCTGTAAAAGAGAATTATAAGTTTGGGAACTACCGTTTTCACAATATTGTTCATTGTTTTCTTCACAGTTTCTGCAATGACCACAAGAATCAACAAAACAACCTACGCCTACTGTATCCCCGATTTTAAAGCGGCTCACATTTTCTCCTACGCGGGTTACCTTACCTACAATTTCATGGCCCGGAACTACTGGATATCTTGTTCCATTCCATTCATTTCTAGCTGTATGGATGTCTGAATGGCATACACCACAATATAATATCTTTATTTCTACATCCTCAGCCCCTGGCTCCCGGCGATCTAACTTAAAAGGTTTAAGAGGTTTATCAGCAGCCTGTGCCGCATAGGATTTTACGTCTTTCATATTTTTGGATATTTTTCTGAAAACAAATTTACTGACTATTCCTTAACAAATTTTTTGTTGATTTCGTTTTTTTTATCATTTAAGGCTCATTTTCATATATCATTGAGTATGTGAAAGTGGTTATGAATGTGGTTCGTAACTCAATTAAATCTATCTTTAAGCAGGACGAATTATCTCTGAGGTACGAGCTTATTAAGTGATATCATTTATTAGATTGTCTCCAACCGCCGCCTAAAGAACGATAAAGATATACAACCGCATTTAATTGTTGTAAACGATCATCAATGCTTGATAATTCAGCTTGTAATAAGCTTTGGCGGGCAGTAATAACTTCAGTATAATTTGCGAAACCATTTTCCAAAAGTTCCTGTGAGTAGTCGACTGATTTCTGAAGTGCATCGGTTTGTTTATTTCGAACTACCATTTTTTGTCCGGCAGTTTCATATAAGGATAAAGCATCTGAAACTTCTTTTCCTGCAGTTAGCAGCGTATTTTTAAAGTTTAACAATGCTTCTTCTTGTTGAGCTACCGCCACTTCCAAACGGGTTTTGTTGGCACGGCGATTAAAAATTGGTTGGGTCAAACTACCACCAATACTAGCTAGGAGGGAAGCCGGGTCTAAAAAATTATCAATATCATAGGAATTGAATCCGGCAGATCCTGTAATGGCCAGGGTAGGGTAGAAAGAGGCTCTAGCCACATTTGTTAATTCAAACTGAGTTCTAAAGTTTAATTCTGCTTGTATCACATCCGGGCGGTTCGCTAATAATTGTGCAGGAACTCCAACTTCTAACGAGTTTAGGCTATGTTGGTTCAGTAAATTTCCTCTTTTTATTTCTCCGGGTGTTGAACCTATCAGGATGCTTAGTGTATTTTCAGTTTCCTTAATAGCCTGTTTCAGGTCGGGAATCGTAACTTCTGCAGCATAACGTTGCGCTTCACTTTGTACGACGGCTGCTTCTGTAACAGTTGCAGCTTCTTTTAAGGCTTTCATTGTTACTACGGTTGTTTTCCAATTTTCAACTGTTTTTTCAGTAATTTTCAATTGCTGATCCATCGCTAATAACTGGTAGTAATAATTTGCAATGGAAGAAATTAAGTTCGTTTGAATGGCTTTGGCAGCAGCTTCAGTTTGAAGTAAAGCCGCAAATTCGGCTCTTTTACTGCTGCTTAATCTCCCCCAGATATCTGCTTCCCAAACAGATGATATACCCAGATTATATTGTGTTCTTGAACTGCTTCCGCCAAGTCGTTGTGTTTCTGGTAACCTGGATTGAGTAACCCCGGCAGTTGCAACTAAATCTGGTAATAGCGCAGCTTTACTTTGATTATAATAGGCTTGAGCCTGTTGTATACGTGTATAAGCAGATAAAAGATCGAGGTTGTAACTTAACCCTCTCTTTATTAGATCCTGCAAGATTTCATCCGTAAAGACTTCCTGCCAAGGCAAGTTGGCGATGGTATTCGTATCTGCAGTGTTCACATCACGAAATAAATCTTCTGTTTTCACCTGTGGGGCCTGGTAGGGTTTTGTAACCTTGCAAGCAGAGAACACAATAGAAATAAGTGATACGAAAAGTATATAGCTTGAAATTCGTTTTGTCATGATGTTTTTATTAAACGTTATTCGTTTTGCTGTGTGTATTAGTATCATCTATTATTGCTGTTGCTGGTTTTCCACTAAACCTTTCCTGTAAACCCTGGAAAATAATAAATAAAACAGGGATCACAAAAACTCCAAGAACTGTTCCTATTAACATTCCGCCAACGGCACCGGTACCAATGGCCCGGTTACCCACTGCTCCGGCACCACTTGATAGCATCAACGGGATTAAACCGAAAATAAACGCAAATGAGGTCATTAAAATAGGTCTGAAACGAGCCTGGGCTCCTTCAAGCGCAGCCTTCACAATTGGCATTCCGAGTCTTCTCCTTGCCGCCGAGAATTCCACAATAAGAATGGCATTTTTCGACAGTAAGCCCACGAGCATGATTAAAGTAATTTGAAGATAGATATTGTTGGAGATACCGAAGATTGTAGCAAAAATGTAGGTTCCTGCCAAACCAACTGGTAAAGATAATAACACCGCAAAAGGTAATATATAACTTTCGTATTGAGCACTCAATAGCAAATAAACAAAGACAATAACCAATAAGAAGATAAATGCAGTTTGACTTCCTGCAGAAATCTCTTCCCTTGTCATCCCCGAAAACTCATAACCATACCCTACAGGTAAAGATGCGGCTGCAACTTCTTCTATGGCGTTGATGGCATCTCCTGAACTGTAACCTGGGTTTGGAGAACCTGTGATTTTGATCGCGGTAAAGAGATTAAACCGAGCAATTGATTGTGGGCCATAAACTTTTTTCAAGGAAATAAAACTACTTATAGGTGCCATATCTCCATTTAAGTTTCTTATGAAGATGTTGTTTAATCCTTCCGGATTGGCACGATAATCGGCCTCCGCTTGGTACATTACACGGTACTGCTTTCCAAATTGATTAAAGTTAGAAGCATATACCCCGCCATAATAACCTTGCATTGTTCCAAGGATTTCACTGACTGTAAAGCCGGCTTCTTTGGTTTTTTCTACATTGATATTAATCTCATATTGAGGGAAATTGGGGTCGAATGAGGTAGACGCATACTGAATTTCAGACCGTTCATTTAATGCAGAAAGAAAATCATTTCCAACTTTTGTGAAATTTGCAATATCTGAACCTGACCGATCTTGCAATTGAAATTCGAAACCTTGCGATGTACCAAATCCCTGAATGGTAGGTGGTGCAAAATAAATTACCTTCGCTTCACGAATTGCGTTAGTTTTCGCGAATAGCTGTCCGATGATCGATTCAACAGATTGATCCTTTCCTTTCCGTTGATCCCAACTTTTGAGTCGGATAATCAACATTGCATAGTTACTTCCCCGACCACTGATCATTCCATTTCCGTTTACACGCAAAATATTATCTACCTCAGGAATCGTTTTCACTATATTTTCTACCTCAATAGCAACTTGTTCTGTTCTTTCTATTGAAGAAGAAGCGGGTAAGGCAATATCTGCCATAATAGATCCTGTATCCTCACTTGGTACGAAAGCCGCCGGTGTGGTTACTAAAAGATAATAAAACACTCCTGCGAAAATGACAATCCCGCTGATCACAATCCATTTTCGATGGATTAAGAAGGAAACAGATTTTCTATATTTATGTGTTGTTGCATCAAAAGCTACGTTAAAGGCGAAATAAAAACGTTGAATAAAGTTTTTATTTTTATCCTCTTCCGTATGAGGTTTAAGAAAGATAGCACACAGGGCAGGGCTTAAGGTCAAAGCATTGATTGCAGACAAGATAATTGCCACGGCCAAGGTTAGTCCAAATTGCTGATAGAATACACCAGCGGATCCTGTAATAAAACTAATGGGAACAAACACTGCCGCCATAACAAGCGTGATCGAAATAATTGCCCCTGTAATTTCACTCATTGCATCTTTTGAAGCTTCCAGAGCAGATGTATAGCCCTGGTCCAGTTTGGCATGGACTGCCTCGACGACGACAATAGCATCATCTACAACAATTCCAATGGCTAATAAAAGAGCGAAAAGAGTCAGTAGATTAATTGTAAAGCCAAAGACACTTAAAAAGAAAAAGGTACCGATAATCGCTACCGGAACCGCAATTGCTGGAATTAAAGTTGACCGAAAATCTTGTAGAAAAATAAAAACAACGAAGAAAACTAAAATAAATGCTTCGATTAATGTCGATACAACTTTGCTAATGGAAGCATCTAAAAAGTCGTTCGCATTCGTTAATGTAACGTACTTAATTCCGCTGGGAAAAGATTTAGCAGCATCTTCCAGTACCTGGATACTACCTTCTATAACAAGTTGTGCATTTGATCCAGCTGTTTGGCTGATTGAAACACCTACAGATGGTTTACCATTGGTAGTTGTTGAGGTAGCATAATTCATCGCACCCAATTCAACTCTTGCGATATCTTTTAATCGTAGAAGTTGCCCATCACCGCTTGATCGAAGCACAATGTTTTCAAATTCTGATACATTTGCCAGCCGACCTTTATACTTAATTGTATATTGAAAAGATTGCTGTCCCTGTTCACCAAACTGGCCAGGTGCTGCTTCAATATTTTGTTCCGCTAAGGCTGCGCTTATATCATTTGGAACAAGCCCATAGGTAGCCATTACATCTGGTTTAAGCCAAACACGCATCGAGTACTCCATTTGGCCAAATGCTCTTGCTTCTCCAACGCCCGATACCCTTTTTATTAAGGGTACCAGATTTATTTCTGCATAGTTTTGAAGGAAGGTTTGATCGTATGCCGGATCATCACTATATAATGAAAAGATAATCAGGTTACTACTTTGAGTCTTAAAAGTAGAAACCCCTGATCGGGTAACCTCCTGAGGGAGTTGACTTGTAGCGCGGGCAACACGGTTCTGTACGTTAACCGCTGCTATATCAGGATCTGTCCCGGTTTTGAAGACAACTGAAATACGTGCACTACCGTCATTCCCTGCAGTAGAACTCATATATGCCATATCTTCAACCCCGTTGATCTGTTCTTCAAGAGGTACAACTACACTACTTAATACTACTTCAGCATTTGCACCTTGATAAGAAGCTGACACCACGACAGTAGGGGGAGCTATATCCGGATACTGGGATACTGGTAATGTCAAGAGACCCAATACACCCAATAGAACAATAAGAATCGATATTACTGTTGCTAATACTGGTCGTTCAATAAAACGATTAAACATAATTTTCTTTTAAGTATTCTAAATTTTAACGAAGGGAATCTTTAATAACAGGCTTAAATAAGCTATCAGCATTAACCGGCGTTGGGTTAATGGGTAGGCCGTCTCTTAATGTTGCCAAACCTTCCATCACAATTTTATCGCCGGGGGTTAAACCTTGTTTTACAATATAGAAATGCCCGTCATCGTTGTCCATAACTGTAATAGACTTACTTACAACCGTTCCGTCATCCTGAACCAAATACACAAATTTTTTCCCTTGAATCTCGTAGGTTGCTTTTTGGGGTACAACGAGTGCAGAATCGATGGTTATCGGAATTTTTACCACGCCGCTACTTCCACTCCGAATGATATTTCCCGGATTTGGAAAGGTTGCTCTTACGCTTATTGAGCCGGTTGCTGTATTAATTAAACCACTTGTAGTTTCAATTTTTCCGAGATGAGGAAATTTGGTACCATTCGCTAAAATAAGGGAAACTGGCGGAATGGCGGCCAAACTTGCTTTTGTTGACGGACCGCTAAATTTTCCGGCAATTTCAAGTACTTGCTTTTCGTTAATGGAGAAATAAGCATAGATGTTGGTAATGTTCGAAACCGTAGTTAAGGGTTGAGACGTATTGCCATTAACCAAACTTCCAATTTTATAGGGAAGTGTGCCTACTACTCCGTTTACCGGGCTGGTAATTTCAGTATAGCCTACGTTTGTTGAAGCATTTACTAAATCGGCTCTGGCCTGGGCTAAGGCAGCTTGTTTAGATTCCAGGTTAAATTGAGCTGATTCCAGTTCATAACCACTGATGATTTTTTTATCAACGAGCGGACGAACTTTATTTACTTCCATTTGTGCCGAATTAACACTGGCTTGAGCAATTTCAACAGCAGCTTTTGCTGACCTGGCCTCCTGTTCATATTGAGGGGCGTTGATTAAAAAGAGCGGCTGCCCTTGTTTAACAGTAGCGCCTTCATCAACGTAAATTCTTTCGATAAAACCTTCAATTTTTGGTCGGATCTCAATGTTCTGTTGTCCTTCAATGGTTGCCGGGTAATTACTATTTAACGTAGTAGTACGTGGCTCAATAGTAATGATGGGATAGTCCCTAACTTGCTCGGTGTCGTTGCTTTTCCCTTTATCTTTATTTCTGCCACAAGCAGTAAATAATAATAGGATTGAAAAAATAAAAAAAACAGGGGAAATAAAAGTTGATAACGATTTTATCTTCTTTGCCATAAAAACTTTATTGGGTATAGTTTGTTTCTCAAATGTACAATAAAACCTATGTTTACTACATTTAAAATCAATAATTTGAACGTATGTATGGTAAATATCGTGTTACAAAATAGATTTTGTTTCTAAAAGGGATTGTTCTTCAGCATTTGGTTAAAACAGATTTTAAACCAGGGGGTAAATTTTTCAGGAGACTCTTGTATGTCCTTTTTTAAATCAATTAAGCTTTTGTATTGATAGTTTTGAACTTCACTCGGATTTAAAACAGGGATAGAGTCGCTTAATCCAAAAAAAACATGATCAATTTCATGTTCAATAAGGCCGTTGTCAAACTCCGCTTTATAGTAGAATTGGAAACCATAAGTAAGGTCACAACTCATACCCATTTCTTCTTGCAATCTTCTTGTGGCAGCATCTAAGGTTTCTTCGCCCGGGCGGGGATGACTGCAGCATGTATTTGTCCATTTCCCTCCGGAATGGTATTTGTCTGAAGCTCTTTGCTGAAGAAGTAATTCGCCCGTACTGTTAAAGATAAAGATCGAAAAGGCTCGATGTAAGGCCCCCTTGCGGTGGGCCTCCATCTTTTCCATAACCCCGATGGGATTATCTTTATCATCAACAAGTAATACTTGTTCATTCATTCTAATTCGTGATTTTTATAAAGCCTTTAAAGCCGCTTCATAATCCGGTTCTTGTCCTATTTCCGGAACTTGTTCTTCATAGATTATTTTTCCTTCCGGATCGATAACAACGACAGCACGGCTTAATAAGCCCTTTAAAGGCCCTTCAACCATTAAAACTCCATACTCGTTGCCGAAATCTGTTCTGAAGTCAGATAGCATTTCTACGTTGTTTAGACCTTTGGCTGCGCAATATTCGGCTTGGGCAAACGGTAAATCTTTGGATATGCATAGAACTACCGTGTTGTCTAAATTGGCAGCTTCTTCATTAAATTTTCTTACCGATGTAGCACATACGCCTGTATTAATACTTGGGAAGATATTGAGAATAACATTTTTCCCCCGGTAATCTGATAAGCTTTTATCTGATAAAGTTGTAGAAACTAACGTGAAATCTTTTGCTTCACTGCCTACCGGAGGTAAATTTCCGGCAGTTTGAACGCCAGTTCCTTTAAATGTAATTGCAGCCATGATTGGATTGTTTTTATTTATGAATTAATTGAATTATTGTTTCTTCAAATATAAAGTAATAAAGAGCCTTTTCCAATTATAGCCTTAGCAAAAAAAGATAGAATTGTGTGAATAGCGTAAAGTTTAAACGCTTTCTGGTTTTTTTGGCAGTCCTTTTGTTTGTTCTGTTTAAAAAGAAGATAATTATGAAAAAAATACAAGGATATAGAATAAGTTATTTTAGCTTTTTTGCTTTTACATGTTTGGTATTGATTTTTATTAGTTCGTGTACACAGCGAACAGACAACTCCGGATCAGAAACCCGCGATTCTGTAAATAACCAGTCTGCTGCTGATTCGGCAATCGATAGTGTGGCTTTGAAGATTGGAGGAGGTGGTCGTATTCTTGTTCGTGCCGGAGAAGCTATTGGCCGATTTCAAATAAAACAAGAAATCGAGGACGCCGGAATTTTTGGAGTCTTGGGAAAAGCAGATAGTGGAGATGCTGCAATGTGTAAAAGTTGGAGTATGTGGTATTTAGACAAGAAAGCACCTGTAAAGGAATTTGATGTGTATGCTGCTTGTGATCCTGATTTGGATATGAAAAAATCAATAAAGATTTTGAGGCTTGCTCACGTTCGTTTTTCTATGGAAAATGGAATTTCAAATAATAGTTCTGTTAATCAGCTAAAAGAGACTTTTCCAGAAGCACTCATTCTGGAGAAACTTGAAAGCTCTTCGTCCGAGTTCATTACGCTGATTGACGATGTCTCTTCCGGAGTTGCCTTCGAGATAACGGATAATAAAATAGCTGCGGTATTAATTCATCAACCAGGGGAGGAGCTTATGAATACTTATTTGCCTTTTTATAAGCAGAACTAATTTAAAATTAATTCCATAATATAATCGTTCATAAAGTAATTATTGCCAATAGCAATATCAGCGGAACTTTTAATAGAAAATCCCATTTTTTCATAAAAGGAACGGGCATTATTAAAGCGGTTCACATTAAGATTTAATAGTTTGCCATTTTCTTTTTTACACGTTTCGATCACTGACTCCATAAGAAGTCTCCCAAGCCCACAGCCTTGAGCTTCCGGCAAAATATAAAGTTTTTGAAGATGGTATGCTTTTGAACTTGGATCGCTCAAATTAAAAGAGGCAAAAGCCACGTCTTTGTTATTGTGATTACAGATCAAAAATGTGTGCCCCTCTTTAACTTGTTTTTCCAGTGCTGCTAAACTGTAGAATTGCTCAAGCATGTATTCAATTTGTTTGTCACCTAAAATTGGTAAATAGGTCGTCCAATAGGTTTGGGTGCCAATATTCTGAATAATTTGAAGTTCTTCAATTGTTGCTTTTCTGATTTTTGTCATGTCTTATTTTTTTTCAAAAATAGTAGATAAACAGTTAAATCATTTCATTATACTTGTATATAAAACCATTAACCAGTTCAAATTATGAAAAAATTATTGATGATCTGTATGATTGCCATGATTAGCATTTCGGCAAATGCTCAAGAGAAAGATGCAATAGTAGGAAAATGGCAAAATCCGAGCGGAGAGGGACGCATCGAGATCTATAAGCAGGGTAATAAATTTTTTGGAAAACTTTATTGGCTTAAAGAGCCCAATGAAAACGGGAAACCGAAAGTCGACAAAAACAATCCTAATGCATCAAAGCGTTCAAGGCAGATTAAGGATTTAGTTATATTGAATAACTTTGTTTATTCAGGTAAGAATGTTTGGTCAGATGGTGAAATATATGATCCTAAAACAGGTAAAACCTATAGTTGCAAAATGACGCTTAAGAATAAAGACAAATTGGATATTCGTGGCTATATAGGAATTAGTTTATTAGGAAGAAGCGAAACCTGGACACGGGTGGAATAATTTTTGCATAGATTTGCAGAAAAAAGATGCAAAAAATTACTGCTTTATTTTCAACAATTCTGCTATTCTTTCTTATTAGTGGTTGTGACGTTCAAAATCCTTCCCGTATTGGGAGTGTTTTAAAAGATATATCACTTGGTAATCCGTCAACATCGGAGATCAGCCAGGGATTAAAGCAAGCGTTGGAAATAGGCGTTGTACAGGGTTCTGACCGTTTATCAGCAAAAGACGGATTTCTTGGCAACCTGGCTGTTAAAATATTATTCCCTCCAGAAGCTGTTAAAGTTGAAAATACATTAAGAAGTCTCGGCTTAAACGCTCTTTGCGACAATGTAATTCTAAGTCTCAATCGTGCTGCTGAAGATGCGGCCAAAGAGGCAAAACCGATATTTGTAGCGGCCATAAAACAAATGACCATCACAGATGCTACTAATATATTATTAGGTAATGGGGATGCAGCTACACAATATTTTAAACGTGTAACAAGTGCACAGTTAATGGAAAAGTTCAAGCCTGTAATTGTGAGTAGTTTGAGCGAAGTAGGTGCTACCAAATATTGGGCTGACGCTACCTCCCGTTATAATACAATCCCATTGGTAAAGCCCATTAATCCGGATTTGTCTTCTTATGTTGCGCAGAAAGCAATCGATGGGCTGTTTCTGGAAATTGCCCAGGAAGAATTAAAGATAAGAGACAATATGGGCAACCGGAACACAGTTTTACTGCAAAAAGTTTTTGGCTACGCAGATAAGAATAAATAGAATAATCAGCAACCAGCATTTTTATTCATCTATAACTTGTTCTTGCGGAGCGTCTTTTCTTGATAAAGATGGCAAAATATCCGGTATGTGTAATTGGGCGACCCCTATACATTTATCAGCCATCCCGTAATAGACATCAATCCGCTCCGGGGTACCAAGGTCATCTCTTCTGTCAATTCCAGTGGGAAAAACAACATCATCAACTACTCCTACACGTTCATGTTCTGTTTCAGGAGATAAAATAGGTTCTTTGGATCGATATTTAATAAATTGGGGATGTTCTTCTGTAAGAATCATTAAACCTGCTGAGTAACACATTTGAAATCCATTGTGTACAGTAGCTTCGCTAACCCCATGATAAATAAATAACCATCCATGTTTAGTCAAGATGGGTGGTGGACCGCCTCCGATTTTAAGACTTTCCCATGGTTCAACCGGGCTTGCAAGGCGATGATGGGAAGTGAACTTTCCAAAATGATTGATTTTCTTTTCATCTAAATCCAGGGAACTGTAAGAGATCCAGATACTTTCATGGTGAATGTCTACATGTCTTGAATGATGTTGTACCTGTTTAACAGTATCTTTCGGAAGCGTTCCCTTAAAGAGGGGACGGTGAAGGAGAGCTATCCCTTTATGTCGTGCCGGGTTGGGGATAGCGTAAGGAAAAACGGCTGCGTCCTTATTGTAAACTCCATCAAACTCAATACCTTCATAAGGACTAAAGGTAGCGAGACCTATCCGTTCCCAATTGAACAGATCTTTTGATTTTGCTATTGCAATCCGAGCCCCGTCTGGTCCATAAGCGGTATAGGTCATTACATAGCAATCCAAAGGCTCAACAAACGTTATTCTCGGATCTTCACAGCCACCACCATCTGACCGAAGTTCATATTCCATTTTTGGCTCTAAGACAACTCCCAAACGGTCAACACCTATAGGATCACCGCTATCATTGAATTTTACTTTTGCAATTCCAATTCTGGAGTAATTGCCCTTTGCTACCATTCGGGGAAATAAATAAAGATCGCCATCTGGCCCCCGAATGGCTGCAGGATTTAATACCCCTTCGGCTTCCAGTGGATTATTTTTTTCAGGCTCCATAACTATTCCGATTCTTTTCATTTTAAAATCATCCATTTGATTCCTCCGTTTAGTAGTTCAAGAAATGAATTAATCTCCCATAAGTTTTTCAATTTCACTAAAAGTCGTTAATCCTTTATCATCCATGCAAGCTATGATGGCATCGATGACTCTTTTTGTTTCAGTGGGATTACTGATATGTATACATTTAGCGCCTGTTGTGGTTGCAGGGAAGTCGTTGCCGCCGGGAAATATTGCATCACCGATAAAAATCATTTGCTTGAAATCGATATTTAAAATGTCTTTCAACTTTTTGATACCGTAGGCTTTGTCAATGCCAGGTTTCGTAATATCTATTGATGTAGTGCCTCCAAGACGAACAGAAAAATCAGGAATTAAATCGTCAAGGTATACTTTAATCTTTTTTCGTTTGATAAAGTCTGGGTCCCAGACTGATTTCTCTTCCAAAGGAGCCTGCTGACCCAATGCTGAATAGGTTATTTGACTTTCGCGGTCCTCAATCTGTTCTCCCCAGGTTTTCTTAATTATTAATCCGGAATCTTGAACTGCCTGGTTAATGGAGCTAAAAATTTTGTCCTTTTCTTCTTGGCTAAGATCATCAGCGTAGCGTTTTTTCCATTTCGTTTCGTAGCCATAAAATTTTGTTCCGCAAGTAGGTAGTATGGAAAGATTTTTGAAATTGGTATCTTCAGGCAGATTTTCGATAACTTGTTTTTGAAACTGAGACCAGTCACCACCGGAAATTATAGCAACCCTCATAATACTGATCAGGTTTTTTAAGAGTTCTGACATTTCCTTATCAATTGCTGATTTGCTTTCTGCAATTGTACCATCAAGATCAAAAATGATTAGCTTTTTCATCAGAAAAATTTATTGATTAATTATTTCATATTCTTAATTTCCAGGGCAGCTATTTTTTCTATTCTTCTGATATGGCGGGGTGCATTGGAAAATGTTGCATTTAAAAATGTACGAACGATATCCAGGGCTAAATCGATGCCAATTACTCGTTGACCAATGCATAGAATATTCGCATTATCGTGTTCTACAGATTGATGAGCCGAATAGGTATCATGGCAAACCGCTGCTTTAATTCCTTTGTATTTGTTTGCGGCCACACTTACCCCAACTGCACTTCCGCAAATAAGAATCGCCCGGTCTCCTTTCTGTTCTAATAATGCTTCGGCTGCCAAAGCAGCATAGTCAGGATAATCGTCTGTTGGAATAATGGTGTGTGCGCCTAAATCAAGTGTTTGATATCCTTCCTCCATTAACGCTTTTTCTATAATAGTTTTATAAGCGTAACCAGCATGATCGGAGGCGAGGATGACTTTCATTATTTTTGTTGTAGTAAATTAATTGTTTTATGGATAACATTTTCAACGGTAAATCCATACTGTTTAAATAATTCTTTAAATGGAGCGCTGGAACCAAATGTTGAAAGTCCCAGGACATCACCCTCATCACCAACCCATTCCAGCCAACCTTGGGTTGATCCGGCTTCTACTGCAAGTCTCGATTTGCATGAGAGAGGTAAAACCTTATCACGGTAGGATTTTGGTTGTTTTCTAAATATTTCCCAGCTGGGCATACTGATTATCCTGGCATCTATTTTTTCTTTAAGAAGTTCTTTCTGTGCCTCAAGGATAATTTGTACTTCGGATCCTGTTGCAATAAGCAATACATCCGGTTCTTCTCCCTGCTCAGGAGATATGATATACGCGCCTTGTAAAGTACCTTTGGCATCGTTAAACTTTTCTCTGTCAAAAATTGGCAATTTTTGTCTCGAGAGTATCAACATGGTAGGTCCCTCTTTTCTGGTTATAGCAGTTTTCCATGCATAAATTGTTTCATTGGCATCAGCCGGCCGGATCAAGCACATATTGGGCATCGCTCTCAATGATGCTAGCTGTTCTATCGGTTGATGAGTAGTTCCATCTTCGCCTAAACCAATTGAATCATGTGTCATTACATAAATAACAGGCAGTTCCATTATACAAGCCAATCTGATTGCTGGGCGCGCATAATCAGTAAAAATAAAGAAAGTGGAAGCGTAAGGCCTTATGCCTCCGTGTAGAAATAACCCGGAAGTTGCTGCACACATTACATGTTCCCTTATACCCCAGGCGATATTGCGATTGGCATATTTTCCTTTTTCAAAATAGCCTGAATCTTTGATCATTGTTAAGGTCGAAGGTTCAAGGTCACCGCTTCCGCCAATTAACCAGGGTAACTTATCAGCAACTGCATTTATAAAATCCGCATTGATTTCTCTGGTTGCTTTTGGCCCGTCCTCAGGAGAATAAAAGGATACATTCTGGTCCCAATCTGCTGGTAATTCTTGTTTTAAATAATTATCAAACTGCTGAGAAAGATCTTTATATTTATTTCTATAATTCTCAAGAGCGGAATTCCATTCCTTTTCCCAATCGGCACCTTTATCAATCATTGTATTCATATGTGCTTTTACATCATCAGGCACAAGGAATTTGCCATCAGGTGGCCATCCATAAAACTCTTTGGTGAGTTTGATATTGTCCTCACCCAAGGGGGAGCCATGGGCTTCCGGGGTATCTTGTTTGGGCGAACCATAACCGATATGCGTTTTAAGTATAATAACAGAAGGCTTGTCTGTTACATTTTTCGCATTTTCATAGGCTGCTGAGATGGCTTCAAAATCATTTCCTTCATTTGGCAATTCTTGCACGTGCCAGTGGTAACTTTCAAATCGTCTGGCAACATCGTCAGAATAGCTGAGCGATGTTGTACCTTCAATGGTAATGTGGTTATTATCATACAGACAAATTAATTTTCCCAGCCCTAAATGGCCGGCAACCGAAGCAGCTTCATGTGAAGCGCCTTCCATGAAGTCGCCGTCGCTGCAAAACACATACGTAAAGTGATCAATTATTTTTTCCTCCTTATTGAATATGGCGGCCAAGTGTGCTTCTGCCATTGCCATTCCTACAGCATTCATAATTCCTTGTCCAAGCGGGCCTGTGGTAGTTTCAATTCCGGGGGTTAACCCATATTCCGGATGCCCCGGTGTATTACTTTCCCATTGCCGAAAGTTTTCTAAGTCATTAAGGGAAATGTCATATCCACAAAGATGCAATATTGCATATTGCAATAAAGAAGCGTGCCCATTTGAAAGCACAAAACGATCTCTATTGAACCATTTGGGATTTTTGGGGTTGAATTTCAGATGGTTCATCCATAATGCGAATGCTGCAGGTGCTAAAGCCATTGGTGTTCCAGGATGACCAGAGTTTGCTTTTTGAACAGCATCCATTGCTAAACAACGAATGGTATCGATACACTTATCTTCAATATTCATTATAATCTTTTTAGTATTATGTACAATTGCCAATGGCTATTGTTTAAATTCATTTTAATAATTAACTCGTTCCATCTCCTCATTATAAGTACCTCTGTTCGCAGCGTTATTGCAAAGGCAGCGATGTAGTAATGCCTGTTGGGCAGCTTCGGCATTTCCCTTTTTGCCATTCCAGATTTCTATTGCAGGGTATTGTAAAGCTCTTCCAAAAGAAAAAGTTAATTCCCAGGGCAATGGTTTTTTTAAGTTGAAGTGCATGGCATTTAAATTTTGAGAAGCTTGTATTCCCGATTGTCCGCCTGATAAAAAAGCAATACCGGGAACTGCAGCAGGTACAGATCTAAGTAAACAGTCTATTGTGAAATCGGCTACCGTGGTAGCGTCTGCTTCTTCTGAATTATCCTTACCAGACAAAATCATATTCGGCTTTAAAATGATGCCTCTAAGATCCACTTGTTGTTTATAAAGCTGATCAAATAGCATTCGTAACATTCTTTCTGTTACTTCACTGCACCTGTTTATAGAATGTGTACCGTCCATCAAAACTTCCGGTTCTACAATGGGTACTAAGTTAGCCTGTTGACAAAGAGCTGCATAACGTGCTAGTGTATGGGCATTGGCTTCTAAACAAGCCATAGACGGTCTGTTTTGATCGATCGTAATTACTGCCCGCCATTTTGCAAAGCGGGCACCAAGATTAAAATATTCACTTAAACGTTCTTGTAAACCATCTAAACCTTCTGTAATCTTCTCACCTGGAAAGCCAGCTAACTCTGTAGTACCCAGATCCACTTTAATTCCTGGTATAATCCCTGAATTAATTAGTATTTCTGCAAAAGGGATACCCTCTTCATTCTTTTGACGAATGGTTTCATCACTCAGGATAGCCGCGTTAATAAATCGTTCGAGGCCGGGAGTACTAATTAATAATTCGCGATAAATTCTGCGGAACTCTTCTGTTTGAGGTAAACTCAGTTCTGCAAAACGCTCATTGCATGTAGCGTTACTCTCATCCATGGCCAGGATGCCTTTTTCACCACGAACCATGGCAGTTGCAATTTCAATAAGTTCTTTTGATCTCATTTTAGAGTTTTGAAATATATAACCGTGGATGTTTACGATTTTATTTATTGTAAACAATTTATGTTTTGCATTGTTTTGAAAATGATCGAATTAGAATGGAAACTCTCTCTCATTTTAAAATTATTTTCTTTGATATTGGCGGAGTCCTTTTGAATAATGGCTGGGGTCATGAATCCCGTCAAAAGGCTGCTAGGGAATTCAATCTTAATTATGAAGAGCTAGATGAACTGCATCATTTTATCTTTAATATTTATGAAATGGGTAAAATTACGCTAGATGAATATTTAGAAACGGTTGTCTTTAATCATCCAAGAACTTTTTCAATTAAAGAATTCAAAGATTTTATGTTTTCACAATCCTTTGAATTACCTTACATGTTATCATGGTTAATAAATTGGAAAAAAGATTGTGCTCTTCCTGTTTTATCACTTAACAATGAAGGCAGAGAACTAAACAAATACCGGATTGAAAAATTCGGATTACATAGATTGTTTGATGGTTTTATTTCTTCCTGTGAAGTTGGAATGCGAAAGCCGAATCCTGAGATTTACAAACTGGCTTTAGGCATCGCACAGGTTAAACCAGAAGAATGTGGCTATTTTGATGATCGGTTAATATTGGTTAATGCAGCAAAAAAACATGGAATACAAAGTTTTCATCATCAGGATTTTGAATCAACCAGGTTTATTCTTGAGAAAATTAAAAGAGAAATGTAATGATTAATAATGAAAAGTATGTGCTTGGAATGATCGGCCTAGGTACAATGGGTCGTAATTTATTATTAAATATGACCGATCATGGTTTTGCAGTCTCCGGGTTCGACGTCGACGCAAAGAAAGTAGCTCAATTGGAAGAAGAAGGTCAAAACGTAGATGTGAAGGGATTTACGACATTAAAAGAGTTGACAGGTAGTTTGAAAAGCCCTAAGACGGTTATGATGTTGGTACCTGCCGGGGAAATCGTTGACAGCGTAATTGAAGAATTGTTACCATTAATGGATAAAGGGGATATCATTATCGATGCCGGTAATTCACATTTTACAGATACAAACCGTCGGGTAAAATATATGGAAGATAAAGGATATCACTTTTTTGGGATGGGAATATCCGGGGGAGAGGAAGGAGCCCGACACGGACCAAGTATGATGCCCGGAGGTGATAAAGAGGCTTATGAGGTAGTTAAGCCTATATTGGAAGCTATCTCGGCTAAGGTCAATAATGAACCATGCGTAACTTATATCGGACCCGGTGCATCCGGGCATTTTGTCAAAATGGTTCATAACGGGATTGAATATGGGCTGATGCAACTGATCGCTGAAACGTATGGGGTTTTAAAAAATAGACTGAAATTGGATAACGAAGCTATACAGCAAGTTTTTCAACAATGGAATAAAGGTAAATTGCAATCTTATCTTTTAGAAATCACACAAGATATTTTTTCCTTTAAAGAAGAAGGAGCGAATCATATTTTATTAGATAATATTAAGGATGAAGCTAAAGCCAAGGGTACAGGTAAATGGACTTCACAAATAGCAATGGATCTTACATTGCCTATTCCGGTAATAGATACTGCGGTGTCTATGCGTGATTTATCTAAATATAAGGCTTTAAGAATGGAAGCTTCCTTTATTTATGAGAATAAGGAATTGCCTGATTTTAATAAAGGAGATCAAGCTGAATTTATTGAAAAATTAGAAGAGGCTTTTTATTTCAGTATGATTATTACCTATGCGCAGGGGATGCATTTACTATACAAAGCGTCAGAGGAGTATGATTATAAATTGAGGTTGGATCAAATTGCAAAAATCTGGCGGAGGGGATGTATAATCCGCTCACATTTTTTAGAAAGCATTTATACTGCATTTCATGAGAATCCCGATTTAACTCATTTGCTTCTTGACAGCAAAGTACAATCATTTATTAAAGAAAGTGTACCCGGAATGCGCTCAATTGTAGAAGATTCTGTAAAACAGGGTATTGCCATACCAGCCTATACGTCTTCTTTAAGTTACTTTGATACGATGAGGAGTTCAAACTTACCAGCGAATTTAATTCAGGCACAGCGTGACTATTTTGGAGCTCATACCTATGAACTTATTGGAAAGGAAGGCAGCTTTCATACAAATTGGGAAGACAAAAAATAAAACAAGAGAATCATGGCTCCTTTAGATATTAAATCTCAATCTACTTTGTTTATAATTTTTGGTGCAACGGGTGACCTGGCCTGGCGTAAATTGGCACCAGCACTTTATAATTTATTTTTGAGTAACTCCATGCCAACCAATTTTTCAATAATTGGAACTGCCCGTTCAGAATTAACGGATGATGCTTTCAGAAAAAAAATGCTGGAGGGAGTCAATCGTTTCTCACGAAACGGCAAAGTCGATAAAAAAGTTTGGGATAATTTTTCTACTCATATTTTTTATCAGGTTGCTGATGTGCAAGAAGATGAGGATTATAAAGAACTCGCAAATAAAGTTCGTAAGTATGAAGAAAAATGGCTGCAGAAGGTAAACGTTATTTTTTATATGGCTGTATCGCCCCGTTTTTTTCCTGTTATTGCCCAAAAAATTGCAGATAATAAGTTAGCAACCGACCCCAAAACAAGTCGGATAATTGTAGAAAAGCCTTTTGGACATGATTTGGAATCAGCAGAAGCTTTAAATGCTTTATTATCTACACTTTTCGAAGAAGAACAAATTTATCGCATAGATCATTATTTGGGAAAAGAAACGGTACAAAATATCATGGCTTTCCGATTTGCAAATTCTATACTGGAACCAATTTGGAATCGCAATTATATAGAGCATGTACAGATTTCAGTCACTGAACAATTGGGCGTTGAAAACAGAGGAGGATACTATGAAGGGGCAGGTGCATTACGGGATATGATTCAAAATCATCTTTTGCAATTGCTTTGCCTTGTAGCAATGGAAACTCCTATTAATTTCGGTGCTGACGAGGTGCGCAATCGGAAGGTCGATGTGTTAAAAGCGATGCGAAAATTTGAATCGGATGATATTCGTAAATCTGCCGTCAGAGGACAATATGCTAAGGGCTGGATTGAAGGGGAAGAAGTAGAAGGATATCGTAAAGAAGCGGATGTAGATCCTCATTCAAATACAGAAACCTTTGCCGCGATTAAGTTTTTTGTTGATAATTGGCGTTGGGAAGGAGTTCCTTTTTACGTAAGAACGGGGAAGCGACTCCACCAAACGACTTCGACTATCATGATCCAATTCAAAGATGTCCCACATTGTGTTTTTCCTTCGGCTGCTTCAGATAATTGGCAGCAGAACCGATTGATAATCAGCATACAACCTGAAATGAGTATTCGTTTGCAAATGCAGGTTAAAAGACCGGGCTTGGAGATGATTTTAAATACAGTAGACATGCTTTTTAATTATAAAGGCACTTATAATACCGGAGAGCCGGAAGCATACGAAACACTCTTAACCGATATTATGCTTGGTGATCAAACACTTTTTATGCGAGGTGACCAAGTTGAAGCTGCGTGGGAATTGATTATGCCGATATTGAATGCCTGGAACACAAAGGAAAGTTTGAATTTTCCTAATTATCATTCCGGTTCATGGGGGCCCGAACTGGCAGAAGCATTAATTGCCCAAAATGGCTTTCACTGGTTTACACTTCCTTTTGCTAATGACTAAAAGCTGTTGAGGTAGTAGCTAATAAAACAATTTATATTCACTGCTGTTTGGTTAATATGAAGGATTCTTTTAAAATAGGTGATCATGTGAAATGGAATTCTGAAGCAGGATATGTAACTGGAAAAATTATTAAAGTTCATACATCCGATTTCGATTATAAGGGATATACTCACCATGCCAGTCAAGATGATCCCCAATTTGAAATTAAAAGTGACAAAAGCGATCATGTTGCAGCTCATAAAGGAACAGCACTTAAAAAGATTTCAAATGAATGAGCCCAGTTTATCGGTATTTGAAAAAGTTGACGACCTACTTTATTCGTTAGCTGACTATATAGTTCAGGTAGGAAGCAAAGCAATTGCAGAAAAAGGAGAATTTTCCTTTGTACTTTCCGGAGGTAGTTCACCTAAACGATTATATAGATTATTAGCTTCTTCCTATAGAAATAAGCTAGATTGGACAAAGGTGTATTTTTTCTTTGGTGATGAACGTTATGTTCCGGCCAATGATCCGGAGAATAATGCTTTGATGGCAAAGGAAACATTATTCGATCCTTTACAGATACCAAAATCAACTGTTTTTAATATTAACACCTCATTATCACCAGAAGAATCGGCACAACATTATCAAGAAGTAATTGAATCGCATTTTCAAGGAAAGCCCATACGGTTTGACTTAATTCTTCTTGGTTTGGGAGATAATGTCCATACTGCCTCTCTATTTCCTTACACTTCAATATTGACAGAAAAGGATCCGGCAGTGAAGGCAGTTTTTGTCAGCGAATTAGACGCATACCGCATTACTTTTACTGCTCCCTTAATAAACAGAGCAAATCATGTTGTTTTTCTAGTGTATGGAGAGAACAAAGCAGAAGCTGTAAAACATGTGTTTGGAGAAGTACATGACTTTGAAAAGTACCCTGCTCAGTTAATTCACCTCAATCATGGTTCCGTACGTTGGTTCTTAGATGAAGCTGCCTCATCTTTTTAGCTTAATCTAATTAAGCAACTTTTGAAATTACATTCTTGAAAATCAGTTCGGTTAAATGGCGCGAAACTAAGCCATGTGAGCCGTGAAACTAATAATTATTTCATGTGTTAATGGAATATCTGCACAGCAGTATTAGTTCTTTCATGAATTCGTCACTATGTTTATACCACAGATATTATTCATTACTTCCTATCCTCCGAGAGAATGCGGCATTGCCACTTTTTCACAGGATTTGATTGAAGTTTTAAAAACCAAGTTCGGCCAATCTTTTATAATAAAGATCTGTGCTTTGGAAACCGGTACAGAAAAGCATCAATATCCAGAAGATGTTTTTTATACGTTGGATACCTCTCTGGCAGAGGAGTATAACACGTTAGCACAAGAAATAAATGATGATAGGGATATCAGCCTTATCGTTATTCAACATGAATTCGGTTTTTTTTATAAAAATGAAGATGCTTTTGAAAATTTGCTAGCCATCATTAAGAAACCAATTGTTTTGGTGTTTCATACAGTTTTACCAAACCCTGATGATGTTATGAAATTGAGGGTGCAAAAGGTTGTTTCCTTTTGTGAATCTATCGTTGTTATGACCAACAACTCATCCCGATTGCTGGTTGATGATTATGAAATACCTGTTTTTATGATCAATGTAATTCCTCACGGAACTCACTTGGTAAGCCATTATGATAAAAAGTTTTTGAAAAAGAAGTGTGGTTTCGAGGGCCGAAAGGTCTTATCTACGTTCGGGTTATTGAGTGCCGGTAAAAGTATTGAAACAACCATAGCTGCAATGCCTGGTATTATTAAGCAAAATCCTGAAACTTTATTTCTTGTGATTGGTAAAACACACCCCGAAGTTATTAAAAATGAAGGAGAAAAATACCGGCAAATGCTTGAAGAAAAAGTTGCTTCATTGAATTTAGGAGATCATGTCATGTTTATAAACCGATATTTAACATTAAAGGATCTTTTAAATTATTTACAGCTTAGTGATATTTATTTATTTACTTCCAAAGATCCTGTACAGGCAGTAAGTGGGACCTTTGCTTACGCAATGAGTTGTGCTTGTCCGATAATTTCTACCCCCATTCCTCACGCTCTTGAAATGTTGAACAAAGATACCGGAATCATTATTGATTTCGAGAATTCTTCACAATTAGAAGCGGGTGTAAAATTTTTGCTTTCTGACAAAAAGCTAAGACAAAAGATGAGTCTTAATGTATTGCAACGTAGTGTCCCAACTGCATGGGAAAATGTTATAATAGCCTATGCCTTGCTTTTTTCTAAATCAACGAATGAAGGGATTTCATTAAAATGGAATTTACCTGTAGTTAACTTAGATCATATCAAAAGATTAACAACTGATTTTGGAATGATTCAGTTCTCTAAAAATGATCATCCCGATCTTTCTTCTGGCTATACCCTCGATGATAATGCAAGGGCGTTAATTGCTGTGTGTCAACACTATAATTTAGAGCATGACAAAGCAGATCTGCCCTATATTGATATTTATTTGAAATATATACGGTTTTGTCAGCAGGCTGACGGTGCTTTTTTAAATTATGTTGACTATGCGGGGAAATTTACTGAGCAAAATAAAGAAGTTAATCTTGAAGACGCTAATGGAAGAGCAGTTTGGGCTTTGGGATTTACTCTTTCTATAAATGAGTTGCCGGATATAATTAAAGATCAGGCACAGGAACTTTTAAATCGTGCTGTTATACATATACATTTAATAACTTCGCCAAGAGCGATGGCATTTATTATAAAAGGATTGTTTTATGTAAGTAAAATTCAAAACACAGATGAAGTTAATCAACTTATTATTGAATTCGCAGATCGACTTGTTGATTTATATAATAAGGAATCAGAAGAAAAGTGGGAGTGGTTCGAAAGTTACCTTACTTATGCAAATAGCATACTTCCCGAGGCATTGCTATGTGCTTATCAGGTTACCGGTAAACTTCTTTATAAACGAATAGCCAAAGAGTCTTTTGACTTTCTGTTGTCGCAGATATTTAATGATCGTGGCATACGTGTTATTTCTAATAAAAGTTGGTTATATAAAGGAGGAGAACTTGTAAAACATGGCGAACAACCTATTGATGTCGCTTATACAATTCTTGCCTTAAGCAGGTTTTATGATGTATTTCAGGAAGACGGCTATTTTTATAAACGGCAGCTTGCTTTTGATTGGTTTCTAGGAAGAAATAACCTTCATCAAATTGTATACAACCCTTGCACTGGCGGTTGCTATGACGGCTTGGAAAGGTATAATATCAACTTAAATCAGGGCGCAGAATCTACTGTCAGTTATTTAATGGCCAGATTATCACTCGTTGACCGTTAATAAATGAGATTTTAATAAATGAAGTTGTTGTTTTAATATACTGACATTATGACCAATCAAGACGAAAAAATGACCTTTTTTTAAGAATAAATCTGTTTAAATTTGTAAATATAAAAATGACATTATTCATAAGAACGGGAGTCGTTCTTATGGTTTTTTATTTGAGTAAAATCGTCCAAATGAAAAAGTATTTTGTTTCAAACTCTACGGAATCTACCCGTATGTTTAAGAGTGATCTTTTGGAAAGTGTATCCAAAGTTCATTACTCAGTGCCATTATTTGTATACATTCCTGTAATCTTTTATTTAAGTTGGAAGGCATTATCAGTGAATGATATGAGTTTAATTCATTTTACAGGCTGGCTTGTATTTGGTCTGTTTGTCTGGACTATTACTGAATATATTTTACACCGATTTGTTTTTCATTTTGAGCCAAAATCGGAGTGGGGGAAAAAGATACATTTCATTTTCCATGGCGTTCATCATGATTATCCAAGAGATGCTAAACGTTTAGTTATGCCTCCGTCAGCAAGCATACCAATGGCGTTGGCTTTCTATTACTTATTTGAATGGGTACTTCCCATGGGAGCTAATTATGCCTTCTATCCCGGTTTTATCGGAGGTTATCTGGTGTATGATATGACTCATTATGCACTGCACCATGCTAATTTTAAAAGTCCATTCTGGAAAAAATTGAAACGTCATCACATGTTACATCACTATTCTGATCCTACCAAGGGATATGGGGTTAGTTCTGCACTTTGGGATAAGGTGCTAGAGTCTGATTTTACAGAAGACAAAGCGAAAAAGCTTAAAGTTGATTAAGCTTTTTAACTGTAGGCATTTTTATTTCTTTTGCCATTACCTTTAGGTTTTTAGGAAAGTTCCATCCTTTCGCTTAAGTTGTAATTGACTTATTGACCAATAAATCCGATTATTAAACCTTTTTATGCTTCCTGTATTGGGTTACATTTGCAGATGTTTTCTAGGAAATTTTAGTGGCTTAAATTTAATATTGATAATGTGAATTGTAAATTGTTTGTTAATTGCAAGTTTATCAAGAATTATTACGGCAAAAATTGGCATGGAGTTAAATTAGAATTAAATTAGGGACAAAATAAAAATTAATAATAAAGATTAATAAAAATGAAGAGACAAATTCAACCAGCTGATGGTAAACTAGGAATCTTATTGCCTGGTTTAGGGGCTGTTGCAACAACTATGATTGCAGGTGTAGAGGCTATTAAAAAAGGTATTTCTAAACCTATCGGATCTTTGACGCAAATGGGCAATATCCGCTTAGGGAAGAGAACGGAAAACCGTTTTCCTAAGGTAAAGGATTTTGTACCACTGGCTGATTTGAATGATGTAGTTTTTGGCGGATGGGATGTATACGAAGACAATGTGTTCGATGCTGCAATGAATGCAAAAGTTATTGATGCAAACATTTTAAGAGAGGTACGGGCAGAACTGGAAGCAATTAAGCCAATGAAGGCAGCTTTCGATAAGAACTATGTTAAAAATCTGGATGGTACATATATCAAAGAAACTTCAAACAAGTATGAACTTGCTCTGGAACTAATAGAGGATATCAAAAACTTCCAAAAAGATAATAACTGTAACCGTGCAGTTATGGTATGGTGTGGATCTACTGAAATTTATCTTGAAGTTTCAGCTGTTCATCAAACGATTGAAGCTTTTGAGCAAGGATTAAAGGATAGCGATCCGTTAATTGCTCCAAGTATGATTTATGCCTATGCTGCATTAAAAACAGGTGTCCCTTTTGCAAATGGTGCTCCAAACTTAAGCTGTGATATTCCGGCCTTGATCCAACTTTCTAAGGAAACAGGAACTCCAATCGCTGGTAAAGACTTTAAAACTGGCCAGACTTTAATGAAAACCATCTTAGCGCCAGGATTAAGTGCCAGATCACTGGGTATTAAAGGTTGGTTTTCAACAAACATTTTGGGAAATAGAGATGGTTTGGTTCTTGATGATCCGGATAATTTCAAAACAAAGGAAGTTTCTAAATTGGGCGTGCTTGAAGGTATTTTAAAGCCAGGTGATAATCCGGAATTGTACGGAGATCTATATCATAAAATCCGTATCAATTATTATCCTCCTCATGGTGATAATAAGGAGAGCTGGGATAACATTGATATTTTTGGTTGGTTGGGAGCTCCAATGCAAATCAAAATCAACTTTTTATGCCGCGATTCTATTTTAGCAGCTCCGATTGTATTGGATTTAGCTTTGTTTATGGACCTTGCAAAGCGATCTAATCTAAGTGGTATTCAAGAATGGCTTTCATTCTACTTTAAATCCCCACAAACTGCTCCTGGTTTGCCAGCTGAAAATGATATCTTTAAACAGTTAATTAAACTTCAAAATACACTGCGTCATTTGATGGGTGAAGACTTAATCACTCACCTTGGCTTAGATTACTATGAAGACGAAGAGAATTCAGATTCAAAATAAGCAGAAGGTTTTTAAATAACCATGAGAACTATTCAAGAGCGTGTTCAGTTATGTAAATATTCTGCAAACGCTTGTGATGGTTCCATAAATTTATTTCAACCGGATTAGAGAGATAATTTCTAATCCGGTTATAATTTTTAATCTATATTCTATTATAGAGACTCTTATTGATTTTTTATGCATTATGCTATAATTGCAGCTGGAGAAGGTTCTCGTCTTTCTAAAGAAGGTTACATGGGTTTAAAACCCATGGTTTCAATCAAAGGTGAGATGATGATTGACCGGTTAATATCTATTTTTATAGAAAACGAAGCTGAAGCCATTCATGTCATCGTTAATGAAAATTCTGATGAATTGATAAAACATTTAAATGGCCTTTTTCTTCCGGTTCCCCTACATATTATTATTAAAAATACAATTAGTTCACTTCATAGTTTTTATGAGTTGCTCAAAGAAGCTGACGGTGTGGAAGAGATTTGTTTAACAACGACAGATACGATTTTTAATAAAGACGATTTCAGTGCTTATATTCATAAGTTCAAGACTTATAAAGATAGTGACGGATTATTAGCTGTTACGTCCTTTATAGATGATGAAAGTCCTCTTTATATCGAATTTAATGAAGATAAGCGGATTACGAAGATCCTTGATCAATCATTTGAGGGTAACAAATATATATCCGGTGGAATTTATTGTTTGCGAAGAAAAGCTTTGTCGTTGGTACCTGTTGCAATTCAAAATGGAGTGAGCAGAATGCGTAACTATCAAAGACTGTTAATTGATAAGGGACTTGCTTTGAATGCTTATAACTTTACAAAAATTATGGATGTAGATCATGTTTCTGACATTGCCAAGGCAGAGAGATTTTTAAATGACATCGAATATTAGATGGATAAGCTATACTTATTAGGTATTAAAAGAGGAAGTAAGTTTTCTCCCAATCATATTGGTAATGATGAAGCTATTTTTAATCTGACAACTGCTGAGCTTGAAAGAGTTGGTTGTGAAATAGAAGTTTTAACGGAAGAAGAATTTCTCGCAAAGCAGCATATTGATCAGCAATATTTCTTTTCTATGGCCAGGGAAAAGAAGGTAATTGAAAAATTGAAAAAATATGAATCTGCAGGAAAGGTTATTATAAATTCTGGTTTTGGAGTCGATAATTGTTTTAGAACAAATATGACAAAAGGATTAGTTCAAAATAATATACCCTATCCCAAAAGTAATATTGTTTCAACTGCTACTCCTGGTGATAAAGCTTTTTCTGATTTGCCTGGGAAAGGCTTTTGGATTAAAAGAGGAGATTTTCATGCCATTCATAAAGAAGATGTAACATTTGTTGAATCTGAAGAGCAAGGCAGATATATATTGCAGGAATTTAACCTCAGAGGAATCCCTGACGCCGTTATATCTCAAAACTTGTCAGGTGATTTAGTAAAATTTTACGGTATAAGAGGAACTGATTTCTTTTACCTTTTTTATCCCTATGATCATAATCATCATAAATATGCTGAATATGAGAAGATCAACGGGCAAACCTTTCACCATATTTTTAATAAAGATCAATTGAAGTTGGTCGCTGATACTGCTGCTACTGCTTTAAATATCTATATTTATGGTGGAGATGCAATTGTAGATAAAAATGGAAATTTCCATATTATTGATTTTAATGATTGGCCAAGTTTTGCTCCCTGCAGAGATATTGCAGCTCCTTTTATTGCACAATGCCTTTTGGATAATTTTATAATTAATGAAAGAATTAGACCCTAATATGGTTCCTTCCCAACCTAAAGTATCATTTGAAAGTACGCTTAAATCAAATGATACAGAAGAAAAGATTGATATTTATTTTTACAGACCTATTGGATATCAAATTGCTCTTTTTTGCGCAAAGCTTCATATCACACCAAATACAGTAACCATCATCAGTATATTTTTTGGCGTAGCTGCGGGTATACTTTTTTATTATCCAACGCTTTGGATTAACGTAATCGGTATGTTGCTTTTGGTATTTGCTAACTCACTGGACAGCGCTGATGGTCAACTCGCCAGGCTCACAAATAATAAAAGCAGATTGGGAAGGATACTGGATGGCTTCGCTGGAGATTTATGGTTTATTGCTATTCATGTTGCAATCTGTTTACGACTTCAGAATGAGGGATGGACAGCTTGGATCTGGGTATTAGGAGTGGGTGCCGGAGCCTCACATGTATTGCAATCCGCTATGGCAGATTATTATCGAAATGTACATCTGTTTTTTATCAAAGGTATTTCAGGAAGTGAATTAGATAATACGACTGACTTAAAGAAAGATTATGCCGAAAAATCAGGTCAGATGAATTTATTTTCACGCATTTTTGCCAAAGGATATATTAATTATACCAATATGCAGGAGAATCTTTCTCCTAAGCTGCAGCGGTTCTTAAATGTTGTTAAGGAGAAATATCCGGTGAAACTACCTGCACAGTTAATTGAAGAATTTAGAGAATTGAATAAACCATTGATGAAGTACACCAATATAATTCAATTCAACACACGGGTTATCTTTCTCTTCCTGTGGTTGTTTATCGGTCATCCCTGGATTTATTTTATTTTTGATTTAGTTGTTTTAAATGCATTCCTAATTTATATGCGTGTGCGTCAGGAAAAAATAAGTGATTATTTTTATAACCGTTTATCAGTATAGTTCAAGATGAGTAAGATTTACAAAATCATTTTTATGTTTTTGGGTGTCTTTACCCTTGGCTTTATGATCTATAAATTAGGTTTTCAGGAAATTTGGGATAATATAGAAAAAACCGGAGGCTGGTTTATTCCAATTATTGCAAGCTGGTTGCTTATATACATCTTTAATGCTTTAGCCTTCCGTCAAATTATTCAGGAACCTGCTTTGCCTCAAAGTGATTTGCCCTTTTTAACGGTTCTTCGACTCACGGTCACTGGGTTTGCAATAAATTACGTTACCCCATTTGTTGCTCTGGGGGGGGAACCCTATCGTATTCTTGAACTTAAAAAATCGGTGGGTATTCATAAAGCTACTTCATCCGTGCTATTGTATGGAATGATGCACGTTTTTTCTCATGTGATTTTTTGGCTGCTTTCCATTCTGCTAATTTTAGCCGTAATTAAGCTAGATGACATGATGTTGATTGGATGTATAGTGGCCTTTATTATTGGTGTACTGATTGTTATATGGTTTTTAAGGGTTTATAAAAGAGGCATTACAGTAAGTACCTTTAACTTTTTACAGAAGGTCCCTTTTTTAAAGAAGCATGCCGTCAATTTTGTAAAAGAAAAATCAGCGTCTTTAAACGAAATTGATAATCAAATCCGCATTCTATATTCAGAAAGAAAATCAAAATTCTTTCGTGCTTTGTTGTTTGAGATCCTGGCTCGTATTGTTACCTGTGCAGAAATTTACTTTACAGCGGTGGCAATAAATCTTGATATGAGTATTACAGACGCATTGATCATTAGTTCTGCTTCGTCTTTATTTGCAAATATTATATTTTTCTTTCCGATGCAGTTGGGTGTTCGAGAAGGAGGACTTGCATTGGCATTAAAAGGAGTGGGTTTACCTGCAGAAGCAGGTATCTTTATAGGGATTATCATGCGGATCAGAGAAATTGTGTGGATTGCAATTGGATTTGTTTGGATGAGGTTAGCAAGAAAATCAGTAATTAAGCCTCAAGACGTCTTTTAAGCTTAAAAAATAATATTAAATTCTATGATAAAAGGACTTTTATTTGATTATGGTGGAACAATTGATACGAATGGTCTTCATTGGGCAGTTGTTCTTAAAAACACGTACCTGAAATTTAATATACAAATCCCGGACGAGTTGTTCTCTGAAGCGTATTCTTATGGTGAGCGGAGTTTAGCAATAAAGCCTTTGGTTAAACCATCCCATGATTTTCTGGATGTTTTGCGTTTGAAAATAAATGAACAATTTAGTTTTATGCGTAATCAGGGTTTTCATATTGATCTCTCTTATATAGATTTAATTGCAGCACATTGCAACCAGTTTGCACAAGATACAGTTAACGATGCCAAACCTATATTGGAGAAGCTGGCATTAGAATATCCTTTAGTAATGGTTTCAAATTTTTACGGGAATCTTAACACAGTGCTAGCGAATTTTGGCATAAGAAATTTATTTCTTGATGTCATTGAATCAGCGGTTGTGGGTGTAAGGAAACCCAGTTCTGAGATTTATCAGCTGGGAGTAAATCGCTTAGAGCTTCTTCCAAAGGAGTGTATGGTAATCGGTGACTCATTTAGTAAAGACATTCTTCCTGCCAAAGCGGTTGGTTGTTATACCACCTGGCTTAGGAAGCAAGGGTGGGAGGATAGCTCATTGAATACGGAGACTATTGATGTCAAGTCGGATATTGAGATAAATGATTTTAAAGAAATTGAAGTAAGTATTTCTTTATTTAACCAGTCGGTAGTTTCGAAAGTATAAAAAAGTGATTGTTAGCTCTTGGTTTGAGTTTCAATAGAGAAGCCGCCTCGATATTTCGAAGCGGCTTCTTTATTGAAAAAATAAACGGTTATTGATTAAAAGTAAAATTGGATTCCGATACGAGGAGAAAAGAAGTTCGTTCCGATTGAAAAGTCATCCGAACCTGATCCTTTAATATCATTTCCGTCACGGTCTTCCAATCTATAGTGATTGTAAGAAACACCGTTTAAGGCAAACTCAATTCCGATTTTTGAACTTGGAAAGTAAGCAAAACCAGGTGCTAAAGCAACCCCAATTGAAGTTGATGATCCGGTTTTGTCTCCTACTTTAAGTTGCTCGTCAGTTTCTTTTGTATTTCCAAAAGCCATTGGTACCGAAAGTTGTCCAAAGAATTTAAATTTATCGGCAACTGGAACATAGTAACGTCCGAAAGGAGAAACCACAAAAGCTTCACTTTTGCCAACTTCGCTTGCCCTGTCCAATTTGTTCGATTCATAGCCAATTCCGGTTCCTACCGCGATGTTGTCACTCACAAAGTAACCTACGTTTGGAACGATTGAGAAATTATGAGAAGATTTAGCACCCGCTGCATCGGATTTAGACGTACTATAAGAAACATTTCCTCCAACAATAAATTTTCCTTGTTCAGTTTGTGCTTGAGATGAAAATATAACACCTCCTAATAATGCCATTGATAAGATAAGTTTTTTCATTTTTCTTTGTTTGTTTTGTTAAATAATTTCAATCATTTCTTTTGATTGATGTTGAAACAAATATCGCAGTAATTGATTTCTCAAGAAAGGGTTAAATATCGTCTATATTGGTCAAAATGGCATATCGAGTCAATCTGAGAATTCAATGACAATTGGCCCTAAAAGGGCAATTGCCTTAACTTTCTGTTTAAAAGGAAGTTGAGGCAATTGCGACAGGTTGGTATAAAAGAGAACTTCTAAAAGTCTAATTTAAATCGGGCTCTTATTCCCCATTCAGCTACATCCGGGTTATCAAGATAGGTGAAGCGTTTTACAAGATCGACCCTTAAAAGTTTAAATATATTCGCTATCCCTACACTTCCTTCTATATATGGTCCATCATTAAGCGTGTAGGATATCGGGGTTCCAGTAGGATCAACTGGAAACTTATAAAGGTTATTGTGTGTAATAGCAGGGTTATTCTCATCACGTAAATCGCCCCAAAGTGCTTTAAAACTAAATACTTCTCTTAATTTCAACTTTTTGATCAATGGGATTTTATTGAAAAGAAAGCCATTCATATAATATTGCACATTGATAGCAGCATATTGATCACTTATAAACTCCATAAAATTCATTAAGTTGTACGAATTAAGTTGGTATGCATATGTTTGATTTGCACGGTGTATGGAAAGCAAAGGAAAAGGAATATTGTTACCAAAAATATAACCACCTTCAGCAGTTACATCTGCATAACCAAGTTGTGACAGGTAAACACGTTTAAAGATGTTCCCATTTAGATTATGATAATCGTTTTCTCCGTTTAAAAATCCTTTAATTCCCATATTGTAGTTCAAAGTGAATATTGGATATTTGTTATAAATCGGAGTCCGATAAAGTTTTCCTTGATAATATTGCTCATTTGGAGCATAGCGAACCTGAAAATTCAATTCACTTGTATTCAATTCATGAATATCAAGAAGATTGCCATCATTTTCTATTTCCTGATATTTTAAAATTCCAGCCGGACTTTGTTTCCATTTGGTTAGCCCCGCACTATATGAGAAATGGTTTTCATATTCTCTAACATATTGTAAACGGTAAATGTCATTGTAAAGCCAACGTTCATTATTACCACGTTTGAAGGACAAAAGGAAATTATCTTCTTGTACGAATTGGAGATCTTGTCCCGGAATTTTGGTGTCCCGCTGAAAGCTTGCACGTAGGTAATTTCCTGGAAATTTATAAATTGACTTATTATTAAATGAATAGGTTCCGCTTAAAAAGTATTTCCATTTCTCATCTTTGAAACCATAGGCTGCATACGTTTCTGCATAAAACCGTTTGCTGAATTCAGGCGTAGTTCTGCCTCCTAATCTTAAACGAAAGCCTTCTATTGGGTTAAAGCTGTAGAACGTATTTGCAGGTCCCATTTCAACTTTACCAAAATTCTTGTACCCTGCTAACACGAGGGTGCTTATGTCCATAAACCTTCTAAACGAAGGAATCGTTTGAAGCGTGTCAACGTTTTTATAAATAGCGACTTCATTTTTTTCTAAAGGTAATGGCCGGATCTTTTCCCAATACTCTTCTGATTTCTTTTCTTCCGGTTTATAAACAATAACCTCTGCTGGTCCCGAATAAATGCTGTCAGGTTGGGGCTTGTCAAAAATATAGTTATCAAAGTCAACCACTCGCTGGCCGTACATTCCTCCACCTTTTTCCGTGATTGCGAACTCCATGCCCAATGTGCTTTTACTCAGGAAATAACGGCCATCTGCATGTTTATCAAATTCAAGTCTGGCTTCCAAGTCACGCATGAAATTTAAATTAATGTCGTTGTTGACAGTTAAATATGCATTTTGAACTGCATAATGTCCATCTAGCGTAATATAAATCTTGCCTTCGAACAGTAGATCTGCTTTATTACGGGGAATGAAGCTTAATTCAACGAGCCAAGGGTCGTTGGTTTTGATGGTATCCGTTATAAAGAATTTATAAAACGAGGGAGAGCTGTTGGCTATTGGACTCAATAACAGATTTGTTGCTATGGAGATGTTATTATCATAGATATTAATATCTTCATATAAGCGGTTGAAATATGTTGAAAGGCCATCGTTATCAATAAAGCGGGGATCGAATTCAGCTTTCTTGTTAGCCAGAACATACTGTTTCTTTTTTTCAGGATCACCCCGGTAATAAATATCAGATAGTTTTTCTTCCATGTAAGCAGGAAGGGTTATTCTGCCACCGATTTCTGCAGAATCCTGTTCATTAAAAAGGAATTGATACTTTCTAAATATTTTGCGATTTTTGAATTTCTCACTCAAGTTGCTTAACGAAAACGATATTTTCTCATATTGTTCATACTGCACATATTCATGTGCACTCATTTGGTTTTCGTCTTTGTGTTCAATTACCTTTTTGATCAATTGAACAGCCGGATTATCGCGATTGCGATACCTGCCTTTTTTTCCTGTAACAACCACCGCTTCAAGCATATCGGAATTAACATCCATTTTTACGTTAATCACCTGATCTTTACCCGGAACAACATCCATTTCAACTGGTAGATAGCCAATAAAATTGAATTTCAGCTTGCTATGATCGCCTGTCAGTTTGATCGAATAACGTCCATCGTCATCAGCTGAAGTACCTATTGTCGTACCAGGTACAGATATGGTGACATAGGGGAGGGTTTCACCTGTTACTAAGTCTGTTATTACTCCGCGTACATTTGTCGTTTGTGCCAAGACAAGGCCACTTTGAAAAATAAAAATGGAAAGGAGAGTTATTAGTTTGAGTTGTGTTAATTTTAACATTATAAATAGATACTTAAATATTGCAGAAGGCAATATTATACGATTTGAGCATTGTGTTAAATGGGTATAGAAAGAAGAGGAACATCACTTTGGGATGCCATAATGCGAGTCTTACTTCTATGAGTAAGCGATTGCCAGAATCCATAACGTTGAGGAACCATGATTAGTAAATCTGCGTTTATACGTGCTATTTCATTTTTTATTTCATCAATAATTGTTTCCGATTCAATATTTTTATAATAATGAGAAACTCCTTCTAAGGCATCTGTAATTGGTTCGGTATCTACGATTTCATTTGAGTTACTCTCAAGTTTTCTTAAGTTGTTTTGGACATGAAATATTTCTACCTCGGCATCCATGATAGCAGCAACATCTTTAATTTCATTCAAAATCCGAACATTGATACCCCTTAGAACATCGCAGGCATATAAAATCCGTTTTATTGGACGGAAGCTTACACCATTTGGTATTGCTAAAACGGGGAATCTTAATTTTAGGATGGCAGTTGTGTTGGAGTTTCCAAATAAATCCTGATCTAATGAATGAGCACTTGTGCCCATAATGACCATCTTAGCTTCATGTTTAGTAAATAAGGTATTCAGCTCATCCCCCAACTGAACAAAGCTGGATTCGTATTCAACTTCAACTGAATACTTTTCAGAAAGTTCAATTGCCCTGGTTTTGAGAGCTTGGGTGTTGTTCTCAAGGAGTTCTTTAAAAACAGAAGCTGGTAAACGTGCATTCGAAACATGTAATGGTATGCTAAAGGAATTAAATAATAACACCTTTGTTTTCATAAGCTTTGCAGCTGAACAAGCATATTCTGCAGCATTCTCTGCTTCTTTCGAAAAGTCTGTAGCAACAATTAATGTTTTCATAGTAAATTTTATTATTTGTTTAACATTGCGTTATCCAATCCGCTTCTTGAATAAACCGTTTTGCAGGCAGATATTAATTTATTGATTGCCTCATCAATTTGACCAAACGTATGAGTAGCCATTAATGAAAAACGAATCATTGATTCTTCTGCCGGCACTGCCGGGGAAACAACGGGGTTTACGAAAACTCCATTTTCCAACAGGGTTTTTGTGACTAAAAATGTCTTTTCATTATTTCCTATGTATATAGGAAGAATCGGGCTTTCACTGATTCCTAAATTAAATCCATTTTCAATGAGTAATTTTTTTGTATAGTTGGTATTTGCCCAAAGGTTGGTAATATGCTGAGGTTCTTTTTGAATAAGTCTTAAAGCTGCCAAAGCACTGGCAACCGATGTTGGTGTCATGCTTGCACTAAACATAAGCGAGCGTGCAGCATGTTTTAAATACTCAATTGTAGCAGCGTCACTCGCTATAAAGCCTCCTAATGATGCCAGCGATTTACTGAATGTGCCCATTATTAAGTGAGTGTCGTTAGTCAAGCCAAAATGAGACGATGTCCCCGCTCCCTTTACGCCAATTACTCCTAGGCTATGGGCATCATCGACCAGAACAGAAGCGCCGAACTCAGCAGCAAGTGATTGAAGCTCCGGTAGTTTTACAATGTCTCCCTCCATGCTAAAAATACCATCCGTAGCAATGAGTTTAAGTGCATCTTCCGGAATTGAAGACAGCTTTTTCCTTAAATCTGCCATGTCATTATGAGCGTATTTAAGAACCTTGGAATAGGAGAGACGACTTCCGTCAATTAATGAAGCATGGTTTCTTTCATCAAGCAAGATATAGTCATTTCTTCCGGTAAGGCAAGACAAAGCACCTAAATTGGCCTGAAAGCCCGTACTAAATAAAATAGCGCCTTCTTTTCCAGTATATAAAGCTAGCTCCTCTTCAAGTTCCTCGTGTATATCTAAAGTCCCATTTAAAAAACGAGATCCAGAGCAACTTGAACCGTATTTTTCCAGGGCTTTTCTTGAAGTTTCTATGATAAAGGGATGATTGTTTAATCCAAGATATGAGTTTGAGCCAAACATCAGAACTCGTTGTCCATTTATTTGAACTTCAGTATCTTGAATAGATTCGATCGTCTGAAAATAGGGATATAAACCTTTTTTCTTAAGCCTGGTCGACTCTTCAAACTTTGAAATCCTTTTATGTAAATTGTTTATCATAAGCAAAGCTCATTATAAGAAATGTGGAACTTTTATAGATGTTTTAACGCTAAATTTTAATGATGCAAATATCGTGTTAATTAAGTGTTAAAAAAGTCTTGATTATCGTATATGTTGGTCAAATAGTCGTTTTTAGAAAAGAATACATTTATCAGACAAAAGCTTAAAAGGTGCCGGTTAAGGCACCTTTTAAGACAGGAGATTAATTAAGAATACCTATTATTATAATTATCATTGTTCTAATGTAACATGTCTTTATGTTCATCTGGATTGTAACTCGCCTGAAGTTCAGCAAGTTTTTTCTTGCCGTAGGCTATTTTTGTAATTAACACAAACAATACCGGAACGATAAAGATTGCAAGTATAGTCGCTACAGTCATTCCTGATGCAACTGTCCAGCCAATCGTTTGACGCGAAACAGCACTAGCACCGGAAGAGAAGATCAAAGGTAAAACACCTAAAATAAAGGCTAAGGAAGTCATGACGATTGGTCTTAACCTCAGTTTAACCGCTTCAATGGTTGCAGCAATTAATTCCATTCCCATATCAACCCGCTCTTTTGCAAATTCAACAATTAAAATCGCATTTTTAGCCGATAATCCAATCAATGTAATTAATCCAATTTGGGCATAGATATTATTGTCAAGGTATGGCAAAAATGTAAGTGCCAATATTGCACCAAATAACCCGAGAGGCACACTCATCAAGATAGAGAATGGAACTGACCAGCTTTCATACAAAGCAACCAGTAATAAAAATACTACTACAATGATTAATGCAAAAATAGTCCCTGTTGCAGCGCCTGATTCCTTTTCCTGATCACTCATCCCCGAAAAGCTATAGCTATATCCTGAAGGTAAGGTCTGTGCTGCTACTTCCTCTAAGGCTGTAAGGGCATCCCCACTACTATAGCCCTTCATGGCGCCGCCACCTATTTCGATCGATCTGAATAGATTAAAGTGATTGATAATGGAAGGGCTTTCTTCCTTATTATAAGATACCATCGTACTTAAAGGTACTGTTGTGCCTTCTATATTTGTAACGTATAAATTGTTTAAATTTTCAATATTGCTTCTATAGTTGGTATCGGCCTGTGATACAACCCGGAAGTTACGTCCATATCTTGTAAAATCATTGATATAGCTACTACCAAAATTAGAGGCAATGGCACTGTATACAGAACCAATCGATACACCCATCTTTTTCACCTGGTCGCGGTTTACATGAACTTTATAATTGGGAGTATTTGAGCTAAACAAGGTATAAGCCATACCAATTTCCGGACGCTGATTGGCAGCACCTAAGAACTGGCCAGCTATGCCTTCAAAATCCTTTATATCTCCGGTTTGGTGCTCTTGAATTTGCAGGGTAAATCCACCACTAATACCCAATCCTGGAATTGGAGGAGGCTGGACTGCTAAAACCGATCCTTCTTTATCCGCAGCAAACTCTTGAGAAACACTTCCTATAATATCCACTACTCCTTTGTCCCGTTCGCCCCAAGGTTTCAATTGAACAAAGAAGGTAGCAGCATTTGATTTAAAAGAACTATTAAGGATGTTAATACCTGTAATCGAAGTAACCCCAGCAATTTCAGGGTTTTTTTCACGGATGGTTTCCGAAATTCGATCTACGAATGCCTGTGTACGTGCAGTCGAAGATCCTTCAGGAAGTGAAGCTCCCATTATAAATACCCCAGCATCCTCGTTCGGAATAAAACCAGATGGTTTTGCTGAAAACAAAGCGAGCGTTCCCACGTAAATACATACTAAGAAGATCATCACCAATGGCGTTTTCTTTAAACACCATCTTACATTATCAGAATATTTATAGGTAACCCTTGCAAACCAGGCATTAAATTTATAGAAAAGTCTATTCAATCCTTTAGAATCTTTATTTAAAGCAGTTGGTCTTAAAAGCATTGCACAGAGCGCAGGTGTAAGAGAAAGGGCAACAAATGCAGATATCAAAACAGAGATCGCAATTGTAATTGCAAATTGCTGATATAACTGACCAACCATTCCCGGAATAAATCCAACCGGAACAAATACGGATGCTAATATTAAGGCAATGGCAATTACCGGAGCAGTGATATCCCGCATCGCTTTTTGAGTCGCTTCTTTCGGAGAAAAGCCCTGGTCAATATAATGCTGTACGGCTTCTACGACGACGATGGCATCATCCACCACAATACCGATGGCTAATACAAAACCAAACATCGTTAATACGTTAACTGAAAAGCCTAATAATGTAAAGAATATAAATGTTCCAATGATGGAGACAGGAATTGCCAATACAGGAATCAACGTTGCTCTCCAGCTTTGAAGAAACACAAATACTACAATAGTAACTAATAGAATTGCTTCAATTAAGGTGTGTACAACAGAACTGATGGAAGCGTTAACGATAGACACAGTTTCATATCCAATTACATAATCCATGTCAGGAGGAAATGATTGTTTTAAATCGTCTAATGCCTTATAAATTCCATCTGCTGTTTGAACTGCATTCCCACCAGGGGTTTGCATAATACCCATCATGGAAGCAGGGTCGCCATTTATTTTTGAGCTTATGTTATAAGCGAACTGGCCTAATTCTACACGGGCAACATCTTTTAAATAAACAGGAGAACCATTCAAGGCTGTTTTTACGATAATATTCCTGAACTCCTCTTCGGTTGTAAGGTCACCATCTAAAATTACTGAATATTCGAAAGTCTGATTCTGTTGCTGAGGTGGCCCACCTACACTACCTCCTGGCATACGTGTATTTTGTTCTTGAATAGCAGCAGAAACTTCAGCTGGTGTAATACCCATGCTTGCCATTTTTGCAGCGTCCATCCATATCCGCATACTAAAAGGCTGTCCAAAAGCCATTACGTCCCCAACGCCGGGAACACGCATCATCGCATCTTTTACGTAAATATTTACGTAGTTTGCTAAGAATTGTTCGTCATAGGTGCCATTTGGTGAAGTTAAACCTAAAACCATTAACATGTCTGAATTGGCCTTTTTGGTTACAACACCTAAACGTCTTACTGGCTCTGGCAGAGATGGTTCTGCAATCCCAACTCTGTTTTGTACGTCAAGAGCAGCTACATCGATATCGGTTCCTACTTCAAAAGTTACCGTAATGCTTGAACGACCATCAGCGGTACTTGAAGAGGTAATGTATTTCATCCCTGGAGTACCATTGATTTGACTTTCTATAGGTGTAGTAACTGTCTGCTCAACCGTTTGGGCATCAGCTCCTGTATAGTTCGAAGTAACGGTAACGGTAGGAGGGGCAATATTAGGGTATTGACTAATTGGTAACCCTGTTAAAACAATGGTACCAACCAGAACAATAAGTATTGAGATGACGATGGCCATGGCCGGTCGCCTGATAAAAATTTCGGATATCATAACGCTTTACGAATTTAAATACAAAATTATTTTGTTGCCGATGAATCAGCCGGAGCTGTAGAAGCGCCTGGGCTTGGTTGAACTACTGCGCCCGGACGGAGTTTCATAATTCCCTCTGAAACAATAACTTCACCTTCTTTTAAGCCTTCTTTGATTACGATTCTGTCTTTTACTTCACTTCCAAGTTCAACTATACGCTGTTCAACCTTGCTACTATCACCCACAACGTATACTGAATATTTACCTAATTGTTCAGATACTGCTTTATGAGGAATAATGAGCTGCGGCTCGGGTGCTTTATTCGCGACTTTAACATTGCATGTCATGCCCGAAACAAGAACTCCTGATGGATTTGGATAGCTGATTCTTACTGTAATAGTTCCTGTTCCCGGATCAACTGCTCTGTCAACGGCAACAATTTTTCCATTCAAAGCATATTCATTTCCATTTTGTTCAATACTGAAAACAGAATCACTAATGGATTGTCCGGGATTTTTCTGTAATTCCAGAAAACGCTGAATATCGCGTTGATTTACAGAAATATCAACAGCCATTGGATCATTTGTAGAAACAGTATTTAACAAAGTTGTTCCCGGGCTAATTAGCGCACCTAATTTTACTTGCGATATACCAATTGTTCCGGTTAAAGGGGAAGTAATTACAGAACGATTTAAATTTGCTTGTGCGGTCGCTAAGTTTGCTTGTGCGGCTGCAACCTGAGAAGAGGCATTGGCCAGATCTGTTAGTGCATAGTCAACACGTTGTTTAGCTATTGCGTCCTTTTCTGCCAGGTTTGTATAGCGGTCAGCATCTTTCTGTGCTTTAGATTGGTTGGCTTTTGCCATTTCTAAATTTGCCTTTGCAGAGTTGTATGCAGCCTGATAGTTGGTACGGTCAATTTCATATAATCGTTGGCCTTTTGTAACTTTCTGACCATCCTTTACATAAATACCCGTAATGTATCCACCAACTTCGGCGCGAAGTTCCACTTCATCTAAAGCTACCACCACACCTGGATACCTATCCGTTGTCGTAACACTCTCCTTTGATACAGTATACGTTGTCACTGGCATTGGAGGAGGAGCGCTTTGTTGAGCCGCTTGATCTGAATTTCCACAAGAAGCAAGAAATGCAGAACTTAAAATTATTATACCTGATTTTATCGAGTTAAAGTTCATTGCTATTTATTATTGATTTAAAGAAATGGTGCTTAAAGAAATGGTGCCTAATGCTTGTTTTACATCCAGTTTTGCTGAAAGTAAACTATAAAGAGTATTTAGATAATTAAGCTGAGCTGTCCTTAGATCAGTCTCGGAAGTCATTAAATCCAAATATGCCTTGATACCTTCATCGTATTGTAGTTTGATTGTATTATAAACCTCTTCAGAAATCTCAACATTCTGCTTTGCTGTTTTCCAATCGTTTAGATTTGCTTTATAAGAAGCCATTGCAAGCTCATATTGGCTACTGATTTGATTTTTAGCATTTATAAGATCTAAATCAATACGTTCTTCCAAAAGTTGTGATTTCTTGATTTCCTGAATTCTTCTGGTCCCGGTGAAGATTGGGATGGATAATCGTAAGCCAACAATAGATCCTGGAAATGAACGGTTATATAAATCCCCAAAATTATCATTGTTATAAGCCCAACTATAGTTAATGAATCCTGAAAGATTAGGTAAGAACTGTAACTTGTTGTAGTTTGTGTTTATCTGCTGGAGCTGTCTTTGAGTTTGTAACTGACGATATTCAACCCGGTTTTGATAATTCAACATATCGGTCGTATCCAATAGGACGCCTTGCTCCATTTCTTGCCCGTTAAAAGATAAACTGATATCTTTTTCAGGCTGATAACCAATTAAAGCTTTTAAATAAGCGTATTTATATTTGAGTAATTCAGTAGTACGTTTTAGATCCGCTTTTGAATTACTTAAGCTTATCTGAGCTCTTTGAAAGTCTGTTTTATCCACTAACCCCACTTCATATTGTGCCTTTGCATCCTGGAATTGTTTTTCAAGTCGGTTAATGTTTTCAGAAATAATTTCCAGCTGTTCCTGACTGGTCAAGATGTCATAATATGCTTTACTAACCTCAACGATGGTGCTTATGCTTTGATTCTCTGTGTTGAGATCATATTGTTCGCGATAATACTTAGCAGATTTTGAAGCCTGGATTAATCCCGCATTTAAAATCTGCTGATCTGCCTGAAGAGTAATTCCCGACGAGTTTCTCGAACCCATAGAGATATAAGAAGTTTCATCCCCAATAGTTAACGGGCTAACCTGTTGTTTAATAGTATGATTAAGATCAGCATTTGCAGTTATTTGAGGTAACCAACCTGAAAGCGCTGATTTAATATCACGCTCACCAATTTCTTCATCTATTAAAGCTTGTTTAACTTCAGGTTTATTTTCCAAAGCATATTCCACAAGTTGCTGCAAAGTAGCATTTTGAAGGGTTGGCGTGTTTTGATTCGTCTGTGCATTGAGTATCGCGGGCATCAAAATGGGTATAAAGCCCATAAGCACAAAGATTGATTTACAAATTTTCATTAGTTTTCGATTGTTGTTTAATGTGATGAAAGCCATAACCTGACAGTTCATAAGATCTTTCATGCTTTTGTGTCTTACTAAAAATTGAAGTGCAAAGGACGTCAAAAATCGCGCCTAAAAAAGGCTTGATTATCGCTTGTTTTGGTTGAATTGTCGTATTTATCTTGAAATTAGATTAAACTGACAAATGACGGATTGGATTGGGCGGGTCTAAAACGGAATGATTGACCAATTTTTACGATGTCTTGACCTTTTAACTTACTGCACATTCGCTATCTTTGCTGCCGGTAAAATTGATTTATGTTAAGACCTTACAAAGGTCAGTAAAAAAAATCAACAGAGAGGTAATTATTTTAAACATAGAAAAATAAATTCTATTAAATAGAATAATAGTAAGTGGTAAATCAGACTAAAATTGTGAACTATATAAGTTCGTGAATGACCAATCTGCTGAATGCTTAATCAGTGCATAGAATATCAAAAATTGTTTAAGAATCGGCCTGAAAATAAGCTGTTTGTGGCTAATCTATTTTTTGAAATGGGGTTTGATGGTCTATTTGCGGCAACTATTAAATAAATAAGTAATGAGTAATATAATAAAAGCTTCGAGTGAAATATTTCAAATAGCAGATGTAAACCATAGCAAAGTAAAGTTTGGACATACCGTGCTTAATGGCTTTTCAATTTTAGAAGAATTTAATATTTGTAAAGGAACCGATTTGAAAAGTCATTCAAGGCCTGACTTTATGTCCATCTTTATTATTACGAAGGGCAAGGGAACAATAAACTTGAATATGGAGGAAATAGATATTAAGGAAAATAGTTTAATCCATATCGCTCCCAATACGTTAATAGGGGCCCCTCCGGAAGATCAGTTTTGTACGGTGTCGGGTGTGAGTTTTACCACCGACTTCATAACAGAGATCGGGATGCCTGAGCGTACTTCTGATATCTTTCATTATTTCTCTTCAAAATTCTTTCCTGTTTGGGACCTAGAGCCGGAAGATACAGCCTTGGTAAAACGCCAAATCCATTTGTTAATGGAACGTACTAAAAAATTTGCAACTCATCCTTTTGGCAAAGAAATCCTGATTCACGGTTTTTATATCTTTCTCTTTGAGATAGGAGCATTGGGGCAGAAATATTCACAGATGACACGCTTGACGTTCTCTCGTCAGGAAAGTCTTGTAATTAAATTTAGTAATTTAGCACAACAACAATTTAGGGAAGTTCGCACGATTAAGAAGTATGCAGACCAGTTAAATGTGTCTGCAAAATACCTTACCGAAGTAGTAAAAGAATTTTCAGGTAAAAATGCTAGTGAAATTATAAATGATCTTGTTATCTTGGAGGCAAAGTTTTTATTGAGTAGATCTCAATTAAGTATTGGGGAGATTGCAGAGAGCCTGCATTTCAGTGATCAGTCCTTTTTTGGGAAATATTTCAAGAGACATACGGGAGTTTCTCCCAAAACATATCGTGAATCCAAGTTTTAAATTAAGTGAATGAAATACATTAAGTTATCCTCTGTTCTTTTACTAGTAATAATATTTCGTTTATCCGCTTTTTCGCAACAAGACAGCATTCCTGTAACTACCATTGTGGAGAAAAACACCAAACAGGTCACCGAAGTTCCTTATGAAAAAGTCTATTTGCATTTTGACAAACCATATTATGCTGTTGGAGATACGATGTGGTTCAAAGCCTATCTGACATCTGTCCAAAATATTCCCTCTCCTTTAAGTAAAATTATTTATGTAGATGTTTTAACAAGTAAAGATTCTCTTGTCGAAAGCTTGAAAATTCCAGTAGTAAATAGTGTTGCCCATGGCAGCATTCCAATTTCCCCTTTTTCCTATAAACAGGAAAATTACCATATTCGTGCTTACACAAAATGGATGCTGAATTTCAATTCCGATTATTTTTTCACTAAGAGTTTACCCATCGGTAATTCCATTAACAAAGATTTATCTACTCACATTACTTTTGCCAGAACGGCTACTGATAAGAACGTGAAAGTAACTGCTAAAGTTGAATTTAAGGACGAAGATAATCGGCCGTTAGCGAACAGAAAGGTAAACTGGGAAGTGATTGTGGATTATGACCGGATCAGTAGGGGTAAAGGAGAAACAAATGCCAACGGGATTTTGAATGTTGAGTTTGGAAGTTCAAAAAACGTAGATCTGAAAACGGGTCAATTGTTGGTTACAATTGATGCAGGTAATAATAAAACTCTGAAAACATCCTTTCCGTTAACAACAGCCGCTTTGGAAAATGATATTCAGTTTTTCCCGGAAGGAGGGGAACTGATCGCTGAATTGCCTTCTCAAGTTGCTTTTAAAGCAATCCGTTCTGATGGACTGGGGGTAGAAGCGAAAGGTGAAATTGTGGATTCAGAAGGAACTGTAATAGCAAAGATAAGTTCTCAACACTTGGGGATGGGTAAGTTTACTTTCACACCGGAAAATAATAAAACGTATTTTGCGAACGTAAATTTCTCAGACGGGACTAACGGAACTTTCAAATTGCCTATGGTAAAGCCAGAAGGGATTAGCCTTTCTGTGGACAATACTGATACGACAAACGTAAAGGTTACAATTCTTGCTAATCGTGCTTATCTTGAAAAAAATCATAATACAGGCTTTTATATTGTTGGCCGAAATGGAGGAGTTATTTATTATGCTGCACAAAGTGTCCTTCGGAATCAGGAATATAAAGGTGCTATTCTCCGGAAAAACTTTCCAACGGGAGTTGTCCAGCTAAGTGTTTTGTCTGCATCCGGAAAGGTGTTGAGTGAGAGAATTGTTTTTAACAGACAAGCTGATTCATTAAAAATGAATTTGACAGCTGATCTTCCTAAATATAAACAGAGACAGAATGTAAAGATGAAACTGAATGCGGCGAGTCTGGACAAACCTGCATTGGGTAATTTTTCTGTAGCTGTCATTGATGAAAGCAAAGTTCCGGTTAATGAGAATGAAGAAGTTACAATATTGAGTAGTATGCTTTTAAGCTCCGATATTGAAGGCTATATTGAAAAGCCCAACTATTACTTTTATGCTGTCAATAATAAAAAGCTGGAGGATTTAGATCTGTTAATGCTAACGCAAGGATATAGAAGATATCTTTATCAGGATATTATAGCCGATAAGCTTCCGAAAGTTACATTTCTACCGGAGCAGGGTTTAGCCATTTCGGGAATAATCAGAAGAAAAGATGGAATGCCTTTAACGAATGGAAGATTACTTTTGCAGATACCAGACAGATCTTTTTATAAAGATGGGACGACTGATGATAAAGGACGGTTTATTTTTAATAATCTGGTTTTTCAAGATTCAGTAGAAGTAGTGGTCAATGCACGTAATAACCTGAACTCTGATAACTTAATGATCAATATAGACGGGGAACCCTTTCCTGCAATTGATTCGAACATTAATGCTCCTGACGAAATTTTAAATTTAGATAGCGCTCTGTCTACTTATCTTCAGAATAACAAATTACAAAATAGTTCAGGGTTTTTATTAAAGGAAGTAGCAGTTGAAGGACGTGCCGCGAAAAGGCCAAGCCATTCGGATCATGCTTCGCTTACAGGCTTAAGTATGCAGGCTGATTACCTTATTAAGGGAGAACAGTTTGCTGGTTGTAATAATCTGTTAAGCTGCTTATCTACCGCTTTAGGGCTTACATATGTAGATAATACGTTATATTTAAGTCGGGCATATAATTCAGGGAGCCGGCTTCCTGTTGAAATCTATGCCAACGGAATGCCTGTGGATATAAGCTACCTTTATAGTATACAGCCGGAAGGCATCGAATCTATTGAAGTTTTTAACAACGATGGATTAACAGGAATAAATCAGCGGAGCAATACACAGGGTGTTGTTGTTATTAATATGAAGGAGGTTAAGAAAGTGAAAATGACCAGGCAAGAAATTAAGGACCTTTTTCCACCAACGAATGTGATGAATTTTTCTCCAAAAGGCTATAGCGTTGAGAGACAGTTTTATGTACCTAGGTATACAGGTCCGAGAACTTCTTTGCAATCGAAGGATAACCGATCAACTATTTACTGGAACCCGATTCTTTTAACTGATGAGAATGGAAATGCTGAATTTGATTACTTTACTGCAGACGATAAAGGGACCTATCGGGTAGTTGTGGAAGGACTGGATGAGGATGGTTATATAGGAAGATCTGTTTATCACTTTGAAGTGGAATAGTAGTTAAGACAAAGTAGTTAGATACGATTGGATCGTGCAAAAAAAATAGTAGCAGAAGTTAACCTGCTACTATTTTTTTGCGTTACGCTTTCTGTTTATATCCTTAATTCAATGAAGCCGGTGTTTGAGTTTGAACCTCATAGTCATTCGTTGGTTTCCTTGCCCAGGAGTAATCATTCAGATTAAGGTTTTCAAAATTCGGTGTAAAGCTATCGGGTCTACTGATAGACATAAGCATACTGAAAGATTGAGGATAAGGCTTTTTTAACAAACTTCCGGTTGGAATATACGGGTAAGTATCTAAATAGGTATGAACCTCTTTAGGCGAAACTCGGCGATTTATATGTGCACGATGAATTTTGTCAGGTTGTTTGATACCTGCAGCACCCATTAGTTCACATGCACTCTTAATTGTTTCATAATGAAAATTAGCAACTCTGATATTTTTATTTGCAACTACCAAACCCTTTGTTAATCTTGGATCTTGAGTGGCAATGCCGGTAGGACATTTATTTGTATTGCATTCCAATGCCTGAATACAGCCAAGAGCCATCATCATTCCCCGGGCGCTATTACATAAATCAGCTCCCAGTGCAAAATGTTTAACCAGATCAAAGCCGGTAACAATCTTTCCTGCAGCAATAATTTTAATGTGTTTTTTTATACCAAATCCTGTTAAGGAATCGTATACAAAAGCCAGCGCACCCCGTAATGGCATCCCCACAGAGTTTGAAAATTCCAGCGGAGCAGCACCTGTTCCACCTTCTCCACCATCTACTGTGATGAAATCCGGATAGATTTCAGTTTCAACCATTGCCTTACAAAGCGCGATGAATTCTCCTTTTTGGCCAATACAAAGTTTAAAACCGATTGGTTTTCCGCCTGATAAAACACGCAATTGTTTAATAAAAGCTACCAATTCCAATGGTGTGGTGAAGGCACTGTGAAAAGGAGGGGAAGCAACATCTTTACCAACTTCAACATCACGAATACGTGCGATTTCTTCATTTACCTTTGCACCTGGTAGTAGCCCGCCATGTCCGGGTTTTGCTCCCTGCGATAGTTTGATTTCTATCATTTTAACATTTGGAGTCGCTGCTTTCTCAGCAAACCGTTCCGGGTTAAAACGACCGTCCGGATAACGGCAGCCAAAATATCCGGTACCAATCTGCCATATAATGTCACCACCTCCGGCAATATGATAATCGCTTAAACCCCCTTCGCCTGTATTATGTGCAAAACGTCCTATTCTTGCACCCTCATTTAGCGCAAGAACCGCATTTTTGCTTAAAGAGCCGTAACTCATCGCTGAAATATTGAAGACGCTCGCTGAATAAGGTTCTAAACAATCAGGTCCACCAACCGTTACCCTTGGCAATTCAGTGATATTATGCGTATCAAGAGCGTTTATGCTATGGCTTAACCATTCATAATTATCATCATAAACGTTTAGCTGGGTTCCAAAAGGCGTAGTATCGATTTCTTTTTTTGCGCGCTGATAAATTACACTGCGGCTTATCCGGTTAAAAGGCTTGCCATTGGTGTCACTTTCAATAAAATATTGGTAAATTTTAGGCCGTAAATCTTCCATAACATAGCGTAAACGCCCAAGGATTGGAAAATTTCGACGGATTGCCCTTTTTGGTTGTATAATATCAACAACTCCTATATATATTAAAGGAACAATAATAACAAGTGACCATAAAATAGGTAGCCACCACATGGAGATCAAAAGAACTGCAATCACTATCGATGCAGATAATAAAATGAAATTTCTTCTCATAATAAACAGATCCTAATTTGCCTGCAAAAGTAGCTAACCTTTTGACATTTTGCTAATTTTAGATGTTATTGTGACTTGATTATTATCATTTTAATAATTTTGTGTTTTTGATGGAATTTCTTAATTTCAAAAAGCGCGAATGAAGGCATATAGAAGCATTTTTAATAATAGCTTTGAAATGCAAAAAAATGAAGTTAATTGTGAAAAAAATATATTTTTTCCTCCTTTTTTAATAAGATATCACTAATATTGTAACTCATTAGACTTCGTAGCTCAGCTGGTAGAGCAACTGACTCTTAATCAGTGGGTCCAGGGTTCGATCCCCTGCGGGGTCACAAAAATTCAAATCAAAACGTACAAAACCCTGCAATCACATGATTAGCAGGGTTTTTGCTTTTACAGGGATACCAAAGGATGCACTGGTTCGCCTATTTATACTCTTATTGATCGAAAGCAGAATAACAGATTTTTCGCCCCAGTTAATTGCTTGATTTTCTTTTTCTCCACCAAAATCTTATTAAAAAGATAAATCCAGTTATAATCAAAATGAAAGGCCAAATATTAATTAAGCCCACTATAAACCATACCAGGTTATTCCAACCATTTGAAAACCCCTCTGTAAATCTATTTTCATAGGCTATTGAAGTGGGATTAGTTTTGTAATAAGTAATTGTAATAGTTGAAAACGATGACTGGTTGTTTAAATATTGCAAGCGACCCTCTATTGATTCTATATCAGCCCTAAGCGCACCAATTTGCTTCTCAACTTCCAGTATTTCAGATACTTTATTGGCTTTCTTTAATAAATCGCGATAGCGTTGTTCCAGTTCTTTTTTCGTTTTAAGCCTAGCTTGTACATCCAAAAACTCCTCGGTTACATCCTTAATTCGAATGTCCTTATTATCCAATCTTTCAACTCCTTTTATAGCGTCACTTATAAAGTGATCAAACTGTTGAAAAGGTATTCGGATTGTGAGCATGTTTTCAAGTTTATTGCTGTGTTTATTTTCCTTTTCTGAAGATATATAGCCTTTATAGGTTTTAACAGCTGAGTCGATACGTTTCCGTGTTTGCAATAAATCCTCAGTTTCAAAAGTAAGCTCGCCTTCTTTTATTAATTTTCTCTCCGTGAACTCTTGTGGTGGAGATGGCGCAGATAATTCAGCCAGTGGCGGCGGCTCCATTAGTATTACTTCATTTTCAACGATTCCTCCATAAGATGCGAGGTCTTTGCTAGCATTCTGGTTACAAGAGGTGAATGCAATCGTAATGCAAATAAATAGAACACTTTTTAACAAGCTTAATCTTTTTTGGGATTTCATATTAAAGGCTATTAGTTTAAATGAGGATGCTTTGTTCAAAAGAATTCCATAACGGGTGTTATAACTAATGAAAGTTACATAAGCTATTGATAACGGGGGTAAGGATAAGTTTGTCAAGTGCAGTTAAAGGACAACCATATACTAAAACTTGATCGATCCATTATTTGGAAGCGATGAACAGCCCTGATACCTTTGCTATTAATGAAATTAATACTATTTTATTATCGTAAATTGATCTTATTAGTTCATAGGTTATACTACAATTTTAAAACAACTAAATAAAATGGGACACGATCATGGACACAACCATACACATGGTGCAAATAAAAAAATATTAGCGATAAGCTTAGGTATCATTACGTTATATATGGTCGTCGAGGTCATAGGCGGACTTCTCACAAATAGTTTAGCCTTATTAGCAGATGCAGGGCATATGTTAAGTGACGCCATATCGCTGGCAGTCGCATTATTAGCCTTTACATTTAGTGGACGGGCCGCCGATTACAGCAAAACATATGGATACAAGCGATTTGAAATATTAGCAGCTGTTTTAAACGGGGTGACGCTTGTGTTGATTGCGATATACATATTCTATGAGGCAATCGATCGGTTTCAAAATCCCCCCGAGATCGCTTCAAGCGGCATGTTAATCATTGCTACCATCGGATTACTGGTTAACATACTTGTTGCCTGGATTATGATGCGCGGAGGCGATGTTGAGGAGAACCTGAATATGCGGGGAGCATACATGCATGTGCTAAGCGATATGTTTGGTTCCGTTGGCGCTATCATCGCGGCATTACTTATCATGTTCTTCGGCTGGGGCTGGGCGGATCCGTTAGCTAGTGTCATTGTTGCCGCACTCGTATTACGCAGTGGATATATAGTTACGAAAGCTGCTGTTCACGTATTGATGGAAGGTACACCACAGAATGTAAATATGGAGAAAGTAATTGAGACCATCAAAAATTCACAAGGCATCGTTAGCGTCCACGACTTGCATGTGTGGTCAATCACAAGCGGGTTGAATGCATTGTCCTGTCATGCTATTGTAGATGAGCGGATGTCCATCTACGAAAGTGAACAGATATTACGGCGAATCGAACACGACTTGGAACACCAAAACATCCACCATGTAACCATCCAATTAGAAACGGCTGCCCACCTGCATGACAATTCGGTTTTATGTAAAATACAAGCTGAATCCCCGGGACACCAGCATGTACACTGATAAGTGCCTCCCTAATTTTAATATATTTGTTTAAGAGATACGATTTTAATTTATACTAAAATAAACAAAAGGATGATAGTTGAAACTACTGATTGGAATAAGTTCAAATACCTTTTTAAACGTCAAGATATTCCTGCCAAAACAATGCTTTTACTTGAGGGAGAAATTTCAAACAATGTTTATTTCATAGAAAAAGGTTGCTTACGAACGTGGTTCAATAATGACGGTAACGACATAACTACTCAGTTTTTTTTCGAGGGAGACAGTGTTTCTTCTATTGAAAGTTTCAGAACAAATCAACCCAGCCTGTTTAGCATTGAAAGCATAGAGCCCTGTATTATACAAACCATTTCTAAAAAAGATTTTCAGTTCATTCTGGATAATTCCCCAGATATAAAAATGGAGTTGGAGAAACATATCTACAGGAGGCTTGTTTATTGTCAAAAACTATTGCTTTCACATATCAAAGACAGTCCCCAAAAACGTTATGAAGAGATACTAAATCTACGTCCGGATATTATAAAGCGTATACCTCAACATTATATCGCTTCTTATTTAGGAATTACAAAGGTTCACCTCAGCCGTATAAAAAGTAAATTAGCCAGAAAAGAATGATTTACGGCATTTGATAACAAATGTTATCGTTCATCGCACTCTGCCGCTTTAATTTTGCTTCAAATAAATTAAAAACAATATGAGAGCGGTAATCGTATTTAATCATCCTTTTGAGGGAAGTTTCGCAAACGCAATTTTAAATGCAGTAACGAAAGGGCTTAAAGATGCAAATCACGAAGTTGATCTTATGCATCTTGACAATGATGGATTTAACCCTGTAATGTCAAAGGCAGATTTGAAAGCCTTTGTAGAACATAAACCTGTCGATTCACAGGTAATAGACTATAATAAGCGCTTGCAGAAAGCAGACCATCTGATTTTTATTTTTCCTATTTGGTGGGATTTGATGCCTGCAATGACAAAAGGGTTTATTGATAGGGTTCTTACGCCGGGAGTTGTTTATGATCATCACCCAAGAGGCTTCGGATTAGTACCACTACTGAAAAATTTAAAAGGTGTAACAATCATCACAACGATGAATAAGCCAAAAATTATGTATTCCTTGCTCATTGGAAATTTAATCAGGAAAGCAATGTTAAGAAGTGTTTTTAAAACAATGGGATACAAAAACCTAAATTGGATTAGCTTTAATAGGGTAAAATTGGTAAGCCAGGAAAAAAGAGTAAAATGGTTGGCTGATATTGAAAATAGATTTTTCAGATTGAATTAACTACATTTTTTGCCATTATAGTTCAGTTCTGTTATTTTGAAATAATGATAATGATAACTAATGGAAATGGCCTCTTAGTTTCAACAATATTCTTAGGCACAAGCGGCAAATAGAGAAATTTAAGCTTGTCAGATAGAAATGCCGACAAGGAACTTCATGGCTTTGACGTTGAGTTGATCAACGGCTTAAATCTGGTATTTGACACAGAAGGAAATTTTGTGCATATAGGCCGTTAATAGTTATAAAAACAAAACTAAGCGGTCACTTGTTCTCCTTTTATATCGTATAATCACTTAAACCATACAAAAAAATGAAACGTACAGCAACTGCAGTTTGGGAAGGATCAATTAAAGAAGGAAAGGGAAAATTAACGACACAAAGTTCGACGCTAAAGGATACACAATACTCTTTCAAATCTCGCTTTGAAGAAGGGAACGGCACGAACCCGGAAGAATTAATTGCCGCAGCACATTCCGGATGCTTTGCAATGGCTTTGAGTTTGATTTTAGGGGAAGCTGGGTTTACACCTGATTCTCTTGAAGCAACGTCTACAGTTGCCGTAGACGCTGATAAGCTGCAAATTACAAGCTCACATTTGGTATTAAAGGCCAAGATTCCGGGTATCAGCCAGGAGAAATTTCAAGAATGCACTGAAGCTGCAAAGACGAATTGTCCGGTTAGCAAAGCGTTAAATCTAGAAATTACCTTAGACGCATCGCTGGTTTAATTAAAAGAAAAGGTGCTTTTTACGAATAAAAGGTACTGATCGCAATTAAAGCCGCTTCTAGTTATTAGAGCGGCTTTCTTTTTTTTGTTGTTGATTCTTTAGTAGTGAGTTCAGCTGCTGAATATTCAATAGTGATATCTGCATTGCAAAATGATAACCGCACCATTTTCGACCTTATAGACTAAGCGGTGTTCTTGGTTTATTCGTCTTGACCAAAATCCCGACAAGTTTTCCCTTAATGCTTCCGGTTTTCCCGTTCCTTGAAATGGAGTTCTGGATATTTCTTTAATTAGCCCATTGATTTTTCTCAACATTGCTTTCTCAACCTGTTGCCAATGCAGGTAGTCCTCCCATGCCTCGTTCATGAAAATGATCTTCATTCTTCAATCAATTCTTTGGCTTCTCCCTTACCTTGTTGGTATTGCTCAATAGATCGCTGGAGTCGCTCCGCATTCTTAGGGGATCTCAATAAATAGAAGGTTTCCATAATACTTTCATAGTCGGATTCAGAGAGTACCACGATATTTTCTCCTTTGGTACGTGTGACAAATAATGGACTATTACTCTTGAACACTTCGTCTAAGTATGTTTTTAATTTTTGCCGGAAATCTGAATATGTTGTTATCATATCACAAATATAGTAATTTTTATTGTACAACTAATTGTACAATCTTTGATTGTAGCCGAACCATCGTTTATGTTTCCCTCAGCCATGTGCTTCTTGATAATACAATAAATTACCCTGCCTACTTTAATTCAAAAAAAAACCTATTTTTTAGAATGATTTTTACCTTTGTAAAAAAAACAATACGATATTATGAGATTGCATAACATAGAAGATCAAAAATCAATAACACCTTTATTGGCATTGTCGTTTTTAAAAGAAGGGAATCAACGGTTTGTAAGTAACTTAAAAGCCAATCGTAACTTGCTCGAACAGGTAAACGAAACGAAGAATGGCCAGTTCCCTTTTGCTGTTATCTTAAGTTGCATTGATAGCCGGACCTCCGCTGAACTTATTTTCGATCAGGGTCTTGGCGATATATTTAGCGTTCGTATTGCAGGGAATGTGATTAGCGATGATGTTATTGGTTCGATGGAATTCGCATGTAAACTCGCGGGATCCAAACTGATCGTCGTATTAGGCCATTCTAAATGTGGGGCAATCACCGGTGCCTGTAAAGAAACCAAATTGGGACATTTAACGAATCTTCTTGAGAAAGTAAGTCCTTCAATTGAATACGTAAAGGAACATCATAGCGACACAGATGTGAAATCCATCGAAGGTATTAATCTCGTAGCATCCCGGCATGTAGAACATACGATGGAAGAGGTCTTGGATAAAAGCGAGGTACTTCGTGACATGTATGAAAAAGGGGAGATAGGCGTTTTAGGAGCCTTCTACAATGTGGAGACCGGAGAAGTCGATTTTATTAAAACGATGTTTTTGGAAAACAGCACAGTATAAGTGGAAAGAATCCCTAGAAATTTGCTTCTAGGGATTCAATCAATTTAGTATCTATGTAATCTCCTGGAAAAATAACAAGTTTATAGTTATCTCCATAGGATAAATTTATTATAGAATTTTTAAATCCGTCACTTGTAAAGCTTTCACAATTAATCGTCATTCTTCGTTCATCGTAATCTTTGGTTTCCTGAAAAACTACGGTTGAATCCTCCTGAATTATTTCTTCTTTAAAAGAATCACTGCGCGCAATATTATGTATTTCCGTTAATCCGGCTTCTGAGTAGGCAACTTCAAGTTTGTTTATTGATGCATCTGTGATTTCATAGATGCTAAAATTCATATTTGAAGAAGAATTAACAAGATGATTAATAAATTTATCAAAATAAGTAAATCTTAATGTGTTATTAAGCTTTCCGTTATCTATTACAAAATGGTTAACAGTTTTAATATTTTGAGGATTTGATTCGTCAAAATAACTTTGAATTTTAGATGTTTGAGCACTGGTATACAATGAACAAGTTAGGCTTACAATCAATAGTAATACTTTCATATATCATAATTTATAACAATAATAATCAATTTTATAATAAGTTACAAAGGATTAAAAAAACATGTAAGCACGACAAATACTCGGCTGATATACGTCTTCAGTTATTCAATATTTTTTATTGTTTATTTCTTTATCGTATATTTGCGATATGATTGCAAAGACAACAGAAAAGCCTGAAGATTTTTCAGTGCGGGACGTGAATTTGGCAAAGTACGCTAAAGCCCTTTCGCATCCTGCGCGAATATCCATCCTGAACTTGTTAATACAGAAACAAACGTGTATCTGTGGCGATATAGTGGAAGAATTGCCCCTGGCTCAAAGCACAGTATCACAACATTTAAAGGTATTAAAGGAAGCTGGCTTGATTAAAGGCGAAATTGAAGGTTCAACCGTGTGTTATTGCATTGACGAAAAGGAATGGATAATTGCTAAACAACTAATCCATGAATTCTTTTTAAGCTATCAACCCATATCAGGCGACTGCTGTTAATATTTTTTTGCCAAAACATATCGTTAAATTACGATACATTGTTAAAGATAAAACCAAAATAAAATGAAGTTATCAGAAATCAAAAAGCACTTAAGCAGTGCAGAAGCAGTAAATTTTGAATTAGAAGATGGAACCAAGGTTCCCGAGCATTTCCACGTAACCGAGGTTGGAATTGTGACCAAGCAATTTATCGATTGCGGTGGTACTGTCAGGAATGAAAAAGTAGCCAATTTCCAATTATGGGATGCAGATGATTTTGAACATCGCTTAAAACCGGGAAAATTATTAAACATCATTGCCTTATCCGAAAAATTGCTGGGCATGGAAGATCTTGAAATTGAAGTAGAATATCAATCTCAAACCATTGGCAAGTATGATTTAGCCTTTAACGGAAAAGACTTCGTTTTATTAGCCAAACAAACCAATTGCCTGGCTCAAGATAAATGTGGTCTTCCAGTCGAGAAGCCAAAAACAACGTTTGTTAACTTGTCAACAGAAAACCAAAACAGCTGTACGCCGGGAGGGGGATGTTGCTAAATTATGTGTAATTTCTTAAATAAGAATTTAGAAGATTTACCGAAAATTCTGGCGGATTTACCAGTTGAGGGACAAGTTTAATATATTTCCTTTTCATAGGATAATTTTGGTTAGCAAATTATTATTCAATAAATTTCATTCCCGTCAATTCTATTTTGGTAGAAATTGCGTCTACTTCATCCGGCATGATGGCTATATTGCCGCTAAATGAAATGTTTTTCGATTCATTTTCATTTAGTTTGACAGTGGAGGGGATATTACAAACCTCAAGAGGAAGTTGCCCTTCTGTATGTATAATATAAGAAAAGCTTGTACGTTGATTTGATCCGATTTTGTTTGTATAGCTTAGCGTACCATCGCGTTTGTCCAAAAATTCTGTTTTATTACTTTCTAAGTTACATGGCATAAAATTATGGTTAGATGTTTCCTCTTTTTGACATGAAAGTAAACATATACAGAATATTAAAATTGTAAACTTTCTCATTGATTAGATGGGGTAATTGGATGGGTTATAAACTTGATCGTTAAAGTTATACAAATTACATAATACTATTCCTTTTAGAATAGTTATTTACTAAGATTACATTGCTGTGACTGATTATGAATTTGTGGCATTCATAATTGTGCAAGCCGAGCAGGACATTGGCTTTAATATTTGCTTTAAATAAATTAAAAATGCTTATCTTTAGGTTGTTATACTAACCAAGTCGCTATGAAACAGATTTTAGCATTCTTCATAATCATGATTTTGTCTGGTGGCGTGTATGTAAATGCTCAAGATTTAACCATTACCGGAAAAGTGGTTGATTCAAAAAAACAAGAGGTCACTTTAAATAATCAACAAATTATTGATGGTATCTTAACCGAATTAAATCCAGACAGCAATGAAGTAATTGCTTACGGCGTAAAAAGGAAGGGCATTGGTTCATCGGTCGAAATTCTAAACGCTTATAGAGGAGATAACTGCATCGAAATACCCAACAGTTATCGAGGTGACTTGGATAAAAGTGTTGAAATACCAAACATTGAAGGCAAGGCTATGCCCATCCCTAAACTTGCCCCTAAGTTTCTACCAAATCCACGGAAATAAATTTGGACATCGTATTTTGAAAACGATCCGCACTTTATATGTATTAATCCTAACCAAACCGCTGCTTATAAATTAAAACCACCCTTTATGCTTCCAATTTGCAAGCTGCCTTTTGTTCGTAAAGTAAGTAACCTTGCCATCTTTAATTATAACCCTTTCGTCTAATTCTCTTTCCCTTACTTCTTTTTCAGTTATGTCCGGAAGGGGAGGTGCTGTGTTTTCTGTTGTTAGGTTCGGATTTATATATGTAAATTTCTGGTTTTCAGTCTCTTTCTTTTCCGTTGGCGCCGAGTCATCAGGAAGAACCGGATCAACTGGTTGGATTGTATCCGCTATTTCCTGATCTGCAGCTTTTTGTGCTTCTGCCCTTCACTGAGGTGTCTACGAGGTCTGTGTCTGTTGCTTTTTGATTTACAGCTAGTTTATGATCCGCAGTTCGTTGAATTTCCGCTAATGTTAAATTATCTGTGGAATTTGTATCTGTTAATCCCTGATCCGCATCCGGTTTTTGATCTGTATCCGATTCTTTATCTGCATCCGCTTCTTTGCCCAATAGCCCTGCGTCATCTGTTATATCGGCTTTATTCTGCAGATTATCGGGAAGTTGCATATGTTCAAAGCTTGGGTCATTTGCGGCTTTGATGTCTGCTGTGCCCTCACTTACAGCGGTTTCCGTTTTCGATGGGACTGAATCCGCATTAAAAAAATCCTCATTATAAAAGGGTTTCAAAGGCTGTTCAGCACCAGACTGCGGTTCCACAGAAGAAGCCGGCAGTTCTGCAGAAGAGGTTTCCGAATTTAATGCAACAGCTTTGTTTTCAATCGATTCATCCGGTAATTCAAATAGGCTGAGCTGGTTGCTGGGCACCGGGGGAACAACATCGGGGCCTTCTGTTACCGTTATCGCTGCCGTTTCTGAAACATTCGCCGGTTTGCCTTTATCCGCTGTTTTATCTTCAGCAAGAACAGCTGCGGCTTCTTTTTCAATGGCTACATCTTTGTTTTCGGCCG